>Ga0306924_10008506_pt1 | contig 10348 bp, 8 predicted proteins | sample sta12Can44000111_FD_203756 | JGI IMG/M metagenome (GOLD analysis project Ga0306924, IMG submission 203756) | Lab enrichment of tropical soil microbial communities from Luquillo Experimental Forest, Puerto Rico - statanox.12C.anox.44.000.111 (v2)... | ecosystem: Environmental > Terrestrial > Soil...
AATGCGCCGGACAGGATGCTGTGGATGTTGCGGATGGTCCCTTTGGCCATTGGCTTGCAGACGTGCGGCTTGCATCCAGACAGTTTGCAGTCGTGGCCGAATTGCGGCCGGGTTAGACTCAGCCGTCCGCCGGCCCTGGCGTTACCCTCAGGCGCGCCTGTGACGGTCGTGGTCCGTCCGTGCCGGATGTCCAGGAGTCCGGCATCGGCCAGCGCGAGAAACACGTGCCGGATGGTGCCCGGTTTTAGTCCTTGGAGCTGGGCTAGGTCAGGTACCGAAGGCAGCGCGTCACCAGGTGCCAGTTCTCCCGTCTCGATCGCCGCCCGGAGCTTGTCTGCGGCTTGTTGCCACTCGGGCCGCGGGTCAGAGGGATCCGATCTCAGGTCCGGCACGTTCCGATGCTCGGTGAAGGGCCTGCCGGTGCACGCGAGGTTACCGCACCGCATAAGGCGGGCGTAGAACGTGTCCAGCAGGGGTCCGCGTACCTTGCGCACTTGCATGGACCCGATTGCAGGCTTGATGGTCCGGCGGATGTACCCGAGGTTGCTCTCCCGGGTGGACAGATCCCACCCGGCGATCGGAAGGTACTGGTCGAGCAGCTTGCCCACGGTGGCATCGGATTCGGGCGTGCGGCCTTCGGATGCTTCCTTCAGCAGCCTGCCGAGCTCGATGTGCGCCTGCTGCTCGGTCCTGACGGTGGACTTGAGGCGGATTGCGCGGCGGGTGAGCGGGTCGGTCCCGGCGTACACGGAGACCCGGAACGACCCGCTCGGTAGTTGCTCTATGTGACCCTTCGCGACTCTCGGCATGGCAGCAGGATAACCGGGATCGAGGACATTCGTTCCACGAAACGTTCCACGAACCATCTCGGCATAACATAAAACCGCTGGTGGGGCGGGTGGGGCTCGAACCCACGACCGGCGGATTATGAGTCCCCCACAGGCCGTAGAGGTTAGTAGCTCCTCGTCGAGCCAGGTTGCATTTCGGCACGTCAGGACGTCCCGGATGTAGAGGCTAGTCGAGCTTAGGCGCGACTGTTCTCTCGCCGTCTGCGTCCAAAGTGCGTCCGTTGTCAGGCACCTCGCTATATGACGATCCGCGGCCGAACTGCATGAAGACGCTTCGGCAAGGCTCCGTGAGCATCTCGCTCTTCGGGGCTGGTCGATCTTGCGCCGATCCTCGCCTGGCGTCCGACGTGAGGGGCTATCAGGATCCGGCTAGCGGCCCATGAGGAGGGCGCCGTGGCCAATCACTGAGAGCGACCTGTTGCTTGGGACACTGCGCTGCGGATCAGTTGCCGAACGATGCGCTTGGCTGCCGCGCGTAACCGTCCGCATGGCATCAGCTCAGATCATCCAGTTCGGGCGCGAGGCCCCCCATTTCCGTTGGAGAAGTCGGCGGCCGCCTGGATACGGCCATGGTCCGGTGCCGGGAATCTCACGCCCATGCCTAGGAGCCAGCTACGAAGGGCACGAGCTTGGTCGTGGTGGCCTTTGCCTGGGGGGCCACCATGGGGTCGACGTAGGTGCTGCTGTAGCGGCTGTACTTGGCGCGGTAGGCGGTGTCGATCTGGTCGTCGAGGTCGTGGTCGGCGTCGGCGAACGTGACGTTCTTGTCCACCCCGCCGGCCTGGATGCGGCTTTCACGGTGTTCCCGGGCATGACGGAACCACCAGCCGCCGGGTCCCCGGTACGAGCGGATGTACAGGTCGTCACCGTGGCGGACGACCCAGATGGTGACCGGGTTCCGCAGGCTGCCGTCTGTCCGCTGGGTGGACAGCCGCAGCTCGTCCGCGTTTGCGATCTTGTCAAGCTCGTCGCTTGGCCATGTGGTCATCGCGTGTCCTTTGAGTTACCAATGGGTAGGGGCCGGTCACAGGCCGGTCATTCGCTCCAAATGCTCGGGGTAGCGTGCTCCGTGCACCTGGATCTGCGCGGCGGCGGTCTCGATCTCGGTGAGGTCGTCGGGGGTGAGCTCGACGTCGGCGGCGCCGGTGTTCTCTTCCAGCCGCGTGAGCCTTCGGGTGCCGGGGATCGGGGCGATCCAGGGCTTGCGGGCGAGCAGCCAGGCCAGCGCGATCTGCGCCGACGTGGCTGCCGTGCGCCGGGCGATGGTGCCGAGGAGGTCCACGAGGGCCTGGTTCGCCTTCCGGTTTTCCTCAGAGAATCGGGGGATGGTCGCGCGGATGTCCGAGCTGGTGAACGCGGTGCCCTGGTCGATGGTGCCGGTAAGGAAGCCCTTGCCGAGCGGGCTGTAGGGGACGAAGCCGATACCGAGCTCCTCCACAGTGGGCAGGACCTCGGCTTCGGGGCGCCGCCACCACAGCGAGTACTCGCTCTGGATGGCGGTGACGGGCTGGACGGCGTGGGAGCGGCGGATGGTTCCGGCGGCGGCTTCGGACATGCCGAAGTGCCGGACCTTACCGGCTTCGATGAGTTCCTTGACCGTTCCGGCGACGTCCCCGATCGGCATGTCAGCGTTCACCCGGTGCTGGTAGTACAGGTCAATCACGTCGACGCCGAGGCGGCGCAGCGAGCCATCGGCGGCGGCGGTGATGTGCCCGGGCCGACTGACCAGGCCAGTCTGGCGGCCCTGATCGTCGAACCGGAACCCGAACTTGGTGGCGATCACCACCTGGTCACGTACCGGGGCGAGGGCCTCGCCAACGAGCTCCTCGTTCACGTAGGGCCCGTAGACCTCGGCGGTGTCGAAAAACGTGACACCGCGGTCCACAGCAGCCCGGATAAGCGAGATCATCTCGTACCGGTCTCCGGGGTTGGGGCCATAGCTCTGGCTCATCCCCATGCAGCCGAGTCCGATCGCCGAGACCACCAGGTCACCTCCGAGGGTGCGCTGTTCCATCGTTACCTCCCATCTGATGTACGTTGACGCCGACGTCCGCACCACGGTCCCGCAGGCCGCTGTCAGCCACATCCGTGCCTTCATTGTTTAACTGCGCTATGGCGGATCAGGGACGCAGCAGGGCCTTGATCGCGCGGCGCTCGTCCATGGCCTGGTAGCCCTCGGCGGCCTGGTCGAGGGGCAGCTCAAGGTCGAAGACCCGGCCGGGGTCGATCTGGCGGTTCCAGATCAAGCCAATCAGCTCGGGCAGGAACCGGCGCACCGGCGCGGGACCGCCAAGCATGTGCACCTCGGCGTAGAACAGCTCCTGGCCGGGCAGTTCGACGCCGTGGGCGACGCCGACGTAGCCGACGTGCCCGCCGGGGCGGGTGGAGCGGATGGCCTGCATCATCGACTCCTGGGTGCCGACCGCTTCGACGACCGAGTGTGCGCCGAGCCCGCCGGTGAGCTCCTTGATGACCGCCACTCCCTTGTCGCCGCGTTCGGCGACGATGTCGGTGGCGCCAAACTCGCGGGCGAGCTTCTGCCGGGACTCGTGCCGGCTCATCGCGATGATCTGGTCGGCACCCAGCTGCCTGGCCGCGAGGACGGCGAGCAGGCCGACCGCGCCGTCACCGATGACCGCGACGGTCTTTCCAGGTCCGGCCTTGGCGGCGACGGCGCCGAACCAGCCGGTGCCGAGCACGTCGGAGGCGGCCAGCAGGCTCGGAATCAGGTCCGCCTCCGGCTGGCTCGGGGTCGCGACCAAAGTGCCGTCCGCCAGCGGCACCCGCAGGTACTCGGCTTGGGCGCCGCCTGTGCCGACGTACTCCACGTGTATGCATCGGCTCTGGTAGCCGGCCTGGCAGATCGGGCAGGTGTTGTCCGAGGCCATGAACGAGCCGACCACGAAATCGTCGGCCTTGATGGTTCGCACGTCGCTGCCGGTCTCCTCGACGACACCGGCGTACTCGTGGCCCATCGGCACCGGGCCCTCGATCGGCTCGATGCCGCGGTAGGGCCATAGGTCCGACCCGCACACGCAGGCAGCGGAGATCCGGACGATCGCATCGCCCGGTGCCTGGATCGCTGGTTTCGCGCGTTCCTCGACGCGGATGTCGCCAGGAGCGTAGAGCACAGTCCCGCGCATGAGTTTGTAACTTCCTTCCGTCTGAGAGATCAGGTGGTACCGGCCGGGCTGCGGATCAGGTCCAGCCCGGCGCGAAGGCTTCGGTCCGCCGGCCGCGGGTGCCGTCTGCCACGGCCGGCGTTACTCGCCGCGGAAGACCCGCTTGGCGATGGCCATCGCCGCCATGGCCTTCGGCCAGCCGGCGTAGAAGGCCAGGTGAGTGATCGCCTCGATGAGCTCTGGCTCGCTGGCGCCGTTCTGTTTGGCCAGGCCGAGGTGGTAGACGAGCTGGTCGGTGTTCCCGCTAGTGGTCAGCGCGGCGACCGTGATCAGGCTGCGCTCTTTCGGCGACAGCTCTGGCCGGGTCCATACCTGCCCGAACAGCACGTCATCGGTGAAATCCGCCAGCGCGGGCGCGAAATCGCCGAACTGTTTCCGCGCGCCGGACGGCTCGGTGTCTTGTGCCATCTCCTTAGTCCTTTCTTCTGTCGCCAGTAGCGGGAGCGGGGAGCAGCAGGCTGGCGGCCGCGGCGGCCAGCGCCACCACGGCGGCGATCAGCAGGCCCACGCGCACGCCGTGCAGGAAGCTCCCAGGGCCGGCCAGCAGCGCGCCGAACACGGCGATGGCCAGCGCGCCACCGACCTGCCGGCTGGTGTTGAATACGCCGCTGACCACCCCGGCCCGTTGCTCCGGCACGCTGTTGAGCAGCACCCCGGTCACCGGCGGCATCACCAGCGGGCCGCCCAGGCCGACCAGGACCATCAGCCCGGCCAGCGCCCATGCCGGCGCCGAGGGCGCGACGACGGCCAGGATCACCAGGCCGGCCGTCATCACGACCAGTCCGGCGGTGATGAGCACCCGGGCCCCCAGCCTCTCGGCGATGCGGGCGCTGACCGGCGTCAGCGCCGCGCCGGTCAGCATCATCGGCAAGAAGACCGCGCCGGTGCCGAGCGGGGACAGGCCGCCCAGCTGCTGCAGGTACAGGCTCATCACGAACGGCAAGCCGTAGTAGCCGACGATAAACGCGAACCCGACCACGACCGAGACTGCGACGGTGCGGGACCGGAACAGGTCCAGCGGCGCCATCGGGTGCACGCCACGGGCCTGGACCGCCACGAATGCGGCCAGCGCCCCAGCCGCTACCGCGAAGGCGGCCACCACCCGGGGCGCGGCAAACCCGGCGGCGCCGGCCTCGATCGCCCCGTACGTCAGCGCGCCCATCGCGATCACCGCGGTGATCAGCCCGCCCCGGTCAAACGGAACCGCCCGGTGCGGGGACGGCAGGACCCGGGCGAGCAGCAGCAGCGTGACCGCGCCCGCCGGCACGTTGATGAAGAAAATCAGCCGCCAGCTCACCACGGTGAGCACCCCGCCCAGCAGCGGGCCCGAAGATGAGGCCACCGCGCCACCCATCGCCCACACCGCCACCGCGCGGGCCCGCCGCACCGGGTCCGGATACGCCTGCCCGATCAGCGCCATCGACGACGGCATCATCACCGCCGCGACCGCGCCCTGGACGAACCGCGCGCCGACCAGCGCGCCGATGGCAGGCGCCAGCCCGCACGCGGCCGAGGCCGCGACGAACACCGCCAGCCCCGCGCCGAACACGCGCCGTGCCCCGAACCGGTCCGCCAACGACCCCGCCGACAGCAGCAGCGCGGCGAACATCAGCGTGTATCCGTCGACCACCCACTGCAGCCCGGTGAGCCCCCCGCCCAGCCCGGCCCGGATGGACGGCAGCGCCACGTTCACCACCACCGCGTCCAGGGTGATCATGAAGAAGCCGAGCACCGCGGCGGCCAGCGTGAAACCAGGGCTGGAAGCGTCCCGTAGGCCGTGACCGGCACGGCGCGGGTTGGCAGCCAAGAGCGTAGACACCAGAGGTTCTTTCCTGCGTGACGCGGTCCGCACCGACCTGGCGCGGGAAGCCGCCGCGTCACCGCGGCGACGCATCCAGGCAACCACTCCCCGGCGGCGCGAGGGAGAGCCTGCTGTTAGGGGTACTGCCAGGGCCTCCCTACCGCAGACACGCCTGCCTAACCTCGCTAACGTGGCCAGCATGAAGGACATCCGCGGCGAGATCCGCGAGTTCCTGACCACCCGGCGCGCCAAGATCACCCCGCAGCAGGCCGGGCTGCCCCGTTACCGCGGACGGCGGCGGGTGACCGGGCTGCGCCGGGACGAGGCAGCCCAGCTGGCGGGCATCTCGATCGAGTACTACACACGGCTGGAACGCGGCAACATCCGCGGCGTCTCCGACGAGGTGCTCGACGGCATCGCCCGCGCCCTGCAGCTGGACGAGGTCGAGCGCGCACACCTGCTCGACCTGGTACGGATGGCCAACGCCTCCCCGGCCGCTCGGCACCAGCCCGCCCGGCAGCAAATCCGGCCGAGCGTGCAACGGCTGCTGGACTCGATGACCAACACCGCGGCCTTCGCCCGGAACGGACGGCTGGACATCCTGGCCGCCAACCAGCTGGGCTACGCGCTGTACTCGCCCGTGTTCGACTCGCCGACCTCCGGTAACCCGCGACGGCCGGCCAACCTGGCCCGGTTCATCTTCCTCGACGAGCGGTCCGCGCAGTTCTACCGCGACCGGGACGGCATCGCCCGCCAGGCCGTCGGCAGCCTGCACGCCGAGGCCAGGCGCGCCCCTCATGACCGGGCTGGCCGGCCTGATCGGCGAGCTGTCCGTGCACAGTCAGGAGTTCCGGGACCTATGGGCCGCGCACGACGTGGTGTACTACCGCAGCGGCGTCCAGCCGTTTCACCACCCGCTAGCCGGCGACCTCGACCTGGACTACGACGCCCTGGAGATCCCAGCCGATCCCGGGCAGACCATCATCGCCTACAGCGCCGAACCCGGCTCGGCCGCACGGGACGCGCTCGACATCCTCGCCAGCTGGGCAGCTGGCGACCGCCGAGCAGACGGCAGCGCTGATCCGGAAGGCCGGGAAGACGGCGCCACGACCGCGTAGGTACATTCCGCCTCCATCGGGCCCTGAGAGCGTGGGGCGAATGACGGGCATCTCCGCAGTTCAGATGAGTGGACAGGTGGGGCTCGAACCCACGGCCTCGGTCCACGCCCGAGGCCCTGTGCCCTCTTCATCCTGCTACTGTCCGTAAGGCCGAGCGTCGCGGGACGAGATCACCGTGCCAGCGCAGACGCTCAGCTTGAACGGCCCTCATCCTGCATAAGCCAGAAGCTCAGAGGCCATGACAGGTTATCGGCACCCAGTCCAGGTCGGGAAGGATCAGCTTCCCCGAACCCGCCAGGCAGGGGCAGCCGACCTGGCGCCCGCTGGACGATGTCTATCGCCTTGCTGACCAGTTCGTCGAGCGCGGCATCCTCGGCGGCCTCACGGGCGAGACCGCCGAGGGTATTGCGGGCGGACAGGCGGGTGGTCTCGGCCGGTTCTACCGGGACGCGAAGATCCTGGAGATCGGCGAAGGCACCAGCGAGGTGCAGCGGATGCTCATCGCCCGGCAGTTGGGGCTGTAGGCCGGACCGGGCGATTACAGCCGGCCCGGCGATAAGCACCTCGTGGTGGGACATCGGCCGGGCGGCGGTCCGCTTAGGTGAAACATGCCAGCGCTTGTCCGACGCTTATAACGGCATGGTCAGCTACCCGCATAAGCTGCGGCACGCCCTGCCGCTGTAGCACAACTGGATCGTGGGTGGCTCGCCAGTGTCCGCTCCATCCTGAGCCGCTCCACGCCGGGATGGCGCCCCCATGACGGTTGCCGTCGCTCGACGCGACAATGATGATAGACGATTGCGGCCCCGCGGCTGCGGGGTAGATATGGCCACAGTCCGACGGGTCCGCGGGCAGGATCCGGCCAAAGGAGGCCGCTGATGACCGAGTTGGACAGGACGGCTGAGCCCAGGCAGGTGACCCTCCGGTCGTTGGATGCGGTCCTGCACCAGGTTCGCGACGGTGTGGTTGTGCTGGACCGCGACCGCTGCATCTCATTCGCGAATGTAGCGGCTCGTCAGCAGCTCGGGATGCGGGCAGGTGATCTGCTGCCCGCCGGTGCGGTTCCTTTTGTCCCGCCGTTGTCGAGTGAGGCCATCGAGGTCGAGCTGGACATGGCCGGCGAGCCCTTTACCGCTGTCATTTTGCGAGATCTCACCGCTGCCGATCTTGATCAGCGGCGCCTTGCGGCTTTCGCGCGAACTGCCGAACGAGCGGCCTGTGCGGGTTCGCTGCAGTCTACTCTGGATTCGCTGGCGGCCGAGGTGCTAGAGGTGACCGCGGCGGTCACCTGCGCCGTGATCATGACCGATCTGCAGACGGGCGCACTCTCGCTCGTCGGAGCGGCCGGTCATCCCGCGGACTACCTGGCGAGGGTGGAGGAGGCCAGGCGGCGAGGGGCTCCGCTGCGCACCCTGGCCGCGGTGGGACGCCGGCGTCCGCGAGTGGAGCGGAACCTCCGGGCCCTCGTTGAGGATGACGAAAGGTTCGCTCCCCTGGCGCCGATCGTTGCTGAGCGCGGCTGGACGTCGCTGGTGGCAGCTCCGCTGGCCATGCGTGAGGTCAGCTTGGGCGCGCTGACCGCGTTCTACTCGGGTCCAGCGGACCCGGACGAGGCCGAAGTCGCATTTCTCGGGGCGATGGCCGATCAGGCTGCGGTTGCGGTCAACACCGCATTGCTGTTCGCCGAGGCCGAGGCGAAGGCGGTGGTGGAGGAGCGGAACCGGCTGGCCCGTGACTTGCATGACTCGGTGGCGCAGACGCTGTACTCGATCGTGTTGCAGACACGGGCAGCTCAGGCGGTAGCTGGCCGGCTCGACAGTGCCGCCAGCGCGATGATGGCCGAGCGGCTAGGGACGGTGTGCACGCTGGCGGAGGGAGCCCTGGCCGACATGCGCTCGGCGATCACGCAGTTGCGGGCGCCGACCTCGGCCGCAGAGTCGGGGCTGGCGGTCGCGGTCCGGGAGCACGCCGCCGCGGTCGCCGAACGCGAGGGCATCGCGGTGCGGGTCTCCCTCCCCGAGGAGCCGCTGCTGCTGTCCGTGCCAGCCGAAGACGAGCTATTCCGGGTCATCGCCGAGGCCTTGACCAATAGCGTCCGCCACGCTCAGGCCACCATGGTCGAGATCGCCATGACCGGGCCAGACGAGCGGGACGAGCTGCTCGTCACGATCACGGACAACGGGGTCGGATTCGACCCGGTGCGAGGCCGGCCCGGACACGTCGGGCTGGCCAGCATGCGGGAACGGGCGGAGCGGCTCGGGGGCCGCCTGACGGTCGAAAGCTCCGGTCAGGGCACCACCATCCGCGCTGTTGTGCCGTGCCGGCGCTGGCCGAGCCGGAACATTGACCGCGGATGACGTCTCCACCTGAGCCGTCTGACCCGCCCATCCGGGTGCTGGTCGTCGACGATCACCTGGTCGTCCGGCGTGGCATCGTCACGTTCTTGGAGGAGACCTCCGATATCCGGGTCGTCGCGGAAGCGGCCGACGGGGCGGCGGCGCTGGCCGAGATCCAGCATCTCAAGGCGGCCGGGACCCCGGTGCACGTCGTCCTCACCGATCTGATCATGCCGGGGCTGGATGGCATCGAGACGACGAAGCTCGTGAGGAAGCGGCATCCTGAGGTCGTCATCATCGTCCTGACGAGTTTCGGCGAGGCCGACCGGGTGCGGGCCGCTCTGGCCGCGGGTGCCGCGGGCTACGTGCTGAAGGACGCCGGAGTGGAGGAGCTGGCCGCGGCGATCCGGGCCGGGAAGCGCGGGGAGATCCACCTGGACGCGGCGGTCACCCGCCATCTCACCAGCGGCCTGGCCCGTCCGGCCGCGCCGGACGTCCTCCTCACCGCCCGCGAGCGTGAGGTGCTCGGTCATGTCGCGGCGGGCCGGTCCAACCAGGACATCGCCGACCGTCTGGTGATCAGTGAACGCACCGTGCGCACGCACGTGAGCAACATCCTGGCCAAGCTAGGCCTGGTCTCGCGCACCCAGGCCGCCATCTGGGCCCGGGAGAACGGCGTCGGCTTTTCGTGACCTGCGTCGTTTGACGTAGTCCGCTGAGTCGTTCCGCCGATGTGCCCTGCCGGGCGAACGGGTGGAATAGGCACCCCAGGCAGCACAATTGGAGGCCGAGGTGCCAGCGGGCGAGCGCATCGGATCGATGCCGATTCATCATGTCGGGTACGTTGTCGACGACATCCACGAGGCCATCGCGCAGTGGGAGCGCGTGTTCGGCGCGGGGCCGTTCACGGTCCTGGACAAGGTTGCGTTCGATGAACTGACCGTCGACGGGCAGACAGCGACGGTCGGGCACTCGGCTGCCTTCGGTCCGTGCGGCGGGCAGCTCGTCGAGCTGCAGGCATATCAGGACGTAAGGCCGGAAGGGCTGCGCGAGAGGCTGCTAA
>Ga0306924_10008508_pt1 | contig 10347 bp, 10 predicted proteins | sample sta12Can44000111_FD_203756 | JGI IMG/M metagenome (GOLD analysis project Ga0306924, IMG submission 203756) | Lab enrichment of tropical soil microbial communities from Luquillo Experimental Forest, Puerto Rico - statanox.12C.anox.44.000.111 (v2)... | ecosystem: Environmental > Terrestrial >...
CTTCAGCGGCGTCGCCGGCTTCGCGATCCAGGACGCCTCGCTGCAGGAGAGCATGGGACCGGTCTGCGACCGCACCAAGGAGAACCTCGTTTCCACCGACAACGGGATCATCATGGCGCGCCACCGCTTGATGCGAGCGGCCAAGGCGCTGGTGGAGAAAGGCATCACGCCCCCCGGCGTTGATCCCGCGCACCACAAGGTGCGCTCAGCCTCGGTGGTGCTGCCGCCGGATCAGGCGTTCAAGGACGCCGCCAAAGAGGCGCTCACCACGCGTCCCGGCGTGGCCCAGACGACGGTGTAAAGAAGCCTGATTCGATTTCCGTGACGGTGTAAGGCTCCTTGCCCCGATGTCGTCCCGCCTCCGCGGGGACGACACCAAGACGAAGGACCCGCGGGAGACCCATGGCCGAACTCAAGCTCAAAACCGTCACCCGCAGCCAGGGCAACAACCGGGCGCTCAAGGACGGCACGGTCAAGCCGCGCACCTTCGCGTTCGATTTCGAGGAGGTCGATCCCCTCATCGCCGCGTTCCGCCGCATGGTGCGGGGCAACGAATTCGACATCTGCGAGATGGCGATCACCACCTACATCTGCGCCAAGGCCCATGGCAAACCAATGACCGCGGTGCCGGTCTTTCTGGTGCGCGCGTTCCACCACGGTGCCATCCTGGTCAACGCCAAGGCCGGCATCCGCACGCCCAAGGACCTCGAAGGCAGAAAGATCGGAGTCAACCGCGGCTATACGGTCACCACCGGGGTATGGGCGCGCAGCATCCTGCAGGACGAGCACGGCGTCGACTTGAGCAAGGTCACCTGGGTGCTCTCCGGCGACGAACACGTGGTGGAGTACCGCGCTCCCAAGAACGTAGTGCCGATCGAGAAGGGCAAGACGATGGGCGACATGCTGGCGTCCGGCGAACTCGCCGCCGCCATCGGCGTCGACGTGAATGCGCCCGACGTCAAGCCGCTCATTCCCAACGGGCTCGAGGCGGGGCTTGCGGCGCTGCGCCAGGGCGGCCACTACCCCATCAACCATTTGGTGGTGATCAAGGACGAGCTGATCGCCAAGCATGGCGATCTCGCCGCCGATGTCTTCGACGCCTTTGCCCGCGCCAAGCGCCACTACGTCGAGCGCCTCAAGGCGGGCAGGATCGAGAAGCCGAGCGAGGTCGACGAGGTGCACCGGCGGGTCATGGAGATCACCGGCGAGCCGCTCCCTTACGGCATCGCGCCGAACCGCAACGTCATCGAGGAACTCATCGGCCACGCGCTGACGCAGGGCATCATCACCAAACCGGTGACGGCGGAGGAGCTGTTCGCGCCGAGCACGCGCGCGCTGGTGGGGTGATTTCGACAAGCAGGATCCGGGTCATGCCAGATTTCGTTGCGACCCATCGGCTCACCGAGGCGGCGAGCCTCAAGATGCTCGCCGCCGGCGTCGCCAAGGCGAACGAGCTAGGCTGCAAGGTCAGCCTGGCGGTGGTCGATCAGAGCTGCCGCCTCATCGCCTTCCTGATGATGGACGGGGCGCGCCACTTCTCGATCATCACCACGCAGCGCAAAGCCATCACCTCGGCCTCGCAGCGGCAGCCGACCGGCTACGCGCCGGAGGAAAACGCGTTGAGCATGGCGGTGCGCATGGGCGACTTCACCAATGTGCCGGGCGGCTTTCCGATCACGGCCGCGGGCCAGGTCGTCGGCGCGGTTGCCGCGGGCGGCGCCAAGATCGAGCAGGACGTCATCATCGCGCAGGCGGCGCTGGCGGCATTGGACGCCGAGTAGGTCGCCTCGAGCCCGACGCGAGATGCAATTTCGGAATTGGGTTGGCGATTTACGGGTCGCGTGAAGTGCTCGACCCAGCCTTGCGAGCGCGGGGATCAACCCTTGATCTGCCGGCCGGCGCGCACGTCCGCGATCAGTGCGCTCAACGCGTCGAGGCTGATCTTGGCGACATTGGCGTAGGTCTCGGTCTTCGAGTCGATCCATTTCTCGCCGTAGCCGATGGCGGTGTGCGCCATGCGCATCCTGCCGTCGAGCCATGGGCCGCCGCCGAAGCCGCCGAGCACCGGAATCTTAACCGCGCTCACCACCGCGGCGCCCGCCACCGGTCCGGAATTGGTGAAGTCGATGAGCGAGGCGCCCGCATCCTCCAGGAGCTTCGCCTCCTCAACGAGCTTCGCCGTCATCTCCGGCGGTACCTGCGCTCCGGGCGCGGACTGGGCGCCGTAGGGGATGCCGTATCGCAGCGCAGTCTGCGGGGTGATCCCGAACTGGGCGAACACTGGGATGCCGGCGCGGCTGAGCGCGCGCACGGTCTCGGGAAAATCGGCCGCGCCGTCGAGCTTGACCATGTCGGCGCCGCCCTCCTTGACCAGGCGAATGGCGGCGCGCACCGCGGTCTCCGACCCCTCCTGCAACGGACCGTAAGGGAAATCGCAACTCACCAGCGCGCGCGTGACGCCGCGGCGCACCGCCTTGCAGACCACCAGCATCTCTTCCATCGTGACTTCGAGCGGATTGGAATGACCCCACAAATTGACGCCGACCGAGTCGCCGACGGAGACGATATCCACCCCGGCGCGGTCCGCGATCCGCGCGATCTGGTAATCCCACGCGACCACGCCCACGCTCTTTCGCCCGTCGCGCTTCATCTGCAAGAGCGCCGGAATCGTGACCTTGGCCGTCATGGTCCGCTCTTTCTGCTCGGATACGACTCGCGCAGCGTTCAGAACTTCTCCACCCACGGCCGCAGCTCGATCTCCCAGGCCCAGGCGCTGCGGGGCTGATGGATGAGGTGCATGTAGCTCTCGGCGATGGCGTCGGGATCGAGCGTGCTGTCGGGAGTGTCGGCCGGGTCGGGCCGGCGCGCGCTCCTGATGCCGCCGTCAACCACGACATGAGCGACGTGGATGCCCTGCGGCGAGAGCTCGCGCGCCATGCTCTGCGCGAGGCCGCGCAGCGCGAACTTACCCATGGCGAAGGGCGCCGACTGGGGATAGCCCTTGACCCCCGCGGAGGCGCCGGTGAGCAGGATCGCGCCGTGCTTCTTCGGCAGCATGCGCCGCGCCGCCTGCTGGGCGACGAGGAAGCCGCCATAAGCGGTCACCGCGAGCGCCTTCTCCACGTCGAGCGGATCGAGCTCGACGAACGGACCGCGGGTGCGGAAGCTTGCGTTATAGACCACGATGTCGGGCGCGCCGAGGGAAGCGTCGAGATCGGCGAACAGCTTCTCGACCTCGCCGCGCTTGGTCGCGTCGCAGGTGAACGCCTGCGCGCCGGTGTCCTTGACGAGCGCATCGAGGTCGCCGGTGGTGCGCGCCGCGAGCGCCACCTTGATCCCGTCCTTAGCCAGCGCCCGCGCGAGCGACGCGCTCAGTCCAGAACCTGCGCCCACGATGAGCGCGGTGTTGAAGCGACTTGTGGTCATGATTTGGCCTTGTCGATCATTGCAACCATGGTCGGTCTTCAGCTCAGGAGCGACTGCGTGGCGGCTTGTGCATCAAGAAGGGGAGAAGGGACTGATATCGATATCTGACGCCAAGCTTAGGGAAGGCTGCGGCTCGTCGCTGTTCCAATCCTGTCGGAGTTGCACCATAATATGCCGGGATATCATTTTCGGAAAGAACAAGGGCAGATTCCAACACGAATTGCGTTAATTCGACGGCGCGAAATGGCTCTCGTGCGTTGGATGACAATGCTGCGCTTATTAGTCCTATGTCCGTCAACGAGGACGTGAACTCCTTAGCTGCCGGCCGCCAGTTGCTTCCGGCTCAGGCCCGAGAACGGGCGAGATCGATGGGAGGAATAGGATGAGACGGCATTTCGTGCTGACGGCGATTGCGCTGGTGTGGTTGGCCTGGTTCCAAAACCCGGTACATGCACAGAGCCGGAGCGCTCAGCAGCAACTGGCCGTCGACATCTACAAGGACTTTGTCGAGATCAACACGGTGACCGCGACGGGCGACACCGCTCGCGCGGCCGAGGCCATGGCCGCGCGACTTCGCGCGGCGGGCTTCAGCGAGTCGGATGTCCAAGTGTTCACGCCCGCGCCGCGCAAGGGAAATCTGGTGGCGCGCCTGCGGGGGACCGGGGCACGTAAGCCGATCCTACTGCTCGCTCATCTCGACGTGGTGGAGGCGAGAGCCGAGGACTGGTCGGTTGACCCTTTCAAGCTGATCGAGAAGGACGGCTATTTTTACGGGCGCGGTACGGCCGACGACAAGTTCATGGCGTCGGCCTTTGTCGCAAACCTCATCCGCTACAAGCAGGAGGGCTACAAGCCGGATCGAAACATCATCCTGGCGCTGGAGACTGACGAGGAGATTCTTGACCGCGACGCATTGGGGATTCAGTGGCTATTGAAAAATCATCGCGACCTGATCGAGGCCGAATTTGCGCTGAACGAGGGCGGGCCCGTCGGGTTGAAGAATGGCAGGCCGGTTCGCAACAGTGTTCAGACCAGCGAAAAGGTGTCGGTAAGCTATCAACTGGAGGTGAAGAATAAGGGCGGCCACAGCTCGATGCCCACCAAGGACAACGCCATTTATCGTTTGTCCGAAGGGCTGGCGCGCCTGTCAAAATTCAGCTTTCCGTTTAAGCTGAATGAGACGACCCGCGCCTATTTCGAACGCACAGCCGACCTCGAAGGTGAGCAGGTAGCCGCCGATATCAGATCAGTCATTTCCGGGCGTCCCGATCCAAGCTCGCTCTCGCTTGTCCGGTTGTCCGCAAACCCGGTCTACAACGCGCAACTGCGCACAACTTGCGTCGCCACCTTGCTGGAGGGCGGACACGCGTACAATGCGCTGCCGCAGGTTGCGCGCGCTACCATCAACTGCCGCGTCATGCCGGGCGAACCGGTAAATGAAGTCAAGGCGACGCTGGTCCGGGTTCTCGCCGATGATCAGATTGCCGTGACCCAAATTGGAGAGCCGGTCCTAAGCGCCCCGTCCGCGCTCCATGAGGAGATTATGGGTGCAATCGGAAAGCTTTCGGCTGAGTTCTGGCCAGGCGCGCCGATCGTCCCCACCATGAGCGCCGGCGCGACCGACGGTAGCTATTTGCGAAACGCGGGAATACCGACTTATGGCCATTCCGGGCTCGCCGGCGATATTGACGATGTGCGCGTGCACGGCAGGGACGAACGCGTGCTGGTGAAGTCGTTCTTCGATGGCCAGGAATATCTGTATCGGCTGGTCAAGATGCTGTCGGGCGGTAAGGGTCCGTAGATCCCATCTGCACGGCTGGGCTTGACGATCTCTGGACGACGGCGGCCGGGATTACTGCCGGTACTGCTGGATGCGCGTGGTGCGCAGGCCGGCAAGGCCATGCTGGTCGATCGAATATTGCCAGGACAGGAATTCCTCGACCGTCAACGTGTAGCGGCTGCAGGCCTCCTCGAGCGAAAGGAGCCCGCCGCGCACGGCAGCAACGACCTCGGCCTTGCGCCGGATGACCCAGCGCTTGGTCCCTGGTGCCGGCAAATCGGCGATAGTCAACGGGCTGCCGTCAGGCCCGATGACATACTTGGCCCGCGGTCGGAGGGGCTCGGTCATCAATGATCTCACGCACTCGACTGCCAAATCACGCGGAAGGTAATGGCCGCCACTTAAGATTTGCCTAAGTTCGGGTCGATGCCGGCCGCATTGCCGCCGCCGACCGCCGCGGCGGCGTCCCAAACGTTGCCAATTCCTTGCCGGCGCACGTGGAGCCGGGCGGAGGCGGCGGGCGTGAGGGGCAGGTCCAGCCGGGCGCCATTGTTGCGCCGCAACCAAGCTTGCGCCGGCTGCATCAACTGATTCGACGGGTCGGACCCATGGCCGCGGGCCGCGGCCGATCGGTTCGCTGGCGGCCAGACCTGGCGTTTTGCCAAAACATCTTTTGACCCAATGGTTTGCTCGGCACGCCCCGCTCTCATATCTTCGCAGAGTTCCGCCGGCGAGAACGGCCGGCGCTCGATCCGCAGTCGGGCCTGCCCGCGCCGCCGTGCGATCGGGGTATGGAGTGCCTATAATAAGGTGGCGCGAGGCCCGTCCGCTCGACATCGGCTTCGGGGCGCGCAAAGGTTCGAGCCGGAAACAACCGCAATGCTCAACAGCCTCGACGTCGAAGGCTCCTCGCGCGACACCCGTGTGGTCGTCGCCATGTCGGGTGGCGTCGATTCCTCGGTCACGGCGGCGCTGCTCAAGGCCGAGGGCTACGACGTCGTCGGCGTCACGCTGCAGCTCTACGACCATGGCGCCGCGACCCACCGCAAGGGTGCGTGCTGCGCCGGCCAGGACATCTATGACGCGCGCGCGGTGGCGGAGCGGATCGGCATCCCCCACTACGTGCTCGACTACGAGAGCCGCTTCAAGGAAATGGTGATCGACCGCTTCGCCGAGAGCTATGTGGCGGGCGAGACGCCGGTGCCGTGCATCGAGTGCAACCAGTCGATCAAGTTCCGCGATCTGCTTGCGACCGCGCGCGAGCTCGGCGCCAGGGTGCTGGCGACCGGACATTACGTCGCCTCGCGGCCGCTCGCGGATGGCGGCCGCGCGCTTTATCGCGCGCGCGAGGAGGAGCGCGATCAGAGCTATTTCCTCTTTGCCACCACGCGCGAGCAGCTCGAGGTGCTGCGCTTCCCGCTCGGCGACAAGACCAAGGCGGAGACGCGCGAGCTGGCGCGCCGGTTCGGCCTCTCGGTCGCCGACAAGCACGACAGCCAGGACATCTGCTTCGTGCCGTCGGGCCGCTACACCGAGGTGATCGAGCGGCTCAAGCCCGGCGCGGCCGAGCCGGGCGACATCGTCGATCTTGACGGCCGCCTGCTGGGCCGACATTCCGGCATCATCCACTTCACCGTCGGCCAGCGCCGAGGGCTCGGCATCGCCGCCGGCCACCCGCTCTACGTGGTGCGGCTCGATGCGGCGTCGCGCCGCGTGGTGGTCGGACCGCGCGAGGCGCTGCGCACCAGCCGGATGCGGCTGCGCGAGGTCAATTGGCTGGGCGAGGACACCATCGACCACGCGCTGTGCGCGGGCTGGCACGAGGTGTTCATCAAGGTGCGCTCCACGCGGCCGCCGCAGCCGGCATGGCTGAGCCGGGGAGGGGCGGGCGTCGAAGTCGACCTCCTCGACGGCGAGGACGGAGTCTCGCCGGGCCAGGCCTGCGTGTTCTACGACGCCCCAGAAGGGCAGGCGCGCGTGCTCGGCGGCGGGTTCATCCAAAGCGCGGTCGCGGCGACGCACGTTCCGCTCATGCGGGAGGCGCGCGTGGCATCCGGCGCGGAGCGCATGTGAATATCCATGGGGCCGCCAACGGGTCTCGCGGCCCGCGGGACATGCGGAACTTGCACTCGAATTTCGTCGTTGTATGTCATTCGGGCGATAGAACCCTAGCGTGAGTTGGCGTGACGGGGGCGATGGCGGGCGAAATCGACATCAACACGGTTGCCAAGGCCTATGCGCGCTGGGCGCCGGTCTACGATTTCGTCTTCGGCGCGGTGTTCGACGCCGGCCGCAAGGCCTCGATCGCGGCGGCCGAGCGCGTCGGCGGGCGCATCCTCGACGTGGGCATCGGCACCGGCATTTCGCTGACCGACTATGCGCCGACGCATCGCATCGTCGGCGTCGACTATTGCGAGCCGATGCTGCGCAAGGCGCACGAGCGGGTCGCCGAGCACAAGCTCGCCCATGTCGAGGCGTTGGCGGTGATGGATGCGCAGCATCTCGGCTTCCCCGACGCCTTCTTCGACGCGGTGGTGGCGCAATACGTCATCACCACGGTGCCCGACCCCGAGGCGGCGCTCGACGAGTTTGCGCGCGTGACCAAGGCCGGCGGCGAAATCATCCTGGTCAATCATCTCGGCGCCGAGGCGGGGCCGCGGCGCGTGTTCGAGCAGAGCTTTGCGCCGGTCGCCCGGCGGCTGGGCTGGCGGCCGGAATTCCGCTGGCAGCGGCTGGCCCGATGGGCCGAGCACCATGGCGGCGTGCGCCTGCTCGAACGCCGCCCCATGCCGCCGCTCGGACATTTCTCGCTGACCCGCTTCGAGCGACTGGCGGCGGGCGCGAACGGGCGGGGCAGGGCGGGGGCTGATGGCGGGCAGCGCTTTGGGTAATGATTCGCGCGGTCCGCTTGCTACGCGTTCACCGGCATTATCCGATCTTGACCACGATCCGGCCGCGTACCCCTCCCTCGACGATACGCCGGCCGGCCTCCATGACCCCGGACAGATCGATCTCGCTGGTCATGGCGGCGAGTTTGCCCGCGTCGAGATCGGACGCCAATCGCCTCCAGGCCTCCCGCCGCCGTTCCAGGGGACACATCACGGAATCCACGCCGATGAGCGACACGCCGCGCAGAATGAATGGGGCGACCGTCGTCGGTAGATCCATCCCGCCGGCCAATCCGCAGGCGGCGACCGCGCCGCCATAGCGGGTCATCGACAGCACGTTGGCCAGTGTGGTCGACCCAACAGTATCGATGGCGCCGGCCCATCGCTCTCGGCCGAGCGGTTTGGCCGCGCCGACGAGTTCTTTGCGTTCTATGATCTCGCGGGCGCCCAGACTTCTAAGGTAGTCCGCCTCGCTCGGACGTCCCGTCGAGGCGATGACGGCAAAGCCAAGCTTGGCGAGCAGCGCCACCGCGACCGAGCCCAATCCTCCGGCCGCTCCGGTGACGATCACGGGCCCGTGTCGCGGCGTGACGCCGTGACGCTCGAGCGCCATCACCGCCAGCATGGCGGTGAAGCCGGCGGTACCGATCGCCATCGCGTCACGCGCGCTATTGCGCGCGGGCAATCGCACCAGCCAATCGCCCTTGACCCGCGCCTTTTCCGCGTAGCCGCCGAGATGGGTCTCGCCCATCCCCCAACCATTGAGGATCACTCTGTCGCCCGGCTTCCAGTGCGGATGCGTGGAGGATTCCACCGTGCCGGCGAAATCGATGCCGGCAATCATCGGAAAACGGCGAACGACGGGCGCTTTGCCGGTGAGCGCGAGCCCGTCCTTGTAATTCACCGTCGACCATTCGACGCGGACGGTGACATCGCCGTCCATCAGATTGGCTTCGTCGAAATCGGTGAGGCCGACCTTTTGCCCGCCGTCACTCTTCTCGACCACAATTGCCTTGAAGGTGGGCACGTATCCCCTCCATTCATACGCGCGAAAGCTGTACCGTGCGGCGCGGGCCGCCGCAACTCGATGTCGGGGCCAGCACCTGTGAGACTAAAGTCTTGCGCGTGGTCTTTGGTGCTGCGCGCTGAGTACGATGGACGCAATGACGCTCGACAGGTGGATACCATTTCGGAATGAAGGCTCAGCCGTACGTTGCCGCCTGTTCTGCTTTCCGCACGCTGCGGGCAATGCCGCGTTTTACCGCCCGTTACGGCGCTTGATGCCTCCCGAGGTCGATTTCTGTCCCGTGGAGTTGCCGGGCCGTGCCGCGCGTCTTGATGAGCCACCATTCACGTCTATGAGCGCGCTGATGGAGAGGCTGGATCATGCTTTGCAGCCACTGATGGGAGTTCCATTCGGTTTTTTTGGCCACAGCGTGGGCGCCTGCATGGCCTTCGAAGCTGCCCGGCAACTGCGCTCGGTCGATGGCCGGATCGCCGTGCATGTGTTCGTTTCCGGCCGCGGGAGTCCCAAATCCGCTTCCGCCGATTTTCCCCAGGCACGTTCGCCGTCGGACCGCGATTTGCTTGCAATTCTGGGCCGTTTTGGCGGCACGCCTGCGGCAGTCATGCAACGGCCGGAACTCATAGCTGCCCTCCTGCCGGCTTTAAGGGCCGACCTTGCGCTCGTTGCGGAGTATGCAGCCGATCCAGAGGATCGCATGACTTGTCCGATCACCGCATTTGCGGGGGCTGACGATGTCGCCCATTCTGGTTCGCTGCAGTCCTGGAGCGACTTCACCCGCGGAAAATTTCGGACCTGCATTTTCCCTGGAGGGCATTTTTACTTCTCTCCTGCGGCCGCCGCTCTCGCCAAGGAAATCATCCAGGACTTGCACGTATCCGCGGACATGCACGCGCCAGATGCGAGATCGTAGATATGACGCATCCCTGCGTAGATCCTCCGGCGTTATCGATCGGCGAAATCCACGTGTGGACCGCCCGCCTCGTCGACGAGCATCACGCAACGGCTGACTTGGTGCGGATCCTGAGCCGGGAGGAGCGGGCACGGGCCGCGCAGTTCGCATTCGCGTGCGATCGGGTGCGTTTCATCCAAGCGCATGGCATCATGCGGCAGATACTTTCCAACTATTGCGATGCAGACGCAGCGACACTGACCTTTGCACGCAATCATCATGGGAAGCCGCATTTGATTCCGCGGGCAAACGGTCCCAATCTCCAGTTCAGCGTCTC
>Ga0306924_10008510_pt1 | contig 10345 bp, 7 predicted proteins | sample sta12Can44000111_FD_203756 | JGI IMG/M metagenome (GOLD analysis project Ga0306924, IMG submission 203756) | Lab enrichment of tropical soil microbial communities from Luquillo Experimental Forest, Puerto Rico - statanox.12C.anox.44.000.111 (v2)... | ecosystem: Environmental > Terrestrial > Soil...
CCGCCGCCGCCGTCGACGTGGCATTGTCCTCGACCGTGTTCGAGGAGGGCGACGCCGATCGGATGCTGGCGGAGATTGTGCGGGTGACGCGGCCCGGCGGGCGTATCGGCATCGTCGTCCGCGCGACCGACATGCCGTTCTGGGTTAACCTGCCGCTCGATCCGGCGCTGAAGGCAAAAGTCGACGCCCCCAACGTGATCGGCGGCGGCGTCGCGCCAAACGGCGTCGCCGATGCCAGCCTCTACCGGCGCCTCGGGGCACTCGGGCTGACGGGGCTCAAATGCTTTCCGCAGCTCGTCTCGGTCGTGCCGGGATCGGAGCGGATCGAGCGCTACCAGCAGCAGATACTCGCCGCGCTGACGCGGGCCGAGGCCGCAACGTGGCATCGGGCCGTCGCGGCAGCCGAGCGCGAAGGCACCTTCTTCATCGCCCAGCCCTACCATTGCGCCGTCGCAACCAAGCCCGGTTAACCCGCCGATCGTGACCCGGTGGTGAAGGCGAGAACTCTGCACGGCCGGTGGGCCGGTCACGACCCCGGGAAGTGGTTGACCACTCGCGCGAGCGTCGGCCGATTATGCCCCGAAGCGGACCCTCCGGAATGCGTTGGTCCGGGCGGCGCAGTGGTAATGGGTGAGTACTCGCGCCTCTCTTGAGCGCTACCAATTGATTGAAATCCTGTTTAGCGCTCTCCACTTGGTTGGTTCTGCCGTGAGCAGCGGATTTGTGATGTGCAAGGGCGGTTTAATTCGTCGTGATCTCCAATGAAGACGCTTTATATCGATCACCAATATATCGCTCGCGAAATTTCGAGGCAGCCGGCTCACTGGCGGCAGCTTGGCACCATCTTGGCTGCAAACCCCGAGTGGCGCCTAGCGGTGTCCGAGTGCAACCTGCTCGAAATCACTTCTGACGGCGACAAGGCGCGGGCACAGCGTCGTGCTGCCTTTATCGACTCCGTAAAGCCGGCATGGATGATGGAGCGCCTCGACATCCAGAAGCGTGAGGTGGCGGCGTTTCTCTGGAAGAACCATTTTCTCGTTGACCCGCCGCCGTTCGGCGTCTTTCACGAGCATCTTTCGCAAGTGATCATTCCCCACGCACAGCCGATAATCGGCGAAACGGCCGTTTCCTGGGTGGCTCGCATCGATCCGACGGAGATCGAGGGAGCGAAACGACAGACCGTGTCGTCGCTTCGTACGTTGCAGGCGGCGACGAATCAGCAAAAGCAGCAGATCGAGGAATGGGTATTCTGGGGCTGGGTCGAGCCGAAAATTCCACTGCGAGATCCCGGTGACCTTCTGATGAAGAAAGCTGATCGCGACGCGCTCGCCAGCTTCTGCTGGGCGAACCGGGACCAGTTCTACCGTGAATGCCCGGCAATGGGCGTCGAGCACTTCGTATGCGAGGCCCGGATACGCGACCCGAACCGCCAGCCGACCGAGTCAGACGCCATCGACCTCCAGCACACAGTGCTGGGTCTCTCCTATTGCGACGTGCTTGTCACGGAGAGGTATGCCTACAGCACGGCCGATTACGCGATCAAGGCACTGGCGCCGCTGCCGCTCGCAACCCTTCACAAGAGCTTCGGGTGGGACATCCTAAATGCGCAACGACCCGCGGGGAATCAGTGATGGCGCGCCGGCTGCGGTTCAATCAAGAGCCGAAAGAATGGGATGAGCTGCTGGGCGCGCTTATCGAAATCTGCGAGCCGCTGCTGGAAAGAATGTCAACTGTTCCGATAGAACATGTACCGGTCCGGATTATCGACGCGATGTTTCTTAAGAGTGTCGATACGCTGCGTGCGGTTCGGCTTCTGTATAGCTCAGGGCTGCCGGTCCAGGCTCAGGCGTTGATCCGCATCCTTCTTGAGGTGCGGATCGATATCGAGCTGTTTATGCGGGCTTGCGTAGCCGATCCTGCGGCTGTCGCGCGCAAGCTCCTCGATGCGATGTGGCTGCAAAAGATCAGCCAGCAGCGGCAGTCGAATTTCCTCGGCCTCTCCAGCGTGCCGGGAGCGCCCTCCCGGGAAAAATGTTGGAAGACGAGAAGGCGCTCGTTCGCCAATACGGGAAAGAGACAGCCGAGAAGATGCGCCGCAACGGTTTTTCGGGGCTTTCGATTGAAGAACGAGCAAGACAACTTGGCCTAAGCACCGAGTACAACATCATCTACCGGAATTTCTCCCGGAACATCCACAATACCGATTATATGGAGCACCTTGCCGACCGCGGAGTGATGGACAAGCAACGCTGGCAGTACTCCCAAGATGTACGCGATAACACCGCGCTATCCACGGCGATTGCCTGCGCGTGGCGAACTTCATGGTTCGTCGACTCGATGCTTGAGCGCACCCACTGCGATACATTGGCGCGTTACTGGCTGCGGTGCCTCTTCTTCAAACGCTGGGTGCGGGAGGCAGCCGAGAATATTGGCTCGGGAAAACTACCGTCATAGGAGCAAATCTCCTCCTCGATCCTGAGCGGCGGCGCAGCTGGGCGAGGGTCCGTTATCGGCGCATCCTTCCCGTTCCCGCTCGCTCCGGCGGAGGTCGGCTAACTGAACCAGCACCGGCCGTTCAGCCTAGCCGGCGGGAACGAGTCAAAGTGCCCCATAGCCGACCTTGCCGGTCCGTGTCTGCATTGCCTCAGTTGGATTGCGAGTCGACCTTCGCCGAAGCCACCTTGAACGGACAGGTCATGCCCTAAGATCCGCCCAAAGCGGATTGAATGTCGACTCCAAAGCGGCCACTCGTCGTGTCGTCGCATCAATTTAGGTGGTCTGTGCACCCGGACTTTGCCGGAGCCGCACCGATGTGCATGCGGTGGAGGTCGGGGTACGATTGATAGTTGCGTGTAGCCTGCCAGGCTTTTTTGACATAGTAAACACAGTTAAGAGGCCATTGGGCCTCAGATCGCCGCTACAAAGAGACAGCAGGGGTGGCCCAAGAAAAGCAGCTTCGAGAACGTCGGATCTGGCCGGCCAATTTGGATTGAGGTCGATAAGATGAACTCAGATACGCCTGTTACGGATGCGGTGTTTGAGGCATTTCTTCACTGTGAGACCAAAGCCTACTTGCTACACGAGAGTCTCGACAGTCAACCGAAATTTGGTGTCGCGGAGGAAGGTCTCAGCCAACAGTTTAAGCAGCGTGCTTCGGAATGGTTGAGGTCCAGTTTCGGCGATGAGAAAGTGTACGTTGGAACGCCCTCCCAACGGACATTGAAGCAAGGATTTCATCGGATAGTGCTTCGGCCTCTAATAAAGTCATCAGACCTTTGCACAGAACCGGATGCTCTGTGGCGAATGCCCCTGGTCTCGGGCGCCACGAGTTTTCAGTATAACCCGGTTCGATTTGTCAGAAATGAGAAAGTGTCGCGTTTTGATAAGCTTATGTTGGCCTTTGACGCGCTCGCCCTCAATCAACACAGTAGTAAGCCCCTTTGTAGCGGCAAGCTGATATACGGCTCGCAATACAACATCGTCACAGTGCCACTCGCAAAATTTTTCGAGAACGTCCGGCATTTCGTCATGCAAGTAAAGAAACAGCAGAAAAGCCGAGTGGCGCCGCCACTGGTGCTGAATAAGCATTGTCCAGAATGTGAATTCCGTGCGCGCTGCCGTCAAATCGCCGTTGAGAACGACGACCTCAGTCTCTTGGCGAATATGACCGTGAAGGAACGGCAGAAGCTGAACGACAAGGGAATTTTTTCTGTGACGCAGCTATCCTATACATTCCGGCCGCGCCGACGCCGAGCGTTCAAAGGTTCTCAGGCCTTCAAGCATGAGCATGCCTTGAAGGCTTTAGCGATCCGGAAGGACCGCATCCATGTTGTCGGCACGCCGACCTTCAACACTCCCGAAGGAACAGTGTATCTGGATGTGGAAGGAGTACCCGATCGCGACTTCTATTACCTGATCGGACTAAGGTACAAGGCAAGAGACGACTATGTTCATCACTCCTTTTGGGCGGACTCGCTCTCTGATGAACGAGATATGTGGGTATCATGCTTGGGTGCCCTCAAGTTGCTTCAGAATCCCCGTTTGTTCCACTATGGCAGGTACGAAACACTCTTCTTGAAGCGTATGAGATCTCGCTATTCAGATCAATCAGTAGACGACGGATTTCTCGACCAGTTGATAGCTTCGTCCGTTAACTTGCTATCGCTCACCTACGCTCAAGTTTACTTTCCTACTTATTCGAACAGCCTCAAAGATATCGCGCGGTGGCTTGGTTTTGAATGGTCCGAGAGCGAAGCGTCAGGGCGGCAAGCGCTCCTTTGGCGCGCCCAGTGGGAGACTACGCGTGATCCTACCGTCAAACGCAGGCTAGTCGCCTATAATCAGGAAGACTGCCAGGCGGTGCAGAAGGTGGCCGAGGCCATCGCAAATATCTGCTCCGAGCGACCGTCAACAGCGGCGGAGGCAATCAGCATGAATGTTAGCTCGCTTGATCGTGACTCGCCCTTGCGGTTCGGTCCCCTTCAGTACGTCGCCCCGGACTTCAAGGCCATAAATGAGGCAGCATATTGGGACTATCAGCGGAATAAAATTTACGTGCGGACAAATGATAGGTTAAAACGAATTTCCCGAAGGAAGATCAATGATACTACGGGCAGTCCACCCGTGAACAAGTCCATCCAAGCAAAGGAGAACCGTCCACCCGTTTGCCCCAAATGTAATTCGACCAGGTATTATCGAAATGGCCGGTTTAGCAGTGTCATCTACGATCTGCGCTTCTCATCCGCCGGCGTCAGACGGTGGGTAGTAAGGTACAACTTTAACCGATACCAATGCCGCAACTGCAAGAACGGCCACAACGAACTTCCGCGCCAGGAACGTTATGGCATGCATTTGAAGGCATACGTCCTCTGTCAGATCATCGAGCTGCGCGTCTCTCAGCGCGCCGTTGGAAGAAACCTGAAAGCGCTATTCGGTTTGCAAATGTCAGTTACTTCGGTCAACTGCATCAAGATCAGCGCTACAAAGCAATACGAGGCAACCTACCGCGGTATCCTTCAGCGGATCGTCGAAGGACCACTAGTCCACGCCGATGAGACTAGGGTCATGATCAAGGGTGAGGCCCACTACGTTTGGGTTTTCACGAATCTAGAGGACGTGGCCTATATATACAGCGAGTCGCGAGACGCCAGCACTGCACGGGAGATGTTGACCGCGTTCAAGGGCGTTTTGGTGTCCGACTTCTATGCTGGGTATGATTCTGTCGACTGTGCACAACAGAAGTGTCTGATCCACTTGCTGAGAGACATCAATCAGGACGTTCTGAACGAACCCTTCAACGTCGAACTGGAAGAGCTGGCGCATGGTTTCGCAGGGCTCCTCAGACCTATGGTAGCAACAGTCGATCGATTTGGGCTGAAAGCCTATCATCTGCGTAGACATAAACTTGCAGTGAGCCGGTTCTATCGGACCCTATCCGGGCGCGATTACAAAACCGACGTCGCAGCTGGATACAAAAAGCGGTTTGAGAAGAACCGAGACAAACTATTCACGTTCCTGGAACATGACGGAGTGCCATGGAATAACAACAACGCCGAGCACGCGATCAAGGCCTTTGCGCGGCTCCGCAACGTGATCGGCGCCAACGGTACGCCCAAAGGCGTCCGGGAGTACCTCCTGCTGCTGAGCATCAGTGAAACATGCAAGTACAAGGGGATTAGCTTTCTGGACTTTTTGAGGTCAGGCGAGATTGACCTCGAGGCATTTGCCGCGATACACGATAAGCATGGGAAGCTCGTGGCAGAGCCTGTGGATCGACTTCGCGTTGGCCCATTCCCCACTTTGATCGACTGACCAACAACTAAATCGGATGCAGCTTTTGTGGGGCGTCTGAACGCCGGTTTACGCCGCGCTGAGACTTCCGAGACTGGCGCTAACTATGGCCGCAACCGGAGCACGACCCGCCATGCGGCCGATCTCGGGAACGCCCGCTGAGGGTCGAACTTCCCTGTTCTGGAGCGAGGGTGGGAAGGTCCGGAATCGGCGCACCCTTCCCGTTCCCGCTCGCTCCGGCGGAGGTCGGCTGATTGAACGGACACCGGCCGTTCAGCCTAAGCAGCAGGAACGGGTCAAAATGCCCCATACCCGTCATTGCCGGGCGCACGAAATTCGGGTTTGTTGGTGGCGAGTCGCCTTCACCACGATCGGCTCACCGTATACTAATCGCCGAAGTTGAGCTCATGTGCATTTGGGCCCGATACTGAATGCACGTCATTGTTTTGCCGTGCCGGGCCGATCCTTTGTGCAGGAGTACGTCTCATGCCTCCAATCGCGAGCGAGGACCAGTGGCTGGTGGCGACTCCCCAGACCGCCGGGCTCGACCCTAACAAGCTCAGCGCGCTAGCAGCGAGGTTCGAGGAGGGGGAAGAGGCCAATTTGCATGGTGTCGTGGTTGTACGACATGGCAAGCTGGCTTTTGAGCATTACTTTCGGGGCTTTGATCTGAAGGCTCGGGGTGGTCCCGGGGTCATCGATTTCAATTCGACGACCACGCATGATCTGCGCTCGATGACCAAGAGCGTTACTGCCCTCGTCCTCGGCGTCGCCATCGATCGCGGCATCATCGCCGATGTGGACCAATCCGTGCTGTCGTTTTTTCCGGACTGCGCCGATCTTCGTACACCCGAAAAGGACCGTATCACCATTCGGCACCTGCTGACGATGTCGATGGGCCTCGATTGGAACGACGATGCGCCCTACATCAACGAGGACAGGTTGAACCGTTCGCTTGACCCCTACCGTTATGTGCTTTCGCTGCCGGTCGTCGAGCCCGCGGGATCGGTGTGGAACTACAGTGGTGGCGCGACCGCGTTGATAGGCGGGATCCTTGGCCGGGCGACGGGTAAACGCTTCGATGTGCTTGCCACCACTCTGCTGTTCGATCCCTTGGGTGTCTCCGATGTCGCGTGGACATGGCTCCCGAACGGCGATCCAAAGAATTGGTGCTGCCTCTGGATGCGGCCGCGTGACATGGCGAAGATTGGTCAGCTGGTGCTCGATCGGGGCCGTTGGAATGGAGCGCAGGTGGTATCGGAGACGTGGATCAATGTCGCCAGCGCGCCGCAGATCAAGACGATCTACCGCGGCCTCGATTACGGTTTTCAATTTTGGCTTGGCGCCTCATTTGTGGCGGGTAAGCCGATCAATCGGGTCGAAGCGCAGGGGCAAGGTGGCCAACGAATCTTTATTGTGCCGACCCTCGACCTCGTCACAGTGGTGACAGCGGGCAACTACTACGGCAATGACCGCTTGGCCAACCTCGTGCCACAGATCGTCTTTGATGATTACGTGCTGCCCGCTGTCGATGCGGCGCGCTAGCTACTGCGGTGCCACAGGGAGCGGCTGCTCCGACTCAGGCGAACCAGCAAACAGCCGCTTTCGGCGCTTTGGAGACAAAGCAAAGACATACCAAGGAAAGTTCTCGTTGAGTAATATCTCGGGCGACCGGAAGCCCACGGCTCGGCAGGCAACCGCGACGAATTGACCATCCCAGACGACCACGACCTCCAAAAATACCTTGGGGAAGCGCGCAACTTCAAATCACGGGGGCAGAAACGATGATCATATTCGGCGCCGTGTTGGTTCTGTACTTGGTTTTTTGGGCTTGGCATTCGCCTTGGGCTGGGAAGCTCACCAGCGCGGAGATCGAGCATTACTTGGCGATTATCGAGAGGCGCCTGTTGCCGGCGGAGCACGTAAAGGCATTTGCCTCGCGCATCCGCTCCTGGGCCGAGGCTGATGACGGCCGGCCCGTTTACATGGTTAATCTCATTCGCTTCCTGCCGCAGTTGCGCACGTTCCCCGGCGCCCCAGAGTTTCAGGGAACACCTCAGCAGGCCAACACCCACTATGAAAAGGGAATAATGTGGCTATGGCTCCGCCATGCGGCCTACCCGATCTTCAGCGGAGTCCCTCAGGGCAACAATCTGATCAACATGCAGCCGGAACGGACATGGGGCGAGGCGGCCGTCGCCCGTTACCGCAACCGTCGCTCGTTTCTGAAACTGTTGTCCGACCCTTCTTACGCAGCAATCGAACCTTATAAATTCCTCGCTTTAGAGATCGACCTTGTTCCGGTTTCAGCAAAGATGGTGATCCCGGACCTGCGCTTGGTGGTCGGCATCGTATTTGCGATCATTTTCCTGCTGGTCGGTTGGCTAAGGGCCGTTTAATCGATAGCGCTGCTCCTGGTGCCTTCCGAACGTCTCGCCTGGGCGATGACTGAGAGGGGTGACCGAACGCATAAGCTAAACGTGCGGTGCCAACGACCCTTTCTGGGTCATTTCGCCCGTTGCTCCTCTCACGGCGAACGGTTGGAATCGGCGCAAGGGAGACACCCCGCATTTCGATCCCGAGCCAATAGCCGATTGCGACCCCTGTTTGGGTAGCGAAACAGGAGAGAACCCAGTGCCGGGAGAACACGCGCGTTTCGCCGAGGCACGCTTCGCTCCACGCTGAAATGCTGCGTTGCCCGGAGTCCCTCAAGGTGCCGGCGCCGGACAGCGGCAGTAGATGGCGTTGCGCTCTCCTTCCTTCTGGGCGACGGTCGCGAAGGTCAGCGCCCCGTCCGGTCCCGCCACGGCGACGGCATTGAGCGCGAAACGGCCGATCGTCCCGCCCTGCGGCAATGCCTCGCCCATGGTTGCGACCCGCCTGACATCGCCCGCCACCCCGGCGAAGGCAGCAAGGGGTCCGGGCTCGCCCTCGAGGGCCGCGTTGAACGCGATCACCCCACTTGGCGCCATTGTCGGCCAGGGACCGAACCCGACATAGCGGCCGCCGCCCGGCGCCGGCGCTCCTTCGACGGCGATTTCGGCCAGACCTTCTGTCCCGGTCCGCAGCACCGCCTCGCGGGTGGCGCCGTCCTTGCCGAGATGAGCGCCAAATGCGATTTCGCCCGCCTCGTCGATCGCCACCCGCTCCGAGAAGCGTAGGATCATGGCCCCATCCGGCGTCCGAGCGCCGGACCCGACCACGAGGTGCAGAGGGCGCGCGCCGGCAACGAAAATCCCGCCGAGCGCCGGGCCCTTGAAGATCGTGGCAGGAAACGCAACGACGCCGCTGTTATTCAGAGCCGGGTCGCCGATCTGGTCCATCGTACCGCCGATCCGCAGCAGCAGGTCGCGTTCTGCCATCAGCCGCTGCAGCCGTCGGCCGTTCCAGTAATAGAGCACGTCCAGCAGATCGCGGCCGCGGCGCACACTGGCAACAAACGACAGCTCGTCATTGTCGTTTAATGCCGGAGCGTCAAACCCGACCAGAACACCGGCAGGCACCCCCGGCGCGTCATCTCCGGCGAGTGCTATGGCCTGCAGCCCGTCCGCGCCGGCGAGAAAGACCCCCTCGGTCGCCCGCCCACCCGCGACCTGCGCCACGAACGCCACATGCCCGGCGCTGTTCAGCGCCGGCAGCGGGTGCACCCCGAACTCCGCAAGCGTCCCGCCCCCCGGCAAGCTGTCCCCAAAGACCGCCACCTTTGTCACCTGCCCGGCTTCGGCGAGGAAGATGCCCTCGCGTGCCGGCCCATGCAGCACGGTCGCATAAAAGGCGACCTGGCCGCGCGCATTGACGGGTGCCGCGATCGGCTGCGCGATGACGTCGAACCGATCAAAACGGCCGCCGCCGGGTGCCGGCGCACCAGACTGGACAATGGCGTGCAGCGCGCCGGTTGCGGACTCCCGAACAGCCGGTGCCGACGGCCCCACCCGGACCGATGGCTGCGCCGGCGCGGTCGACGGCGTCGTCGGTGCGACCCACAGAACAGCAGCCCACAAACCCGCCACTGCCAGGCCCGCAACCAACAGGCGGCGCCAGGCCGCGACCAACAGCATCGGTCAGTTGGCCAGCATGCCGGCCTTCAGGGTGGACAGGTCATGGCGCAGCATCTTGACGTAGCTGTCAGCCTCGCCACCCTTGGGGGAAAGCGCATCACCGTAAAGAGTGCCGCCGATCACGGCCCCGGTTTCACCGGCGATGCGCTCGACGGCCCGCGGATCGGTTATGCTGTCGAGGAACAATGCTTTGACGCGGCTGGCGCGGATCTGCTGCGCCAACTTCGCCAGCTCGGCCGCAGACGGCTCGCTCTTATTGGTCCAACCGTTTATCGCCAGCAGCGTAATGCCATAGGCATTGGCGATGTATTGCAGTGAATCGTGCGATGCCAGCGCCCGCCGCTTGTCGGCCGGCACACTATCGATCTCCTTGCGCGCCCAGTCGTCGACCCCCTGGATCTCTTTCGTGTAGGCGGCCGCCTGCGCGCGGTATTCCGCAGCGTCGGCCGGATCGAGGCGCACCAGCGCCGCGGCGATGTTGCGCACATAAACGGCGC
>Ga0306924_10008518_pt1 | contig 10343 bp, 14 predicted proteins | sample sta12Can44000111_FD_203756 | JGI IMG/M metagenome (GOLD analysis project Ga0306924, IMG submission 203756) | Lab enrichment of tropical soil microbial communities from Luquillo Experimental Forest, Puerto Rico - statanox.12C.anox.44.000.111 (v2)... | ecosystem: Environmental > Terrestrial >...
GCCGGTTTGTACCAGGTCCCGGTGGAGCTGGTTGCGGCGATCATCGATGAGGAGTCGGGATGGAACCCTTACGCAGTATCGAGCAAGGGAGCGGCCGGGATCATGCAGTTGATGCCGGCAACCGCCATGCGGTTCGGAGTGCGCAATCGGTTTGTGATGCAGGAGAACATTCGCGGGGGAGTCGCGTACCTTGCCTGGCTCAAGCCGAAGTTCAATGGAGACCTCCGATTGATCACCGCAGCCTACTACGTCGGTGAGTGCGCAATCTCTTCGCGGGGACTGAAATATTCCTCCCCCGATGTTCAGGCGTACGTCAAACGGGTCGCGCAACGGTATCGCGTGCGGCGAGTGGTTAGGGCAGGGAATCAATTGTCGCGACAGAGGGAACAGTTGAGGTGACGGGATGAGAAATGCTCTGGTTTTCGGCTGGCTGTTGCTGGCTATGCTTGCGGCAATCGCGGAAGCACAACAAGTAACCATCGTTCCGCAGGTCCGCACCAAGCCCGCGGCGGACAGCAAGATCACTGCGATCGAACTTGCGGCACATTTCGTGACCACGATCCGGGTGCCGGAGCCGGTGAACTCAGTCGTCGTGGGAGACCCAGCGCTGTTTCAGGTGGAGCATTCCGAACATGAGCCGGAGTTGGTGTTCGTCAAGGCCCTGACAAACGAACGTGCCGAGAGTAACTTGCTGATTTCCACCTCGACAGGCCGCCAGATCAGCTTTCTCCTGACCAGCCGCGGCGACGTACAGCATCCAGCGAAAGTCGATTTTCTTCTGCGATACCAGCCCTCCGGCGGTTTTCTGGTTGAGCCCGATGCCGTCCCGTTCGCCTTGGTATCACAAACCGCAAGCGTGTCGAAGACGCAGGCTGTAGAGGTTTCTTCAGCTCCAAGTTCTTCCGAAACGGGCGCTGCGTTGTTACCTGCGTCACTTAACGCGGTCAATTCTCCAGTCGAGAAGGTGCCGACCCAACCCAAATCAGACTCGCTCGACAGCTTGCTCGAACGCCAGAAACAGGCACATCTTCCCGTACTTTATGGCGAGAACCCGGAAGGTGACGAGGTGAAGGGCCATCGGCTGCGGGCGGGCATCAGCGAGGTCCTCGACGGAGGCCAGCAGGTGATTGTGCTGTTCTCCGTCGTAAACACCAGCAAGCACGCCATTTTGTTGATGCCTCCACAGGTCCAGTTGGGCGGCCAAGAGAAGTCGGGGAAGGTGATCAAGCATGAGCACTGGTCCACGGCGGAGCAACTGCCGGTTGCTGATTTCCGTCTGAGCCATCGGCGGATCGGACCAAGGGAACGCGCTGACGGAGTAGTGGTGTTTGAGCGTCCGCCATACAAGCGGTCGATGGAGACGCTGTTTTTACAGATGGCGGAGTCAGGCGCGGTAGATAAGCCTGCTTTGGCGCCTATTGGTTTTGGAGTCAGCACACTGCGAGAGGTAGCGAATCATGCCCACTGAGGAAACGAAGAAAGTACCAAATATCGATCCAGCCAACCCTGAGACGGAGATGGCGACGGAGGAATCCGCACCGGAGGAGACCGGCAAAGGAAACTGGCGCGAGGCATTCGTAGCAGCTTTCCAGGTTGCGAGAAAGCACCAGAAGCCCACGGAGAGCCGGCAGGAGTTGGGCCGCGACAAGAGCAAGTCGCTGATCCTTCTGTTGGCAGTTTGCGTGGCGCTGGTGCTGCTTTTCTTCGGCGTCTTCTCCCACCCGAAGAAGAAAATTCCGCTGCCGGGTGAGAATCCTCACGGTCAGGCAAGTCTGGGCCGCAAGGTTACGCCAGGACAGGAGAACAGCGATCCCACTAAGGCGGTCACTCCGATGTTGAGTGCGGATGTACGCTCCTCGGACCCGGCTTTGGATGGCCAGTTAACGCCGGAAGATATCGGCCGCACTTCGCGAACCGGGATGGCACCCAAGCCGACTGCAGCGATCCCGAACAAGACGAATCCCCCACAGGATTACGCCTTGAGCAAGGTCGATTTCTCTGACCCAACGGTGGGACAGGGTACAACCCCGCCTAATCCGCCGTCATCGGACTCCACTTCCGAGCTAAAAAAACCCTCACTGGTGTTCGTGCGTTCGGCGGAAACCAAACGGACGATGACGCCGAACTCGCCAGAGGACGTGGACGAGACCTTGGCCCTGGCAGCGGGAACGCGGCTGGTGGCGCGGCTGCAAACGCCGGTGAGCTCGGCTGTCGCCACGCCAGTTGTCGCGGTTGTTGAATACAACTACGAGCGTAACGCCCAGATCATTCTGCCCGCAGGAGCCAAGGTTTTTGGCCATCTTGCTGTGTATGAGGCGGCTCGCGGACAGACCAAAAGCGTGTTCGAGTTCCTGGAGGCTGCTTTGGCTGAACGTGATCCTTACCTTACGCGCATGGACTCGGAACCGTACTTTGAAGGCTTACGCTCCGACCCACGCTATCGTGACTTGCTGCGTAGGATAAATCTCGTTTAAGAACTGCGTGTGATGCACTGACAGGTCATCGGTGACCTAACGTACATATGCAGTAAACGATTGCGACTCCATCGGACCGCTCAGCAAAGCTTTGAATGGCAGGCGAAGGAGGAGCAAATAACGAGCTCTTCCGCTCCCGCTCACTGCACGCGGCTTCCTCCTCGTGCAGCAGGCTACGCTGCCCTCCACCGGCGCCACCATGCACGCGAACTACTTCAACGCGGTAGTGAACAACCAAGTTTGTTTTCACCCCTACCGAAATCTTGCCACTGCGTGTATGGCGTTGGAGATGTGACCCTTCAGGACTCCAATTGTGAGCCATCGTCTTCCAAGATCATCGGAATATGTGAAGCAAAAAGGCCGGAAGCTCCCAAAGTAACGAGCGTTCCAAGAGGTCGGGAAACGATCAGCGAGTGCATCGCGGAGACACGTTTCTCTTCATTGTGCCTTGGAATATACATGCGGGCCCTCGGCTACATCCTAACCCAGCAGCAGCAAGAATAGCCGGCGTGTCCTCCTACCGATGGCATTCCCGCCGTTGGTTACGCAAAAGCTTCGTAAGTCAGAGGACTAATCGCTGCGTTGCAGTGGCACGCAAGACCAAACCCGTGACCGCTACCTGCTAACCGTTTTGGTGCAACTCCGTCCAAGCGGGGTAATTCTGTGTGTCGCTCCTCCATCGCGTCGGGCCTGCTGGTTCTGGTGTTCGCAACCTCGACTTTCGGTTGCGCAACCGGTTCTGGCAGTGGGTCTTTGGGCTTCTGCCCTGGTGGGCGCAGCCAACGACTTTGTAGTCCCAGCAAGTCCCGCGCAGCAGCGCCCAAGTCATCTCCGTGCGGCCACGTGCTGAAATCGTCCCCTGGACAGTGCAGCTTGCGCAGCCTCGCACAGTTTCAATTCGCGGAACTCCGCAACTTCGAGACTTCTAGTCCGCTGCAGCGCGCAAACGGCAAAGCTTCGCCCGCTATTAACTCACGTATCATCGTATTGTCCATCGGCTCGCCCGAGACCGATCGTGGTCCCCCTCACTCCTAAAAGTAAACCTCGCGTGAATTGGCTGCAGCAGACGTGTGCAGTCTTGCCCCTTATTTCAAATCTGATTTCTTTTGGGAGAACTTATGAAGACGAGAAGTTTGATTGGAGTCGTTTTGCTTGCTCTCACCGTAGGATGCTCGCCGCAAACCGCAAACGCCAAAGCTCACCGCGGCAACACTCAAATCATCAATTTCATTCTCGGCATCGAGGAAAAACAAATCCTCGACGTAGCCGAGGCCATGCCGGAAGAAAAGTACGGCTTCATACCGACTGCCGGCGAGTTCGAGGGAGTGCGGAGCTTCGCCGACCAGCTCAAGCACATTGCTGCCGACAATTACCTGCTGGGCGCGGGCATACTCGGAGAAAAAGCGCCTGGCAATACCGAACCGGGCGAGAAAGGCTCGAGCGCAGTGCAGACCAAGCCGGAGATAATCGCCTATGTCAAAGACTCGTTTGCGTATATGCACCGCGCGGCAGCGGCGATCGATGAGGAAAAACGTCCGATTCCGACTCCTGGCATTTCGCCGTGGCCTGAGGGCACAGCGACGCGCCTGGGAGTAGCAATCGAAGATTGCGTTCATAGCTGGGACCACTATGGTCAATTGGTGGAATACCTGCGCATGAATAGCATCGTTCCACCCGCCAGCCGCCCGGCAACTAGAGATACGGCATCAGGTCCGTCCGCAATAACCATCAGTCAGGCGCTTGACTACTGGATCAGCAACACTGAAAAGGAAATCGTCTCGGCTGCAGACGCAATGCCGGAAGACAAATACTCGTTCGCGCCAACCGCGGGCGAGTTTATCGGTGTGCTGACATTCGCCCAGCAGGTCAAACACCTGGCGGCGAACAATTATCGGATGGCGTCGCACATCCTCGGTAAGTCGGCAACGCCTGATCAGGAGGCAGAAACTGGCCCGGATGCTGTGCGATCCAAGGCTGAGATCATGGCTTACTTGAGAGGATCGTTTACCGCGCTGCATCAAAGCGCGGCCACGATTACCTCAGAGAATGCGCTTTCGCCGGTTCTTCCGGCACGGGTTGACACCGGCAGACAAAATACACGTGTTCAGTTCGCGGTTGATGCCGTGACCCACTCGTATGATCACTATGGGCAAATAGTCGAATACCTGCGAATGAATAATATCGTTCCTCCTGCGAGCAGAAGATAACAAGAAATAGCTGACCCAAGGCCCGCCACTCAACATGTCCTCAGTGTGTTGGGTGGCGGCTGGTAGATTTCCTGGCAGCGAGAGTGTTGTCGGCCCACCCGGAAGCTGACCGTCGCTCCGCCGATTACTCCTGTGCGCGGTAGTTCCCGTAGAGGTTGTCGGCGCTGTCGAGAATCATGCCGGGCAAACGGATAATACCCATCGTTACCTCTACCGAAGCGGCAAATAACCTTTTCCCTGTAGCCGCCGGTTCCTGAAGGCGTGAGCTTATAAACACAGCCCCGGTTGTAAGAGAGGCCGTATAACGTCCGACCAATCGTCTTGCAGGTCTTGGTCACAAGGACGGGACGCCGACTTCTCACTCCTGTGGATTGGGTCCGGATACCCGACTATCCTGAAAGGTGCCTGGCCTAAATCAACAGCTTCAGACATCTATCAACAGTTTGCCCGGAAAATGGCGAAGATGAGCTTGCGCGTCTTCAATATCTGCCCCTATCCAACAGCGGAGTTGGTGGTCACCGCGACTCGAAACTGAGTGCTGTCCGAGGATGAACAAGGTGAACGAGTGGTGGACAGCTGGGATGAGACGCGGCATCGGTGCTTCATGCACATACCGTGGCAGGACACGTGCTTGAAGTGTCAGAGCAGGAGTGTGGTCAGCCCATGCTGCGGGACATTCGCTACGCCTTTCGTATACTGCGCAAGAGTCCAGGGTTCACGCTGGCTGGTGTGCTGACGCTAGCGCTGGGGATCGGCGGGAACACGGCGCTGTTCTCGGTGGTGAACGGAGTGCTCCTGAACCCGCTGCCGTATCCGCACCCCAAGCAGCTGGTCGCTCTGCACCAGAGTAAGCCGAACTTCTCCCAGGTGGCGATCTCGTATCCGAACTTCCTGGATTGGCAGAAGGAGAACCATAGCTTCTCGGAGATGGCGGTGTATCGCTCGCTGGTGTTTAACCTCACGGGCTCGGGTGATGCGGAGCAGTTGTTCGGCCAGTACGTGACGGCAGATTTCTTCGACATTCTGGGAACGAAGCCGGCGCTAGGGCGGAGTTTCGTGGCGGGAGAAGATCGCATCGGCGGACCCCCGCTGGTGATGATCAGCACAGAGCTGTGGGAGCGGAAGTTTAATGCGTCGACGGACGTGCTGACCAAGGCCATCACGCTGAATGGGACGGCGTACACGGTGGTGGGCGTGGCGCCGAAGAAGTTCACGCTGCCACTGCCTTACTATCAGCGCGCGGACGTGTACATCCCGATGGGACAGTTCGATAAGACGGCGTTGCTGCATCGGGATTGGGGGCTGGGGATCCATGGGATTGCACGCTTGAGGCCGGAAGTGAGCTTTGCGCAAGCTGAAGCCGATATGGCAGCGGTATCGCGGGCGCTGGAGCAGGAGTATCCGGAATTCGATAAAAACACGAGTGCGAACTTGATTCCGCTGCGCGAACAGGTGGTGGGAAGTGTTCGGCCGTACTTGCTCACGCTGCTGGGGGCGGTGGGTTTCGTGCTGCTGATTGCATGCGTCAATGTGGCGAACCTGCTGCTGGCGCGCTCGGTCGGGCGAACGCGCGAGTTTGCGATCCGAACGGCACTGGGGGCTTCGAAGCTACGCGTGTCGCGGCAACTTCTCACCGAAAGTTTGCTGCTGTCGCTGTTGGGCGGGGCGCTGGGGGCTTTGCTTGCGTCGTATGGTACTCACGCTGCGCTGGCGGCCCTTCCGCAGGCACTGCCACGGGCGGAAGCGATCCGCGTGGATGGGAGAGTGCTTTTGTTTACGGCGGCGGTCAGGTGTTCCCCTTCCTCCGCCCTGTACTCCACTCGTGAAGCCGCCCTCATGGCCGGAAGCAAGAAACGTCGAAAATCCACGGACTCGCCACCGGCCGTCCTAAACCGTTTTCTGGTGTAACACTGGATTGGTCAGAGCTGGATCCTAGTTGTCGAGCATACCCGTGAAGTGTTGTAGAAAAGAGCAATGGATATTTCGATTTCTTGCCGAAGAGGCGGTAGGCGTATTTCTCTTTGTTGGTTTGAAGAAATTGCGTTGGTGCCGTGACATTGCTGTTCGACATATCGACCTCTCCTTTTTGCTTCGGGATCGTTCGTGATGCCTTTCTTAGGTCACTCATCCGACGTCCATAAGGGCTCACAGGCAAACCATACGTTTGACCGCTATCGAAATCTCGGCAACGCCAACAGCCGCACATCGTCGGGTGGGGATTTACGGGCTAAAATCCGAATGATGTCCACCGGCGTAAATAGACGCAGGGTTAAGAAAGCCGTTTACGAGCTCCGATTCCTTTCCGAGGAAAGCTAGCATGGCCGCTGCTTTCATGTGTGCCTCCAAATCCGCCTGGCTGTGCCAGATTCGGTACAGGAAGTATTCGTCTCTATCCGAGGCGCTCGCAAGAATACAAAATTTGTCACAATTCCACCCGTCATGGCGACCCCTCCTTGCTCCCCGCCCTCGCCGACAGTTTTCCTAGCGTGTGCGTCTCGATCTACGACTTAACCGCACGCGCAGAACTCCACAGAGCCCAACCGGGATTCATTCGATTCGGATAGAGCTCCAGCATCTTGTCGTAAAGTTCTTGAGCCGTCTTAGTCGTTTCTGCGAGCCGGTCGAAGTCGCGGATGTACTGCCGCGTCTCTTCGATAATCCTCGGATTGTCGTCGTTTTCGGGTCGCTTATGCGACGCGACAACCGCGCGTGGGTAGAGCGACTCAATCTTGTCGAGTGCAGCGATCCACTCTTTGCGCTTCTGGGCGTTTGACTCGGCAAGATAAAGGTGAACGTCATTGTAGGCGGCGTCGCCGGCGACCACGAGCCCAATCGAAGGAACATGCAAACAGGTTGTATAGTCCGTGTCGGTATGACCCAGTTCCACAACTACCAATTCATGCCCCTCCAGATCGATTACATTCCCTTTGAGCTCTTCCGCGATCACCAGATTGTCTGGAATCTGGCCAGGAAATCCTGGCTTCCAGGCGCGGTCGAGTGCCTCCGGCGAGGCATTCTGGCGCATCACCTTAACTGTATTGGGCGTTGCCACTACTCTAGCGTCGGGGAACCGCTCGAGAAGAGTGCCGACTCCGAACCAATGGTCTCCATGACCGTGCGTAATGTAGATGGTCGTCAGGTGTTTGCCTTTGGAGGCGACCCAATCTGCCAATGCGGCGGCCTGCTTCGTTGTCATATAGGCATCCACGAGGATAGCGTCCTTGGTCCCATAGATGAGGGTTGACGCCATCGCCTGAAAGAATGTCTCTTGTACGCCCGTCGGCCGGTCGGGGGTAACGATGGGTATGCCCGGCGTCACGAAAACCTCCCACTTCAAAACCGAAGCCCTTGTTGTATTCGCTGGGGAACCTGCAGCCCTTGCCGCGTTAGCTTCAGTCAATGAACCGCTGAACTTCTCCATAGCAACTTAATCTCCTCGTGTTGTTTCCGGTTGCTCCGACCTATGACTCGCCGTCGTCATGAATGTAAAGTTTCCTCTCAATGTGCTAGCTAGACGACGGTTATATCTCTGATATCGATTGCGACTAATACCGGCTCCTTCACCGGCTGGTAGTTGTCTTCATAAGCGACGACTCGGCGGGTGGCTGGAAAGACGATTTCGTCGAAGTTTCGGCTATCGATCATTACGGCCGCTCGTACCGCATCGTCCAAACGGCCTGAGCATCGGGATTGTATTCGCGACCCTCCCAAGGCGATCCGCAAATGTGAAGGTGAGCATACGGAGTGCCCGCAAACATTATCATGGTTCCAGCATCGCGCATAACGGTGGAAAGCCCCGCAGCTTTCGCGTCGAAAGGCCAAAGAATCATCCAATGTGGGCCAATGGGGATTGCAGGACTGGTCGTGTCGAAGGGGTCAGTATAGCTATGCTGGGTTGCGCCGTTCAGCATATAGATGAGACCTGGGGCGGTGTTCGTGGGTTTCGGTTTGCGCGCCATCAGGTTTTTCAGCCACACCATGCCCATCGGATCGATGGACATATCTGCCGAGCCGATTATGTTTTGGTTTCCGGGTACGCAGACCCACTCGTTCGTGCCAGGGCGAAGCACCGTCATGTTTCCTTCTCGATCCATGTCCGCGACGGTTGCATCTTTGGTAATCGCGGCGGGGCCCGACAGCATGGCGCGTCGGATCTTTTCTTTACGGATTTCTTCATCCAAGTGATTTGTTGAGGATGCCGTCTGGGAGTCACCGCCTGATGCGGCAGGCGGGAAAAAGGCCGGAAGGGCGCCGGTAACGATCGCCCCTCCAACGAAAGATCGACGCGAGACTGAGTTCACACTGTACCTCCACACTTTCTTTCGTTATCTCGAAAAGGATTGGGAGGCGTCTTTGCGATCCGCTCCTCAGATGATTTCACGCTGAAGCAACAGCTCCGATAGCCCCGAGGCATAGAAGCGGGGTCGTGAAACGCGGCCTACGGCCGGATCTCGGGCCCGTCGGGCGCAGCCACGAAACTAGGGCTGCCGGCGCGAACCGCTCGACTCGAAAATCACACGCCTTAAGATCAATAAATATCGGTTCAAAGTGCCACCCGCTAGATGACCCATTCCGCTTCCGCGAAATGTTCCTTGCTGCTAATCCCGCTCACGGTAGTTTGTCGAAGAAGAAATAAATGGCGGCAATCCGGCCGTCCCGGGCGATGATGAAATCCGTACCGGCGTATGCTGGAGCCTCGCCAGTGCGGCCGGATACCCATTGGATTCGCCGACCATTGCCCACTTCCTCGGACTCGGCAATCGGCCGATATCGAAAGTCAGGGTGTTTAGCCCTGATCGCGCCCGCGATGCGATCGATCTCGTCGCGGCCTCGGTAGACACTCTTGCTGGGATCATAGAAAACGACATCTTCGGTGTAGATCTCGTCGATCGCTGCGCGCCGGCGCGGGGTCGTTTTCACCGAAAACGTCCTGAAGATTGCGCGTCAGCAAGGTGGATACGCTGTGGGACATGGTTTGTCTTCCCCCGGTCAGGAGTGCCTCTTCAAAGGATTCCAATCCTATCGTTGGATGTGCCGCAACGATTTTCGTTCCAACAAGGTTGACCCGGCCAACGCCATGACGAACGAGAATCCGGCAAGTGTGAGGGCGACACCGATTTTCATGTGAACCTGCAATAGCTCTTTGACGAACAATGAGTATTGAAATTCCGGCGACCTTCGCCCTGATTTCAATACGGGCCTCTACGCGGGGACTCGGCGCTCGATCTCATGAAGACTGAGCCAGCCCGCAATGTCGACTTCTATGCGCTGGCGGATGACGCGCACGCCGTGGGCCAATTTTGCTCACTGGTTCGTCTGGGAGCTTGAGGTCGGGCGCAATCACGTGTGCTCCTCGTTCTGCCAGCGCAACGCGATCGCTTGACCGATGCCGTGCGCGGCGCCGGTGAGGAGGGCCAGTCATCCTTCGTGGGTTCGAGTCGAGGTCTTCACAAGCGGTCCATTTAGTCGATCCCACAACGTCCGGTGGCCCGCCAAGACGAGCCAAGCCCGGAATCATGAGTCTTCAAATTGCTCGTATTTGAACAATCGGCGAATCCGGCCTTTAGACGCTTAAGCGTCTAATCTGAGAATTTATCTCTCACAATTCAGGCAGCCAGCAGTTGAACAACGTGCTGTATGGATTGATCTGCCTTTCGGTAAG
>Ga0306924_10008523_pt1 | contig 10341 bp, 7 predicted proteins | sample sta12Can44000111_FD_203756 | JGI IMG/M metagenome (GOLD analysis project Ga0306924, IMG submission 203756) | Lab enrichment of tropical soil microbial communities from Luquillo Experimental Forest, Puerto Rico - statanox.12C.anox.44.000.111 (v2)... | ecosystem: Environmental > Terrestrial > Soil...
CCACGCCGACCGGCGAGCCTTCCACGCGGCCGAAGCCGACCACGATATTCGGCGCGAACAGCGCGTGGATCTCGAGGAACTCGCCGTGGTCGAGCACCCGGGTGATCACTTCGTGCATGTCGTAGGGCTGGTTGGGGGAGTCGGGGATGATCGTGTCGAGCTCGGTGTCCGTTTCGGTCGTCTCGGTCGCTTCCGACGCGGGCACGCCGGCCGGGAACTGCGGCGGGTCGTCCAGGTTGTTCGAGGGCAGGTAGGACAGCAGGTCGCGGGCGAAGGCGATGCAGTCCTGCTCGTCCGTGGCCTGGTAGTGGGAGACGCCGGACTTGACGCCGTGCGCGTGCGCGCCGCCGAGCTCCTCGAACGTCACGTCTTCGCCCGTCACGGTCTTGATCACGTCGGGGCCGGTGATGAACATGTGACTCGTCCCCTCGACCATGAGGGTGAAGTCGGTGATCGCGGGCGAGTAGACCGCCCCGCCCGCGCACGGCCCCATGATCAGCGAGATCTGCGGGATGACCCCCGAAGCCATCACGTTGCGGTAGAAGATCTCCGCGAACAGGCCGAGGGCCACCACGCCTTCCTGGATGCGGGCGCCGCCGCCGTCGTTGATGCCGACAATGGGGCAGCCGGTCTTCAGGGCGTGGTCCATGATCTTGACGATCTTCTCGCCGTAGACCTCGCCGAGCGAGCCGCCGAACACGGTGAAATCCTGGCTGAACACGCAGACCGGCCGGCCGTCCACGGTGCCGTACCCGGTGACCACCCCGTCCCCGTACGGCCGGGTGGCCGCGATGCCGAAGTCGTGAGCGCGATGCCGGGCCAGCTCGTCGAACTCGGTGAACGAGCCGGGATCGCACAACAGGTCGATCCGCTCCCGCGCGGTCAGCTTGCCCCGCTCGTGCTGCTTGGCCACGGCCTGCTCGGAGCCGGCGTGCACCGCCTCGTACCGCCGCCGCTCGAGGTCGGCTATCTTGCCCGCGGTCGTGTGCGGATCGGGCTCGGCTGCGGCGTCTGTCATCGCTTCCATGAGGATCAGGTTAACGGGCACGCCGCATAGGCGGATTACGCTCGCATCCGTGGACAGGGCATCCGTGGACAGGGCATCCGTGGACGGGGCATCGGTGGACAGGGACAGCGACCGGGCCGCGCTGCCCGAGCCGATGCGGCGCGACGTCCGGCTGCTCGGCGACATCCTGGGAGAAGTCATCCGCGATTCCGCCGGTCCCGGGCTGCTGGCCGACGTGGAACGGCTCCGGCACGCGGTGATCGCGGCGCGCCGGGGTGCACGCGACAGCGAACCGCCGACCGGGGCCGGCCTGGCGGGGGACGAGATCGCGCATCTGGTCGCGTCCTGGGACCTGGACCGGGCCGAGCAGGTGGCGCGCGCCTTTACCGTCTACTTTCACCTGGTCAACCTGGCCGAGGAGTACCAGCGCATCCGGTTCGTGCGGGAACGCGACGCCGGCACCGACCCGGTGCGCGAATCGCTGGCGGCCGCGGTCGCCGGGCTCAGCCGGGACGCGGGGCGCGAGCACGTCGCCGAGCTGCTGGCAGGCCTGCGCATCCACCTGGTGCTGACCGCGCATCCCACCGAGGCCCGGCGCCGGGCCGTGGTGGCGGTGCTGCGCCGCATCAACGAGCTGCTCGGCATCCTGGATGACCAGCGGACCGGGGCCGCCGACCGCGCCGAGGCGCGGCGCGCCCTGCGCGAGAACATCGACCTGCTGTGGCGGACATCCCAGCTGCGGGTCAAGGCGATGGACCCGATCGACGAGGTCCGGACGGTCATGGCCGCGTTCGACGAGACGCTGTTCCGGGTGGTCCCCGTCGTGTACCGGGAACTCGACCGCGCGCTGGCCGGGGCGGACACCGAGCCCGAGGTCTCGGGGTCGTCGCCGGTGCCGGCCTTCCTGCGCTTCGGCAGCTGGGTGGGCGCGGACCGGGACGGGAACCCGTTCGTCACCGCGCAGGTCACCCGCGAGACCGCGACGATCCAGGCCGATCACGTCCTGCGGGCACTGGAGAACGCGACGATCAGGATCGGCCGGGCGCTGACGCTGCACGAGGAGACCACGCCGCCGGGCGCCGGGCTGCGCCGCGCCCTCGCGGCCGCCTCGGCGGCCCACCCGGAGCTGCTGGCCGAGATCGCGGCCCGGTCGCCGGCCGAACCGTACCGGACCTACCTGCTGTACGCCGCGCAGCGGATCAACGCCACCCGTACCCGGCACGCCGACCTCGCCTACCGGGGTCCGGCCGAGTTCCTGGCCGACTTGCGCCTGGTCCAGGAATCACTGGCCGCGGCGGGCGCCGCCAAGCAGGCGTTCGGCGAGCTGCAGCACCTGATCTGGCAGGCCGAGACGTTCGGCTTCCACCTGGCCGGCCTGGAGGTCAGGCAGCACAGCGAGGTGCACGCAAGGGCCCTGCGCGAGCTGCGGGCCGCCGGCCCGCCAAGCGCGGAGCCCGGCCTGGAGCATGACGGCCCCCGGTCGCAGGAGACCGAGGAGGTGCTGGCCACGTTCCGCGCGGTCGGCTGGGTGCAGGACCGGTACGGCGTGGACGCGTGCCGGCGCTACGTGGTGAGCTTCACCCGGTCGGCCGACGACATCGCCGCGGTCTACGAGCTGGCCGGCTACGCCATGCCCGGCGGCCGCATACCCGTGCTCGACGTGGTGCCGCTGTTCGAGAGCGCGGCGGACCTGGCCCGCGCGCCAGCCGTCATGACCGGCATGCTGGCGCTGCCGCCGGTCGCCGAGCGGCTCGCCGCCACGGGCCGGCAGCTCGAGGCCATGCTCGGCTATTCGGACTCGGCCAAGGAACTCGGCCCGGCCAGCGCCACCCTGCGGCTGTACGACACCCAGGCGCGGCTGTCCGAATGGGCCGCGGCCCACGGCATCCGGCTGACCCTGTTCCACGGCCGGGGCGGCGCGCTCGGCCGGGGCGGCGGTCCGGCCGGCCGGGCCGTGCTGGCCCAGGCGCCGGGTTCGGTCCACGGCTCGTTCAAGGTCACCGAGCAGGGCGAGGTGATCTTCGCCCGGTACGGCCAGGAGGCCATCGCCCGCCGGCACCTGGAACAGGTCACCAACGCCGTGCTGCTCGCCTCGTCCCGGCGGATCGCCGAGCGGACCGCGGCCGCGGCCGCCAGCTACCGCGCCATCGCCGACCGCATCGACGCCGCGGCGTGCGCCGCGTTCCGGGCCCTGGTCGAGGCGGACGGTTTCGCTGACTGGTTCGCCCGGATCAGCCCGCTCGGCGAGATCGGCGGCCTGCGGATCGGCTCCCGGCCGGCCAAGCGCGGCCTCATCCCAGGAGGCCCAGCGGCCCCCGCAGGTCAGCAGGCCCCGGCCGCGGCGGACCTGGCCGACCTGCGCGCCATCCCCTGGGTGTTCGCCTGGTCGCAGACCCGGATGAACCTGCCCGGCTGGTACGGCCTGGGCAGCGGGCTGGCCGCCATCGCCGCCGACCCCGGAAATCCCGGCGGCGAGGCGGTCCTGCGGCGCGCGTACCGCGACTGGCCGCTGTTCGGCGTCCTGCTGGACAACGCGGAGATGAGCCTGGCCAAGACGGACCGGCTGATCGGTGCCCGCTATCTCGCGCTCGGCGGCCGGGAGGACCTGACCGCCCTTGTCCTGGCCGAGTACGACCTGACCAGGCGGCTGGTGCTGGCCGTCACCGGCCACGAGCGGCTGCTGGCCGACCGGCCGGTGCTGTCCCGGGCCGTGGCGCTGCGCGATCCTTACGTGGACGCGCTTTCCTACCTGCAGCTGCGGGCCCTCACCGTGCTGCGTGGAGCCGCCTTGGGCGAGCCGGTCCCGGAGAGCCCGGCCGGCGAGCGCGAGCGCGTCGAGCGGCTGTTGCTGCTCACCGTCAACGGCGTCGCGGCCGGGCTGCAGAACACCGGATAGGCTGCCGGAATGAGCGAGACCAAGTGGCGCACGCACCGGCTCGAGCTGGACGACCAGACGCTGCGGGAATGGGAAGGCACCGTGCTCGCCGCGGACGCCGAGGGCATCGTCCTGGACCGGTCGGCGTTCTACCCCGGCGGCGGCGGCCAGCCGCCCGACCACGGCGTACTGCTGTGGGGCGGGGTGCAGACCCGGATCGTCGGCGCGCGCAAGGGCGATGACCTGTACCTGATCCCGGTCGAGGGCGACCCGCTGCCGCCCGCGGGCACCGCGGTGCACGGCGCCGTCGAGGACGAGCGCCGGACCGCGCTGATGCGGACCCACTCCGGCCTGCACGTACTGTGCGGCGTGGTGTTCCGCGACTTCGGCGCGCTGGTCACCGGGGGCAACATGGAGCCGCTGACCGCGCGGATGGACTTCAACCTGCCCGACCTGCCCGAGGGTTTCCGGGATGCGGTCGAGGCGGCGTGCAACGCCGAGATCCGCGCCGGCCGGCGCATCGACGTGCGCGTGCTGCCCCGGGACGAGGCGTTCGCGCTGCCCGACATCATCCGGACCGCCACCAACCTGGTGCCGCCGGAGGTCAAGGAGGTCCGGATCATCGACATCGTGGGCCTGGACCAGCAGGCGGACGGCGGCACCCACGTCGCCTCCACCAGCCAGGTCGGCCGGATCGAGGTCGTCAAGATCGAGAGCAAGGGCAAGGGCTTCCGCCGCCTCCGCATCAGGGTCGGCGACTGACCCGCCTGCGTGGGTAACAGTGCGGACCGCCGACCATACGCAGGCCGCTGCCGCCGCCGGCCGGGGGCCCTTGGACGTCTTGGCGGTGCGGGCCGCCGTCGCCCGGCCGGACGGCCTGTGGCGGGCCTTCGAGGTCACCGAGGTCACCGGATCCACCAACGCCGACCTGCTGGCCCTGGCCGCCGCCGGCGCCCCCGAGGGCACGGTGCTGGCCGCGGAGCAGCAGAGCGCGGGCCGCGGCCGGATGGGCCGCGCCTGGGTGGCGCCGCCGCGCGCCGCCCTGACCTTCTCGCTGCTCCTGCGGCCGCAGGCCGTGCCGAAGGCCCGCCACGGCTGGCTCCCGCTGCTCGCCGGCCTGGCCACGGCTGAGGCCGTCCGCGCCGCGGCCCGGGTGGATGCCCGGCTGAAATGGCCGAACGACCTGCTCGTCGGGGCGGCGAAGTCCCTCGCGGGGGGGTCTGGGCCCGCCGCCGCAGGCGGCCAGGCAGGCAGGGTCGTCCCCCCGGGCAAGCTCGGCGGCATCTTGACCGAGGCGGCCGCCGGCGCCGTGGTCGTCGGCATCGGCCTCAACGTGTCCACGGAGCCGGACGAACTGCCGCCGGCGGATCTGGGCGCACTCGCCGCGACCTCGCTGCGGATAGCCGGATCGCCGAGCCCGGACCGGGGCACACTACTCGCCGCGATCCTGACCGTCTTCGAACGCAGGTACCGCGCGTGGTCCAGCGTCTTTGGTGATCCCGAACGGTCCGGCCTGCGTGCCGGCTACACACGTATGTGCGCGACGATCGGAAGGCGCGTCCGGGTGGAGCTGCCCGGCGGCGGGCTGCTCACCGGGCTGGCCACCGGGGTCGACGCGGACGGCAGGCTGCTGGTCCGAACCACCCCGGGCGCTGACGTGCCGGTAGCGGCCGGCGACGTGGTGCACGTGCGCTGAGCCGGCGTGCGACTATTTGCGGTATGGCCCGTGAGTTCTCGCTGATCGACGACGAGCAGCCCGTGCTGCTGCTGCATCCGCACTGGAAGGTCCTGATCCGCCCGGTGCTGCTCGCGGTCCTCGTGGTGGCGGCCGCGCTGGTCGTGGAGGCGATGATCCCGTCCGGTTCGGGCGCGGCGGCGGAGCGCCTCGTGGTGGCCGCGGTCGCGATCCTGGCCCTGATCCTGTGGCTGATGATCCCGGTGCTGCGCTGGCGGCTGACGACGTACGAGCTGACCAGCCGGCGGCTGCGGATCCGAGACGGGATCGTGGTCAGGAGCGGCCGCGACATCCCGCTGGCCCGGGTCACCGACGTGTCGTTCCGGCAGGGTCCGCTGGACCGGCTGCTCGGCAGCGGGCGGCTGGTGGTCGAGTCGGCGGGCGAGCACGGCCAGATCGTGCTGACCGAGATCCCGCACGTGCAGCAGGTGCAGGCCAGGCTGTTCCAGCTCGTCGAGTCCGAACAGCGGCGGCTGGGGCGCGAGCAGCGCAATCAGCCGTGAGCCACTAGCCTGCACGGTTATGGACATGATCAGGGTGCTGCGGCACGACGACGGGGTCGCCGAGGTCATGCTCAACCGCCCCGAGGCGATGAACGCGATCAGCTCCGAGCTGGCGCGCTCGCTCGTCCGGGCCTGCCTCGGCCTCGCCTCCGCGCCGGAGGTCCGTGCGGTGGTGCTGAGCGCCGCGGGGGAGCGGGCCTTCTGCGCCGGGGCGGACCTGAAGGAACGCAACCGGATGACCGACGCGCAGATCCTGCGGCAGCGTCAGCTGTTCCGCGCCGCGTTCGGCTCGGTGCTCGCCCTGCCCCAGCCGGCCGTGGCCGCGGTCCATGGCTTCGCCCTCGGCGGCGGCTGCGAGCTCGCCCTGTCCTGCGACCTGGTGGTGGCCGACTCGACCGCGGTGTTCGGATTGCCCGAGGTGACGGTCGGGCTCGTTCCCGGCGGCGGCGGGACCCAGCTGGCGCTGCGGCGGCTCGGTCCCGGCCGGGCCGCGGACCTGGTGCTGACCGGCCGCCGGGTCGGCATCGACGAGGCGGAACGACTCGGCCTTGTCGACCGCCGGGTGCCGGCCGGCCAGGACGGCCAGGCGGCCCGTGACCTCGCCCGGCAGATCGCCGCGAACTCCCCGGTGGCCGTCCGGGCGGCCAAGCGGGCGCTCCGGCACGGCTGGGGCGTCTCGCTGGAGGCTGGGCTCGACATCGAAGACGCCGCCTGGCGGACGGCCGCGCTGTCCGCCGACCGGCAGGAGGGCATCGCCGCGTTCGCCGAGAAGCGCGCGCCGGCCTGGACTCTCGATCCGGGCGAGTAGCCCGCGCGAGGCCGGGACCCTGACGTCACTTCTGGCGCCGGACCGTCGCCGACCGGCCGAGCACGTGACCGTGTGCGTCGTTGGCGGTCACGGCGAAGTAGGGTCCGTCGGCTCTCACCGTGATCGCCGTCTCGAAGTTGCCGTACCGCTGCGAGCCGGCCTTGGCCAGCGCTCTCGCCGTGCTGCCCGCGAGCACCGTCCAGCTGGCCACGTGGGTCGCCCCGTTCCAGCTCGCGTAGACTACCGATCCGCCGGCCGGGTTCACCCGGGCGGCGACCGCTGGCTTGTCCGTCGGGTGACCGGTCCAGTACGAGGTGAAGGCCCGGTAGGACTGGTCCCCGGCCGGGAACCGGCCGTCCATGATCAGCTTCCCGTCCCGCGTGTACTCCGAGAAATACGGCAGGTTGCCCCAGCCGACCAGCACCCTGCCGTCGGGCAGCACCTGCATGCTGCCCTGGTTGGCCGCGAGCAGGCGCGCCGAGTGGGTGTAGCTGGCCCGCAGGGTCGCCCGCATCGCGGTGGTGTCCAGGTCGAGCAGGATGCCCCGGGACTGCGCCTCCTTCGCGGGCGACGCGCCGTCGTCGAAGAGGGACACGATGTTCGCGTTTTGCGCGTGGGCGTGGTGCTGCCACCAGAAGGTGGTACCTCGGCCCATCCGGAAGCTGGACCGTTTCCCGCCGAGCCGCCACATCACCTGACCGCCTCGCCGGGAGATCTTGTAGACGGCGCAGGTGTTGCGAGCCGAGACCAGCAGGTTGCCATCTGGCATGACGTTGATCGAGTTGATATGGAAGTAGTCGAACGGGTTCGCCGCGGTGCCACCGTAGAACGCCTGGTAGGTGTCGGTGACCGGCACGTGGTTCAGGCTGTCCCACTGGAACAGCACCCGGCCGGACGGGATGTCGATCTCCTGGACGGTGCCGGACAGCACGGTTCCTTTGGCCGGGCCACCCAGCTTGGACAGGTTGGCCTGCATCGGCCGGTTCGCGGTGATCAGCGCGGTGTTGTGCGGGCTGATGACAAACTCGTGCAGGTCGACCGCGAGCCCGTGGCCGCCCTTGACGGTGGCGACGGCCTGGTACGAGCTGTTGGCGATCACCGCCTTGCCGATTCCGGTGCCCCTGATTACCCGCCCTTCCCACCAGGTAAGCACGGGCTGCCGCCGGTACGACTGGACCTTGAGATCCACCCGCGCCATGCCGGCGCTGGCCGGGAAGCCCGTGTTGGGCGAATACCAGACGAGGTTGCCGTTGACCGTCAGGATCATCAGGCCGGGCACGCCGGGTCCGGCATGGAGGTAACCAGCCGGGGTCAAGATGAAGTAGGGCGGGTTCGCGGGAGTCGGGCCGTGGTGCGCGATCGTCACGGCCGGCGGGGTCAGGTCGGGGCGGCTCACGAAGTGCAGCACGCCATTCGAGCCAGACGCGGCCGGCGTGTCCGCTGCGGCCCAAGCAGGCCGCGGCCACGCGTACCCGCCCTTGCCCGCCAACGTCAGCCCGCCCGCCGCCGCGGCAGCAATGCCGCCCCGCTGGAGCATCTCCCGGCGTGTCAGCCCACGATCGTTCATAGTTTCCTCCGCGTTGAGGGACCGGCCGCAAGCCCGGTCAGCGGGGGAACCGTTCATTCCGGCTAACCTGAATATGTGAGCCAGGGCAGGCGCAGTCAAGCCGAACGGAGACATTGTGAGCTGGGAGTTTCCTGACCGGATCTCGATCCGCGAGGTCGGGCCGCGAGACGGGCTGCAGAACGAGGACCCGGTGCCGACCGACGCCAAGGTGGAGCTGCTCGACCAGCTGTCGCGAACCGGAGTCGAGCGGATCGAGGCGGTGTCCTTCGTGCGGCCGTCGGCGATCCCGCAGATGGCCGACGCGGACGAGGTATGGAAGCGGGCCGCGCGGGCGCCGTCGGTCAGGTACTCGGCGCTGGTGCCCAACCTCCGTGGTGCCCTCCGGGCCCTCGACGCGGGGTTCACCGAGCTCGAGGCGGTCGTGTCCGCGTCCGAGACGCACAACCGGAAGAACGTCAACCGGTCCACCGGGCAGTCGCTCGACGAGATCGCCGAGATCATCTCCGTCGCGCACGACCGCGGGGCCACCGTGCAGGTGATCGTGTCCACCGCCTGGGGCTGCCCGTACGAGGGCGACGTGCCGGTCGCGCGGACGGTCTGGGCTGCCGGGCGGGCCGTGGCCGACGGCGCCGACTCGGCCTCGTTCGGCGACACGACCGGCATGGCCACGCCGACGCGGGTCCGCTCGCTGGTAGGTGCGTTCCGTTCGGCGTACCCGGAGACGGGCCTGAACCTGCACTTCCACAACACCCGGGGCACCGGCCTGGCCAACGTGCTCGCCGCCCTCGAGCTAGGCGTCGCCGACTTCGACGCGTCAGTCGGCGGGCTGGGCGGCTGCCCGTACGCGCCCGGCGCCACCGGCAACATCGCGACCGAAGAACTGGTCCACATGGCCGAGGACATGGGGGTGGCCACCGGGGTGGACCTGGACGCGATGATCTCCGCGGCCGCCGAGGCCGAACGCATCGTCGGCCACACCCTGCCCTCCCAGGTCCTCCGCGCCGGCCCCCGTACGAGGACGATCCCGTCATGACCGACTTCGCCAAGCTGCGCGAGACCGTCGAGCGCGGCGGAGCCGCCCGCTACCACGAGGCCGCCGCCGCGCGCGGCAAGCTGTTCGCCCGGGAGCGGATCAAGCTGCTCACCGACGCCGGGAGCTTCACCGAGGACGGCAGGTACGCGAACGCCCTGGCCGACGGCCTGCCCGCCGACGGCGTCATCACCGGCACCGCGACCATCGGCGGCCGGGTCGTCGCGGTGATGGCGAACGACTCCACGGTCAAGGCCGGGTCCTGGGGCGCGCGCACCGTGGAGAAGATCATCCGGATCATCGAGAAGGCCTACCAGGCGCGCATCCCGATGATCTACCTGGTCGACTCCGCGGGCGCCAGGATCACCGACCAGGTCGACATGTTCCCCGGCCGCCGCGGCGCCGGGCGGATCTTCCGCACCCAGATCCAGGCCTCCGGCTCGATCCCCCAGGTCTGCGCGCTGTTCGGGCCGTCGGCCGCGGGCGGCGCGTACATCCCGGCGTTCTGCGACTTCACCGTCATGGTGGACGGCAACGCCTCCATGTACCTGGGCAGCCCGCGGATGGTGGAGATGGTGGTGAGCGAGAAGACGACGCTGGAGGAGATGGGCGGCGCCCGGCTGCACTGCACCGTGTCGGGCAGCGGTCATCTGCTCGCCTCCTCCGAGCAGGACGCGCTGGACGCCGTGCAGCGTTACCTGGACTACATGCCGCAGAACTGGGAGCAGCCGCTGCCCGTCACCGAGCCCAGGCCGCCGAAGCCGGTCGACCTGCGCGCCCTGGTCCCGGACAGCGAGCGCCGGGCCTTCGACATGCG
>Ga0306924_10008525_pt1 | contig 10340 bp, 20 predicted proteins | sample sta12Can44000111_FD_203756 | JGI IMG/M metagenome (GOLD analysis project Ga0306924, IMG submission 203756) | Lab enrichment of tropical soil microbial communities from Luquillo Experimental Forest, Puerto Rico - statanox.12C.anox.44.000.111 (v2)... | ecosystem: Environmental > Terrestrial >...
ACGCTTGGAACACACTCATCGACCAACCCTGGAAGATTATGTCCATCGCGCGACGCGACTGGGCAGCAGTCGGTCACTCAATCTGAGGATTGGTATTACTCTCGAGATAGTCAAGCGTCTCGGCATTAAGGTCGGAACGTTTGCCGAGATTGGCGTTGGAAACGGACTAGAAAACAATACCCTGATCCTTCTCGCGAACGGATGGCATGGCTTCTGGATTGGCGCAGAGGATCTAGCGTTCAATCATAAGCTAAACCCCAAACGATTTGTCTTCTACAAAACTTGGGTGACCGTGGAAAACGTTGCTCTTCTTATACGGCAGGGCTTCGAAAGCGTTGGGATAAATGAGCTAGATGTGTTAAGCCTCGACGTCGACGGAAACGATTTTTATATCGCACGAAAACTCCTAACGACCGGCATTTTACCAAAACTGTTTATATTGGAATATAACGCAAAATTTCCACCACCAATCAAATGGACAATCAAATATGATGCGAACCACTCACGGGGGGATTTAACAGATTACCAAGGTGCTTCTTTGACCCTGTTCTCTGAGTTAATGGCCGAGTTTTCTTACACGCTCGTTTGCTGTAATGCGGCGACCGGTGCGAACGCATTCTTTATCAAGAACGAATATCTGTCCCATTTTGCCGATGTACCCAAAAATATTGAAGACATTTTCATTGGGTGCCGATATCAGCTTCCTAGACGATGGGGTCACCCACCATCTCCATGCACCATCGAGCAAATGCTATCCGATTAATTTTGAAACGCGCATCGCGAAGCAGTAGAATCTAAAGCTCCGCAGAGTTCCCTCGTCTAGAGTGCATTTTTTGGACAACCGTAAGCAGAAGTACCAGTACCAGAGATGGCGTAGCCGCATTATTATGATGATCAAACCAATCCGGCGACGGTACCCGGCATCTATACCAAGCTGCTCGACATCGACAAGGTCGACTTGATCATCGGTGGCTACGGCACAAACTTGCTGGCGCCGGCAATGCCGGTCGCCATGCAGCGAAAGAAGGATTGGGTGAGTGACAAGGATCCCGAGGAACGTTTTTGCGTATTCGAATTTTCGGTTGGTGGTATTCCTGGTCTCGGCTACGTGCGTGCAATAGGTTGGGACGAATTGAGCGTTCATGCTGCGCTCTGGCCGACGGCAGAGGCGCTGCCCTCGTCGTCGCTGTTTTTCTGTCGGGCGGCGCGTAAACCGATCGTAGCGCGGCTAGCCGTGATACCGCGGGGCTATAAGGATCACGGCCATTTCATCTTTTAACGTGAGATCAATGCCAAAGCACGAACCAGAAGTTTTAAAAGCGAACGCAGTAGTAAAAATTCAAATTTGGTTGGGCGAAGACGTGCCGCCGGACGAGTTAAGAAGACGGATTTTATAAGTCGCAGCCTCCTGGCTGCTTCTGCAAGCCGCTGCGCACGGTGCAGATAGTCGCGTGCTGCGACCATCAGTTTGTCGGCCAATGCGTGACGCTCCCGATCCGTACCGTGCGCGCACCGCTCTGCCTCTTGCAGCAGCGCGGCTTCGACGATCCGGGGATCCGTCTGCATCTGACGCTTCAGTTTTTCGCGCCGGCGGGCCTGGCGTTCGGCATCGTTGAGAGCCATTTCATCTTGCCCCGTGACGTCACAGCCGTCGATGGGAGATGTTTCCCGTGACACGGCCGGAAACGCGGCCGCCCGCAATTCCTATCCCCTTGTCTCCATTGAATTTTTGGGTTTTGCGGCGAGCGGCCGCGCCCCCTAAAGGACCGAACATGCCGCAAGCCTTGCCTCCGGGCGAGCTGCCGGCACCGTCGTCATGCCTTGCCCGCCGCCAGTCCGCGGCGCCAGGCAGGCCGCGCGGCGATGAATTTCGCAGTACGCCCCCTTGGCCGCCGGGCGGCCGCAGAAATGAAAATCAGGGTGCCGAGGATCGCCGTCTGGCCAGCGGCAGGTCGCTGGCTCGAGTGCCAAGACTTTTCTGGTAGTCGTCAGGCCTGGGTCGGCAGGGGTCGGCTCGACGGAGCGAGGAGCCTGCGGCCCAGGTTTGGTGCTGCCGTTTGTCCGGGCGGGGGTAGAGGCGGTGGCGGCTTGCGCGACCTGATCAACCGTGACCGCCCCCATGGCCAAAAGGTTGACCACAAGGCCGATTGTGTGTGGAACGTTACGGTCGCCGTGGTACCAGCGCCGGACGTGCCTCGGGGTGACGTTGAACAATTCTGCGATGCGTGTTTGCGTAAGGCCGAGCGTGGTGAATGTTTCCTGAAATTCGGTCGCGGCCGCGGCGTGCATCGCTCTAGCGTCCTGAGTCGAACGTGCAGGCTCATTCAAATAGCATAAAATAAAATTCGCGCCAGGCTGTTCGATCCGTAGCGCTCGCTCCGTGGCGCCACCCCAGGTCTGGCGGCTTCCCAACCGACCTCTTTTTCCGTTACGCTTGGGTGTCCTTCCGCATGCCACCGCTCTGTCCCGCCGAGGTCGCCGTGCAGCACAACCATGCCGCCATCCCCGCGTTCTTCGTCGAAGTCGAGATTTCACTTCCGGCCGTCATCGGCGAAACCGTCGCTGCCGCCGCCATCACGATCGCGGTGGCTCTGGATGAACGCCGGAATGGTGGATTACGTCCAGAGACGCGCCAAAGGGGAGGTGACCTCGTGGCAGCGTTGTTCAACTTGCATCAGAAATGTGCCGGTGATTTCGATTTTGATGCCGTCGCACGGGAGTACGGTAAGCGCGCCCTCCACACGCGGTACACGCAGCTGAAACGCAAGCTCAACGGGTCGTGCCCGCCGTTCAACGATGAAATGGCGGCTGAGATGGTAAGTTGGCCCCTCGACACACTGCATAAAGTGATCGCCGCGGAGTTGAACTAACCTATTTGCGTAAGCTCTTCTTCCCTAATAACCCCAATCAGTCTACAATTGCGCTGTGGTGGGCGGGCAATTGGGGTCGACGATCATGGGCAATAAATTCGAGCAGGCATTCGTCAACGAGATCGACGCGCTGTTTGAAGATGATCGTGCCCGCGCGCTTGCGACTATAAGTTCGGAACTTCACAAGTTTCTGATTTTGGAAGCACCGGGCGTTCGATTTAAGTACTCTGCGACTGACGACGAGCTTGTCGCAATATTGAAAGTCTTATCCCGCGACGCATTGGTCACATATGCACAATTTCACGCAAGCAAACCACTTGGATTCCCCGAGCTGCCGATTTCCTTCGATGCCTGCAAGGAAATGAAAAACAAACGCTACCCTTGCGCGCAGCTGACGGGCTTTTTTGGGCTTTCACAGTTGATGGCGAGGTGGGACAAAAAACACCCCACCTTCAAACCATTTTTTCGCGGTTTGCTGGCGGACGAACGCACGCCGAAACAGCTTCGCGAGGATCCCGAGCTGCGGAAGATGTTCTCGCCCAAACCGCTCGAGGGGTTGCGACAAGGTGGTTATTGGGCGACGCCCGCCACATTGAAGGGCTGGGTCGATTTGGTTGCGAGGATCGACGCATCGGTCAGGCAACCGGCAAACAGCGTACTTATGATTGCGCATGCGAGAGCCCTCGCCGATCGAGGCATTCAATACTGAGCGAAGCGGTAGACGATTAGCGCAACTTTGCCTGTTGAACGGCGTGAAGGATCCGGTCGGCGAGCGGTTTCCAATGTGACGGCCGCGCGTCACCGGCGCGGGGCAATCGGGGGCGCGGTCTTTACTTTGCGGTCGACCTCTCGGCGGGTTCATCCGCTTTCGCGTTCAAGATTCGCGCGGTCTCGGTTTGAGATAAGCCTACGGCCTGACAAAACTGCTTAAGCAGCGCGTCGTTCTTCTCCGTATTTTGATCCGAATTCCCGGCTTCTTCAGGCATCGGCTCCTCCCTTTTGGGTTTCGATCGCCACCGCAAGCGCGAAAGGGTGCGCGTTGATCCATTTTCAATGCCGGCCCTCTCGGTAAATTCTGCGAATTGTCTTGACTGGCCTCGACCAGATACGCGCCAGGATCAGCTCGAGGTGTTCTTGCGGAATGCTGAGTGTGGAGGCGAGATCAAGCCACGCTTCTCGACTGCGGGGAGGGCCGTGACGAGCGGCGTGCTGCTCGAACTTCAGCGCCGAGACAAAAACGTCATCGGGTAGGTCGGACATGTCAATGTAGCGACGCTTCATCCAATTATAACCGTGGCTGCAACTAGAGCACGACGCTTTTCATGCCGTTTCAGGACGGCGACAGCACCTTCCATTGGCGGAATAGGCACACGCCAGCCCTGCGGCGGCGCGTCGAGCCATTGTTCGATATCACCCTTATCGTTGAGGAGCTTCACACAGCTATTCCAGATAATGCGTGCCGCTTCCGTCATATGCGCCGACGTGCGCATGCCGAGCCGTTGCGCGCCCCGCGACAGCGCGTGGTGCGTGATGAAGAGTAGCGGGCGCGAGTTGATTTCGACCACGTTGCGGCCGCCGCCCGGACTTTCCAGCAGTGATAGGTTGCACGAGATCCAAGGCTTCTCTGGAATCGGATCGTCAGGGCCGATCTCGGCATCGCGCGAAGGATCGAAGCCGGTAAAATCATAAATCATGATCTGGTATTTTCCGCGCTTACCGGGCCAAAGTTTAGTATGGATCGCGCCGGCCCGTAGGATGCGTTCGGCAAGCTTGCGCTGCGCCTTGGGCGAGCCGCCGCGCGATACGGCGACGACTTCCTCGATAGCGTCCCATAGCGTGGAATGGGTTCTAGCGACCTCGCGCAGCATTTCGGCAACGATGCGGTCAGCATGTCGTTCGGGCGGCAGGCCGAGTGATCGAATTCCCCCGTGCATTATCAGTGCCCTACTGCGTGGCTAATCTTTCCAATACTGCACCAACAATTGAACTTGGCGAACCGTCGGCGTTGCGTGTGATGGCGTGGCGGATGGGGTCGAGCGGAACTTTATACTGGAGCGCGATACTCAACGTGACTGCCGCGTCGCGAGCGACGGCTTCGAGATCAGAACCCGACTTGCCGCCGTTAATGAAAATTTCGGCGAGCGATCCGTCAGGCGCGCGTCCGATTGAAACGTGAAAGTGTTGGCCCCCGTGCCAGATATCCAAAGTCTCGCAGAGACGACGTTGTGGTAGGACGTTTCGACTGATCATTGATAGGCCTGTTTTTGGTTTGACCGCCGCTCATACCGCGCCCCCATCCAGCGCGGCATGCACTGCAATCACGGCCAGGTTGGAACGCAGTTGGTCGTGCACATGTTGCCAAAGCACTGCGTTGTGCAGTACTGGCCGGCATCAGCAATCGACGCTGTTCCGACCATGATGGCTAGGGCAAACATTAGCATTCGCATACTTTTTCACCTCCCTTCAGTTTTCGAGTGTTGCGTAGTTCACGGTAACGAGTAGATAGCTCGCGAAGGGCATGCTGCTGATTGACGATCTTTTTTGTTTGTGGCTGAGCCGACCGAAACGGCAGGTTGGGGTGGAGGACGATTATTTTGTTCATGCCGCTTCTTCCAGGTCGTCGAGATTTTGCTCCTCCTTCAAACGGCGAAAGAACTCCTCGGTAGCGGCGACGGCATCGCTGCTTGCGACTTTCCGCTGAGCATCGACTTCGGCGAGTTCTTTAGTTGCAAATGGTACGTTGTGGCCGCCCCTTTGTCCGTGGTTGTTCCAGCGCGTATCCCAGGTCCAACCGTAACGAGATTGTCGGAATCGCAGCTTCCACTCACGTCCTTTTTTATCTCTGATCATCTGCAACATTCCTGGTTTCGACTTCTTAGCTAACTTCGGGTTCGGCGAGTGCAGCTCGGATAAAATTTACTAGTGCTTTCTCCATTGACGATCTGTCACCTTTTGGCAGGATTGGCCAACCTCGTTCGTTGAACTCAACCTTATTGTGATATGGATGCGCTGGATCGCGAGTACGTGCTGCGAACTGGCGCATCTTAATCATCAAAATCGTTTCGACTTCATTGACCAGTTCTTCACTCGGTTCGTCGTCGTCCATGGCTGTGTCCCGCCTGCCGTTTTCCTATAGAATCCACATCGTGCGGTCTTTTTGATCGTGTTACTCGTCATGCTCACCTCTCCGTTATGACGAGGCTTCTCGAGAATTTGCACGCGCTGGCGGATGAAATTGTCTCAATCGTGGCTTTGAGATCGAAGCGGTTGCTCATGACCTCGCTCGCTTGCGTAAATTTTTCATTGATAGCTATCTCTTCTGATTTGGCCCTCAAGCATCTTGAAGAAGGCGTGCTTGAGTTCTTCATCGTCACCGTTGAGAATTTGTTCGACACACAACCTTCGCAGACGCGATTCGTATAGGTCTGCGAGTTCCTCGAATCCCGAATAATTCTCTTCACTGGGGTGGGGCTCGAAAATCTCGAACGGATTGTCAGCTTCGACTTTGTCCCAAATTTCTTTCATTCTTTGGTTCAGTTGTTTTTCGGTGATCATTGTTTGCTTGCTCATGCTGTTCAGTTCGTCGGCTTGTCGCTATGCTCTTTGATCGCGTCAGCGATCTCGCGAATTTCATCGACGTCTTTCACGCCGCCATCTGAGATTTTTAAATCCGGTGCGTTCCAGTACTTGCGAATGATCGCGCCGCCGGTCTGATCTTCGGTATTGAAGCAGACCTCGCACAGCAGCACGGTTTGCTGTGCGTTGATCTCGGCAAAGCTGTGCGCCATGCTCCCTTCGGGGATCGGCCCTGCACGACCTTCGGGGATCAACCACGCCGTCGCCGGTTTGCCGCACACGAAGCAAATGTCGCGGCTGACATCGTCGCCGGGTTTGATGTCAAACACGACCCGCCCGAGCTTGATCTCTACGATGTCGCCGAGCTTGGCTCGCCTACGTCGTTCGTGTCTGTTCATTCGAACCTCCTGATCAGCTCGCGGCGGATCCGTCGTTCCTGGCGCAGCACGCGCTCGAGCACGCGCTGATCGGTACGATCCTCGATGGCGGCGCGCAGGATGGCAGCCAGCACGTCGGGCGGCAGCGCCTCTGCCTGGCAGGTCTCGCCGGCAAAGGCGCGGTTGTCGGTTGCCTTGGGCGGGGCCGTCGGTAGCCGGTGTCCCCCGATCTGCGCCGGCCGTGTAAAGGTCGCCTGGCCGCCAAGCTCGCGGGCGAAAGCCTCAACGTCCTCGAGGAAGGCCAGGAACATCGACACGCCGGACGGGTCGTGATCGCCAATATGCAACACCTCGGTCGGTCGCTCGTGCTCGGAGAGCGCGGCCGCGAACTTGTGCCGGTCGGTGGTGCTGTCGAACCCGCCGCCGGACATCACCGTCACGCCGAACGGATGAGCGACGCGGGCAAGCTGTGGGACCATGCCGCCCGCCTCGCAGATCACGACCAGCCGTGTTGCCTGTCCGGCGCTGTGGTCGAGCGTGAAGTCCTCCGCCATGGCGCGGACGGTCGCCACGAACTGCTCGGCGCTGTCCCAGTGGTCCGGCTCGGAAATGACACCGCCGTCATCACGGATGACGTCCATCGAGATGATGCGGGCGCGGCGGGCGCGATTGAGATGCTCCGCCAGACGCTGATACGCGCGTTCCGTCTTCTCATAGTTGTGGGCACCGACGAGGCGATAAAAGATCTGCCTGATGGTCAGCGGCAGATGATCGGCATACTCGTCGAGAACACCTTGCACCTGATCGAGCAGCTTGAGCGTGGCCTTCTCGGGCGACCAGGGCGCAAAGCCACGCACGCGGGTGCGTACGCGCTGCATGCCGCCGAGCAGATGCACGGCCTGCCGTGCAGCTTGCCTGCTGATCGTTTCAGTGGGATTCTCGGCCATGGTTCGTCGCATTCTCTGGATGCGGTGGACTAGGGCTCGGCCATCGATCGACAGTCGTGGCCGGGCCCGCCTACTTAGAAGCGTCGCTGCCCGCGCTTAGGCGTCTGCGGCTTGTCCTCTTGAATACTGTCCAGGATGAACTGGTCGTAGCGACCCTTCGGTCGGTATTTTATGCCGCCGAAAAACCGATACGGCGCGCCGTCGCGGTCACCACGATTGACCGTGCGCTCCGAGACGCCATGTTTTTCGGCCATCTTGTCGTTGCGAACGAACGTCTCGTCGCCGACGACGATCTGCTCGGGGTGAAGCTCCCGGCGGCGCGGGTCGAGCCGTTGCTCGGTGGTGTCCATGGATGTGTCATTCCTCGCTTCAGGAACGACACTCCATCTAGGACAGAAGCTGGGGCTTGTCGCGGGACATTTTTGTCCCGGTCAACGGTTGCGGACGAGCCATTTCTTGAGCGCGGGGCCGCTGGCGCGTCCGTATCGCCTGGCCACTTCCTCTCTGGCCTGAGCGATCGGGGTGCGGACGCCATACTGCTTGAGTTCGGTCGCACGCACCGCAATTTCGCGCCTGATGGCCGCGGCCTGCTTCTTCCGCTGCACGCGCCAATCTTCAGGCGGCGCGTCCAGATCCCGCATTGCTTGAATGTGCCGATCCATCTTTCTCAACGCCTCATCGACGCGCGCGTCGAGAAGCGCGTCGTCCTCGGCAGAGCAAATTTTTGCGGCTTCGGCTTCAGCTCTTTTCTTGTAATAAAGGTCGCGCTGTTCCAACGCCCACGCGATATCAAGCTCGAACAAATCGGCGATTGTGAGCAGATCCTGCGGTTTGTGGGTGAAGTTCACGGCCGCCCCCGCCGCTTGAGCTTGAGCACCGGCTTGATCGGCTTGCCAGCGGCGGCGATGACGGCACCAACGCGCTCGGTTGCTTCCCGCAGCGGGTCGTCAAACAAGTGCGCGTAGCGGTGAGTCGTCGCTGGGGTGCTGTGCCCGAGCAACGCGCCAATGGTGTGCAGGCTCACACCTGCGCTCGCCAAATGACTGGCGTAGCTGTGGCGAAGATCGTGAATGCGCAAGCTCGCGATTCCGGCAGCCTTGAGCAGCCGCTTCCAGTTCTTGTTGATAGTGTCGCGGTGGCCGTGCCCGTATCTGCCCGGAAACACGTACTCGCCAGGCGGGCGCTGTGCGGCGTGGATCGCGGCGAGCAATTGTCGCGCTCGCGCCGACAATGGCACAATGTGGTCGGTCGCTTGCTTGACCGTGCTTCCGAGCTTGGTCCACACACCGGTGCTCAGCTCGAGGTCATCCCAGCGCATGGCGAAGACCTCACCACGCCTGGCGCCGGTCAACAGCAGCAGGCGCACGATGTTGGCGGCCTGCTGGTCATCGTGCTCAGCCAGCGCGGTGGTCAACCGCGATAGCTCGTCGCCACTCAGGTAGCGCTTGCGTGCGGCCTCGTAGTTGCGCTCGACGCCCTGGCATGGATTGCGCTCGCACATGTTCCAGCGCACCGCGAGCGAGAACATCTTGGAGAGCACGCTGAGATAGCGGTTGGCGGCGTAGGGGGAGCCCTCAGTGGTGATGGCACGATGGAAGCGGTCGACGTCGCCGTAGGTGATGTCGACAACCTTGGTCTTGGCCCCGAAGAACGGCAGCACGCGGTCCTTGAGCACCTGCGGGTAGTAGTTGCGCGACAAGGGGCGCAGGCGCGGCAGGTGCTCGGCCTCGAAGCGCTGGCACAGATCCAGCATGGTAGGAGCAGAGCGCTCGTCCTGCAGCTCGCCCTGGGGATCGCCGCCCTGGTCGATCACGAGCTTGAGCCGCTTGGCCTCGGCGCGAGCCGCGGTACAGCGCCAGTGCGCGGCGGCGCCGATGGTATAGGTGCGCTCGCGCATGCTGCCGCGCACCCGATAGCGCAGGACGTAGGATCTTGCACCACCAGCGGTGATGCGAATACCGAAGCCCGTGACCGCGGCGTCGTAGCAGACCTTGTTGCCCGTAGCGGGGGCGGGGAGACGTCGGACGACGGCGTCGGTGAGATGCTGGGCCATTTTCCGATGTCCACGCCCGGTCCACACTATTGAGGCTACGCTGTGTCCAAACGTATACAGATGGTGTCACGACGTTGCAATAAGATATCCTGATGTTTCCGTGGTTTCTGATGGGCTCTTGGGGGAAACAGCGATGCCGCAAAAGCTGCGGCGAGGCGCCAATATAAGGCGGCAAAGGAAAAGATCAAGCTCGTGCACGTCGCCTACAAGGGCGGCGCGCAGGCCGTGCTCGATCTCGTCGCGGGCCACGTGAAAGTCGGAATGCTCACCTGGTCGATCGTGGCCGAGCATGTTCGCGCCGGCCGGCTCGTCGCGCTCGCCACCACCTCCGCGCAGCGGCTGCCCTACCGTGCGGACGTGCCGACATTGCGCGAGCTCGGCCATGCCGAATTCGTGGCCACGACCTGGTATTCGCTCTCGGGACCGGCGGGGCTTGCTCCCGACATCGTGGAGAGCGCCAACCGCGAGGTCGTCAAGGCCTTGGAGCGGCCGCAAATGAAGCGCCAGATCGAGCAAG
>Ga0306924_10008526_pt1 | contig 10340 bp, 10 predicted proteins | sample sta12Can44000111_FD_203756 | JGI IMG/M metagenome (GOLD analysis project Ga0306924, IMG submission 203756) | Lab enrichment of tropical soil microbial communities from Luquillo Experimental Forest, Puerto Rico - statanox.12C.anox.44.000.111 (v2)... | ecosystem: Environmental > Terrestrial >...
TCAATAGCTCGTCCAGGTCAAGCCGCAGCTGACCCGATGCAGCGCCGGCGGGCGAATCGACCGTAATGATGTAGTGGCCGGGAGCAGTACCCGGTGTGATTTCCAGCTCGAGATCGCAACTCATCAGCGGACGGCCTTCTGTCGTTCAGCTTTTTCCGCCAGGGACGGCAAAGAAATTTAGTTGGAGGGCCAGAGTTGTTTCGTCATTTGGCCTCCCGCGCTGCGTGCCGGCGCCACGTCAGCGATATCTTGAAATTGGCCTCCGTGCTCGCCGCCGCGATAAACGCCCCAGCCTCCGCGCTGAGGGCCAGGCCGAACTCGACTTCGTCAGGAGCGGACGCAAGGCTCTGAAGCTGAGCCACGACCGCCTCCGCCGCGGGCCGCACGCGGCTGATGGCGTCTTCGAAGGTCTGGGAGGCGCGGATAGTGATCGACTGCCCGCCGATCCCGCGCGTGACAGGGCCCGCCGCGGAGTCCTCAACCTGCACGACCATAGACTGACCGCCGCCTACGGGATACTCGATAAACTGCGCCATCGCCACAGCTACCAGGTGCCGGTACGAGTGATCCCCGTTGGCATTACCGCTCCTCCCCCCACGACTAACTCTATCATCACAACAACCCGCAGACTACGATCCAGATGCCCGCCCCCTGGGACGTCTGATAGGCTTCTGTGTTACTGTTGAGTTTCAGCTGATGCCGGACCTTACGGTGGAGATGCGGTAGGCTCAAAGAAACTACCGTTGCTCTTTGTGCAGGCTTACGGATATTTGAGCGTGTCTGTGGCGCATTACGTCTTTCGCGGCTGAATATCGCGACCCCGGTGATGGCTGAGTCGATGAGTCGCATCGCGGATCTGAACGACCGGCTCTCGCACCAGAAAACTAGTTGACGATCTATCCGGACCGTACTTACACTAAGTGATTAGCTAATCGCGAGCTACGCCGAACATGAGGGCGCTGAGCCTCGGTTCGGAAGGGGGGAGCGATGCGGTGGCGATGGATTGCGTGCGCGGTGGTGGTTCTGCTCGCCGGATGTTCCTACCAGCCTTCACCGGCCAACGACGCGGCCTACCAACAGGCGTTCCGACAGCAGCTCATCGGGGATTGCGCGAAAGTTGATAATCAGCTGGCGGGAGTTAGTCCGAAAACTCAGCCTGGTATATTTGCCCTGCAATTTCACAATCTCGTCCGCGAAGCGCACTCGCAACGCCTCCCCCAGACGAAACGGCCACAACTCGACGCCCTACTTGCCGCATTCACCGATGTTGCGCAGCAATTCCAGTCCGCTCAGGCGGCGCTGCACAACGGAAACACCCGTGCTGCTCAGGCGGCGGTAAAGCGGGCAAACGGGGCGATACAGAGAGCCGATACTGCAGCGCGGCGATACGGCATGCCACATCTTAAAGACTGCCCCAAGGCAATGGGCGAGCCACAGCAGAGCCCTACTCCCATTCAGGCTGTCGGGGACTGGCGGATGGGAGCTAAGTCGCCGGTCTCGGTTCAGTATGCGGGGACTGCGGAGTTGAATGGCCAGATCTGGGTGGCCGGTGGCCTGCTCGGCTCGGAATCTGCAACGACCGCGACGGAGTTTTACGACCCGACGCTGCGCGCGTGGAACACCGGCCCGCCGTTGCCGTTCTCGTTGAACCACGTGATGATGGTGCCCTATGACAAGACAGTGTGGCTGATCGGCGGTTTTACGCCACAGAACGGCAATGCGCTGGCGAACGTCTCCGCCCGGGTGCTGAAACTGGACCTGGCCAGCCGCCGTTGGGTCAATGAGCCTCCGCTTCATCATGCCCGCGCCGCGGGCGCGGCGGTGGTGGCGGGGAACGACATCGTCGTCGTCGGCGGGCGGACCGGCACATCATCACCGCAGCTAGTCACGACCACCGAGGTTTTCAACGGCACAAGCTGGCACGACGCCAAGCCCATTCCGGTCCCGGTCAATCACCTGGCGGCCGCATCGGACGGGACCTACGTGTACGCCGTCGGCGGGCACCAGCTAACCGATACCAGCGTCAACACGGCGCTGCAGCGCTTCGACCCGGCGACCAACCAATGGACCCAGCTGCCGGCCATGCCGGCCCCCGCCAGCGGGCTCGGCGCGGTGATCGTCGGCGGTCAACTGGTCACCGTCGGCGGCGACAACGGACTCATCGTGTCTAGCACCGTCCGGGCCTACAACCTGACCACCCAGAAGTGGTCCACCCTGACGTCCCTCGCCGAACCCCGGACCGGGCTGGGCGTCGTGTATTACAACAACATCCTCTACGCCGTCGACGGAGCATCCCTACCCAACCACGTCGCATCCACCAACACCGTGCAATCTTTCCGCTTGCCCAGTTAACCTGCACCGTTCGGCATCGTCCCGGCCGACCTGCTTACTTGCTCTCAGGACGAGAAACGTGCTGGAGAATTCGAACGAATAAAAGCACGATTCCGGCAATTTCGGCCAGCAACGCTGCTGCGAACGTGACTCCACTCGCCTTGAGAAAGGTCGTGCGGTCCGTCAGAGGCAGCGCCCGGTGAGCACAAGGCCGTTGGCTACGAATAGGAGTGCAAACCGGCGTGGCGAAGGTGAAGTTGCCAGGGTGGAAGAAGCCGCGGTCACCGCCCGGCAGGTCCCGGGCCGAGAACGCCTGGATCAGGCCCAGCTTGACCGTTCCCCGGAAGTAGCCGGCGGCTACGTAGACGGTCAGCCCGATGTCCAGAGGCACGTACGCCGGGGGCTGTACGACGACATCGCTGCCCGCCATCCGGTAGGGCTCGAGCTCGGCGGCCAGTTCGGCGCGGAAGGCCGGGTCCGCGCCAGCGCCGCCTTGCCGGTCGACGGTGACGAACTCGGTGTACCAGGAGCCGGTCCAGCGCCGGGTGCCGACCGCGCGCTGGACCCGCGAATCGAGCGCCGCGGCGGCGGCGCTGTGGCCACTCGACGACGGGGCAGCCATGATGTTCCAGACGGCGTTCTACCGGGAACTGGCTCGCGACGGCCATCCGCCGGCGGCGCTCGCCCGCTGCCGACACCTGGCCGGCAAGGGTGCGCTGGGCGAGGTCGTGCGAGCACCCGAGGCGTGGGCCGGCTATGTGCTGTACGGCATCTGAGGAGGCCAGGACATGAGCAGCCGGGTCTTTCTGTCGTACGCGCACCGAGACGGGCCCGCCGTACAGCGGATCACTGACCTGCTCTCGGTCGGCGGGGTGGAGGTCGTCCTGGACGGCACCGCCGCCTCGCCCGGGGATTCGTTCCTGTCGTTCATGGAGTCGGCGCTCACCACCAGTGACTACTGCCTGCTGCTGTGGTCGGCGGAGGCGGCCGGGCGCCGGTGGGTCGAGGTTGAGTGGCAGGCGGCGCTGCACCGTTCGGTGGCCGAGCGCCGGGCGTTCCTCGTGGTCGGCCGCCTGGACACGCATCCCGTGCCGATGGTGCTGCAGCCGCGCCTCGCGGTGGCGCTACATCCCGACCCCGAGCCCGGAGTCGCCACTCTTCTCAATACGTGGCGTGCCGATCGGGCGGCCGAGGCGAGTACTGCCCGCCCGGCCGGACGCCCGCCCGCAGTGGAGGAGCCGGCGGCTGGGGAGCCGATCTATCTCACGTCCGTGCTCTTCGGGCTCACGGTGCCGTGGCGTGCCGACCTGGACTCACCGGTCGGGGTGCTGCTCGACGCGGCACGACGGGCGCTCGCGCTGCCGCGGCGGGTCGGTGTGGACCCTCTGGAGTTCGTGGTCGACTACGACCTGGCGGTGGACGACGCCGGGCCAGCCCTGGACCGGACCCGATCGGCGGCGGTCCAGGGAATCGGGCGGGGCGCGGTGCTCTGGCTGCGGACGACGACGCGGCCGGTGGCGGTCGCGGCGGCCGCTTCCGGCGCGGCCGTGGTGTTCCGCACAGTTGGGGACCCCGCGCAGGACGCTCTATTGAGGAAGATCAGCGAGGCCGGTCTCGGCCCGGGAACAGACTACCGATGATGACTCCTGACGACGTTCCGCTCCACTTCAGCAGGGAACCATTGTCGTCGCCGTCAGCACCTGCCCGATGGGCGGGAACCTCCAGCCGTGATGGGGTGGGGCCCCGACCGGTGGTGTAGATCATCGGGTGCGGGTCTTCCGCGGTCGGACTACGAGGCCTCAGGGCCGGTTGCGCCACCTCCTCGGTGGGGTCGGGTGGGGTGAGGAGGGCCACGGAGGCTTCGGATTTCGGTTATCACAGCGCGGAGCACTGCGGGGGTCGATGGGCCAGGCCGCCTCGGATGGCGTCGATGGTGATACCTTCGTTCGCGGCATAGGTGCCGCCGGCCCTGTTGAGGGCCGGCATCCGTGTGCCGCCTGCGTGGTGCAGGCCGATTAGTCGCCATTCGTCGTCGGAAACCGGGCTGCCGGAGCTGCCGCCCTCGGTCGGTGAGCGATAGTGCAGGACGCGGTGGTCGTAGTCGAGCAGGATGTTGTCCTGAAGGGAGAACTGGGGCTGGGCCGATCCGCCTGGATGCCCGATCAGGTACGCCCGTCGGTGACGGAGCGGCTTGGGGGGCAGCCCCTGCGCAAGCGGAGTGGGATCAACGTCCTGTGGATAGCCGTCCAGTTCGAGGATCGTGGTGTCGAGTCCCCAGTCCGCCGAGGGCTGGTACCACCATTGCCGGGCCACCCGGAAGCGGGCCTGCCGGCCCGGATCGTCATCGAGGCCATGGAATGCCACGTGCGTGCGGCCGGGGTGGAGGTCCTCGGGAACGACGTGACCGTTGGTGACGACCACCAGTGGCGGTAGGTCCGGGTGCAGGTCGGGGCCTGCGGCCAGGAAGCCGGTGCCGACACCTTGCTCATCGGCCGTCTCGATGCGGGCCACCGCCCGGCAGCGCTTCAGCCCCGTGCGGTACCAATTCAGCGACAGGTACCGGTCGGTTCCGAGGATCGCCTCCAGCCGCCCGCCTCCGAACTCGCCGGCGAGGCGTGCGGCGCGGAGGTCGCTGGACGCCACCGTGACCTGGCCCCCGTCGACCGCGAGCAGCGCGGAGCGCAGCACGGGGAGCAGGTCGGCACCGGGCGAGGTGATGGTATTGAGCTGCCAGACCTCCTGGAGCTGGCGGAGGAACGCCGCGACCTCGAACCCCTCCGGCGTCGTCTCGATGAACGCCTCGGCCCGCTCGGCGGCCTCGTCGTACCGGCCGAGTGCGATCGCCGCCTCGCACGCCGTCACCTCGGTCCACGTGTTCGGCACGGGGGCCGAGTCGACGGTCCGCAGGATGTCGCCGGCCAGCGCGGCCGCCTTCAGTGCGGCCGCCTTCGGCGTTCTCGGCGGGAGCTGGATGCCGTCGCGTGCGGCGCGGGCCAGGAGGGCAACGGCGTTGATCCCGGGCCAGGTGTTGATCTCCGTGTCCTCCAGATACGCGGCCAGGTAAGCATCGAGAGACTGGTTCAGGAAGCGCTGCCGTCGGTCCGGATCTGTGCACGCGAGGAACATCTCTTTATAGCAGCGGCCGATGCCACCCTGGGCCTCGATACGTTCGCTCCGCGGCGCGGTCTCGTCGGCCGCCAGCTCGGTGTAGAGGCGCAGGGCTAGGGCGGGGTTCCCGCCGTCCACCAGAGCCTGCGCGTAGTGCCGACGGACCGCGGGGACGTCGGGCTCGTGCGCCAGGGCGGCGTCGGCGACGAGCTTGAGCTCCTCGTACCGCCGGGACTGCCGGAGGACCAGGAGGACCTGGAGGACCTGGCCGACGCTGTCGGGCGGTCTCGGAATGGCGTAGAGATGGGTGGCGTACTCGTCCGCGAGTTGCGCCAGCGCCGGCCCGTCGAACGTCGACGCATCCGCTCGGAACTGCTTGGGCCAGTTGCGCGAGGTCATGCGAACACCGTCCGCGGCCGGTCCTGCACCCGCCGCAGGAGCGTGCCGGAGCGGCGCCGGCCCTCTCCTCCGCCAGGGCCCGAAAGGCCAGCCGTTCTCGGCCCGATCGTCGCCCGCCCGGTCCCGCCCTGCGACACGGCGGCCGACGCCATCTCCTGCGCGAGCGACTTCTCGATCTCCCTCTCCTCGGCCGGGACGCCGGCGAGCTTCCTCGCGGCAGCATCGAGCGCCAAGCGGCCCGGCCCATGAGCCGCACCAGTCGTGACCGGTCGAACGTCAAGCATCGCAGCCTGATACTCTCCTTCGCGGATCCGCGGATGGGAGAAAGGTAGGCCGGTCGTCGGATCGTCGCAGCCGCGAGGAGCACCAATGAACAACCGGGCCGGGGACATCCAGGCCTCCCGCATCCGGATCGCCAGCACCGACGAGATCGCGGCCGCGCTCGACAGCGCCGGGCTGCGTCTGGACCGGGCGGTTATCGTGCTGGTCGGCGGCGCCGGCGCCATGGGCGAGAAGGAGTTCGAGACCGTGGCCCAGGTGCTGCGGGACGAGGTCGTGCCCGTCGCCGAGCGCCGGGACGCCGTGGTGATCGACGGTGGCACGGACTCGGGAGTCATGCAGCTGATCGGACGGGCACGGTCCACGTTGGGCGGTCGATTCCCGCTCATCGGCGTCGCGGCCGAAGGTACGGTCCTCGTCCCCGGGGCCGGGACGCCGTCGCCCGACGCGGTCAAACTGGAGCCGAACCACACGCTGTTCCTCCTAGTACCCGGCACGCAATGGGGGGACGAGGCGCGCTGGATGATGGACGTCGCCGGGGTCGTCGCGGGCCGCCGGTCGTCGGTCACCGTGCTGCTGAACGGCGGGCAGATCGCCTACGCCGATGTCGCTACAAGCCTCGGCAGCGGTCGGCCGGTGGTGGTGCTCGCCGGAAGCGGTCGCACAGCCGACGCCATTGCCAGGGCGCGAGCTGGCAACGGTGGCGACAACCGCGCCGTCGAGATCGCGGCTTCCCCACTGACGACGGTGGCAGATGTCGGGGAAGCGGGCGCGGCCGCCGCCGCGATCGAGGCGGCCCTCGACGGCGGCTGAGACGTCCGGGTGGCCGCCGTCGTGCCGACCCGGATTGGGGGGAGACTTGCCGGCCGGCGCCGCACCGGTCTCTCGGCGCGTGCACGACGGCGGGTGCCGGCAGTCCGCGAAAGAGATCCGCGCCGAGTGGCTACCGGTGAGCTGCAACGGGGCGGCGCCCGGCTCAGGCGCAGCGTCAGCCGGCCGGGTGCGCTGGCCGAGCGGTTGAGCGCCACCGGCTATCGACGGCCGCCGGAAGCTGACAACCGATTCGCCGCTCGCGAAGGGTGCGTCAACTTCCGGCAAACCTTGTGGCTCGTCGGTGCCGGACACCATGAGCACCCGGTTGCCGGCCATCCGGTGGCAGCGGGCGAAGACGCCGGACGCCACGCCGGAACCCGCCTTGTGTCCGATGTGCCGTGCACCATTCTTGTACGCCCAGGCCACGGCCGTCAGAACCGCGGTGCTCATGTCACGCAAGACCTATTGCTCGGGTCGGCGCTGAGCCGCCCGCCCATCCTCCGGGATCAGGGCGGCCCAGGCGTCGGCCAGGTCCGGGCCGCGCCGCGGTGCCCTTTCGAGGGTCGGCTCGGGATGCCAACGGGTCGAGCTCTGAACGGCCGCAGCGGTCTTCTCGGCAGGCCACGAGACTCCGATCGCCTTGACCACATTGACGACCGGGAGCGCCGCTCCTCCCGTGTATTTGAGGTAGCGGACCGGATTAATCGCGGCCATGTGCTTCGGGAGGATCTGCATGAACCACAGAATTGTGAACGTGGTCCAGACAAGGTTGAAGATCTTGCCCTGCGAGCCGGTGATCGTATGCGAGGTGAATGGGATGTGGATCGCGCTCCGCGCGGCGAGGATAGTGGCCGCGACACAGATGGACGCGACGAACATCTGACGGGCGGAGAGCCAGGCCGCGAGGTCGCGAGGGCTACGGTCCGGATAAAGCCGGCTCCAGTCATGGATCATGACCACTTCCAGGCCCTCCATGACCGCGAGCACGAGCATCAGCAGGACCGCGACCACCGCCGTGATCGCCGGAGTGAAGTGACCTTTGGTCAGTTCGTAGATGGCGTCATACACCCAAATGACGCTCAGCACACCCCAGGCGATAAAGAGCACCGTTCCGAACGTCGCGCGCGCAACTCCGCTTCCCGTGGATTGACGCTGCTCGGTCGTCGTCTCACTCATCTCACTTTTCCAATACTAGTTTCAGATCGCCTTGGGCGAATGTGAGGAGTTCGGCGACGGTTTGGGCTGGCAACCAGGGCCCATCCCACCGGGCTCGCTCGGCTCCGGACCTGTCGAGTCCGACGTCGGATAGCGTCAATGCCGAATTAATGCGGTCACTTAATACTTCTAGTATCAGGCCAGGAACCGGGTCGCGTGGCTGTTCGCCTTGCCGCCATGCCCGGACCCGGCGGGCATCGGGCTGGACATGCCGGTGCCCGGTCTTGCCCGCGCGCTCCCGTATGGCGGCGGCTAGCCGGGTGTTGTTGAAGCCCGCGCGCTGCTGCCAATAGATGAGCCGATGATTTGTGGACCGATTGCGGACGTTGTAGCTCACCCAGGCCCGCCTCCCCGCCGGCAACGGCTAACCTAAGCTTGAGAATAACTGCAGCAGCCCTAGCTTGAGAATAACTGCAGCAGCGTGATCCGTTCGGGCTGGCCGAACAAGCGCCCACTATTCGCCCACCTCTCAGCCGGTGCCCACCTTCCCGGCGCCTTCCCGACGCCTCCCCCTTAGCCGCACTCCGCCTCCCATTTCGCCTGCTTTCCAACGGCTAGTTCCTGTTGTCTCCTGACGGTAAGTAGCCGATCCGGCAGCCAGAGGAGGCACTACCAAAACCAGCTTCGGCTAGGCGACCAAGGGTGCGGTGAAGGCCGTCCCGCCTAGGACACCTGTGACGGCCTCGCGATCGGTGCGTGGAATGGGGGACCGATGCGTATTCACCGAACTTTTCCTAACCTGGCTGCTGCTGCATCAGACGTTCCGTTGTCCCTGGCCGCGACTGGCCAGGCTGCCGTTGACGCTGGGGCGGCGGGGCCTAATGCTGCCGGGCAGGTTAGTTCTGCGACCCGTGCCGACGCCCCGATCGGCGCCTGGGGCACCACCCTGGGGTCGGTCACAGTACCGGGCACGTAGGGGGTTGGGCGAGATGGACCCGATGTCAGGCGGCCGTCAGCAGCGGCAGGCGGGCGGGGCTCCATCGCGGTTGCGGGTGTTTATCAACTACCGGCGCGACGACACGTGGGCCGCGGCCCAGCTCGTGTACGACCGGCTCGCGAATAGCTTCGGCAGCGAGAACGTGTTCCTGGACATGCAGGACGTGCAGCCGGGGATGAATTGGCTGGAGGAAATCAAGTCTCATCGTGCTTCGTCTGATGTGCTGCTGTCGCTTATCGGGCCCCATTGGGTGTCGATCATGAAGGCGCGCGGGCAGGCAGCCGAGCCGGCCGAAGATTACGTCCGGTTCGAGATCGAGTATGCGCTCAGGGCGACCTCGAGAATCTGGGTGATTCCCGTGCTCGTGGGCGACGTGATGCCTCTCCGCGCTGGACGCCTGCCGCGGCCGCTGCAGGCGCTGGCGAAGATCCAAGCGGCGCAGGTGCGGCAACAGCGCTTCGCCGATGACATCGCGGATCTGATCAGCAGGATTGAGGCGATCGCCCGCCAGGAGCAGCCGCCCGCTGCAGAGCCAGCCGCGGCAGCGCGGACTGACGCGAGATAGATCATTACAAAACGTGAAGGTTAGATTACGGCAAGATCGGAAGCGCGGGTGGGGCCCCCATGGACACGGACGGCAAGGCTCGGAGCCCAGGCGTCGAGGTGCGGGCAGGCGAGGCATCGGGGCGGTCGGACACCTACCGAGCGCAGACCAACGCCTACGCCGCGCTGGGCTCACGTCAGTATCGCAATGAGTCCGAGCGCATCCCGCCCTACGTGATCGTACTTTTCGGGGCGACCGGCGACCTCGCGCGTCGGAAGCTGCTGCCTGGCTTCGCGCACCTGGCAGCCTCGCACCTCGCCCCGCCGATCAGGATTGTCGGGTCATCTCTGGAGGAGATGAGCGACGAGGACTTCCGGGCGTTCGCCAAGGCCGCGGCGGCGGAGTACGGCCACCTCAATACCGTCGCCTTAGAACGCCGGATCCGCGAGCCACTCGTGTCGGAGGAGTGGGAGGAGTTCGCCGCGAACCTGCGTTACGTGCCGAGGTCGGCGGGCCCGGAGACGCTGGCGGCCGCGGTCGCCGCGGCGGAGGACCAGCTCGGCGAGGGCTGCCTGCGGCTGCACTACCTCAGCGTGCCGCCCGCCGCCGCGCTCAATGTGATCAACATGCTGCGGGAGGCGAAGCTCGTCGAGCACTCCCGGGTGGTCATGGAGAAGCCGTTCGGGACCGACCTGGAGAGCGCGGTCGAGCTCA
>Ga0306924_10008528_pt1 | contig 10338 bp, 12 predicted proteins | sample sta12Can44000111_FD_203756 | JGI IMG/M metagenome (GOLD analysis project Ga0306924, IMG submission 203756) | Lab enrichment of tropical soil microbial communities from Luquillo Experimental Forest, Puerto Rico - statanox.12C.anox.44.000.111 (v2)... | ecosystem: Environmental > Terrestrial >...
GTGATGTGCCGCGCTTCCATGGACGCTAACCTCGCCGGCCGAAAGCCACCGGGTTGGCGGAGCGCCGCATCACCCGGTCGTAAACGCTGCGCGGCACCCGGATGATGGGCCGCCGGCTGCCCGGAGTGTGCCAGACCTCCACTCCGGGCTCAAAGCGGAACAGGCGCCGCGCACTCGAGCGGCTGATCTTCATGGCCAAAGCGCAATCCTCCAGGGTCAAAAACTCCGCATCCCATACTTCCTGATTGCGCTCCCTGAGCGTCTGCTGGCGCTCGCTTCTCTCGCTCGCCGTCCGCAGCATCACTTTGCCAGCTCGCTCGCCAGCCAGAAAAACAGCCCCGCCGCGATCAGGTTGACGTAGCGCGCCGGTTCGGCGGAACGCCGCACGCTCACCTCGAGCGCGGCCACCAGGAACGAGACCAGGGCTAAAATCACCAGCACCAGATGGACGACATTCATTGCGGATATCTCCTCTTGCAGCAGCGCTCGAATTCCTTGATTTCCCGGCCGAACTCGTCGGCCAGCGCTTCGCGTGCGCCAAGACCATAAGCCGCGCCCGCGAAGAAGGCTACCTGCATGCATTCCAGGAGCTTAGGTGGAGTGTCATGCGGAAGCTGCTCCCGATAGGTCTCCCACAGGGTTGTTTTGATCTCCTCTTCAGTCATCTCGCTTCTCCTCGCCGCCCGGCCGGGACGCAGGCTTGGGCGGCCGCTTCAGGATCTGCTCGCGCACGTTCTCGGGCACGCTTACCGGCTGCGGCTCCGGCTCCCGGGGAAAGGCACGCATTTTGGCCTCCTGGATGGCCTGCCACATGTGCAAGGAAGCCCGGCGAATGTTCTTGCGGCCGCGCAGTTGGTTGGAGTGCTCGACCTCCGCCACTTCCTTCAGAATGCGGTAGTAAGTGGCGGCCCCTTGAACCGCTCCCTCGAATTCAATCAATTCATTTTTGTCCTGGTTAAATTCCTTGACCACGCTGTCCACGTCCTTCATCCGCTCCCACTTGGCCAGGAGTTCCACCGGGATCGGTTCGAGCACGGGCTCGCTCACAGCGGGCGCTGCGGCCGGCTGTGGTACCGCCGGCGGTACCGGCGGATTGTCCGCCTGTTCCATCTCGGTGTGGGTATACAACCCGCTCAGCTCCTCGGGGAACGCCTTGCGCAAGGCTAAGGCTTCGGCGCATTTAAGCAGCTGGTTGGCGGGCATTTTCCGCCACATGCTGTTGGGCTGAGAGTTTCCCTGAGGGTCCTTGGCCAGCTGCACGTATTCCGCATGATGGGCCACCGCATACACCGGCTCGCGGAAGTCCTTCCGATAGACTCCGACGGTGGCCGCGACCGGCGGATTCACCCGGTCCAGCCAGAACTCCCGCCACTGCCCGTCCGGCCCGCACCACATTGGCCTGGTCTGCCCCTCATAGCGCCCGGTGCGCTCGGCGATCAGCCGGTATCCGTCGATCCCGGTCTGGTAGGTCGTGATCTCGCGCTTGAGCGTTGAGTCCCAGCGCTTGATGGGGTAAATCTGGTGCGCGAACGGGTCCAGCCGCTTGTGATTGCACACCCGGACGAACAGCTTGAGCTGAAGACCGCCATCGTTCTCGCTCTTGAAAAACAGATTGTTCAGCAGGCCGACTTCTTCCTCGCTGAGTCCCGTCGCCGCCGGTTCGCGTTTCACTAATTCAGTCGCCATCATCCCTCCAAGTAAAGTAGATTCGCCGCTCGCCCCGCCGGGGGTGGGTATGCTGTTCGATCCATCCGTCCTTCTCATCCTGGGCCATGCCGTCGAGCAGGCTCTGGGCCAGCTCCTCCCAGTTGGTCTCGCTGCGGTCCCGCGACTTTTTCCAGGTGAATCGGCCTTCCGGGAAGCGCAGGCCCTGGGCATCTCCTATTCTTTCCTTGAGCAGCGCTTCGAGCTTATCCCGGTGCTCTACCACCGCTTCTTGACGTCGGCGAATTTCGGCGTAGTCGCGCAGGAGCACCAGCTCCTCGTCGTCGGCGTCGCGCAGGGCTTCCTTCTCCTGCGGGTAGCGCCGCTCGAGCCAGGCCTTGGCCTCCGGGCTTGCGTCCAAAGGCGGCGGGACTTTGAGCAGGACGTGATCGTACCAGAAGCGTTCCGCCTGCTCCACCAGAAAGTCCCCCAGCTCCGGATCGTAGGCCAGACGGTAATAGCGGAACTTATCATGCCTGGCCGGGAAAATTAAAGCTGCAAGGTAGCCCGAGAGCATGCGCAACGTATTCATCTGCCACTGGATCTGCAGCAGATACTCGAGCGGAACTTCGGCCGAAAGCGAACGCCCGAAGCCGGCTTCGCTGTATGCCGTCTTCACCTCCAGAATTTGCATTGGACTAGTGCATACCAGTGCGTCAGGAGAGGCGAATTGCCAGCTGCGCTCCGGGTGTCGGACCAGCTGGTCCTTCCAGACGTGTTTCAGGCCGGTGGTCTCAGTGAACACCTCGGCTACCAGCTTCTGCAGCCGCACGCCCCAGGACATGGCCTCGTTGGGCGGCTCGGGGCCGATCAGGTGGAGTTTCGTCGCGTACAGATTCCACGGGCCGCCGAAGCGGGAAACTCCTACCACCTTGGCGATCTCGCTGGCTCCGATTCCCGTATCACGGTCTTCAGGCACACTCCCTCCGTGCGGCTTCATGGGGTTCTAGTCCCCGCTACTAATGGGCTAGTTCGCTAGTTACGTGGGGGCGTCACGGTCCGGCGTATACCATGGACGAGATCCCTGCCGGTAATGCGCTCCGTTGCGCTTCCTGTGAAGTAAATGCTTGACGTCGTTGACGTCGTCCATGGTGAAGCCAAACTCCGCAACACGGATTCTGTGCAGCGCCATGGTCACCGGCAGGCCCTTAGGGTAGCCTTCGGCTTCGCCGGCTGCCTTCAGTTGCATTTCGAACCATTTGAAATCCTCGGGGGATAATTTTGGGCCGCCACCCAATCTAGTACTGGAACGTTGTTTCTTTCTTCCCATCTACCACTCTCCCCAAAACATGCACCCGGATGGGGATGATCCACGTTTCCTAAACGCCTTCCGGACGTTTAGCTGACGCACCAGGAATTTATACCGCCAAGCACGTGCGATGTCAAGCGTAAATTAATGACAGTACGTGACTTGCACGTTTCCAGCACGTGCTGTAGACGTTTTCAACACGCCTTCGGCACGTGTCACCTTTTAAATGCCGCTTAAGCCCGTGGATTATCACCCGGTTCCGGGGCACACTTGAAATGCTTGGCGCGCGGCCCGGCGCCATGGTTTCCCTGTCTAATAATTCATTACGGCTATTCGGCCATGAAATGGCCGATTTCAGACCTTTTTGCCCTAAGAAGCCGCGAGCGTTTGGTCGCGCCGCTCATAGCCGAAGGCCCGCCCGCTGAGCACCGCCTCCAGGCCGGCGCGGTGCTCCTCGACCAGACGCCACTCCATCTTCTGCTGGTTCCACTGGATCAGCCCGTTCCGCCTGAGCCGCCCGAGCTCCTGATACGCCCCGTGACCAGAGCGGTGCTTCTTCTCCTCGAGCAGCATGTGCTTCTCGATGGCAGTGAACCGGGCCGGCTGCTTGAGCAGCATCCCGATGGCCTTGGCGATCCAGGGGGGCACGCTGTCCCCCGCCGCCCGCGCCATCACCCGATAGTCGTCATCGCTGGTTTCCTTCCTTCCGTAGAGATGGGCGTGGCGCACGGCCAGCAGCCCGAGCGCCTTCACCAGCGTCTGCCAGTCGCGGAACCAGGGCGAGAGCCGGTGAACCAGTTCGGCGTAATAAATAAAATTAGCCGGCTCTTGGAAGCGGGGCGGATCGTCGCCGCGCGCCCCGGCGGGATCTTCGACGAGCGAACGCACCGCCGCGCTCACCAGGTCGGCCCTGCGCTCCTCCTCCCGCTCATCGAGCGCCAGCTGCGCCGCCGCCGGCGCCCTCCGGTGGATGGTGCGCACCCGGAGGGCGCGGTCCAGGATGAACAGTGCGTTGCTGACCCGGCTGTAGGAGGGATAACGCTCGAAATCGGGCTCCACAAACAGCCGTTCCATCTCCGGTTGGTCGAGCAGCTCCGTCACCATGGCTTCGATCTCGCGCCAGGGAGTGCGGGCACGGATCTGGGCGAGCGAGCGCGGAATCCATGTTTGGCCGAAGCTGAACCAGGCGTATTCGCAGTAGCGCGAGTACCAGTTGGTCTCGATCACCAGCCACAGGGAACGGGTGCGCGGGCACTCGACCAGGGAAGCGAGCAGGATCTCGGCGGCTTCCCGGTCGTCCATGCGGTATTCGGCGGCCAGCAGCGCGATCACCGCGTCCACCCGCGCCGTCCAGTCGATCATAGGTTAGTTATACTGAGCCCATGCCGTTGCCCGCTACCCTCACGTTCAACGAGTTGGACGGCACCGAGGTAGCACACGTGCTTGAGGACCGCTTCTCTCAGGTCCTCAAGCATGTGCCTTACCTGCAGCGCCACCTCACCCTGCCCCGGGTCCGCATGAAGCTGATGGTCACGCTCGAGATCTGGGCCGATCAGCCCAATCCCGAGACGCAGGGGATTCAGGATCAGGTGGAAATCATCACCGCCGAAACTCCGCCGCACGTGATTCCTGAGCTAATCGAGGCGGAGAGCATGGACACCGCCGCGCCGGTCCCCGGCGGCCACCCGCCCGACAAGATTCGAGAGATGCACGGCCTGCCCCTCTCCCACCCGGGTCCAGGTTCGCGCGACGTCGGGGCCCAGTTTGTCACTAGCGATCACTGGGCCCTCGACGGGGCCGAGGTGGAAGGCATGCCGGGGCTCAAGGTCAGCCGCACGGGCAGCGGGCTGATCGACGGCATGCCCACCTCATCTCACGCCACCGTGGCCAAGATCGACCAGGGCCCGGCGGGCCTGCGCCAGGGCAGGATGGATCGGGATGCCTGGAACTTCGGGAGGAAATAGATGAGCCCCACGCTCGCGCAGGTGGTGGAAGTCGGCAGCATCGTGCGCTTCACCGTCCCCGGCTCCTACGAGACCGACGGAGAAGCGCGCACGGTCCCGGCGATCGTCATGGCGCAGTGGCCCAACGGTCACCTGCAACTGTTTGCCTTCAACTTCGGCGGGCCGTATCTGATCAATGCCAAGCCGCTCGAAGAGGTGGAACTGGTCTACAGCCGGACCGAGGCGGACACCATCCTCGAGCGTCAGCAGCGGCGGATCACCGAGCTGGAGAACCAGATCGCCGAACTTTCGGCCGGCTCCACCGTGTGGAAGAAGCAGTGACCCTGATCGAGATCAAAGTCGAGATGGGCCGGGTGGCCGACGCACTCGAACGCATCGAATTTCTGCTGGAGCGGCTGGCGTATCCGCCCTCATCGCCCCAGGCCCCCGTCCAGCAGGCCACGCTCGACGACCTGCACATCGTTACTCCGGAAGACCACCAGCGCATGGCCGAGGAGCAGCAGGCTTTTGCCGAGCGGCACCAGGTGGTGCCGGGTTCGCCCGCCATGGCTCAAGCCCTGATCGACTGGGAGGAAGCTCAGAGGAATCTGTATGGCAACCAATGGCAAGCGCCCCAAGACTGGAAAGCGGTCTTTGTCGCCGCGGAGCGCGATCGTTCCGGTCGAACTGGCGCCGTCCCTGCCCCCGAAGCCGCTGACGCCGCGCCAGGGTAAGGCTCCGCTATTGCGCGCGAGCACGCTTTCCACGGCTTTCCGCCACATCCGCCCCAACTGGCGGAATTACATCCAGTGGGTGGACCTGGCGGCGCGCAACGGCAATGAAGCCATGGCGCGCTACCGCGACTGCTACCTGGCGCTGCCCCATCTCGAGCGCCTGCACCACTGGCCGGAGCAGCTCTGCGAGCTTTCCGGCGTCGCCCCGGGCGAGCTGGTGGGCACGGTCTGCCGCACGCTGTTCGAGAGTAAGGCCGCCGAAAGCAGCATGGTGAGCGCGATCGCCCAGCCCGAGCTGTTCGAGCGCACGGTGCAGCTGGCCGGCAAGGCGGAGCATTACCGCGACCGCGAGCTTCTGTTCCGCGCCTGGGGCTGCCTGCCCGACAAGAAGGGCTCGTCGATCAATATCATCAATAACCCTATGGCGCAGGCTTCCGTCAAGCTGCCCGGCGAGGAGCCGAGGCTGAAGAGTTTCGACGAGGACATCATCGAGATGAGCCGGCAGTTGGACAGCGCGCCGTTTCTGGTGAAGGACGAAGATGTTCCATCCTAAGGTGATCCAGGCCTCGCTTGAGTGGTGGGCCGCGCAGCCCGGCAACTTCACCCCCGAATACCACTCGGTGCTCGAGGCCGAGCGCTACACCGCCCACTTCAACTCTCTGGTCGAGTGGGACGAGAAGGGCATGCACAGCCTGCGTGACCCCGAGCGAGACTGGCGCGAGACCCTGAGCCCGGAAGAGCTGCAGTTCATCCGCAATGAGCGGGTCCTGTGCCGCACCGATTTCTCCTATTTCGTGTCGCGCTACGCCTATATCAAAAGCGACGAGGACCGCGTAGTCAGAATGGAGCCGTGGATTTCTCAGCAGATCTTCCTCTCGATTCTGGCCGAGATGCAGCTGGAGCAGATCTCGCTCATGCTGATCGTGCTCAAGGCGCGGCAGCTGGGGTTGTCGCGCATCATCTCGCTGATCCTGCTGCATGCCGTTCTGTTCTTCGCCCACACCAACGCCTTCCTGGCCAGCTCCACCGAGGACAAGACCGGCCTCCTGTTCGACATGCTGGATTTCGTGCTCGAGCGCCTGCCCTACTGGATGCGGCCGGGAGAGAAGTACCGGAGGGAGAACCGGTTCCTCGAACTGCTCAACGGCAGCGCGCTCACCCTGCAGCACGGCCAGCAGTCCACCGGGATCGCGCGCGGCACCACCCCCACCAAGGCACACATCTCGGAGTTGAGCGAGTTCGACGAGTTCAAGGTATCGGATCTGATCGACAGCGCACTTCTGCGCGCCATGCATGACAGCCCGCAAACCTTCCTGGCGCTCGAATCCACCGCCAAGGGCATGAACAACTGGTGGCACGACAAGTGGCGGAGTGCCAAGGCGGGCTGGCCGGAACGCAGAAGCCGCCTGCGCCCGCTGTTTCTTCCCTGGTTCGTGGGCGGCCTCTATCCCAAGGCGCACTGGCTGCGTGCCCATCCGGTGCCTGCGGACTACTCCTCGCGTATGCTGCCCTGGGCCGCCGCGCACGCCCAGGGCGCCGAGCAGTACGTGCGCAAGACCGAATACCTCTATGCCCGCCTGGGGCGAGACTGGCGCATGCCGCTCGAGCAGATCTGGTATTACGAGTGCGAGCGGGACGCCGCCATTAGAGAGCGCCGCCTGAATAAATTCCTTCAAGAGATGCCGGCCAACGACGATGAGGCCTTCCAGTCCACCAACGTCAGCGTGTTTGATAGCGAAACCATCAGCTTTTACCGGGAGAATGCGCACCGCGAAGAACTAGTCGGCGCCTACGGGCTAGTCGGACCTCAGGAAGTCGTCAACCCGCGCCTGCAGCCCTCAGAACTGTTGCGCGACCCCAACCGGGAGCCCATCACCATCCAGTGCGACCGGGTCACCGGCCACCCGCTGCAACTCGATCTCGTGCCTTTGCGTTTCGACGGCTGGTCGCTCGAGTCGGGCGTGGACAAGATCTACATCTGGGAGATGCCGGTCGAGGGGGAAACCTACGGCATCGGCATGGATACGAGCGACGGCATCGAGAAGGACCGCACCGTGCTCGAAGGCCTGAGAAAAGGCTCGATCAACGGCCCGACCAAGCAGGTGTTCGAGTATGCCTCGGGCAAGATGAATGCGCTCGACAGCTGGCCCTTCGCGCTCGCCATGGGCACGCTTTATTCGGTTCCGGACACCACCGGCCATCCCATCCAGCCGCGCATCGCGATCGAGTGCAAGGGCCACGGCGATCTGGCGCAGAACATCATCCGCCAGATGGGCTGGACCAACTTCCATCCCTGGAATGACAAGCAGCTCGACAACCGCGCCCCCAACCTGAGCCAGTTCAACAAAATCGGTGTGTACACGACCTCGTGGTTCAGAGACGGCATGATCGAAATGCTGGTGAAGATGCTGCGCGACAGCGACATCGAGATCTCCTCCCCGTTCTTCGTGCAGGAGATGGCCAGTCTGCAGGGCGACCAGTTCGTGCAGTCGCTCAAAGCCGGCTACGGCGGATTCGACGACCGCATCATGGCGCTGGGGTTCATCCTGGTCTCGCTCTACAAGTGGGACGCCAACTACTTCCGCACCGCCAAGATCGCGGCGTATTCCGGGCGCAGCCCGGTGGGCCGTCCGCGGGCTCCGCGGCAGTATGCGCAGTGGGCCTATTCCTACCAGGAGCGCAGTGATGCGGGCATCTACATTCCACGTGAGTATTAGATGAGTAGTGTAGTCGTGAAACTCCAGGATGTCATAGCTTTCCTTGAAAGGATTGCAGCGAATACCGATACTGACCCATATTGGTTAGCTGCGACTGAATTGCGCAAAGCGAATTTGACAGAATGGGTACTGCCGGGGAAGTTGCAGCCTGCGATGCCATCAGATCTTCAATCAGAGGAATAGCCATGCCGCGCGAGTATTAAACTGGTCGCATGCCAGTAGCCCAGTCCAGCCATCTGCAGGCCTACGAATACGATCCGGCCAGCCAGACACTCACCGTGCAGTTTACTAATGGGGCGGTCTACACCTACGCAGGCGTGCCCGAGACCGAATATCACAATTTCGCACAGAGCGCTGGATCTGGTGCGTATTTTCACGCGAAAATTAGAGGACAATATCGTACGACGCAGCTTGTGGGCAGCATGAGAAATCGGAGCCGACGTTGAAGACTTTTCGCCTGCCGAGGACTCAGTTGTTCAACCGAGTTTATGGCTTGTTGACGGTGATTGCTCGAAAGAAGTAGTTTACGGGAAAGACTCGCTAAAGGGATGTCTGTTGCCGAAGCTTTGACTTGCCCAGCACGCCGGAGCGCTTAAGGTGACCACCACCTGCACCGCATGCGGCCACGAGATCGAATTTGGCGAATGGGCCTTCTGTCCCCACGGCGTCATGCATGAAGCCAATGCGCGGCGTTGGAATCCGATTGTAGTCTGGCAATCCGCTACTGATCCTGACAAGTTCTCCTTTCCCGGCCAGGCCAACGAGCCATGTCCGGATGGCTATCGCGCGATCGAGTTGGCCAACCTGCGCCAGGCCGACCAGTTCGTCACCCGCATGAACGTGATCGAACGCCGCAAGATGGAGGCCGCGCGCGATCTCAACTACCAGGCATTCGACGAGCAGACCAGACGGCGCAGGGAGGATATCGCCGCGCGCATTCGCGGCAATGCCCGCGCCGAGGCGCTGTTCCGCGCGGCACGCGAGTGGGCGGACCGCCGCCGCAGCGAGAAGCGGAGCCGCCAGCGGAATCTCGATCCGCGCTTTCACATCCAGGTGCTCTCGTACGATTCCGGCAACCGCAGCTCCTACTCCGGCCCCGAGACCGGATGGCGGGAGCGCAAAAGCTAGCTATAATCGCAGTAACCGAGTTTCGATTGGTAACTGACCACGGCCTGCCGGTCTCTCGACATTCCGGCAGGCTCCCCACCGCGTAGAATACCCATATGCCGGGAGTGGACTCGGGCTACCTCTGCCCCGCCCCCTTCGATAGCGACGGAATGGCCGAAGAAGCCACGCCGGATTCCCTGCTCGCCTGGGCCAAGGACATAGTCAGCGACGGTCGCTCCTACCTTCGACTGCAACCCGCCTACAGCTTCATCCAGGACGGCCTGGACATGGTCAACGGCGAGACCCAGCACACGGCTGTGGCCACGCTCTCCCGGGTGAAGACCGATCAGACCGTGCGCAATGTCAAGGAGTTGGTCGCCGCCCAGACCAACATCCGCATCATCCCGGCGTTCAAAAGCGACATCGACGAGTTCCGCCGCCAGACCGTGATCCTGAACAAGTGCTTCATGGCATGGCAGGGCATGACCTTCGCCGACCGCCGGCTGCGCAAGGCCTGGCAGTATGCTTGCGCCGCCGGCACCGGCTATATCGGCACCCGCTACGATCCGCATTACTGGTATCGCGGCCGGGGTGACATCGTCTGGGACAGCTACGGACCCCTGGACGTGCTGCCGGTAGGGATGGGCCGCCAGCACGACCTGCAGAAGGCCTACGCCGTGGCCCTGCGGGTGGAGACCCCGGTTCACGAGGCTTGGCGGCTGTTCCCGCTGTACGTGGACAAGATCAAGCCCTCGCGCGATGCCCGCGCTGGCCATGGAGTGGTGGTCAGCCAGGCGGTGAAATTCGCCACCGCGGTGCTCAAGCGCTTCGGCCAGGGCGCGCGCTACGAGCACGAGGCCGCCCCCTGGGGCATGGTGGACGTT
>Ga0306924_10008529_pt1 | contig 10337 bp, 9 predicted proteins | sample sta12Can44000111_FD_203756 | JGI IMG/M metagenome (GOLD analysis project Ga0306924, IMG submission 203756) | Lab enrichment of tropical soil microbial communities from Luquillo Experimental Forest, Puerto Rico - statanox.12C.anox.44.000.111 (v2)... | ecosystem: Environmental > Terrestrial > Soil...
CGTAGCGTTCAAAACCCGCCGTCGCCAGCGTCAGCTGCTTCATCGCCCCCCAACCTATGCGCGCCAATCCATCTCGCCGCGGATTATATCACGATCACTGGCCAATGGCTTTTGCAGAGGTTCCCTAAGAACCCTGAGCACGGACTCTTTTTTGAACGTGCTGGCCCGGCATTCGGTTCGCCCCCCGCCAAGGTCCGGTTTGGTCACTCGGCGCTTTGGTCGGGCCCCCGCGAACGTCCGGAACCGACGCGCTTCCTACCCGTTGCCTCGCCTTCGAGCAAAGGTCGGCAGGCTGAACCGACACCGGCCGTACAGCCTGGCAAGTGCCTTGAGTGCGGTTGAAGCGCGGCTGTAGTAACGCATAGCGAACTTCGCCAGATCGGGCAGCTGTGGTCGCGCCGGCCGGAGGGCGGATGGCTAGTTGGGGCTGCAGAGTACAGCACAGCGCCCTTACCGGCTCGGGGGACGTAGATGCCGACCAGGCGCCAGTCCTGCGTTTTGCGAGTTTCTGAGCGACGATCTTCGCGGTCGACGGCAACCGGACGCTCGGGGCATATCTTCACGGGAAGGAGAGCGGGATGATGACGCGAACATTGGGTAGAGCCGTACCGGACGCGGCGACAGGGCAGTATCCGGTTGACTGGGACCGCGAGGCCGATGTCGTTGTGATCGGCGCCGGGGCGACAGGGCTTCCCGCTGCGATCGCCGCATGCGAAGCAGGCTGTTCCGTAATCCTCGTCGAAGCCGAGAAGGACATCGGCGGCCATGCCATTATCAGCGGTGGCAATGTGCCGCTCGGCGGCGGCACTAGCGTCCAGAAGAAATACGGCATCGCGGATTCGCCGGACCTTCTGTTCCGCGATCTGACCGATTGGTCGGTGGTCGGTCCGAACGGCTTTCCCGATTACCGCTACAACGACCGCGAGATCATCCGCGCCTTCGCCGACAACAGCGCCGCGACCTTCGAGTGGCTGCTCGCGCATGGCGTCGAATTCGTCGATAAGGCGCCCGATGCGATCGGCGGCAATTCGGTCGGCAATTCGGTGCCGCGCGAGATGCACAGCATCGTCGGTCACTGGCCGATGCCGGCGACCGGCTGGCCGGCCGATCCGGCGGTGCAAAAGACCCGTTTTTCCGGCAACGGCATGATGCGATCGCTCGAGATCGCGGCCCGCGGGTGCGGCGTCGAGATACGCTTGAGCACCGCATGACCCGGATCTATCGGGAAGCGGCGAATGCGGGCCCGGTGCTCGGTATCGCGGTCAACCGCAAGAGCGGCGGTCCGATCGACATCCGTGCTCGTAAAGCTGTTATTATCGGCACCGGTGGCTCGACCGGCAACGTCAACTTCCGCCGCATGTTCGATCCGCGACTGACCGAGGAGTATTGCGGCCTTGCCGGTATGCCGTGGTCCGACCAGGACGCCAGCGGCGAACTGGCGGCAATGGCGATCGGCGCCGCGTTGTGGGGCTTCTACAACCAGATCGGCGAGTTCGGCTCCAACGTCACCAAACCCAATTTCATTGGATGCCAATACAATTACCGCCACCTGCAATGGCTGCCCGAGAGCCCGGTCTTCGACAAGGCCCGGGCCAGCGGTCTCTACGTGCGGGATTGGCAGGATGTGATCTGCGTCAACATGCTCGGCCGTCGCTTCTACGACGAGACTGGCGGCCAATACATCGCCAACAACTACAATTCGATCGAGAACTACAAACAGGGCGATTGGCGCAACGCGCAGCGCAGCAAATACGCGCCGAACAACTGGCTGAACGCGGCGCTGGCCGGCATCGACGACGGCCACAACGGCGGCGGGCCGATCTGGGCGATCTTCGACAGCGACGCGGTCGCGCGCGAGGGCTGGCAGCCGCAACCGCCGCGCGTCGACATCGCTGCCGGCTTCTTTTTCAGCGCCAACCGGCTCGCCGACCTCGCCAGGAAGATCGTCATGAAGTACCAGCGTGTGCCGATGCCGCCGGCCTACCTCGAAGAGACCGTGGCGCGGTACAATTCCTTTGTCGAAAGCGGGGTCGATGCGGATTTTGACAAGCCGACCCCACGGCATCGGATCGAGAAACCACCCTTCTATGCGGCTTGGGCAACCCCCGTCGTCCACGACACGCGCGCCGGCCTGCGCATCAATCCCACCTGCCAGGTCATCGACATGAACGCGAGGTCATCCCTGGTCTCTATTGCGGCGGCGAGTCGGCCGGCGGCTTCAGCCAGCACGGGCTCGCCCGCGCCGCTTGTCAGGGCTACATCGCCGGCCGAGCCGCCGCCGGTGAGCCGCTCGAAACAGGGTATCCTGACCGCCCCGATATCTCGAAGCTAAGCTTCGGTGCGGCCGAATTTCGGCGGTGCGCTGAGCCGGTGGCATGGCGCGACTGCGCTCCTCAGGTCGACGCCGAAAGGAGGCGACGGGGGCAACCGATCGACCACGGCGGAGTTGGCACAGGGCGGCGAAGGTAAAGGTTTGAGCCTCTCACAACCTCGCGAACGGCCGATTTGCGCGATCCGGCCTTCGGAAAGTGCGCGATGACGACTGATTAGCCGGGTTGAAACTTCGAACATCTGTCAGGACCCTGGCGATTGCCGCCGTACCTGTGCATTTACTCGCGCGCCTCGGCACCGATGGACCAGAGACTGCTCTAATGCCCTTCCAGAACCGCATGATGACGCTGGTCGCCTTTCTGCAGGCGCAGAACTGCTCCAACCTGCCCGGCTCGTGGCGCCATCCCTCGACAACGCTAGATTTCCTGACCCCGGAGTACTACCAGCGCATCGCGCGCACACTGGAAGACGGCAAGATCCAGATGGCGTTTTTTGATGACCGCCTGGCGCTTCCCGATCTCTATACGGGCCATCATGCCGAAGCGGTCGCCGCCGGTGTGCGCGCGGTCAAGATGGACCCCTCGACGATCCTGATGACGATGGGGATGGTCACGCAGCGGCTCGGGCTGGGAGTGACCTACTCCACCACCTACTACGAGCCATTCCATGTCGCCCGCCTCTTCGCGACGATGGACCTGATGCTGAAAGGCCGCGCTGCCTGGAACATCGTGACGTCGCTGAATAGAGCGGAAGCCGCCAATTTCGGCCGCGACGAACACATGGGACACGACGCTCGCTACGACCGGGCAGACGAGTTCATGGAGGTGGTGCTCGGCCACTGGAACACCTGGGAAGATGACGCGCTAATCCTGGACAAGGCGAATAACCGCTTTGCCGATCCGGCCAAGGTGCATCGGCTCGATCATATGGGCCGGTACTTCCGATCGCGCGGGCCGTTCAGCGTGCCGCGGTCACCGCAGGGGTATCCAGTGCTGATCCAGGCCGGGCAGTCCGGCCGGGGCCAAGCCTTCGCCGCGAAATGGGCTGAGGTCGTGTTCGTGATCTATCACTCGCTCGAGGATGGTAGGAAGGAGTATGCCTCGTTCAAGGCAGCTGTCGCGGCTGCCGGGCGCGACCCTGCCCGCGTTTATATGGCGCCGGCCTGTTATGTTTGTGTCGGCGAAACCGAAGCGGTGGCGCAGGAAAAACGTGCGGTTATCGAGGCGACGGCGCGCGATGTGGATGCTCTGGTCCTGCTCTCGGAAGTGCTGAACTACGACTTCGCGAAGAAACAGCTTGATGAGCCATTCAGCGACGAGGAACTGGCCGAATTATCGTTTCAGGGGTTCCGCGACCGGGTGATCCGGCACTCCTGCAGGAAGAACCCGACGGTGCGCGATTTCATTAATGTCTCCGGCCGCGGCACGGTCAAGGAGCACACGATGTTTTGCGGCAGTCCCAAGCAGGTTGCCGATCAGATGGAGGAATGGTTCGCCGCACCCGCTTGTGACGGGTTCGTGCTGGCGGCGTCTCATATGCCGGGCGCGTATGACGACGTGGTGCGGCTGCTGGTGCCCGAGTTGCAGCACCGCGGCTTGTTCCAAAAGGACTACGCCGGCCCGACATTGCGCGACAATCTGGGATTACAGATACCGCGGGCCCGACTGGCATGCGGCGCGACAGTAGCTGGGATCAGAAGTTCTGCTTTTCGCCACCGCGGCATCGAGAGGAGAACAACCATTCAGCCGTTACGGAGTTTTCTGTTTGCGCCGGGCAATCATACCCGGCGTGTGGCCAATGCTTTGTCACTCGACGCCGACGCGGTCATCCTTGACCTCGAGGACGCGGTCGCGACCGCCGAGAAGCCCGCCGCGCGCGATGCCGTGGTCACGGCGCTGGCGCTGCCGCGCCGACCGCTCCTCTATGTCCGGGTCAATGCCGCCGAGACCGAGTTCTGCTACGGCGACCTCGTCGCGATTGTCCGCCCCGGCCTCGACGGGATCGTCCTGCCAAAGGTTGAAAGCGCCACCACGCTGGCCACGATCGACTGGCTCCTCGCGCAATTGGAGCATCAGCAAGCCCTGGTGCCGCAAGCGATCGATTTGATTCCGATCATCGAGACGGCGCGCGGCCTCGGCAGCCTCGAGGTGATCCTCGGAGCCGGCACGCGGGTCAGGCATGTCGCCTTTGGCGCCGGAGATTTTACCCTCGATGTGAATATGGCGTGGAGCCGGCTCGAGGCTGAGCTGGCCTTCGCCCGCGCCCGGATCGCTACCGCGTCGCGCGCGGCAGGCATCGAAGCACCCTTCGACACGGTTTGGGTCGATCTCGCTGACGAGGAAGGGCTCGAAATGTCCACCCGCACCGCGCTCGGCTTCGGCTTCCAAGGAAAGATGTGCATCCACCCCAAGCAAATCGCGCCCGTGAACCGGGTCTTCACGCCGGGCGAGGCCGAGATCGCCTATGCCGAGCGGGTGGTCGCAGCATTTGTGGAGGCAGAAGCGGCGGGTAGTGCCGCGATCCAGCTCGACGGCAAATTCATCGATTACCCGATCCTCTACCGGGCGCAACGGGTCTTGCAAAAGATCGCCGCCATCCGCGCGAAGGAGGAGCAGCGATGACGAGAGCAGCAGCGGGTCCGCTCGGCGGCGTCACCGTCCTCGATTTGTGCAGCTATCTCGCCGGGCCTTACGGCTGCACTCTGCTCGCCGATCTCGGCGCCTCAGTAATTAAAATCGAATCGCCGCAAGGCGACATGCTGCGCCAGTTTCCGTCGAGCCTTGCCGGCGAAAGCCGGTTTTTTCTCGGCACCAATCGCGGCAAGCGGGCGCTGGCACTCGATCTGAAGCAGCCCGAGGGGCTAGCCGTCCTCCATCGCATGGTGGAGACGGCCGATGTGGTGGTTGAGAATTTCCGTCCGTCGGTGCCGGCCAGGCTTGGCATCGATTATCCACGGCTCAGAGCCATCAACCCGCGGCTCATCTATTGCGGACTAACCGGTTACGGCGATAGCGGGCCGCTCAGCGAAAAGGGAGGGTTTGACCAGGTCCTGCAATGCCTTTCTGGCATGGCGGTGTTTCAAGGTGCCGCGGCCGGCAAGCCGCAAGTGGTGCTGGGCTCGGTGCTCGATTACTTCACCTCGGCGCTGCTTGCCTATGGCGTTGCCGCAGCGCTGTATAACCGCGAGCGCAGCGGCCAAGGGCAATATCTGAGCCTATCGCTATTACGCAGCGCTTTGACGATCCAATCCGGGCGGTTTGTTTGGGCGGAGAGCGAGGACCGCGACGTTGTGCGCGATTCCGGCGCCGGTGGGCTCACCGGAATCCATCCCACCAAAGACGGTTGGCTCTATATCTCGGTTCACTCGAACCATTTCTTTGCTGCTCTGTGCGAGCTGATTGACCGGCCGGAGCTGGCGCACGACCCGCGATGCGCGACGATGCGCAGCCGGGCCGCGCATGCTGCTGAGCTGGTCCCCGAATTGCGTTCCGCGCTCGCCCGGCGCCCCGCCCTCGAATGGGAGCAGCTGTTTGGTGAGCGCGTGCCCTGTGCGGCGGTGCGTCCAATCGAGGACATGTTCGAACACTCGCAGGTGCTCGCCGAGGATCTCGTCGCAACCCTCGATCATCCGCTGGTCGGGCGGTACCGCACGATGAAGCAGCCGATCAAATTCGCCGGGACACCGGGGCCGGCACCAACTCCGGCTCCGACCTTCGGCCAGCACAGCGACGAGATTCTCAGCGGCTGCGGCTATTCGGCCGAGGAGATCGAGACATTGCGCCAGCGCGGTGTCGTGCTCTAGCTAGCACAAATGACCGGATCGCGGATCGCAACGGGAGGCAATCTGTCAGGCGCGATCGGTATCGGGGATGGGAATGAAAATTGCGGACGTCAAGACTTATGTGCTCGAGGCCATGCTCAAGGAGCCCTTCGCCTATTCCCAGGCTTGGTACGAGAGCCGCGGGGCATTGCTCGTCGAAGTCGTCGGGGAGGACGGCACGAGCGGTTGGGGTGAGGCGTTCGGGCCGCCGCGACTAACCGGCCCGGTCGTCGATTTCTACAAGCCACTGCTAGTCGGCGCCGATGCGCTGGCAACCGAGCTCCTCTGGCAAACTCTTTACAACCGGCTACGCGATCACGGTCAGAAGGGCCTGGCGATCGAGGCGCTGAGTGCCATCGACATCGCGCTTTGGGATTTAAAGGGTCGCCATCTCGGGTTGCCGATCCACCGCCTCCTTGGCGGACCCTTGCGCGAGCGGGTCCAAGCCTACGCCACCGGCTTCTACCGCAAACGCGATGGCGACCCGCTCCAGTACCTAGTGGCGGAAGCAGAGGAGCGCGTTGCTGCCGGGTTCTCGGCGATCAAGCTAAAGCTCGGCTTTGGGATCAATGAAGATGTGCGTCTGTGCCAGGCCGTGCGCAAAGCAATTGGCGATGAGATCGGGATCATGGTCGACGCCAACCATGCCTATGATGCCCCCGCCGCGATCCAGCTCGGTATGCGTATCGAAGAACTCGACATCGGCTGGTTTGAAGAGCCGGTGCCGCCCGAAGATCTCGGTGGTTATCGGGAGGTCAAGGCCGCCCTTAGGATCCCGATCGCCGGCGGCGAGGCCGAATTCACGCGCTGGGGTTTCCGTCCTTTGCTGGTTGAACGCGCGATTGATATCCTCCAGGCCGATACTTGTGCCGCCGGCGGCATTTCCGAGTGCAAAAAGATCGCCGACATGGCCAATGCGTTCGGCATCCGCGTTAACCCGCATGTCTGGGGTACCGGTGTCGCGCTGGCCGCGTCGTTGCAGCTGATTGCCGCGTTGCCGCACAATCCACCGGCGCTGCATCCGGTCGAGCCCCTGTTGGAATTTGACCAGTCGGAGCATCCCATCCGAATGGCGGTCATCGAAGAGCCAATCATCCAGAGAGCCGGCTGGGTGGACGTTCCTAAACAGCCCGGTCTCGGCATCGAGATCGATCGGCAGGCGGTCGAACAGTTTCGCGTCCGATAACTTGCTCCAGGCACGATCGTGCCGGCGGGCGTAGGCAAAAGCGGCTACCGAACTGGCTCAGAAACGCCACGAGAGACACTCGCTGATCGCCGAACTCGTGAGCACCGGCATGGAACCGCGCGCAGTTGCGGCGCTGACGCTTGCGGCGATCCGCGCCAACGAACTCTACGTGTTCACACATCCGCATATGCGGCCACCGCTTGAAACACGGGTTGAGACTTTCCTCGCGGCCTATCGCAGGCTCGGGCCGGCGCCGCAGGAGAAGCAGGAACTATGAAATTCGGCATCTTCTACGAGCATCAAATACCGCGCCCTTGGGACGCCGAGTCCGAGCATCGCATCCCGACACAGGGACTTGCTTCAAGGCCGGGGTGTAGCGCCGGCCGGTAGCCGGCGCGGATTGCGAGCAACGTTGAGGGTGGGGTCAGCAACCCGTCAGCGAGAGGGATTTGTCGCTCTACCTGATAGCCTTGCTGGCTCCAGCGGAACGAGCGGCCCTGCGCAATTGTGTAGGCCTCGCCAACCGCGGCAATCACGGTGCCATCCGGCAGCTCAGCGATAGGTCCGGTTATGGCATGGACCCGTTTGCGGCCGCGGTCCAGTCGCTCCTCATGCAGTACGGCATCCATCTCCGGCGCCGAAGGCGCCTGCCCTCCCTTCGCCTTGCCCCAGGCGGTGCGAAATGCCTCTGCAGCCGCGCGGCGGCAGAAGAAGCACGGGCGGTGCCCGGCGGCGAGCGCCACCGCTTCGTCAAGAAAGAAAAGCTCGGTCCAGCTGCGGCCGCCCATCACCTCCCGGTGCCGCCCCTTGTAGTCGAGAACACAAATGAGCCACGCCTTGGTCGTCCAGCGTCTCCCGAGCAACGTTTTGGTTGCCGGGTCGTGGATGATCCCGCGGTTGCCGATGAAAAGGCCTCGCTGCGCAATCGACATCGCCAAACGGGGTCACCCGGTTCTGCAGGGGCCTCCGACAGCTGCGCATCAACCTTTAGCCCTATCGGGAGGGCTGCGGCGCAGGTCGATCACCGGTTCGCCATGCGGTATCAGGTGTTTGACAGCCTGCGCGAAATACGCCGCGTCGGCGGCAGGCTGCGGTCCGGCGAAACTCAGCGCCAGTTCGTCTGCGCCAGCACGGCGGTACTGCGCCGCCTGCGCTATGACTTGCTCGGCCGTACCGGCGAGCGCGAAACTCGAGATGAAGCGGTCGTCGAGCACTTGCCCGGCCCGCTCCCCTCGTCGCAGGCGGTCGAGCGCGCCGACCATCTCCAGCCGTGTGATGCCGCTCAGCCGGACGATCGTTTCGCGCTGCGCTGGCCAGTCGTTGCCGGTCGGCCACAGCGCTATCAGCATCGCGCCGACAGCCTCTTTTGCAATCTCCCTGGCCTCGTCGCCATCCGGCCGCGCCGCACAGGGCAGATATTGCACGACGTCGAACGACTCGCGCCCCGCCGCCGCGGCGCTCTCCCGCACAATCGCGACCGCACGGGCGGTGTAGGCCGGCGGGCAGAGGTTCGACACGATCAGTCCGTCCGCCAATCGGCCGCACAACGCGAGACTGCGGTCGGCCATCGCTGCGAGATGGATCGGCATATCGGGCCGCGGCGCGGCAAACTCGAGCGCCACCCGATCGGCTGAAAAAGCACGCCCGCAATAGGTCACGGTCTCGTGCCGCAGCAGCCCGCGGACGATTTGCACCGCATCGGCCAGCGCGGCGAGCGGGCGATATCTCTTGCCGAGTTGCGCGATGCGTTGGGCGATTCCGGAGCCGATGCCGAGTCGGACCCGGCCCCCTGACAATTTATCGAGCGCCGCCGCCTCCTGCGCAATCAGGGTCGGGTGGTGCTGATAGGGATTGAGGATCCCGAGGCCGAGCCTGACCCGGGAGGTGTCGGCCGCGCAGGCCGCGACCGCCGGCAGAATTGCCCGGCCGAACGGGTTTTCGGCAAACCAGAGCGTATGAAAGCCATGGGCCTCGGCGGAAGCGGCGAGCGCGCGACTGGCCTGCGGTGTCAGTCCTTGATGCAGCCGCAGGCTGAACCGCGGGAGGTCCGGCGCCATTCCGGCCCCGCTCTCGCGCTCAAATGCCACCCGGACGCGGCGCGGTGCTCGCTTCCGAGAAATGCACGTGGATGACCCGCCAGTCGCCCGCTTCCTTGCGGAACACCATCGTCGAGCGCGAGATGAACGAAACGCCGTAGCGCCGGGCCTGTGGGGGCGGGTCCCGACCGATCCATTCCGACTGCGTGTGCCGTTCGCACCAGACGACGGCGAGATCGTTCGATACGACGCCGCCGAGGTCGAATGGCGTCCAATAACCGCCCCTGACGTTCGGTTGATAGAACTGCCACAGCCGGATCCAGTGCTCGCGGCCTTTGTAAGTGTGACCGTTCAAGTTGAAAAAAACTGCCTCTGGTGCGCCGCTCCAGATGTCCTGCAACTGGCCCCAGTCGAAGCTGGCATTGGCCTCGAGATATTCGAGCACGCGTTCCAGGACGCGCGATCGATCCGCCTCTGACCCGCCGACCAGCCGGGCCGCGTCCAATTCCACCGCCGGCATCAGGCAGTTTCCGAAGCTGAACGGGGTGGACAGGGTACTGCTCGAGCTGCCGTCATCGATAGTCTTCCCACGATCGTCGGTTGGCAGCTGACATTTAGCCGATTTTCGGCGCCGACGCCGCTGCCGTCCGATCGCCTGGCACGGACGAAGGTCTGTTAGCGGCGCAGAGCCGCCGCGATAGGCCGGCTCGGGTGGGAAATTCTTTCGCGAGAATCTCTTAATCACGTCGCTGCGCTTGAGGAGCATGCGTGGCGGAACGGTGAGACGGATCGCCTTGGCGGTCTTCAAGTTGACGACCAGCTCGAGCCAGCTGGCCGCGCAGATTGAACGCGCTCTGGAGTCGCGGGGGGGGGGGGGGGGGGGGGGGGGGGGGGGGGGGGATCAGCGGGGGTGAGGAACGGGGGGGGGGGGTGGGGGGGCGAAAGACCGCAAGGTTGAGGTATT
>Ga0306924_10008531_pt1 | contig 10337 bp, 10 predicted proteins | sample sta12Can44000111_FD_203756 | JGI IMG/M metagenome (GOLD analysis project Ga0306924, IMG submission 203756) | Lab enrichment of tropical soil microbial communities from Luquillo Experimental Forest, Puerto Rico - statanox.12C.anox.44.000.111 (v2)... | ecosystem: Environmental > Terrestrial >...
GTTCGAGGGCTTCTTTGCGCTCGCCGATTACAAGCTGCCGCGAGCGGAGCGGTTCAGGGCGCCGGCCAGCCGGCTCTTCGATTGGGATCACGTGAACCGGCTCAAGCTCCTGAAGCAGGCCGATGTATTGATGCTGCCGCTGCTGTTTCCCGACGCGTTCTCCGACGAGGTCGTGGCCGCAAACTATCGCTATTACGAACCGATCACCGATCACGGAAGCAGCCTGTCGCCCGCGGTCCATGCGGCCATTGCAGCGCGCATCGGCTTGCTCGCGGATGCCCAGCGGTACTGGAAAGAGGCTCTCTGGCTTGACCTGACCAACGCCATGGACAACAGCATGCTGGGTGTGCACCTGGCCGCCATGGGTGGCAGCTGGCAGGCGCTGGTGTTCGGCTTCTTGGGGATTCGATTCACAGACGCGGGACCGCGTGCCGATCCCCAGGCACCACAACGATTGCCGCTGGGATGGAAATCCGTGGAACTGACGCTTAAATATCGTGGAGCGCTCTACGAGATCAAGGTGAAGCGACCATGAAACGCATCGAGGCCATATTGCTGCCGCTCGATGGATCGCCGGAGGCGGCAAAGGCTGCCGGCTGCGCGCTCTGGATCGCGCATCAGCTGGGGGCAACATTGCACTTGCTGCACGTGCGGCCTGCGACAGCGCGGCCGTTCTCGGCAGCGGACGCGCCGGGGCGTCTGGGAGTGCCACAAGCCCAGGCCGAACACGTGGTGGTGCATGAAGCCACGGGCGACGCGGCTGCGGCCGTGCTCGAGGCCATCTCCGCACATCGAATCGACCTGGTCGTGATGAGCGCCCGGGGCGAATCGGCCCCATTCAAAGGTTTGCGCACCCACCGGCTTGGCAGCACGGCCCGCAGCATCATCGAGCGCTCTCCCGTTCCGGCCGTGCTGGTGCCGGCGCGCTATCGCGAGTCCTTGCCGTGGACCTCCATGCTGGTCGCGTCCAGCGGCGAGGCGGCTGCCGATCGGGCCCTGGAAAACGCCGTTCGCGTGGCCGCTGCGCTTCGGCTCGAGGTGACCGCGGTGCACTGCCTCGACAGCGCTGCCGGCGCCGTTGCAACCCCGCTCGCCTCATACGCCGATGCGCCGCACCACGAGTTCGCGCACCGGCTTGAACAGATGATGAAACGCGGCCTCGCGCGCTGCTCTGCCGATGAAGCCGGCCACGTGTGCGGGCTGCAAGTCAGGTGTGGCGAGCCGGCATCCGAGCTCCTCGAGCATGTCGCCCAGAACCACAGTAGCGTGATCGCACTCGGATGGCACGGCCGATTGGATGCCGGTCGCGCGCCGGTACTCAAGCAGCTACTGGAGCAGGCCGAATGCGCTTTGCTGGTGGTGCGCGAGGCCGAGGGCCCGCGAGCTCGCCTGAAAGTGGAACCCGAATTCGGCGAGGCAGGCTGACGTTGTTGAGCCGTCTATGTGAGCCAGGCGCTCCTGCGCTAGACGATCACCCGGCCATCGACTACCTGGATCGTGTGATCGCAACGACTGGCCAGGCCCGGGTTGTGAGTGACAAAGAGAATGCATGTGCCTTGTTCGCTGTTCACCCGGCGCAACAGGTCGAAAACCAGCGCTGCGCTCTGGGTGTCAAGGTTGCCTGTTGGTTCGTCGGCCAGAAGCAGCGCCGGGCGCATCGCGAGCGCTCGGGCGATCGCGACGCGCTGCTGTTGGCCGCCTGACAGCCGGCCGGCCGGCCGATCCCGCCAGGGAGCGAGCCCCACCAGGTCCAGCAGCTGCGCAGCGCGCGCCGTGATTTCCACACTCGGGAAACCATTGGCTCCGAGCATGGGCATCATGACGTTTTCCAGTGCACTGAAGGCACCTATGAGGTGGTGGTACTGAAACACGAAGCCGATGGCGTGGCCACGCAGGCGCGTCAGGGCCGTGTCATCCAGCCCGGTCGTTTCCTGGCCGGCAATCACCAGCCGGCCGCTGGTGGGCCGATCGAGCAGGCCGATGATGTTCAGCAAGGTACTCTTGCCCGAGCCCGAGGGTCCCATGACCGCACAGAAATCGCCTCGCCTGAGCGAGAGGTCGATGCCGTGCAGCACCTCGACCTCGTTGGGCTCACCGACATTGAACGACTTGCGAACGCCCGCCAGCTGTACCAGTGGAGGACTGACGACGTGCGCAGTCGGCTGTTCGAGCGGGCGCAGATCTGCGCGGGCTTCAGCCACGGATGGCCACCGCAGGATCCAGCCGGGCCGCCCGCAAGGCCGGCGCAAACGCGGCAACAAGACCCGTGAGCGCAGCCAGCCCCAGAGCCGCCGCGAAGAGCGCCGGATCCAGCGTGAGCGGGAACAGCGGCGTGCCGTCGGGATTGCGCGCGAAACGCTGCCAAAGTAGCAGCGCCCCTGCCCCTAGCATGGAGCCGGCGCAGGCTCCACCCAGTCCGAGCAGCCCACCTTGCAGCAGGAACACGCGCAGGATCTGCCCGCGCGAGATGCCCATCGCGCGCAGGATTCCGATCTCACGCGACTTCTGCACCACCGACACCACCAGCACACTGGCAATGCCCAAGGCGATCGAGAGGGCGACGAAGAAGCGAATCGCCGTGTTGGCCGTCGTCTGCGCGCTGACGGCAGCGAAGAATTGCTCATTGGTGCGGATCCAGCTGTCAGCTTCGATGCCGGTCAAGGCCGTGATGCGCCGGGCCGTATCCTCGGCCGCCCACACGTCGGAGACGGTGATATCCAGCACGGTCACGGCGCCAGGCATGCCAAGCAGCGTCTGCGCGGTGTGCAAGGCCACGTAGGTGTTGCGCTGATTGGCGCCCTTGTTGCCCAGATCGAAGATGCCCACGACGGACAGCACGAGCTGACCACCGACCGCGGTGGTCACTCGCAGCTTGTCACCAACGGTCAGCCCGAGGTCGTTGGCGAGCTCGGTGCCGACCAAAATGTCGCTGCTCGCGATTTGCGCGGTACCTGCGACGATCTTGTCCGGCAATGTGACGATCCGGTAGTACTGATCAGGCTCCATCCCGGTCATAGTGATGGCGCGACTCGCGTCGCCGCGCACGGCCAGCGCCGAACCGGCCAGCCCGGGCGAGACGTCGCGCACCTCTGGCAGCCTACGCAACGCGGCCGCCACGGCCTGCCATTGGTCGATGCCCTTGGCGCGCTGCAGGGGCGGCTGTATGACCACGCCCACAGCCGGGCCTTCGCGCTCCGGGGCTCGAAGGGCGCGCGCGACCTCCTTGGGGGGCACCAGCTGGATGTGGGCCTGACCGGTGAGAACCCGACGCACGAAGTTGGCCTGCAAACCAGCCAGCAGCGCAGACATGAAGATGATCACGCCGACGCCGACTGCAACACCGACGAGGATAAAGCCGGTCTGCATGCGACCCTCGCGCAGGAAACGCACGCCCACGATCCATTCGAAGGGCTTCCACGCCGGCAGCGGTCGAATCGGTGCCAGGTCCCGCACGGCGACCGCTTTTGGCATCTCAGCCACCCGTCCGCACAGGACGCACCCGCGCGCCCGCCGCGACTGCCGGGGTGTTGGCGCCACCGGCGCGCATGACCTGGTCGCCAGGTCGCAGGCCCTGAATCACCTCGCACCATCCCTCGCTGCGCAGCCCGAGCTCGACCGGCTGGCGGCGGACCGTGTTGCTCGCCACCTGCAAAACCCAGGGGGCGGCGCCCTCCGGGTCATGCACCGCGTCGGCGGGCACAAGCACGGCGCCGTTGCGCCGCGCCACTTCGATGTCCACCGACACGGTCATGTCCTGCCGCAGGTACGCCGGCGCTTTGGGCACGTCCAGTTTCACTTCCACAGCCCCGCGCTGCGCGTCCACGCCGGGATTGATGTAGGCCACCCGCGCGGCAAAGCGCTGGTCCGGGTAGGCATCGGCCGACGCGAGGGCCGACTGCCCCACCCGCAGCAAACGCATGTTCTTCTCATCGACCTGCACCACCACCTGCGTATCGCCAGCCGGCGACAGCACCATCAGCGCCTTGCCCGGCTGCACCACGTATCCCGGTTCGACATCGCGTGCGATGAGAGTGCCACCCACAGGAGCGCGAAGCTCGGCGTATGACAGGCGAATTCGGGCCGCCTGCGCCGCAGCTTGGGCGGACTGCAGCGCCGCCACGGCACTCATTTCGCCGCTGCCGCCGGCGCGCACGCCGGCCAGCTGCTGCTCGGCCGTGCGCAGCAGCGCTCTGGCCACCATCTCGGCACGAGCGGTTTCGTCCAGCGCAGCCTGCCCGATAAACGACTGTGCGTACAGATCACGATTTCTTTCCAGGGTGCGCACGGCATTGGCATGGTTGGCTTGGGCCTGGCGCACAGCCTGCTCCGCGGCCGGAGCATCCACTTCGCGCAATTGGCGCAGGCGCGACTCCGCCTGAGTCACCGCCAAGTCGGCTTGGCTGACCGCGGCGCGCAGTTCGCGGTCGTCCAGGACGACCAGCAGGTTGCCTGCCGCCACATCCTGGCCCTCTTCGACCGGCACCCGCGCGACTGTGCCGGTGATTTGCGTGCCGATGTCCACGCGATGCGGCGACTCCACATGCCCGCTGGCCACAACAGTTTGCATGAAGTCTCGCTGCACGACGGACTCGACTGGCACTTGAGGTCCTAGCCAGAAGCGGGCTCCGCCCAGCGCGGCGGCGACCAGCACAGCCAGGCCCGCCAGGATGCGCCAGCGGTACCGCGCCAACCGATGCCGCACCGGCTCCAGCGTCACCAAAAAGGGTTGAGGCAAGGTCTCGGCCTGCGGCACGAGCATGTATGCGTCGCTTCCCGCCGGCTCAGACGTGACCACGGCGTCAGGAAGGGTCGGTGATGGCGGCGGCTCCAGCATGGGACGATCTCAATTTCAGCCAGCGTCCAGTCTTGTCGCTTGCGGGCGGACCGTCGTTGACGTGGGTCAAGGCCGTTCGTGGGCGACGTGGCGGGTCGCGCGGCCATCACCCATGACAACCGTTGGTGCGCTACGCGTGGTCGCGGCAACCACGCACGCCTCTTTGTCGGCGAGGCCGGGGCGCCAGGAAAGCCGCTGGCGCTGTTTCGCCAAGATCGCGATCTTCGGGGCTGACTATCGCCGGCAACTCACGAGTTGGCCGCAGGTGAAGATGAGCCAGGAGTTCGTATGACGAGCACTGGAACCGTTGCGAGACGCAGGATCTCTTCGGCGCCGCTGCCAAGCAGCAGCCGGCTCAATCCGCGCCGACCATGGCTTCCCAGCACCACCAGGTCGGCGGACCAGTTCTGCGCTTCTTCCGCGATCAGCTCCCCGAGTCGCCGGGAATCGAGCTCGAAGAGCGCGGACTCGGCTTCCACACCGGCCGCCCGAGCTTTGGCAGTCGCGTGGTCAATGATGTCTTGGCCCTGGTCATGCAAGAGCTCGACGACTTCAACGGAAGTTTCGAACCCTGACACGACAGCAAGCGATTCGATACTGTGCACAACCAGCAGCCGTCCGCCGGCATCCGACGCCAGCTCTACTGCAGCCTCAAGTGCCTTTTCGGACGTCTCGCTTCCGTCGACCGACACGAGAATGCGCCTGAATCTTGACATGTGAATACTCCTGTCTCGTGACAGCCTGCCCCGGCAGGCCACAGTAGGCAGTTGACTCCATCCAGTCAAGCGTATCCTCTCTGACTCTCGAGCCGTACTTGGTCCATCTCACTGCGAGGCGCACACACGAACACGGCACGCCCCTCTCAATGCGCAGCAACAAGGATCGTGACCAACGCCAGAACCTTTGAGAAGGTCCCTCTATGAACCTCATCCTTGCAATTTCAACGGCTTTCCTGTTCACGGCCGCGAGCGGCCTCGCAGCGGCGCAACAGAGCCCCGTTGCCGCACCCGCCAATGGCGCTCCGGGCCGGGGGCAATTGCTTTATGACACGCATTGCATCCAGTGCCACACCAGCCAGATTCACTGGCGCGTCAAGAATTCGGCGCATGACTGGGCGACCCTGCGCGCGCAAGTGGAACGCTGGCAGGGACAGGTCGGGAACAACTGGTCCGATGGGGACATCGATGCTGTCGCGCACTACCTCAACGACACGATCTACCACTATCCCGTGCCGCAGAAGCGCGGATAGGGGTGACCTCGGTTGGCGTGCTCAGCGCGACGAGCAGGGCCAGCAAAGCCATCTTGAATCTGGCGGGAAATGACAGGGCGACTCCTGGGGCCACCGTATGCCAAACCTACGGTAGCGCTGCAAGAAAGTCGTCACCACTCCAGTACAAAACTCCTTGGCGAGGAACGGGCCGACATGGTCCGTGCGGCGTTGACGTGTGCAGAACTGTGGCGGATAGTTGCGGCGATGGGAACGCTGCGTGTGCTGTTCGACCTGCTTGTCGTCCCGCCAACTTTGAGGGGTGAGCTCCATCGCCGGATGGAGCCCGATCGACAGTTCGCGGCAATCCTCGCTGGATCACAAGCTGCTGTACCGATCCCAGCGACCGCACGGACCTGCCCGGCGGGAATGCCCGCGCAGCAACCGGGCGCCTGGCGGAAGACGCTCCTGTTGCGCAGCGAAGCCGAGCCGCGGTCTGCGGCTTAGCGCTCCGGGCGGATCGACATGGCGCTTTCCATCGAGGAGGATTGGCGCAACTGGGTATTGGCCCTGGCCGTGTTCTGTGCTGCCACGGCGTTCAATTACGCGCTGGAGTACGCCATCGGCGGAAGCATTCCGTGGCTCATCTATTTCCCGGCCCTGGCCCTCACTGCCGTCTTCGCCGGTCTAGGACCGGCGCTGCTCGTGCTGGTGGGCGCGCTGCTTGCCGTGGTGACGTTCTGGATCGAGCCCTACGGTGTACCGTTCCAGATCGCGCACCTCTCCGACAGCGTCTCAACCGCAGTCTTCGGCGTAGCCGGCGCCGTGGTCTGCGTCGTGTCCGCCATGGCACGGCGGCTGTTGCGCCGCTCGAGCCTCGAGCGGCTCCACATGGACATCGCGCTCACCACCGGCAACATGGCCGCGTGGACCTGGGACGTTCGCTCCGGCAAGTTGTCGTGTTCGTCCAATGCCGCGCGCGTGTTCGGCATGCTTCCGGCTCGCGCAGACGACGTGCTGGAATTGCTGCATCCCGATGACCTGGAGCACGCCAAAGGCATCATCGGCAGGGCGCTGCTCGATGGCGACGAATACAGCTTTCTGAGTCGTCTGCGGCCGGCCGGCGATCACCCCCTGCGCTGGATCCAGACGCGCGGCCATGTGCTGCGCGATACGCGTGGTCGGGCGACCATTGTCCGCGGCGTCACTGCCGACGTGACGGACCTCGCATCCACGCAGGAACAGTTGCGGCTCGAGGTGCAGCGCAAGGACAACTTCCTCGCGACGCTTGCGCACGAGCTCCGCAACCCCATGGCGTCGATCCGGCATGCCACGGCGATGCTGGGCTACGACATCCCGCCCGAGAAACGCCAATGGGCGCGTGGGGTGATTGCGCGGCAGTCCACGCACATGGCGCGGTTGCTCGATGACCTGCTCGACATGAGCCGCATCACGCGTGACGTGATCGAACTGCATCCGGAGGTGTTCGACCTGCGCACGGCAATCGGGCACGCCGTTGACAGTGCGCACGCCGGGATCGCGGCGCGTCGCCACATTCTGGATGTCGAGCTCCCACCTACACCCGTATGCGTGAAGGGGGACGTGACCCGCATCCAGCAGGTCCTGGGCAATCTGCTGGACAACGCGGCGAAGTACACACCCAACGGCGGACACCTGCGTGTGCGGCTGGAATGCCACGAGGGGCAGGCCATCGTGCACGTCGCGGACAACGGCATCGGCATCGACCCTGCACAGCAATCGCACGTGTTCGACCTGTTCACGCAGTTGCATGAGCCTGGCCGCAACGCGGGGCTCGGTATTGGCCTTGCCCTCGTCAAGCGCCTGGTGGAACTGCACGGCGGCGTTGTGGGCGTGCACAGCGACGGGCCGGGACGCGGTAGCGAATTCACCATCCGCCTGCCGCAATACGCCGAGGCGGCGCACGACAGGTTGGACTGGGCGAATAGCGCGACGAACAGCGCGAGCGGATGAGCCGTGTTGTTCTGTCGACGGAAGCGCCTGCGGAGGAGATCCTGTCGTGAAGCGCTCCAAACGAGGGCGCCATGCCCGGCTTGATACCGGTGGAGTTCACCCGCGCTGCTTCAGTCTTTCGATGCGCTTGCGGGCAGCTCTTGTGGCCAGACCCTGGGCCAAGGGGCCAGCCTCTTCAAGCAGGCGTGCACCTTCGGCGTCGCAGGCCACTTGGCGATCGACCAGATCCGTCGGGGCTTGACTCTGCTGGGCCTGAGCCTCGGCCAGCAGTTCATTGCCCTCCCCTTTGCTGACCCCCTGGAGGTACGCGGAACCGATGAATGCGAACCCGTGCTCGAGCACAGCCTGCAGTTGCGGCTCGGCGTCCTGTTGCCCTGCGCGCAATTGGTCCTCCAGCGCAGTCGCGCGCACCTTCAGGGCCGCAACACAATCCGCGGAGTGTCTTGGGTCGGGCCCCGCTGCCGTGCCGCAGTAGGCGTTCGCGACCAGCAGTAACCACCCGAACAGGACCAACGAGCTCTTCATGACGTTACCAAACCACCATCTGGTGCCCAAGATTACCGCCGGCAATTGGCGTGCCAGCGCAGCCGCAGCCGAGCGGGAGGTGCCATAGACCGTTTGACCAGCCGAGGACGAGTCAATTCAACCCGTTGTCTGCTCAGTAGCCGCCGCGCGACATGCCGGTCGAGGAGCCGGAGCCCGAACTGCCTGAACCAGGCTTACCGATGGTATCGCAGCCGGCCGTGAGCGCCGCTGCAAGCAGGAGACTGAGGGTGACGATCCAGCGAACGAATGGAGAGCGGGCCATGAAAATCTCCTTCTCAAAAGGGCAAGCCGCAAAGCCGTAAGTGCGCACAAGCAGCCACCCGGTTCACTTCGCGAGCCCGCACTTGTCAGTGATGGTGAGTCTCAGCGGCCTGAACGTCCCGGCGCGGCGCGTCCGGAACTTCATTCGTCGAATGGCTGTTTTTTGCCCAGGGCGCCAATCACGTGATCCACAAAGCAGGCAGATCGCAGCGCTGGAGCGCAACGGCCGTGAGGTCAATCCTGAGGGCCTCGCCCCCGTCTGGGACTAAGCCAAAAGGTACCTATGGGTGCACCGATGACCTAGCGGCCGGCGCCGCACTCCTCGGTTCCGACTTGTATGCGCACCGCGACCAAGCTGGGGCCGACTTCACAGCCAGCACTGACGAAACGCTCATCAAAGCGCCGCACACGAGCGCACCCACCGAGGCGGTCCACAACGTGGTCCTTGAGGCGGGGCAAATGTGGATGATCGCACAGCTCAGTTCCGAACGATCCGCCACAATGCTCGTTCTGCCCATGAACGCCATGCAAACCAAGAGTCTTTCCATCCTCCCCGTCGTCTTCGCCATCGCAACGGCCGCCGTTGTTCCCAGCTCAATCGCCTTCGCCGCCCCGCACCACGCCACCAAGGCCGCCGCCCACAAGAAGCCCGTGGTCAACACCCCAGCATCGGCGCCAGTCGCAGGACAGACTGCTGTGGCCGGCGGGCCGCCGGCGCTACCTGCGAAGGCCTGGCTGCTGATGGACTTCGACTCCGGCGAGGTGCTCGCCTCGGCCAACCCCGACGAACCGCTGCCGCCAGCGTCACTGACCAAGATGATGACCAGCTTCCTGGTCGAGCAGGCACTTCGCTCAGGTAAGCTCAAGAAGGACGACCTGGTGACGGTCAGTCAAAACGCGTGGTGCCGTGGCTCGAGCACCGAGTCGTGCATGTACCTGCCGCTGAACAGCCAGGCCACGGTGATCGACATCCTGCGCGGCATCATCATCCAGTCGGGCAATGACGCTTCCAAGGCCATCGCCGAGCATATGGCCGGCTCCGAAGACGGCTTCGCCAAGCTCATGAACGCCGAAGCCCAGCGCCTCGGGATGACGCACACGCACTTCGTGAACGCCACGGGCCTGCCCGATCCGGCGCACAAGGCGTCTGCGCGCGACCTCGCCATCCTGGCGCGCGCGATCATCCGCGACAGCGCCGACTACTACCCGATCTACGCGGAACGCGAGTTCAAGTACAACAACATCAAGCAGGGGAACCGCAACGCCCTGCTCTACACCGATTCAACGGTGGACGGCCTCAAGACAGGCCACACCGACGAGGCGGGCTTCTGCCTCGTCACTTCGTCCAAGCGCAACGGGATGCGTCTGATCACGGTCATCCTCAACACCAGCAGCGCGCAGGCGCGGGCCGACGAGACGCGCGCGTTGCTTGGGTGGGGCTTCAGCAACTTCGAGAAGGCCACGCCCATCCAGCCGAACACGGTGGCAGCCACAGCC
>Ga0306924_10008533_pt1 | contig 10335 bp, 13 predicted proteins | sample sta12Can44000111_FD_203756 | JGI IMG/M metagenome (GOLD analysis project Ga0306924, IMG submission 203756) | Lab enrichment of tropical soil microbial communities from Luquillo Experimental Forest, Puerto Rico - statanox.12C.anox.44.000.111 (v2)... | ecosystem: Environmental > Terrestrial >...
GCGTGGGGTTCGAAGAACCGGTGGCCATAGGAAAATTCGCGGCTTGCGACGCAGCGGTGACGGCGTCCTGGTCCCGCATGCTGGCCGGGCCGACGTATCGATAGCCTCGTCTTGGGAGGGTCTCGATCCAATTCTCGCCGCCAGGCTCCTCCCCAAACACCCGACGTAGGGCTGCGATCTGCACGGCGAGGTTGCTCTCCTCGACAGTGAGACCTGCCCAAGCGGCTTCCATGAGCGCGTCCTTGGAAACCGGGATACCCCGTTTCTCTACGAGCACGCGCAGCAATGCGACGGCACGATGGCCCAGCGAAACGGGCTCGCTGCCTCGAAACAATGTGTCCGTCTCTGCATCGAGACGAAACGGACCAAGGATGTACGTTGCGGCCATCTCCCGATCCAACGTCCGTTCAAAAACGCTTAAGAATATTTTCAGCGCAGTTTCATGACTTGCGGCCGGTCCGGGCTCACATTGCTACGGCCGACGACGGACGCTTCGCATCATGGTGCGGATCGTGCGCCAAGGCAAGGAGATCGCTCGGTAAAGCCCGAACATGGAATTCGTCATGAGGGTACAGATCATGTTGAAATCTGCAGCAATCGAACGGCCACTACAAGTTTCAGAGATGTATCGCGATCCGTGCCGCGTGGACGATGCCGGACCGAAAGTGGTGCAGTTCCTCGACCGCGATCAGAGCGCAAACCCGACTTCACCACTTAATCGGTACATCGAAGGTTGGGCCCAGAACGACCTGGAAAAGATCCTCGATGCGACCGCCCCGAGCTATCGGTTCACTGATCCGTTCGTCGGAACTTTCGTTCGCCGGTCGCTACACAAATATTTCGATCTCTTGCGGGACAGACTCTCCCGTACAGGAGCAATCGGTTGGGGCGATCTCGCTATCTTCCTGCGAGGCCCAATGAAGCTGCGGTCCCTGAAGGAGTTTCAATTCTGGCGCGAGGCGCCACGGATCGGGCTCACCGGAGTGGCCGAGATCGAAATCGGAGAACGAGGCGTGGAAGCCGAACGCGTTGCATACGACCTCAACCTGGCGTCCGGCATATTGTGCCGCGGCTTGGCCTAGCGCTGATCATTTTCGCATAGCCGGAGAGACGGTCGCGGCGGACCAGCGATGCTGGCGGTTGGCGAAGCTCCGTAAGTTCACTCCTTTGCCCCATGAGAGCCTCATGACCATTCAGTTCTCAAAACAGCCGATAGCAATGCCTTCTAAGCGCCTCCCAAAAATGGGGTCAGGTCTCGTTTGCAGACTCGTTTCGGCCCGCAACGATCCCGGCAAGGAGCGCATCCGCAGATGGCTCATCAAGCTCGACGACGCCCAGCTACAGTCGGGCCTCGGCCTGACAGTTGAAGACATTGTTGTCCTGCGCGCCTGTACGAGAACAGCATGGCCCCTGCGCACGAAAGGCACGCGCGCTTAGCTTCCCGTTCTTCCAGGCCCCCAGCGAGAGGTTCAAAAATGTCCATCACACTCACAGCCAGAGAAGCGCGTCCCGCAACGAGTCTAATTCTTCTCACCACGTCGTTCGGCGTGCTGATCGCGCAGATCGATACGTCTGTCGTCAATCTCGCGGTCAAGTCGATCGGCTCGGATTTGAAGGCCAGCGTGACTGAGCTGCAGTGGATCGTTGATGTCTACAACTTCGTCTACGCAAGCCTGCTTCTCTCAGCCGGAACACTCGCCGATCTGTACGGACGCCGCCGCGTCTTTGCGCTTGGCGTCGCGCTATTCACGTTGGGGACAGTGGTGTGCGGGCTAGCGCCCGATGTCCCCACCCTCGTTGCCGGCCGCGCCGTAGCCGGTCTTGGCGCAGCCCTGGAAGTGCCGGCCTCCCTTGCGATCTTAACGATCGCCTATCCGGACACAAAGGAACGTACCCGCGCGCTGGGGCTCTGGGCGAGCTGCTACGGGATTGCCATTGTCATCGGTCCGACCGCCGGCGGCGCGCTTGTCGATGCGTCCGGCTGGCGCAGCATTTTCCTTCTGATAATTCCGTTCTGCATCGTGACGCTTGTTCTAGCCATGACCGTGGTGCCGGAATCGAGCAACCCGCAAGGCCGCCGGTTCGATCTTCCGGGGCAGGCGCTTGCGATTGCCGCGCTCGGCAGCCTTTCGCTCGCAGCGATCGAGGGGCCGCGCTGGGGTTGGGCTTCGACCGGAAGCGTGGCCGCGTTTTCGCTTTCGGTCGTGACGGCAACGCTGTTTCTGCGCCGCCAGGCAGGTGCAAACGACGCGGTGGTCCCGCTGCCCATGCTGCGCAATCGCGTGTTTGCGGCTTGCCTTGTTGTGGCTAGCGCGATGAACTTCGGCGGTTACGCGATGCTGTTCCTCACCCCGCTCTATTTCCAGACCGTGCGTGGCACGTCGGCACTGTATGCTGCAGTGGTCCTGCTGCCGATGTCCCTGAGCTTCATGATAACAGCGCAGCTCTCAGGCCGCATTGCTAACAAATTCGGGCCTCGCATTCCCATGACGGCTGGCATGGGACTGATGGGACTCGGCCTGCTCATGCTGGCCCTGATTCCGTTCAACGACAGCCTCGTAATGATCGAGAGCGCGTTACTCGCCATGGGCTGTGGCCTCGGTCTCAATCTCGGACCGATGAGTGCGGTGGCAGTGGCCAATGCGCCGGCGGCCCGTTCGGGCACCGCATCGGGTCTCATCAATACCGCGCGCATGGTCGGTGCAACTCTCGGCGTAGCGGTGCTTGGCGCGGTGTTTGCAATGCATGCAGCGCAGGGCGTAGGCACGCAGGGCCTCGCGGCCGCCTATCTCGGCGGTGGGATCGGCGAGCTGATCGGAGCGGCCGTGGCTTTCGCGTTCATCCGCAGCGACTCGTTGCGCCGGCCGGCGCAATGAGGACGGCAGTGAAACGGAAAGGAGACCATTATGAGAGCCGCGAGAGACATATTCAGACTCGATCCTGCTATCAAAAGAAATCTTGGGTCGGTCGCCAGGAAAGCCTTTGCCGCATCTCTGGCTCTCGCCGGCGCCTTGCTGAGCCAACCCGCTGGCGCTGAGGAGCGGTTGATTAAAGGCTTCGATGCAGTGCGTGCATGCTCCGGCGACATCGAAAAGCTCTGTGCAGGCATCGAGCCAGGTGGCGACCGGATCAAGGCATGCATCCAGGGGAAAGTCAGTGAACTGTCGACGCCTTGCAAGGAAGCACTCGCATTGTTCATCGCAAGCGGAGAGATCATCGACGACACCTATGAGGGTTGCGTGGGGTTGCAATGACGCGTCATAGGGAACACGCCGACGTTCGCGGCAACATGCGCTGAAGGCATCTCGGATCACCATGATCTAGATCAAGAGCGCGACGATCTGTCCTGAAACGGGGGAACGCTACTAGCGCATCGTCACTACTTCCGGGAGAAGAAGACCAGAACTAGCTCAGCGCAGCGCCTGACGTCGGATTTTGACCCATTTCAGACTTTACTTTCGCGTGGGTGACATACCCGTGGAAATCGAAATGGATCCTCGGTTGCTTCGGAGATATGGAATGACCGCGCTGGTGACCTGGGCGGCGCTCCTAGCTGTTCGATCGCTTGCTTCGTTGGTCATCGAGAAAATTCGATTGACACGATTTTGCGGGCGCGCCCTGATTTGCCCGTCGTGTTAATTTGTCGCAACCTGCGCGATTGATCACGTCCCCAAATCACCAGCAGAGTCCCGCCCATCCCGTGCCCACCATGAGGGGCGTATCGCGATCGTCACGGACGTTGGGCGCGGGATGCGGTGGACGCTTGTCGTGCGCAAGACGAACGCATTGCAGGTGGACGGCGAAGTCGTAGCGTTCTGATACCCCGACGCTGGTATCAAGTCGGCGAAGGTGCTTCGCATCGCGCCGATGACGGAGACAACAAAGCCCGGTCTCCGGGAAGACTACGAAGGAAACCGTTAAAACCATCGCGCAGGGAACGCCGGGTCGTTTCGGCGTACCTGTGGTGACGACACTCATGTGCTGTTTTTTATTCGCACGTGGGGCCGTGGGTGCGGCTGATCCACCCGGCGTTCCCTGCGCCCTCTGCTTTCGAGGGACAACGGCCATCGCAAAACTCGGGCGAAGTTCGCCGCGGGAAGGTCGGATCGCGTCTTGATGACTGATAATGGCGTCATGACGGGGTCGGGCAGGGCGCAGCGGAAATCCTTGTCATTTCCGGACTTTGGGGCTAGAAACCCGCCACGTTCGCAGCCCCCGCACCCCTGGAGGCTTGCTGCGTACGCCACAGGGGCCGCTGATCGCGGCCTTTAACTTTTCAAAAACAAGGACTTAAGCCAATGGCGACCGTCAAGGAATTGAAGGCGACCGCGCGTCCGAAGAGCGGCAAGGGGGCCGCCCGGGCAGAGCGTCGCGCCGGGAGAGTGCCCGGAGTGATCTACGGCAATAACCAACCCCCCGTAACCATTTCGGTCGACGACGCCGACCTGCGCCAGCGCATTCTGGCTGGCCGGTTTCTCACCACGATTTATGACATCGACCTCGAGGGCAAGAAGCATCGCGTCATTCCGCGTGACTTCCATCTCGACCCGGTGAAGGATTTCCCGATCCACGTCGATTTCATGCGGCTCGGGGAAGGCGCCACCATTCGCATCAGCGTGCCCCTGCACGTGGAGAGGGCTGACGCCTCTCCGGGCGTGAAGCGCGGCGGCACCGTCAACATCGTCACCCACGCCATCGAGCTCGAATGCTCGGTCGATAACATCCCGCAGTTCGTCGACGCCGACGTCAGTGGACTTGAGATCGGCTATTCGCTGCATCTGTCCGACATCAAGCTGCCGGCAGGCGTGAAGTCGCTGATGCGCGAGGACGCGACGCTGGTCACCATCGTGCCGCCGTCGGGCTACGCCGAAGAGCAGAAGGCAGCAGCTGCTGCTGCCGCTGCGGCGGCTGCAGCCGGTGCCGTCGCGGCTCCGGGCGCTGCGCCCGCCGCGGGTGCGGCAGCTCCCGCCCCCGGCGCCGCGCCTGCTGCAGCCCCGGCTGCGCCAGCCGCCGGCGCCGCTGCACCTGCCGCCGCTGCCAAGGCTCCGGCCGCGGGCGCCGACAAGAAGAAGTAGTCTGGCGTTCCAACTCGCAAGTCCGCCGCGCTCGCGGCGGACTCGCGAATGTCGGACTAGAAAGCAACCCTTAGCCATCGGCGTGGTATTGGCTGAAGAAGTTCTCTTGACGCACTCGCGGGCAAAGTGAAGAGAACTTCTGAATTGCCGCACGAGCCGGGAATACCGCGTCATGCGACTCTTTGTTGGCCTCGGCAATCCCGGCGCGAGATACGCCAATAACCGGCACAATATCGGCTTCATGGCCGTGGACGAAATCGCGCGCCGTCATGGTTTCGCACCCTGGCGCCGGCGCTTTCAGGGCGAAACTTCGGAAGGTACGCTCGAGCAGGAAAAGGTTGTGCTGCTTCGGCCGACGACCTTCATGAACGAGTCCGGGCGCGCGGTTCAGGAGGCCGCGAATTTCTTCAAGCTGAGCGCCGGTGAAATCATCGTGTTTCAGGACGAGATCGAACTTCCTCCCGCCAAGGTGCGCGTCAAGGTGGGCGGTGGCATCGCCGGGCACAATGGGCTGCGTTCGATTTCGGCGCATATCGGCAACGACTATCGCCGCGTACGGATAGGTGTCGGTCACCCCGGCATCAAGGAACTGGTGCACGGGCACGTGCTGTCGGACTTCGCCAAAAGCGACCGGCCCTGGGTCGAAGCGCTGTGTGCGGCGATTGCCGACAATGCCGGCCTGCTGGCGACGGATAAGGATTCGACATTCCAGAACCGGGTGCATCTGGCGATGCAGTCCAAAGGATTTTTCGAGCGCGATAACGGCGAAACCGAATAGTCGCGGCGGCTCAGGACACGGACTCTTCAGGACACATCATGGGTTTCAAATGCGGTATCGTCGGATTGCCCAATGTCGGCAAGTCGACGCTTTTCAATGCGTTGACCGAGACAGCGGCAGCGCAGGCGGCTAATTATCCGTTCTGCACCATCGAGCCGAATGTCGGGGAGGTCGCAGTACCCGATCCCAGGCTGGAGAAATTGGCTGATATCGCCAAGTCCGCGCAGATCATCCCGACCAGGCTGACCTTTGTCGACATTGCCGGCCTGGTGCGGGGTGCCTCGAAAGGCGAGGGCCTGGGCAACCAGTTTCTCGCCACCATCCGCGAGGTCGACGCGATCGCCCATGTGGTCCGCTGTTTTGAAGATTCCGACATCACCCATGTCGAAGGCAAGATCGCCCCTCTGGCCGATATCGACACGATCGAGACCGAACTGATGCTCGCCGATCTCGAAAGCCTCGAGAAGCGCGTCGATAACCTGACCAAGAAGGCAAAGGGCAACGACAAGGAAGCCAGGGAGCAACTCGATCTTGTCAACCGCGCGTTGGTTCTTCTGCGCGAAGGGAAGCCGGCGCGCTTGCTCGAGCGCAAGCCGGAAGAGGAGCGCGCCTTCGCCATGCTCGGCCTTTTGACGTCGAAGCCCGTGCTGTACGTCTGCAATGTCGAGGAAGCTTCCGCTGCCAAAGGCAACCGATTTTCGGAGGTGGTCGCCGGGAGAGCCAAAGAGGAGGGCGCCGTTGCCGTCACAATCTCGGCCAAGATCGAGTCGGAGATCGCGACCCTGTCGCGGGAGGAGCGGACCGAATTTCTCGAAACGCTGGGGCTGCAAGAGGCCGGCCTTGACCGCCTGATCCGCGCCGGCTATCAACTTTTGGACCTCATCACCTATTTCACCGCCGGCCCGAAGGAAGCCCGTGCCTGGACCATCCATCGCGGCACCAAGGCGCCCGCGGCGGCCGGCGTGATCCATACCGATTTCGAAAAGGGCTTCATCCGCGCCGAAACCATTGCCTACGCCGATTACGTCGCGCTCGGCGGCGAAGCCGGCGCCCGCGATGGGGGAAAGTTGCGGCTTGAGGGCAAGGAATATGTCGTCGCCGACGGCGACGTCATGCATTTCAGGTTCAACACGTAAGCGGGCGGAACGGCTGCCGCGTGTCGCGGTAACGCCGAGGCCGCCCCTAGTGCCCCGCGCCCTGGTCGCGAATCGCGCCCAGATGCTCGTTGATGCGAAAGATGATCAGGATCAATTCGGCCGAGATGCGCGAGAAGATGATGCCGACAATGACGCCGGCGATTGAAGACAATATCTGAATGAAGCCGCTGAACGGGCTGATCGCCATTGAAGCAAGTCCGGAAAAGATGCCGCCGATACCGAAAAGCCCGATTAACGCGATGACCAGCCAGTAAAACGTCTTGATGATCGTCGGGGTAATGAATCGATCCCACTGAAAAAGATCCTGAAAGTCGAACATCCGTGGTTCTCCCGGCAAGTCGAATGATTCGCGCGCGACCAATCCCTTCGACAAAGGGCTAACTCCGATCGTCGGTTCGGGCAAGTCGTGGACGAGCCATGCGTGTGGGCGGGTTGAGATGGCGACAAACTGCGGCCACAATCGGGCTTCTTCCAATTATCCGCGTCATGACGATGCTTTGCTTTGAAGATTTCAAGCCTGGTCATCTGGGCAGGTTCGGACCGCGCCGCGTCACCCGCGAGGAAATCCTCGCCTTTGCAGCGGAGTTCGATCCCCAGCCCATGCATCTCGACGAAGAGGCTGCCTCGCGCTCGATGTTGAAGGGGCTTTCCGGTTCGGGCTGGCATCTCTGCTCGATCATCATGCGGATGATGTTCGATGGCTTTATCGGCCGCACCGCATCACTGGGCTCGCCTGGGGTCAACGAATTGCGCTGGCTGACGCCGCTTCGGCCCGGCGACGAAGTCACGCTCGACATCGAAGTGACGGAAGCACGGGTCTCCGGCAGCCGTCCGGCCACCGGCATCGTCATGTTCAAGGCGGTGGCCAGCAATGCCGCCGGGCAAGCGTTGTGCGAAATGACCTCGCCGATCATCGTGAAGAGGCGCGATGGCATCGCATCGGGGCAGGTGGAATGAACTCCTTCGAAGACTTCCAGGTCGGGCAGCGACATGAACTGGGCTCCTTCACCTTTACCGCCGAGGCGATCAAGAAGTTCGCGGCCCAGTTCGACCCGCAGCGCTTCCACCTCGATGAGGAGGAAGGCCGCCGCTCGCTATTTGGCGGACTCGCCGCCTCAGGCTGGCATGTCGGATCGGCCTGCATGAAGCTTTTGGTGGAAGAGGGCCAGCGCCTGGCGAGGGAGGCCGCGGCGCGGGGGGAGAAAGTTACCCCGTTGGGACCTTCACCGGGATTTCGAGAGCTGCGGTGGATCAGGCCGGTGCTGGCGGGAGACACGATCAGCTTCGCGACCGAGGTTCAGTCGCTGCGCCCGTCCTCGAGCAAACCCGAATGGGCCGTCCTGGAGGCCCGCCACACCGGCACCAACCAGCGTAACGAGCTGGTATTTTCGGTACTGGCGACCGTCTTTGTGCCGCGGCGGAACGGCAAGGGCTGAACGGGCCGCGCAATCGGTTTTTCGCTAACTCATTTTGAACCTGTGCCTGTCAAACAGGACATCGGGACAATTTGAGGGGACGGGGACCATGGCTGACCGCCGCGGCTTGAAATTCCTGGGCTTTATTTTCGCCAGCGTCACGCTCACGGTCACGCTCGTGACCGGGATGGTAGTGAAGGGCTACGCCGATGGCGATTATTCGCTGGAGAGCGAGCCGGCGGCGGTGCGGACCGTCAGCATTCGCTAACCATAGATCCGGATTCTGGTCGTTGTCCGCACGAGGTGTGCGGAAATCTTCGAATCAGCGGCTCCAGATCGGCGCCGGTGCCGGCGTCGTGGCCTGGCATCGGCAAGGTTCATGAGTACATCAATAAAGTCATTCCGGGCGGTCGTCGGACCAGCCCGGAATGATGAGTAAAGTTCGAAAGAAATTTGGATCAGCCGTTGCGGAGCCCGTCCGCGGCGCGCTTCCACTGCGAGACGTTGTCCGCGATCATGCGGGTGGACTTCATCGCGGCCTGGCTGAGCTGGGCATAGCCGGAGATTTCGCGCTGAACGCGCTGGCCCTCGGCATGCAGAAGGTCTCGCAGGCCTTCGAGCTCGGAAATCAGGTTGTCGATCTCCGCAAGCGAGGTTCCCGCAACGCGCTGGATCAGCGAGTTGACGTTGTTGACGACGGCTTCCGCGCCCTGCTCGGCGGCGCCATCCATGCCCGGGGCGGGACGGCGCAAATAGGCAACGTCGTTGCGAACGAAATCGCGGATGCCGGCTTCGACCTCCGAAGCGGCAACAAGATCATTGTCTTCGTCGGTGTCTTCAATTTTTTCAGAACGAAGGATACTCATCGTCTGTTCCCCTGTTTTGCGTGTGTAGCGAGCACGGTTATCTTCCGCACATCGCAACCTGCGAGCGGCATCTGGACCGTCCGATCTTGACCGGATCGCGGCGAATCTACGGCGATGACCTGATCATTTAGCGGGAGCGTCGATGGTCCTGGCGCGATTTACCAGCTCTGCTTGAAGCCCGCGCTGATGCTCTTGTTCGAAGCTCCCAAAGGCGTCTCGCTGATCGAGCCGGAGATGCTCAACGTCCCGAACAGCTTCTGTTCGGCACCGATTTTTCGCAACCATTTGTCGTCGGCGGAGGAGAGACTCTGGCCGGCGCTGACGCTCGTGCCGCTGCCGGTCATGTTCAGCTTCGCCGATTGCTCGGTCTCGAAGTTTCGCCCCGGGTGACCGCCCAAACCCGGGACCGGAACGGCCCCCTGCTGCATCAGATTGTAGCCGTTCTGCAGGGTAAGCGAATATTGCTCGCCGAGCTCGAGCGATTTGCTCAAGGAAGTGCCAAGCTTGCTCTGGTCCTGCGAGGGGTCGAGGCGGGCTTCCACGGCCGTCTTGTCCCAGAGCGAGCCGGCGCCGGGAGCCGTGATCGTCGCCCATGCGGTGCCGCCCGATTGCGGCTCGTTTCCGCCGTTGAGGGCTTTCTCCGAAAGCAGCTCCGAAAGCGTCGAGGGTTGACGGACCACGGTCATGTCGGCGCCGACCTTGGCATCCAGCCCGGTGTCGGCGAACGCCGACACCGATTGCTTCACCGAAACGGCCGATCCGTTCGGCTGATCCCGGGATGACCAGATCAGTTCATGATTTGCGCCTGGGCGCGGTGTGAGGGAGGCCTTCGACTCCCCGCGCGGGGTCATCAGGGTAGAGGCGTCGACGTCGAGCTGGCTCCAGTCGAGCTCCAGATCCTTGACCTCGACGCCGGCAGGCTCGGCGGGCTCTTTTTCCATCGCCGGGGAGTCTGCCTCTTCGGCTGGCGGCACGGCCTGGGCGCGGGCCGGCGCGGCCGCCGGGCCGATCGCGACCGCCAGAGCCAAAAAACCGGCTCCGCAG
>Ga0306924_10008534_pt1 | contig 10335 bp, 10 predicted proteins | sample sta12Can44000111_FD_203756 | JGI IMG/M metagenome (GOLD analysis project Ga0306924, IMG submission 203756) | Lab enrichment of tropical soil microbial communities from Luquillo Experimental Forest, Puerto Rico - statanox.12C.anox.44.000.111 (v2)... | ecosystem: Environmental > Terrestrial >...
TGGACCCCGGAGATTGTCGTCAGAAGCTGAACGACCGTTTTTCGAGAGACCTTGCGCCGCAGTTCCGTTGCAAACTGCTGAAGCACAGTCACAGTTAAAGTGTGTGGGGCTTCCTTTCCGAACCGAGGGAGGATGTGGTGCCGGAAATGGCTCTCTCGCTGGCGAAGCGTCGAGGGAGACAAACTGGGAGCCACATCCTTACGCCATTGGTTCACGATATTCTCAAACGTCTTACCGACAACTGCTGGGGCAACGCTGCCACGTTTGAGATTTACAGATTGCATGAACGCTTGGTGCTCGCGAAATGCGGAGCGCTGTGACATGCCGTTCTCGCCGATGCGGCCAATGGTATGCCGTGCCCGACGCGATTCCGCCGAGCCGTCCGGCTGGACGACATCTTCGTAGTACAGCGTGTACGCCACTCCATTCACTATTTCGAATCGACCTTTCTGAAACCGTCGCTTTGCCACAGGACCTCTTTTCTTTGGTCCCGAAGATCGCGGCGGCGTTGCGACAGCAAGACTACCATTCTCGGGCTGAGGAGGCGAGGCGCCTCGATCATCGCACGGGTTAGCAACGATAGCTTGTGCGGGGCCTGCAGCCGTTTTGGGATCTTGGTTGGGTAATGCTGTGATCATGTCGGCTATTCGGGCGGAGATTCGACCGATGTAAGGTTCCCCTTCTTGCTACGGCTCAAACTCCTGAGCCTTGTCGTCGGTCGGACGCTGGGTTCTCACGCATACCGAATTGGAAGCGGCGGTGCATGGGCTTTACTTCAGTTCCAGTTGGATGGACGCTCCTTTCAACTTTTCTTTGCGATCGTTGGTGGGTTGGTCTGAAAGCCAAGACTGAAACTCTCTGTTTTTCCGGTAGAGCAGTTTGAGGACTTCACTCACGACGTATGATGGATTTGCATCAAGGAACTCAGCGTACCTGTCCAGGTTGAGTCTGACTTCTTCCTCCAGGCGAACCTGGAGCATTGTGGTCTTTGGTTGCTTTGATGGTGCCTTCAAAAGTGCCAAGCGTTTTATCTCCTTTTCGTCATTCGAGATGTACTACATCGTGCATTACAAACTGCATGCTCCGATCGCTACACGCGGGCAAACACTGTGCCCCTCCTCCACACTGGGCTGGAACGACCCCGCGGGTCACTTTGGCCACACGGTTGTGGCAAAAAGTGGGGTCGTTCCAGCCCACTCCGGTGTTTTTCCCGCGCGCAAATTCTTGGTCGCGCCATGCGCAACCTCTAGGCTCCTACAACCTTCGCGTCACCGCCGGGTGACGCGAACCGTGACGGATATCAGTGAACCGTGTCTTTCATGCACCGTTCACCTTGCTCCAGCCTTCCCGACGACAGGAGAAGAGTGCGTACGAACCAAATAGGTGTCAAAAAAGATGGCGCGCTCAGGCTTCTGCGGAACGATTTCAGCCCGCAATTCAGACTCAGCAAGCTCACCGGAACGCCAGGATTTATAGAGGCTCTCGATTTTCTAGTTCCGAAAACGTTCCCGCGCGTCCCTCAGGAATTCTAGATCCTCGGTCACGGGGATGATGTATTCGTGGTTGTCCCACCTCTTCCGAATCTGGAAATACCGCAGGATTTCGTTTCCGAGGTCAGCTTCGAGCGGTTGTTTGAAGAAAGACCGGAACCGCTGCTCGACCTCCCGAAAATAGCCTTCCCTCGTCGCGATATACAGAAACCGAAAGCGATGGAGTTGCCGAAACAGGGGTTGGTAGGCGGCAAGATGCGACGCAAAGCTGGACTGCCTTTCAAAACCGGAGTCCACATAACTGAAGGTGACCACAGGCGGAACACCAGAGAGAGGCGGGGCAAGAAAGAGGGAAAACTTGTCCACGAAATAACGAATTGTCTGCTGGCCGCGTGCCGCACCTTCGTAGACCTTGGCCGGCAAGGAATCCTCGGGGATGCCCAATTCCTGGCAAAAGAAGTTGACCTTGTCTTGTTCCGTTTCGAGGTAAGTCAGGTCCTGGTTGGCCAAAACGAAGTCGAGGAGGACCAGCCTGGTGCGCATGAACTCGAACGAGTGGCGTTTGCGGTTGCGCAGGTTCTCCCTGTCAATCTGACCGTAGACCATTCTGGAAAAGAGATGGAACAGCGAACCTCCGCGTGTCTGACCGCATATACGGGCGTGCCCTTGCCCGACGAGTTTTTGAGCAAACGACGTAGGACGTTTGCCGAAGGAGCTACCCGTAAAAGTGCGGAACTGCCCCAGGGTGAAGTAGCCGGAGAATACCGCCACGATGTAGAGAAAACGGGCTTCTGACTCGATATAGCCCAGGCTCTGGATTCCTTCGATGTGAGCATCAGGAAGGTTCATGTCGTCAAAAGCCCTCTCAGAAACCCTTTTCGCCGCTCTTAGACACACGTAGTGCAGCGCCTCACGGGGGAGGTGAGGCCTACCGTCGCGTGCGGCGCGTCGTCCCTCCGCCGTGCGCGATAACTGGTGGATCATCCGCGCAAGATGGGTCCACCAAGTGGAAAGGAGAAAAAAGTCGAAAAGCCCCTCTATATACTCAGAGGCCTTCCCAAGGAAAAACGTCAATGCCTTTTCTGGTCGATTCCAGAAGGCACGGGAATAGGTATCTCCTGGACGTCGCAGTTCCGCAAGCGAGGCGGCAGACTCTCGCCTGTACGCAATGCCTGTTGACAGGGTCTGGCATTCGTATTGGGTCCTCTGGGAAATTCGAAGACTACTTCCCCCATATACTCAGAGGCCCTAAAAACGGAAAAAGTAAGCAAGTAAACACAAATTGGGATTTCCCCACGCCGGGTCGAGCTCGATAGCATCGATCTCCGAAGTCCACAGCAACTTGTCATACGATGTGGATTGTGGCGAACCTGCCATCGAAACCGTGAGATCCATAAACTCCGGGTACACAACTGCCTATTCAAAAACCAGCATGCCGCCCATCGAAAGGCCCATCACAGCGTGCAAGTGCCCAACCCGGAGGGCTTCTGTCACCAATCGATGCTCGGATCCCACCATGTCACGAACCGTGAACTTGGGGAACTTCATCCGCGGTTGTGACGAGCTGTTGGAAGGCGATGTTGAAATCCCATTGCCTATCGAGTCGATAAGAATGACGAAGTATCTAGGAAGCGGTCAAGCACGTTTGGACGGCGAGTCGATGCTACAACGATTCTCTCGAGCTGCGAATCCTGAGAAACACTTCTTCTGGTCGGTGGCCGCTGCGTTAAGGATTCGGTTTAGATTCCCAGTTGACCAGCACGGTTAGTGATGGACTATCTCCGCTAGCTTTGTTGGACACAAGCGCCAGAATCCTTTGTCCATCGGGCGCCACGTCGTAAGGATAGCAAACCATTCCCTGTGGCTCCGTAACCCGGAACAAAGCACTGGGTGTCCCGAATTGCAGACCTTGCGAAACGTTTCGGACCGAGGTCACCATCAATGTTCCGTCGAGCGCCCGGTAGAGCAGCTCTTTGCCATTTCTGCTCCAGCGCGGGAAACTCCCGCCACCATTGGAAACTCGCCACCTGGGACCGCCTGTCGGAAAGCTCGTCGCGTATACTTCATTGAAACCGCCAGATTCGTCCGAAGTGTAGGCGATCCATCTGCTGTCAGGAGAAACCTCTCCTTGCAATTCGTTGAACGCAGTCTTCAGGAAAGGCACGGGTTTGCCGTCCCCGCTTAAGGGGAGAAGCCACAACTCATTCCGCCCTTCTGGACTTAACTGTGTATAGACCAAGTACCGTCCATCCGGAGACCAGTCGTTCATATAGACATTGCGTTGGGACTCCAAGACTGTTTCTTCTTGGCCTCCTCCGCTTGTGGGTCCCTCCAAAAGCTTCCTGCCAAGTAGAATGTGGTAGCCAATTCGCTGGCTGTCGGGCGACCAGGCACCTGTTCCAAACGCGCCCGCAAACGTAAGGCGGCTCGGGATCGCGCGCGCCAATTCCAAAAGCCAGAGGTCTGAATGCGCCGAAGGATCCGCAAGCACCGTGGCAATGCGCTTGCCATCCGGGGAAATACGCAACGACACATAGCGGTCGGGTTGGCCTACCGTGCTCAGCACCTTGCCTTCCCGGTTCAGCCAAGTCAATTGATATCGGTCGCTGCCCGCTCCGAAGAGGATTGTGCCATCGTTGGAAGCCGAGATACTCGAGTGTATGTAAGCTGGCGCTGCAGCGACCAATTCCGCACCCGGCACAGGCGTGGCATCACCCAAAAGCCGTGCTTTCTTGCTATCGAAACGTTGAGCCACCAACGTTTGCTGACGGACCCAATATAGATACTCTGGATGTTTCCCGCGCGCCGGCGAGTAGGCAGCACCAGCCGAAGCTTTTAGCAACAGGGTCTTTTCTAATGGCCGCTCCAAAGAAGCTACGTATATCGAACCGCGGTCCATGCTTTCACCCCAAGAGAAATAGATGAATTCTTGGCCATCTTGTAGAAACAAAGGCCATCGGTGAGTGCTTTCCCCTTCAGCCTGGTCAACAGTGGTCAAAGGTGTAAACGGCCCTCCCGTTGCGCTTACCTTCCAGAGACCAGTTGAGGCATTAGGGGCAAAAATGATAAATCCCCCCGAACTCCAGGCCCCACCACGGCCATTGGACGCGGGGGCCAGGGTCCCTGGGGGGCCTCCCGCTAGGTCGATTCGCTGGAGTTTGCCGTTGGCGAAAAAGCCGAGCGACTTCGAGTCGGGCGACCAGAACGGGAACTGAGCATTCTCGGTGCCGGGTAATTCGTGGGCAACAGTCGAATCTAGCGCCTGAACCCAGAGCTTCGGGCTTCCGCTGGAAGTGGCGACAAACGCGACAGCGCGGCCATCCGGGGAGATGGCATTGCCGCCGCCAACCCCAAGGAGAAAGTTCCCTCCAGGAGGAGGATCGATCTTGAACCGCAAGGGTCGTTCTTCAATCTCGTGTTGGGGCCAAGACGACCAGAACGCCGCGACCGCAACGATGACCGCTGACGCCGTGACGATCCACGGCCAACGCGAGCCGGTTCGCGCTGGCACCAAGGGCATTGGCGCAACCGCTGATTCCAAAGCGAATCTCAAATCGCGCGCGGTTTGCCAGCGTTCCTCGGAATCCTTCGCGAAGCAACGCCGAATCGCGTGGTCGAGCTCGGGCGGAGTCATTGGTTTGATGGAGCTGATGGGCGTTGGTTCTTTTTCCAGAATCGCCGAGGCCACGCTCAACTGGCTTTTCCCCTGAAAAGCCTTCTGCCCTGTCACCATTTCGTACAGCACCGCGCCCAGGGAGAAGATGTCGCTGCGGCCGTCCACCTCCTTGCCCTCGACTTGCTCGGGCGACATGTATTGAAACGTCCCGACGATTGTCCCTTCCTCTGTCATCGCAGCGCGCGGCATCGCACCGGTCAGCGTGGCACCGGTGAGAACAGGCGCGGCCGGTTTGGCTAAGCCGAAGTCGAGAAGCTTGGCGCCGGTGGGTGTGAGCATGATGTTGCCGGGTTTGAGATCGCGGTGCACGACGCCACTGCGATGGGCCTTATCGAGCGCGTCAGCGATTTGCGCACCGTATTTCAGCACTTGTTCCAAGGGCAGCGGCCCTTTCCCCAGTCGCTTCGCTAGCGTCTCGCCTTCAACACACTCCATCACCAGGTAGTCGGTCCCAGCTTGATGGCCTACGTCATAGAGCACGCAGATGTGGGGATGATTTAGGCTGGAGATAGTTTTGGCTTCGCGCTCGAAGCGCTGTTTGCGGATAGGATCCGCGGAGAACTGCTCGGGGAGAATCTTGATGGCGACGGTGCGGTCCAACCGCGTATCTCTGGCGCGGTACACCTCTCCCATCCCGCCCGCGCCGAGCGGGACGCCGATCTCATAGGGGCCCAGCTTTGTGCCCGGGGTGAGAGGCATTGACGGCGCGATTATAACTCCGGAAAAGCTCCGCGATAGCAGCACTCGGTCCGGGAGCGGGCGCGAAGATCGCGAGAGAGCCGTCTCCGGCACGATATGGGCTGCCCCAGCCTTACCACCACAAAAGAAAGACAGTCAGTCTCCGGGGAGGAGGAAGCCATTAGACCGTATCGAACATGCTGGGAAAAAGCCTAAGCACCGGGGCTGCTAACTGGGCCTAATCCGACGGACAGGGCTAAACAGGGCAGCAAGCGCCATTTGATTTGCGATGGGTTCGGCATTCCACTGGCAATCAAACTGACCGGAGCCAACTGTCACTTCGACCCAGGCTTTACCCTTGCTCGATGTGAGTCCGCCGCTCCAAGGACCGCGTGGTCGGCCGCGCTGTCGCCCTGATTGTATGGTAGGGGACCGGGCCTACGACGCGGAGCACATCCGCCGGGCTTTGCGCGCCCGCCACATCCTGCCCCTGCTCGCAAGGCGCAATACGGAACATGGTAGCGGGCTGGGGCAATGGCGCTGGGTCGTGGAACGTACGTTCGCATGGCTAAATCAGTTCCGCCGTCTCCGGGTGCGGTACGAGAAACGGGCAGATACGCACCTGGCATTTCTAACCCTCGGGTGCATTCTGATCTGTTGGAAGTTCCTACGCGCCAAATACGCGTAGTTGTGCGGTTTTGCCGACGACGACAAGGCCAGGTGGGATCACTTCCGCTTTGCCGACCATCCACCCGCAGCGTATCCGCGCTGAAACGAATCGGTTGCCTTGACTAGCTGTGTGGCTGGATAATCGCCTATCCATTTTGCATCCGGGAGGATGCTTTGGTTCAACCCTTGGTGCCCTCGACTGCGTTCGCAGATGCATGGATTCAGGTCGATCGAACTGAAAACCCACGCTTCTTTGTGAACCTTCTGGATGCTACCCGCATTCGCCTTCTTGAACGCGCTCGCACGTCACCCAGGGAGTTCTTTGCGCCACTAGCTCTCCGCCCCGGACTCGACGTACTTGACGTTGGCTGCGGTACGGGGGACTTTCTTCGCCTGCTGGCTCCGATTGTTTCTCCGGGGACAGCCGTTGGTGTGGATCTCAGCGAGACCATGATTGCCGAGGCGCGCCAACGTTCTGCTGAGAACCTTGGCAACCTCTCGTTCCGGGTGGGGAGCGTTTTGGAACTTCCGTTCCCGGCGGAGAGCTTTGATCGCGTCATTGCAACGCAATTACTCCTGCATGTCCCTGATCCCCAGAAAGCATTGCTGGAGATAAGACGAGTTCTCGCCCCTTCCGGTGTAGTCTCGATCACGGAAATCGACTGGGGGACGCTGGTCGTGCAATCGTCGGACAACGAACTAGGGCGCCGGTTCAGCGACCTCGCCTGCAGGGAGCTGCGAAATGGGCTCATCATAAGAGAGCTTCCGGGCCAACTTCGCGAGCTTGGATTCAATCACATTCTCATCGCGCCTGAAGTTGAGGTCGCGCAGGATCTTGATGCGTTTTACAAATGGTTTGTAGAGCCGTCGCTAGGGCATTTCAAGAAAATAGGGGCGTTTTCTGAAGCTGAAGCTGACGCGTTCCTCAGCGACCTTAATGAACGCGCATGCCGCGGCCACTATTTCTCTTCTCGCACCTGCTACACAATCCTTGCATCTCAATCGAGTTGACAACCGCCTTAACGCATGCAGGCACAGCCGGAACAATTGACGCTCGGAGAAGCTTCTGATCGCTTGGATCGTCTTCCCGCGTCACGGTTCCACGCGAAAATACTGATTGTCGCTGCCCTGTCACTGTTGTTTGACACTTTGGATACGGCTGTGACCGGTTTTGTTCTCGCATCACTGCGCTCAGTCTGGCACTTCGATGCGAAAACAATTGGGGTCGTCTCTGCCATCGGGCTATCAGGCTATCTTGTGGGCTCTGCCATTTGTGGCTTTGTTGCTGATCGTATCGGTCGAAAAAAGACGATCCTGTTTACGCTAATTCTGTACTCAATCTTCTCCGCATCTCGAGGACTGTCCAAAACACTCAGCCTATTTGCCTTGTTGAATTTTTTTACTTGGTTCTTCGTCGGAGCTGAGAGTTCAACTGTTCCGCCTTACTTGGCGGAGTTGTGGCCCTCACGAATACGAGGAAAATTAGTTGGTTGGATGATGGCTTTTTTCGGAGCTGGCATTGCACTCTCGTCAGTCTGGGCGCTGCTGACCATTCCGACCCTGGGCTGGCGCTGGACGATGTTCCTGACCGCTCCCTTCGCGCTTATCGGTGGAGTCATGCGATCGGTGTTACCCGAATCGCCCCGGTGGTTGATTCGAACCGGTCGTCCGTCCGAAGCGGAGACCGTCCTCGTACGAATTGAGACGGAGGTTTCCCAATCCACTGGTCGCCCCCTCGCGCCAGTCATTCCGGGCCAGAGGGAGCAAGAATTGTCTGCAAGGCGGGCGGACCCAAGAGAATTGCTCGGAGTAGCGTACCGAAGTGTTACTCTCATGCTCTGGGCCGCCTGGTTCGCGGAATACGGCGTACTTTACACTTACCAGATTTTTCTCCCAACGATACTGTCTGCAGAAGGGCGTTCGATTGTGAACTCTTTCCGATATTCGGTCGTTATCTATTCCGCGGTAATTCCCGGGTATGTACTGGGAGGATATGTGGTCGAGGTGCTCGATCGCAAATACGCGATCTCGCTCTCATTTGTTGCAATTGCCGCGTTTGGAACACTATTTGGACACTCGCGATCGCCGGCCGAGATAATGACGTTCGCCGGAGCAACAGTTTTCTTTATCTCCCTTGGTTCCACTGCGATATACACCTACACTCCCGAACTTTATCCCACGGAGATTCGCGCGACCGCGATGGGGATCGCGTCTGCGTGGGGACGAGTGGGCGCCGTAACCATGCTGTTGGTTTTCGGACATTTCTTTGCGATCCACGGCAAATCGCTGATATTTCTGATTATCAACCCGATTCTCATCATTTCCCTAATTGTGGTTCTTTGTGTTGGTCCACGAACTCGCGGAAAGCCCCTTCAAGAGTCATAGTTCAGTGTTTGCAGAGAGCCTGAGCGGATGACGGGCAACCCTTCCGTAATCGGATAAGGGAAGGGTTGCCGACAAACCGGAAGTAATGGACGGCGATGTCATATAGAAGCTAGGTGTACCTGTTCGAGTGCGGTCGCGCAGGACAACTTTCTGTCGGTTTCTGTAGTCATCTGCACCTTTTCACCTTAAGCGCAAAGCATTATCGAACTGACGCACGAACATCTTGTCCTTAGTCCGCGGTTGCGTGTCCCGGCCCGGGTGGCCGGACAGTCGGCCGCGAATGTCGAGCCCGGAAGAGGGCAAAGTGATCCAGGACCTTCTCCTGGAACTCTTCGAGGTAAAGATAGATGGCCGGAGTGATGAAAAGGGTGATGAACTGCGACACAATCAGCCCGCCGACCACAACGAGTCCCAGCGGCCGGCGTGAAGCGCCATCCGCCCCGTAGCCAAGGGCGATCGGCAGCGCGCCCATGAGCGCGGCCATGGTGGTCATCATGATGGGCCGAAAGCGCTCCATGCTGGCGTCGTGAATCGCCTTGTCGTCCGGGACACCATGCTCGACACGCTGTTGCGCGAAGTCCACGATCATGATTCCGTTTTTCTTCACGATGCCCATGAGCATGAACATGCCGATAAACGCGTATAACGAAGCCTCGGCGCCGAACAACCACAGGGTCAAGAGCCCGCCTACGAGCGCAACCGGCAACGAGGAGAGCACGGTAATCGGATGCAGGTAGCTTTCGTACAAAATGGCCAAAATCACGTACATAACAAAGACTGCAAGGAACATCAGGATGGTGAGGCTCGATACCGTGTCTCGGAACGTAAGCGCCTCGCCCCGGAACTCGCCGCGAATTCCTGGTGGCAAGACTTGCTTCGCAGCCTTCTCGACGAAATCAGTGGCCTGCCCGATGGAATAGCCGGGCTTTAGGTTGAAGAACAGTGTGGCGCTCGTGAATTGGTTGATGTGATTGACGGACTGCGGGCCCAAGATCGGATGCCAGGTCGCTAGGGCGTTGAGCGGAACCATGCGCGAGCCGTCGTCGCTCTTGATGTACAGCAGGTGCAGATCCTGAGGCTTGGAACGCTGGTCGTCGGCAACCTCCAGGATCACCTGGTATTGGTCGGTGGGCTTCTTGATGAGATAGACGTAGTTCTGCGAGTACGCTTGATGCAGAAGATTAAGAATCCGAGTCTCAGAGACTCCGTAGGTCTTTGCTTGCTCGCGGAGGATGTCGACCCGCAGATTCGGGGTATGGTTGAACAGGTCGGAGTTGACGAAGAGGAATCCCGGGAACTTGAACATTTTGCGCATCAGGGTTCCGGCGCTGGCATAGACCTCGTTGGGATTGATCCCGGAAATCGAATAAGCAAACTGGCCCTGCAGCTGCGCCGTGGCTCCGGTGCTAATCTGCAACACGGGCTGGGGCTTCAAAA
>Ga0306924_10008537_pt1 | contig 10334 bp, 5 predicted proteins | sample sta12Can44000111_FD_203756 | JGI IMG/M metagenome (GOLD analysis project Ga0306924, IMG submission 203756) | Lab enrichment of tropical soil microbial communities from Luquillo Experimental Forest, Puerto Rico - statanox.12C.anox.44.000.111 (v2)... | ecosystem: Environmental > Terrestrial > Soil...
ACGTCGAAACTGCGCTCACAGACCTTTTCACCACCGGGAACCAGTGCACCGGCCAGCCTGGCATGCTGAATCCGGAGAACTTTACTTTCGGCCAGACGATTTATACCAGCCCGTTCGTCGCCGCCGCTCAACGCGTTCAGGGTGTCACCTCCGCGACGATGACGGTGTTTCAGCGCATGAATGACCCTTCGATTGATGGCGTGGCGCTGGGCTATCTCACCATGGGAAGGCTGGAGATCGCCCGCTGCGATAACGATCCGAACCGGCTCGATCACGGCATTTTTGTTTTGCACATGGATGGTGGCAAGTGAATGGTTCTTGTGAATCCCCGCAGCCGACTCTGTGCGGCTGCTGCCGGGGTATCGGCACCGAAACCCCGGAGCCGATTACTAATCGGCCCGCGCTCAGCGCGATCAGCTACCGCGTGGGTACGCATACGACGTTTTTGGCCAGCTTGCTGGCGGCGCTCTCCGATTCGGACTTGCCCGCGCTGGCGCCTCTGCGCACTCGCGATCCCTCGGATTTCTCCATTGCGTTGCTCGATGCCTGGGCAACGTCTCTGGATATCCTGAGCTTTTATCAGGAACGAATCGCCAACGAGTCGTATCTGCGCACTGCGGTTGATTCGGCCTCGGTATTCGCGCTGGCCCAATTGGTGGGATACAAGCCCTCACCCGGTGTGGGCGCTTCCACATTTCTCGCTTTCGCGCTGACAAGCGCGCCGGGCTCCCCAGACAACGTCCTGATCCCCGCGGGAACTCGAGTTCAGAGTGTGCCGAACCCTGGACAACAACCTCAGGTTTTTGAAACGTCATCCGACCTGACCGCCGTGATCGAACTAAACGCGATTCCGGCGCAGACCACCGTTTTCCGGGGATTGAATCCTGGCGATACCTCCATTTGGCTGCAGGGAACCAGTAACAACTTGAATCCCGGCGATGCACTTCTGTTCGTCAACCAGGCGTTTCACCAGCAAGCCGCGAGCGGCACTCCGGGAATCGGAACGCAGGTCGACCTCCATTTTGTTTCATCGGTGCAGATCGATGCGCAAGCACAACAAACCCAGGTCGTATGGGACCAGCCGCTCTTGTGGCCAACGACCAATGATACGACGGCTTACATCTATGTCTTGAGGAAGCGTGCGGCTCTCTTCGGAGCCCAATCGATTGATCCCCGCTCGCTGGTGTGGGTCACAGGCAGCGGGCTCGCGAGTGTGAAGGGCTGGCCCGGCGGAAGCGGCGCCGCTACGAGCGATTGGAACTTTCCCGCGGCCTTCACTTCTCCGGCCATCAACCTCGACGCGTCCTATCCCGGGCTCGCCCCAGGTCAGGATCCCAGCGCCGAGCCACAGTGGGTTGTCTTGGTGGACTCGAACAATGGCTCCGCCGTCTTCAATGTGCAATCCACCGCCGAAACTTCACCGAACGCCTTCCTCATCACCAGCAAAACAACGCAACTGACGCTCGCCAACGGACTGACGATACCGAGTCCAACGAGCCCGGTTTCCGCGCCGATCGGCTCCACGTACTTGCAGACCGTTGTCATCGACACCCGGCAGACAACCGTCTATGTGCAGAGCAATCGGCTGACTCCTGTTGATCCGCCCTACGTTGCCTGGAGTTATGACGGCACTTATGCGCGACAAACGGGCCTGCTCAAGCCGGTCGAGGGTTCCCAGCTTGAGATCGTAACAGGCGAGCAATTGAGCAGTGGGCAGCCGGTGGCGATCTCCGGGAAGCGCTTGCGTTTGCAGGTGGGTGCCAGTTTTAGCCCGACCAGCGACAGCACGGCACGGTTCGTCCCCGCCGGCGGCACTGGCAGCCTGCCACTCGCGGCGGGGCAGATGTTCCTTGTTGACGCTTTTCCACCCACGCCTGCTCCGCACAGCGCGGACCTGCTTTGGTCGGTGATCACGACGGACGGCGCGGCCGGGACACTCGAAATCAACACGGCAAATGTCCTACTGATTCCGGCGGATCAAAAAGACCCGATCGTAGGTGAAACGGCGACCATTAGTCAGCTCAGTGTTCTCGGCCCGGTGGTGACGCTCAGTTTCGGACAGACCTTGGCGCGCATTTACGACCGCAGCGCGGTAACCGTCAACGCCAATGTGGTCGCAGCGACGCAGGGCGAGACGATGAATGAAATCCTGGGCAGCGGCGATGCCACCAACCCGGCACTCCAATTCAGTCTGAAGCAGTCGCCTTTGACCTACGTCAGTTCGTCGCTCAACAATGGCGCGGTTTCCACGCTCCAAGTCTGGGTCAACAACCTTCGATGGCACGAGGTGAATAACTTCCTCGACTCGGGTCCCCGCGACCGCGTGTTCATCACCCAAACCGACGCCAGCCAGAAAGTGACCGTCCAGTTCGGCGACGGTGAAGAGGGAGAGCGCCCGCCAACAGGGCAGATGAATATTCGGGCCGTCTACCGCAAGGGAATAGGTTCCGCCGGAAATGTCCAAAGCGGCCAATTATCCCAGGCGCTGGACCGCCCCCAGGGACTTAAGAGCGTAACTAATCCTGACCCCGGCACGGGCGGCGCGGATCCCGACACGGCAAGCGCCGCCCGAGCAAGTGCCCCCTTACAAGTTCTGACCTTGGGCCGGGTGGTGTCGCTGGAGGACTATCAAAACTATGCTCTGGCCTTCGCCGGAATTGCCAAGGCGCTCGCCACCTGGACGTGGGTCGGTCGCAAGCGGAGCGTGTTTCTGACTCTGGCCGGCGCTAACGGCATCGCATTCCAGCCCGACGATCTCACGATTACAAGTCTTCTTCAAGCCTTACAGGACGCGGGCAATCCCCACGTACCGGTCTACGTCGCCAACCCATCCTATAACCCGGTCCTGTTCGAAGTTGGCGCCAACCTCCAGATTGACACGACCGATTATGATCCCACCCAAGTGTTGGCACAAGTCTGGCAGTCGCTCTCAACCACCTTCAGTTTTGACCAACGCCAGATGGGTCAAGGCGTGGCGCAGAGTGAAATTATTGCCGTCATCCAGCAAACGGCGGGAGTGATTGCGGTGGAAGTGACAGCCTTCAATCGGCAGGGTCAGCCTCCCGCGCCAGGCGCGGCGCTCCCGGCGGTCTTGCTTGCAGCATCGCCGGCGGCCGGCCAACAGAGCACGCCGTCTGGTGCAGAAATGCTGTTGATTGATCCAGCGTCGCAAGGGAATTTCGAGGTATGGTCATGAGCCTGAACGCCGACCAGCTCTACGCGTTACTACCGGCGATTTACCGCACGCGTGATGCCGAAAACGGCTATCCCCTTCAGGCCTTGCTCACGGTGATTGCCGGGCAGTCCGCCATCCTGGAAGGGAACATCCAGCAACTCTACGATGACCAGTTCATCGAAACCTGCGCCTCGTGGGTGATTCCCTATATTGGGGACCTGGTTGGCTCGAACACGATCTACGAAATTAGCGGAGCTGCGAGCGGGCGGCGGGCGGAAGTCGCCAACACCATTGGATATCGACGGCGCAAGGGTACCTTGCTGTGCCTGGAACAGGTCGCCATGGATGTTTCGGGGCTGCCGGCGGCAGCGGTAGAGTTCTTCAGAAGGCTCATCACCACCGAAAGCATGCGTCACGTGCGACCCCATCACTCGGCAACGGTGGATTTGCGCCGTGGCTTGGAGCTGGAGCGCATCAACTCGGCCTTCGACCCGCTGAACCGCACTATAGATGTGCGTAGAATCGCCCCGCGCGTCCGCACGGTGTCCGACCCGGACCCAACCCCTCTGGATATAAACCTCCACGGTGGGGGACGGTTCAATATTCCGGACGTGGGCGTCTATCTGTGGCGGTGGAAGCCCTTTCAAGTGACCAAGGCCCCAGCGTTCCGGGTGGATGCTGAGCGGTACATGTTCAGCCCCCTGGGACAGGACATGCCCCTGTTCAATGTCCGTCCGGCCCGTGATTCATTCAGCAGACTGACCACCCGCCTCGATGTTCCCCAGCCGATTTTGCGGCGGGAGTTTTACAAGAATCTCCACGAGTTCTATGGACCGAACAAACGCGTGGCACTCTACGCGGATGGCGTACTCATTGATGAATCAAAGATCTGCTGCTGCAATCTTGGCGAGTGCTCAGACCCTTCGTGGGGCTGCACCCCGTCGGGTAAGGTCGGGATCGACCCGGTCCTGGGAAGAATCCAATTTGCACCGGATTTTCCCCTGCCGCAGCAGTTGCGCGTCAGCTACTGCTACGGATTTCCGGCTGAAATGGGCGGAGGCCCCTACGACCGCACACCCAATCTTCTCACCCTCCCCAGCCAGTTCAACTATGTCGCAGTAATTGGGTCCAGCGGGGCACCCACTTTGGAAGACGCCGTTTCCGCCTGGAATCATCTGCAGCCGGGCTCCACCGGCCTAATCATTCTTCCTGGTTTTGACGCGCTCGATGTGAACCTAACCGGGGCCGCGGCCGTCGCTCTGCCCGCTCAGAGCCAGCTGTGGATTCTCTCCGCCCAACCGCAGTCCTCGGTTGGAAACAACTTCATCTATGAAGATTCCTGCGTGCTCCTGCGCGGCAATATCGAGGTCGTGGGACAGCGGGGCGGCAGCGGCGCTGACATTCCACCTTCCGGGCAACTCTCCCTCAGTGGCGTCTGGATTTTGGGCTCCCTCCAGATTCTCGGCGACGCGGCCAATATTCAACTGATGGATTGCACTCTCGTTCCCGGAATCGCGCTCGACCGCTGCGGCAAGCCCACCCAGCCGGGCGCGCCGAGCATTGTCGCCTCGGCGGCGGAGGTGAACCTGAGCGTCATCCGTTGCATCAGCGGGCCGATTGGCGCCTCGGAGGGATGTACCACGAGAATCTGCTCCAGCATCATCGACAGCGGGTCGCGCTGTAACGTAGCTTACGCCGCCGAGGATTTGGCTTCGGAAGGCGCGGATCTTCATATCGAGGACAGCACCGTCATCGGCAAGGTTCGCGTGCGCACGATGGAACTGGCTTCGAACACGATTTTTCTGGCACGCCGGGCGCGTCACGATTCCTGGAAGGCGGCCTTGTGGTGCAGTCGCCAGCAGACCGGATGTGTACGCTTTTGCTTTCTGCCTGCAAGCGCGATCACGCCGCAGCAATTCCACTGCCTGCCGCCTGATTCGACGCAGGAAGGTCTGTTCGAACCCCAATTCGTCATTCTGCGCTACGGCCATCCGTCCTATGGATTGCTCAGCGGCGACACGCCGATGGCGATCTGGACCGGCGCTGATAATGGTTCACAAATCGGTGTCTACTACTTTTTGCAGGAGACCGAGGCGGTGCGCAACGTCCAATTGCGCGCGCAGGAATATGTGCCCTTCGGATTGGAAGTGGGAGTCTTTTTGGAACCGTCGTGCCCGGTGGTCATCATGCCGCCGCCCTTTGCTTACGGCTACGGATCACGAGGCAACTTTTGGAATCGATGCGCTGGCGCCGAAGAGGACGATCTTCGATTCGTGGGGGTCGGCACAGCTCTGATTTAACTCTAACACCGGTGTTATGGAGTCCGGGCTGGCCGTTCATAACAGGAGAAGCTCACTATGAAAGGCGACTTTAGCCGGCTGCGGTTTAGTCCCAACGAGAATTATACCTGCGTGCTTCAGCAGCAGGGACGTGTTTCCCTAGATGCCGACACGAACGAACAGTGCGCGATTGACGAGTATCTTCGCACGACGGAAACAGTTGACGTCGTCGGCATAGTCGGCGGGCCGCGACATGACGAGGGCTTCAAAATCGCCGTGGTAGGCAACACCATTGAGATCGGCAAAGGGCGCTATTACGTGGACGGGATTGTGTGTGAGAATAAGCAGCTCTTGCCCTATTCCGAACAGCCATTCCTGATCAACCCCAACCCGACCGATCAAGACCTGCTCAACAGTCTTAGCAGCGGCTCGATCAGCGCTATTCAGGTTTATCTCCAGGTCTGGCAGCGGCTGGTAACGGCCCTGGATGATCCCTGCCTGCGCGAGCCGGCGCTGGGCTTAGCCGACACTACGACCCGCCTGCAAACCGTTTGGCGAGTGGTGGCCAAGGGACTAACGTCCGCCCCAACTGAGCCGCTGGCCGGGACCGTGGCCCTAACTAATGACTCAGCGACTGTAACCGGAACCGGCACTTCCTTCACGGCCGCTCTCCAGGTTGGGCAGCAGGTCGTGTTCGCTTCTGATACCGGCCAAACTCCCTACGAGATTAGCGCTATAGCCAACGACGCCAGCCTGACGCTGGCCTCGAACTACGCGGGTGCGACCACGGCGTCCACCACTGTATCGCTGGTCGGTGCGGCTAGTCGAGGTTGCTGCAATTCAATGGTTACTGGGCTTGCGCCCATAAAAGATCCGGGTAAGCTGAACGCGCAAACCAGCGGCGGCACAGGAGATTGTTCTTGCCAGCCCACACCGTCGGCAGGTTACCGCGGCCTGGAAAACCAGCTTTACCGAGTTGAAATCCATCAGGCAGGCGACGAGGCATCGGCAACCTTTAAATGGTCGCGGGAGAATGGCTCCGTCGTTGTAGCGGTCACCGGTGTTTCCGGCAGCACGGTTTACGTCGACAGTCTCGGTCCGGATGCAAACCTTGGATTCTCTCCCTGGCAATGGGTGGAGATTTCGGACGACACCTTCCTGTTCGGCCAGAATCCGAATCAGCCAGGCGATCTCTACCAGATCAAAGCCGTCAGTCCGGAAACGCTCAGCGTTACCATGACGCAACCGGTAGCATCGGTAGACCCGACCAAGAACGCGCGCATGCGGCGTTGGGACCAGTTTGGCTCATCCGCCACATCGAACGGTGTGAGTCTTTCCACCGGATGGCTCGATTTGGAGAATGGGATCCAAGTTGAATTCAGCAAAGGTGAGTACGCGTCCGGTGACTATTGGCTCATTCCGGCGCGCACCGCCACAGGACAAATCGAATGGCCTCCCTGTAACAGCGATGGCCATGATTTCCAGCCGGCTCATCACATCGAGATCTTTAACGCTCCTTTAGCTTGCATTCAATGGGACAGCCAAAATCAAGAGACCGCGTCGCACGACTGCCGGCGGAAGTTTCCGCCGCTGACTGATATCACCGCGTGCGACGTCTGGTACAACCCGCGGAACTGTCCGCAACTGGGGGCGGTAACCACCGTGCAGCAGGCCCTCGATAAGCTCTGCCAAGTGCAAGGACCCTGCACAATCGTGCCTACGCCGGGGCCCGGTTGGGAGGCGCCGCTTCTAAAGCTCACGAAGGGTGCCGACGCCGATATTTGCTTCCCGGTTGGAGATTTTCCGCTAAAAAAACCTGTGGTGTTGCAGAATCTGGGGCATCTCCGAATTAGTGGAGGTGGCCCTGGCACGACCATTGTGGCCAGTGGAGTTACGGCCGCGCTGATCTTCTCGAACTGCGTGAGCGTGCAGGTGAGCGACCTCTATGTTAGTACGGACCGGGCGCAAACGCGCAGGGTCCGCTCCGGTGGATCGGCCGCGCTGATGCTGGGCGGCACCCTCAGCTTTGCCGATTGTAGCGATGTCTTTGTTGAGAACGTGTGGCTCAAGTGCGGATATGGAGAGGAGCGCACGACGGCCTGCATTGCCGTGCAGAACAGTATCACCAACTTGAATCAGACTACGGGAGCCGGTCATGTGAGAATCCGGCACTGTAACCTCTCGGTCGGCCGTAACCAGGATGGCATTCTGCTGGTAGAGGTGCAGCGCGCGGAGGTTGAAGACAACATCCTGAGCGGCTATCTCCCGAAACGGGACACGTTGAACCAGCGCCTACAGGATCTGGTTTTTCGGGCCAACGCGGTGCGAGAGCTCATTGCGGAAGCTCAGTTTGTTAAGGCTCAGCCGTCAGCGACTCAAACGGCAAGCCTTGCTCAAACGCTACCTGGTTCTGCACCGACCGCGCCGTTGGCGCCTGAACCAGGCACGCCGGCAGGAAAAGCCCCGGCAGGAGGGAGCGTCCGACCACTCAAGGTTGTGCACCTTAATGCCACCGTGACTGTGGGAAAGCACGTGATCTCATTTCGAACGCACCCGTTGCTGAAGGATTTCTGGCAGGCCTACCTGAGCGAAAAGGGGCCAAAGGAATTTGCCACGCAGCGCGATCTGTTGCTGTTCATTAAGAAGGCAGCCTCGGAATTTTTGTTGCACCCAAAGCTGCGGGAGGGCAACTCCGCGCTTGTCGCCGCGGTAGCGTCCGTGGAACGCGCCGACCAGACCGCCATGGCGCGTGGCATCGCCGTCGGCGGCGAGGGCGTTCAGGAGTGCCGAATCCTCAACAACTCCGTTCAGGACGCGGTGCAGGGGATAACGGTGGGAATGAGCAATCACAAGCGTAACCCCTTTAAGAGAGATTCGGCGTCGGTAGTAACCATAGCTGGGAACCAGATTTACCTTGGACTGCCGCCTGGAGCTCAATTCCATGCGCGCCACGCGATCTTCGTGGGCAACGTAGAAAGCACGGTGATCGAAAACAACTATGCCAAGGTGCTTGCGAATCCCAATCAAGTGACGCTGGAGGCGATCCGGGTTTGGGGGGTCTTCGGCCGTCGCCTCATCGTTCGCCACTGTCATCTTGCGGGCTTCAATACAGGTATTCTGGTCGATCCGCTTTCACAACCTGAGGCGACTCCGCTTTGGCTCGTAGTCGACAACATGGCGGAGAATGCCGCTCCGGTCGTTTGGGCCCCCGCGACCGTACAGCAGCAAAATAATTTTTCTTGACACAAAGCCCGCTGGCGCCTACGATGAGAGTGCCCTCCACCATCCTTCGGTGGGGCGTGCGCAAGCACGATGGGTTCGAGTCCCGTGGAGGGCGCTTACTCTTCCACTAAGTGCGTTTCGACGGCTTCCTTACTTAGAGCAATGAGGGAACGGGTGCGCGCAGTCTGGTCTTTCTGGAGCCGGCCGTTTCACACCTATTATGGCAACATCTGGTGTAAGCCCCTACATCATTTATTGGCTTGGGGGCTCTCGCTCCAAACTGCGAGCCGGCATTACCCCGAGACCGTCTTGATCACGGATCGGGCTGGGAAAAAGCTGCTCGTTGACCGACTCGGCCTTCCCTTTGCCCAAGTCTCGACAGAATTAGAGCGGCTGAACGAAGTCGACCCCGATTGGTGGGCCTTGGGAAAGCTTGTCGCCTATAGCCTTCAAGATTGCCCTTTCGTCCACCTGGATTCGGATGTTTTCTTGTGGAAGCGCTTGCCTCTTCACCTCCTGGATGCTCCGGTCTTTACGCAGAACCGGGAGGACTTTCACGATCATGATCGCAACTACTCTCCGCAGGACATTGAGTGGGCGTTCGCTCAACAAGCCATGCAACTCCCCTTGGAATGGCGATGGGCCCGGTCGTATCGCCGCCGTCTTCCCGCCGAAAACTGTGGGATTCTAGGCGGCTTGCGCTGGGATTTCCTGCGCCATTATGCGCAGACGGCCCTCGATTTAATCTTGCGACCACAGAACGCTGCGGCTTGGTCTCGCCTCCACGACAAGCGGCGCTACAACTACGTCCTGGAGCAGTACTTCCTTTCGGCCTGCACGGAGTTCCATCGTTGCGATTCTACCTCTCCCTACCAGGGGGTACGAATCAGCCATCTTTTTGCGTCATGGGAAGAGGCTTTTGATCCGAGTCTTGCTGCCCGCGTCGGATTCACTCACCTCCTGGGCGACGCAAAGTCCCATCCGGACGTGGGGAGGCGTCTGGAAGAGCGCGTACGCCGCGACAATTCAGCGTACTTCCGCCGCTGCGAGCGGCTACTTGCCAATATCACCTAATGCTGTTTGCTAATGAATGGGCTAAGGTTTTGGCGGGTCTCCGGCTTAGAATGGCGGCTTCCAGATGAGCGCCTTCCTTTCAATCTACGGATAATGCCCCCTAACCCAAGCAACGCTACTTAGAGTCGTCCTCCGGCTGGGGCACTGCGTCAGGACGATCCAGAAGAAAAGTTACCACCTCCTCGAATACTTCTTTCCCAACGTTCACGGCGCGGTGAACGCGGTCGCTTGGCTCTGACCAATCCACTTCGCTCACAGTGATGTTCCAGGACTGACTTTCTCCGCCATCGCGGAACTCGATGTTCAGTACATCCCCGCTCAAGACAACAGTCACCCGATGAAAGGGATCCCGATGCCACGGTGTCGCCTCCCCCGGCGGCAGCCGTTGCCGTCGGACGAGGTAATTCCCGCGATGATGCAACACCTGCTGATGTCCCGTCGGTTTCATAGGATCTCCTCCCTGCACCCCTTGCCGAACCCAAGGCTCTCGGTGATCACGTCACAACCGGCCAACGGACCCGTTTCCGGACTAAGTTGTTCTACCTTGCCTGAGGCCGGCCAGGCAAGCCCGGTTTGGTCAACTC
>Ga0306924_10008538_pt1 | contig 10333 bp, 10 predicted proteins | sample sta12Can44000111_FD_203756 | JGI IMG/M metagenome (GOLD analysis project Ga0306924, IMG submission 203756) | Lab enrichment of tropical soil microbial communities from Luquillo Experimental Forest, Puerto Rico - statanox.12C.anox.44.000.111 (v2)... | ecosystem: Environmental > Terrestrial >...
CGCGGCCGCGGCCAGGCCCAGGATCGGCGGGGTGCCCGACTGCAGCCGGCCGATACCCGCTGCCGGGCGGTAGCCCTGCTCCATCGCGAACGGGTCGGCGTGCCCGATCCACCCCTGGATCGGCTGCCGCAGCCCGTCGGCGTGCCGGCGGGGCACGTAGCCGAACGCGGGGGCGCCCGGGCCGCCGCACAGGAACTTGTAGGTGCAGCCGACCGCGAAGTCCGCCCCGCACTCGTCCAGGGCGACCGGGACCGACCCCGCGCTGTGGCACAGGTCCCAGACCGTGAGCGCGCCCGCCTCGTGCGCCACCGCCGTGATGGCGGCCATGTCAGCGATGAACGCCGAACGATACGCCACATGGCTCAACGTCACCACCGCGGTGTCCGGGCCGACGGCATCCCGCACCTGCGCCGGCGTCACCCCGGCCGCCGGGTCCGGCCGCAGCCAGCGCACCCGGCACCCCAGCTCCGCGGCGATGCCCTCGACCACGTACCGGTCGGTGGGGAAGTTGTCGACATCGGTGACGATCTCCGTGCGGCCCGGCCGCGCCGTCATCGCCGCCCGCAGCAGCTTGTACAGCCACACCGTGGTGGAATCCCCGAGGATGACCTGGCCAGGCGCCGCGCCCAGGGCCGCGGCACCCAGCTCGTCACCGAGTTGGTGCGGGAGCTCGAACCAGCCTTCGGACCACCCGCGGATCAGCCGGCTTCCCCACTCGTCGCGGATCAGCGCGCTCAGCCGGTCCAGCGTCGCGGCGGGCGGCCGGCCCAGCGAGTTCCCGTCCAGGTAGGCCACCACGCTGCCATCCGCCACCGGCAGGAACGCGTCCCGGAAGCCGCCCAGCGGGTCCGCCGCGTCCAGCGCCACCGCCTCCGCCCTCGTCATCGCGCCAGTTACGGCGCCCTGCGGCCGCACTACGTCCACCGCTCACTCACCATGCCCGAATCGGAATCGACAACTGTCGATCATCGTATGACCTGCCCGCTGACCGGAGCGGGGTGCGGGGGCGGGAGAGCGCCCGGGACACGTTCGGGATATAAGGGGACGGCGACCACGGCGGCGCGGGCGGCGGCGGTCGGGCGGTCAGCTCTCGCAGGGGACGATCGCGACGGGGCCGCGCGCGTGGCCGAGCAGCGTGTGCGGGGCGGACCCGATGGCGTGCCCCGCGCCGGGCGCGCCGTGCCTGCCGATCACCACGAGGGCCGCGCGTGCCGAATAGTCGGCGAGCACGTGGCCCGGGTGCCCGGAGACCGCCTCCGGCCGTGCGGCCACGGCCGGGTACTTGTCCCGCCATTCGCTCAGGGTCTCCGTGAGGATGCTGGTGGCATGCTGCTCGCCGCCGGATCCGTGCCAGGCGTGGACGGCGACCAGGTCCGCGCCGCGCAGCGCGGCCTCCTCGAAGGCGAACGCCACGGCCTCGCTGGCTGCCATGGACTCCCGGACGCCCACGACGATCTCTCCGTCGGCCGCGGGCGCGTCGGCATCGTGCCGGACCACGACCACCGGGCACGGGGCATGGCTGGCCACGTACCTGCTGACCGAGCCGAGCACCAGCGCGACGAACCCGCTCATCCCGCGGGCGCCGACGACGAGCAGCTGCGCGCCCGAGCCGCTGTCCGAGATCGCCTGGTCCGGCGGGCCGGACAGCAGGTCGGCGTCGGTGATCAGGCCGGGAGCGACTTCCCCGGCGCGGGCGACGGACGCGTCCAGCGCGTCCGTGGAAGACTTGAGCAGCTCGTTGGCGACCCCCTCGGGCCCCTCGTTGGAGGGGCGCATGCGCGGCGGCATGGCAGCGACCGTGACGATCCGCAGGGGGGCCTTGCGGCGTTCGGCTTCCTGGGCGGCCCATTCGACAGCCCGCAACGCTCCCTCGGAACCGTCCACGCCAACCACGACAGGCTTGGCCGCCATGGTGTCCTCCCTCTTTCGGTCTTTCGGTCGGTTGACTCGCCACGGGCTCGAGGCCCGTATGACAAATGTCTCGTATTTGGCGGCTATCCGGTAGGGATCTTTCGTCAAAGAGGCCACAGCGTCCGGACGTCTGGCCCTAGCGCCGCGGGGCCTGGTGAGCGACCGTGGTAGCCGGAGGACTAGATCGTCCGGAGGCCCAGATCGCCCGGAGGGAAGTGCGGCCGGTGAAGCTCACTGTGCGGGACATCATGACCACCAACGTGGTGACGGTGCGCGCGGACGCGTCGTTCAAGGAGATAGCCGTGCGGCTGCGCGAGCACCGGGTGAGCGCGTTCCCCGTCCTCGACAAGGACGGGACGGTGATCGGCGTCGTCTCCGAGGCGGACCTGCTGCTCAAGGAGGCGCTGCCGCTGTCGGAGGAGGAGGCGCTGTCGGAGGAGGACGCGCTCGAGGGGGCCCGGCCCGGCATCCTGCGCCAGCGCGCTCAGGAAAAGGCGAGGGCTCTCACGGCGGCCGACCTGATGTCCCGTCCCGCCGTCACGGTCGGCGTTGAGGACTCGGTCGAGCACGCCGCCAGGCTGATGTACGCCCGCGGCGTCAAGCGGGTTCCCGTGACGGACGCGGCCGGCCGCCTCGTCGGGATCGTCAGCCGGGCCGACGTGCTGTCGGTGTTCGGCCGGGCGGACGAGGAGATCCGGGAGCAGATCGTGGCGGAGGTGATACGGGGGGAGTTCGGGGCCGACCCGGAGAGGTTCGGGGTGACGGTGGCGGACGGCATCGTGACGATGACGGGCCGGCCGGGGAGCGTCTCGCTCGGCCGTGACCTGCTCTCACGGGTCCGGCACGTCCAGGGCGTGGTGTCCGTCCGCGACCGGTTCACCTATCCCCCCGCCTGAGCGTTCTTGCTCTTTCCTTCTGAACGGAGGGGGGCTTTACCAAGGAGCGCGGACAGGTGTCTCTACCTTGGCGTCGCCCGCCTGTTGCTGTTATCGCGTCCTGCGGTGCCCGCGTCCTTGCGGTGCCGCCTCTTCTTGCGGGTGCCGCCTGTTGCTGTTATCAGGCGGCCTGGTGGACGATGAGCGCGACGGCGACGAACTGGCAGGCGAACGCCGCGACGGTGCACGTGTGGAACACCTCGTGGAAGCCGAACACCCGGGGCCACGGGTCTGGCCGCTTCAACCCGTAGACCAAGCCGCCCAGCGTGTACAGCAGCCCTCCGGTGACGGCGAGGGCCAGTGCCGCCGGGCCGGCTCCGTGGAGGAACTGCGGCAGGACGAACACCGCCGCCCAGCCAAGGCCCACATAGAGCGGGACGTAGACCCACCGCGGCAGGCCGGTCCAGGTCACCCGGAACACGGCGCCGAGGATCGCGGCCGCCCAGACGACGCACAAGATGGCCAGCCGGGCGGCGCCGTGCAAGGCCAGCACCGCTACCGGAGTGTAGGTGCCGGCGATGAGGATCAGGATGTCGGCGTGGTCGATCCTGCGCAGGACCAGCCGCACCCGTGGTGACCACCTGCCCAGGTGGTACACGGCGCTCATGGTAAACAGCGTGACCGCGGCGGCGGCGAACACGCCGACGGATACCGCCGCCGGCGTTGTGGGCGCCCGCCACGCGAGGACCACGAGCGCGGCAAGCGCGGCCGGCGCGGCAACCGCGTGAATCCAGCCGCGCAGCATCGGCTTCGGCAGGGCCGGCTTCGGCGCGGCCGAGGTGCCTCTCCGCGGGTCGCGGGTCTGGCGGATGTCCACGCTTTCTAAGTTACCCGAAAGTAACATGTGGCTGGCTCGCTCGCCGCTGGTCCTTCGGCTCTCCTAGGCCGGTCCTTGCGGGCCTGGTGATGGCGGCGGTGCGGCTGGCGTGCTGTGATACAGGGTTGCTGCGCCGGCGCCGGGACGGGCAAGGGACGGGCGGCTCATTGCCGGGATCATTCTCGCTTGGTGATAGGCCGCCGCCACGTATGGCGCTAGTCCTGGCACAAACTAGGACAAAATGACGGCAAAATGCCGGTTTAGCGCCAGAAGTGCCCCGGAGTGTCCGAATGGTGAGACGAATCACCGGCGCCGGCCCCTGGCGATGCCCATGCCGCGGTCCCGCCCGGCGCACCGCTCACCCGGGCACCACCGGCCCCGGAACTCGCCGGGCCACAGCGCCGCATGCCGCCGTACGGGGCTGGCCTGACGCGTTTACTCCACCTGCCAGCGCTCGCTGACCGCGAACCACTCGTCCAGCCCGACCAGCCGGAAGAAGTCCTCCATTCCCCCGACCGGGGGCAAGGTGGCGGCCGGGGGCTGGGCGGCGGCCGGGGGCGGGCCCTCGACCGGGGGCGGGGCGGCGGCCGAGGGGGTGGCTAGGGCGCGGAGTGCTTCGATGGCCGCGTTCGCCGCTGCCAGCAGCGCCGTCGTGGGGTAGATCGCGATCGCGTACCCCAGCTTCGCCAGAGTGGCCGGGTCGAGTTCGGGGGTGAGACCGCCGGCGACGATGTTGATCAGCTTCGGGGCCGTGATCTCCCGTCCGATGCGGGCGATCTCCTCGGCCGAGCGCGGCGCCTCGACGAACACGATGTCGGCGCCGGCCTCGGCGTAGGCGTTGCCGCGGTCGATCGCCGCGGAGAGACCGAGCACCGACCTGGCGTCGGTGCGGGCGATGATCAGCGCGTCGGTCCTCGCCTCTAGCGCGGCGCCCAGCGTGGCCAGGTACGCCTCGGTGCGGACCAGTTCCTTGCCCGGCAGGTGGCCGCAGCGTTTGGGGAAGGCCTGGTCCTCGAGCTGAATTGCCGCCACGCCCGCTTGCTCGTAGGCGCGCACCGTCCGCGCGACCGACATGGGCGGGCCGTAGCCCGTGTCGGCGTCGGCGATGAGCGGGATCGTGCCCAGCACACCGGTGACCATCGCGGCGCGGCCGGCCATCTCCGCCATCCCGACCAGCCCGACATCGGGCAAACCGAAGCCGGACGCCGCCACCCCCGCACCGGTCAGGTACCCGGCCCGGAACCCCATCCGGCGCACGAGATGGGCGCTGAGACCGTCGTAGATCCCCGGCGCGACGATCAGGTCGCCGCCGGCCAGCAACTCGCGGAGCCGTGCCCCCGGTGACGTCCCGGGATTTGTGTCATGGTGCATCCGTCAATTCTCTCGCCTGGGACGGCCGGGCGCGATCATCCCTTCGCGGGCCGCGCGGCCTTCCAGGCGCGGTAGCGGTCGGGGCAGCAGGTGGCGCATGGCCGGTACCCGGCGGCGGCCGCGGTCTCCGCGTCGGCGAAGAACACCCGGTACCTGACGTACCCGCCGCGCGCGATGGCGCGGAGCGCGGCGGGGCAGTCCAGCCGCCCGTAGATCTTGGTCCGGCGGTGACCGCCCCACGCGCCCGGAACGGGCGACTGATACGGCAGCCCGTCGCGCCCGGTAAGCGTGAACATCACGCGGCGTCGTGGAAGACCAGGCCGAGGGTGTACCGCTGGCCGGAGCGGACCACGGACACGCCGTGCCGGACCGGGGCCGCCGACCAGCCGCGCGCGGACCGCACGGGCCGGTCGCGGGTGGTGAAGACGAGCCCGTGGCCGTGCGGGATGAGCGTCGCGGTCGCGCGCGACTGTGCTCGCGGGCGCTGCTCGTAGAGCAGGAACTCGCCGCCCGTGTGATCCACGCCGGGATGGCTGAGGTTGATCACGACCTGGAGCGGGAACACGAGCTCCCCGTACAGGTCGCGGTGCAAGGCGTTCCAGTCGCCCTCGCCGTACTTGAGCAGGAGGGGCGTCGGCCTCGCCTGCCCCGCGTCGTGGCACATCGCCAGCCACTCCCCCAGGGTGTCCGGCCACGGGGCGTCGCGGCCGAGCCTGCCCCACCAGTCACGGGCGACCGGCAGCAGCCTGGGGTAGAGAGCTTCTCGCAGCCCGGCGACCGCCGCGGGGAACGGCTCGCGGAAATAGCGGTACTCGCCTTCGCCGAAGCGGTGCCGGGCCATGTCGATGGTCGCCCTGAACCGCCCGCCGTCGGCGTAGAGCCCCGCGATTTCCGCGGCCTCGGCCGGTGTCAGCAGCGGCCCGGTCAGGCCGCAGCCGTAGCGGTCAAGGTCGGCGGCGACGGAGTCCCAGTCCACCGCGTCCGCCCGGTCTCGCCAGGCCTTGGCCGCGACGGTGGCTGTGGCGCCGCTCATCGCGCCGTCCCCTCCAGCGTGAGCAGGGTCCGCTTGGCCTCGGGGCCGCCGAGGTAGCGGCCGATCCGGCCGTCGGAGTAGATGACGCGGTGGCAGGGGATGACCACCGGCAGCGGGTTGGTCGCGCACGCGGTGGCCGCGGCGCGGACCGCCTTCGGGTTGCCGGCCAGGCCGGCCACCGCGGCGTAGCTGGCGGTCCGCCCGTATCCGATCTCGGTCAGGTGGCTCAGCACGGCGTGCCGGAACCCGGCGGACAGTCGCCAGTCCAGCGGCAGGTCGAAGCTCCGCCGGTGCCCGCCGAAGTACTCGTCGAGTTCCCGCGCGGGCTCGTCCAGGCGGGCGGGGGCGTTGAGGACGCGGGGGCTGATCCTGTCGGCCAGGGCTTGCAGGACCGTGTCGTGGCCCTCGCTGGCGTAGGCGACACGGACCAGGCCGGCCTCGGTCGCGGCCAGCAGCAGCGATCCGACCGGGCTGTCGACGGTCCGGTAGGCGACGTCCAGAATGCCGTCTCGCTGCGCGGCCCGGGCGAGCCGCTCACGCAGCCGGCGCAGGTCGCCGGGTTCGTCAGGGAAGGCCCCGGCCAGGATCTGGGTCATGTCGTCGGTGTTCACGTGTCTCTCCTTTCGCTGCGGCTCGCCGCTCCGGTGCCGCTCGCCGCTCCGGCGGCGTCCAGGTAAGTGCGCCGGAGGGTGGCGATGCCGTCAGCGGCGGCCCGGCGGACCGCGTCCGCGCTCCCGCCGACGATGGCCGCGATGTCGGCGTAGGGCAGGCCGGCCAGGTAGTGGTAGGCGACGGCCTGTTTCTGCTTGGCGGGCAGCCGGGTCACGGCGGCCGCGAGGTCATCGTCAAGGCCGTCGCTTTGGCTGTCCGCCGGCCCGGCGGCCGCGTCATCTGGTGTCTGGGCCACCGGCACCGCCCGGCGGGCCGCGGCCCTGGTGACGTCGATGGCCTTGCGGTGGGCGATCGTGACCAGCCACGCCTCGACGTTCGCCCCCGCTGGCAGGTCCGGGTACGCCCGCATCGCGGCCAGGAACGTCTCCGACCACGCGTCGTCCGCGTCCGCCGGGCCGAGGATGGCCCGGCAGACACGGAGCACGGTGCCGCCGTGCTCGGTGACAACCGCCTCGAACGGCTGTTTTCCTGTCATGTCCGGTAGACGCCCCGCAGTCGGGTTTCGTGAGATCGGCTCGCTAACCGGCGCGCAACGGCGCCGGCGTTCCCAGGGCGCCGGCGAGCAGGGGAGGTATCTCCTGCTTGCCCGAGCCGTCCGTCGCCACGACGACGTAGACGATGCGCCCGCTGCACGCGAGCCCGGCGCCGTTCCGGGCCTCGAAGTCCATGGTGAAGCTGGTGCGTCCGAGGCGGGCGGGCGACACGGCCACGAGAACGTCGTCCTGCCAGCGCAGGCCCGTCTTCCAGTCCAGCTCCGCGTGCGCCAGCTGGACGTCGGACCCGGCCGCGATCAGCTTCTCGAGCGCGTACCCGCGGGCAGCCAGGAAGGCGGTGAACGCCTCATCGAAGTAGGTCAGGTACCAGGCGTTGAAGACGACGCCCTGCGCGTCGACCTCCATATACCGGACCTGGAGCGGGAACTCGAACACGCCGTCCTCCTAGCGGCCGCGCCACTGCGGGGTCCTGCCCTCGGCGAGGGCCTGGCCGGCTTCCCTGAAGTCCGCCGACCGGATGCAGCGGAGCTGCGCCTCGACGGCCACCCGGAAGGCCTCCTCGAAGCCCTGGTGCCACGCCGCGTCGAGCGCCCGCCTGGCCCCCCGCACGGCCAGCGGCGGCTGGGCGGCCAGCCGCGCGGCGAGCCGGGCCGCCGCGGCTTCAAGGTCGTCACCCGGGACCACCTGGTTGGCGAGCCCGATCTGCAGGGCCCGTTCGGCGTCGACTGAGTCGCCGAGCAGGAGCAGCTCCCGGGCCCTGCCCTCGCCGATGATCCGGGGCAGCCGGACGGTGGCGCCCATGTCGGGCAGCAGCCCGTACCTGGTCTCGGGCAGGCCCACCTTCGTGCCCTCGGCGAAGATGCGGAAGTCGCACGCGAGGGCCAGCTGCAGGCCGGCGCCGTACGCGTGGCCGCGCACGGCCGCGACGCTCGGGCAGCCCAGGGCGGGGATCCAGTTGAACGTTCCGGCGACGGCCATGCCCGCGGCGAGGTCGCGCTCGTCACCGGGGCCCTCCGCCAACGTGGCCAGCAGCCCGCCCAGGCCCTCGACCAGGTCGATGCCCGCGGAGAAGACCGGCCCCTCCCCGGTCACCACCAGGCACCGCAGGGTTTCGTCGGGCAGCAGCTCGGCGCCGAGCCGGGCCAGCTCTTCCCACATCAGCGGGTTCTGGGCGTTGCGCTTGGCGGGGCGGGCCAGGGTAAGGGTGCCGACATCATCCTGGCGCCGGTATCGAATGGTCTGGTAGTCACTCATCGCTTCAATCGCCTCCCATCCTTGTTAGCCTTCTGAATGAGTGTGCCGGGCGCGGGGGGCGACTGGCCAGGAGGCGGCGCGGCTGCCGCAGGGGCGGAGGCCCTGATGGAAGCTCGAGCAAGCGACCGCATCGCTGAAGAGCAGGCCGCGCTGCGCCGGGTAGCGATGCTGGCGGCCCTGGGCGCGCCGCCGGACGAGGTGTTCACCGCGGTCACCACCGAAGTATGGCGGCTGCTTGATGTTGACCTGACGGCCATGGCCCGGTACGACCCGGACGACGTCCTGACGTACGTCGCGCGCTGGGGTGCGACCAGCGAGGACCGGAGCGGCGGCCTTCGCACCACCCTGGGCGGGCGCAATGTGATGACGCTCGTGTCCGAGACCGGCCGGCCGGCGCGCATGGATGACTTCTCCCAGGCGACGGGTCCCGCCGCCGACCTCGTCCGCAGTCTCGGCATCCGCTCGAGCGTCGGGGCGCCGATCCGCGTCGAGGGCCGGCTGTGGGGCATCATGCTCGTGTCGACCAGGAGCGTGCAGCCGCTGCCGGCGGACACCGAGGACCGGCTGGTGGGCTTCACCGAGCTGGTCGGCACCGCGATCGCCAACGCCCAGGCCCGCGTGGAGCTGCGCGGCTACGCCGACGAGCAGGCCGCGCTGCGCCGGGTGGCGACGCTGGTCGCGGGCGGGGCGCAACCGGAGGACGTGTTCGCCGCCGTCGCCGCCGGAGCCGGGCGGCTGCTCGGCGCCGACCTGACGGCCGTTGGCCGGTACGAGCCGGACGAGATGATGACGGTGCTCGGCGCCTGGCGCACCACGGGGGCGCCGATGCCCTTCACGGTTGGCAACCGGGTGCGGCTCGGCGGGCACAACATGGCCACGCTGATCTGGAAGACCCAGCAGCCGACCCGATTCGACCACTATGAGGACGCCACGGGCCCGATGGCCACCGTGGGACATGAGTGGGGATTTCGCGCGACGGTGGGCGCGCCGATCAGGGTCGAGGGCCAGCTCTGGGGCGTGCTGACCCTCGTGTCCACGCGCGAGGAACGGCTGCCGGCGGACACCGAGGACCGGCTGGTTGGCTTCACCGAGCTGGTCGGCACCGCGATCGCCAACGCTCAGGCCCGCGTGGAACTGCGCGGCTACGCCGACGAGCAGGCCGCGCTGCGCCGGGTGGCGACGCTGGTCGCCAGGGCGGCGCCGCGGGACGAGGTGTTCGCCGCGGTGACCGAGGAGATCGGGCGCGTGCTGGCCGTCGACTTCGCGGGGATGAGCCGCTATGACGCGGGCGAGACGGCGACAGCGGTCGGCATGTGGACAAGGACGGACAGCCCCTGGCCCATCGCGATCGGCGACCGGCTGAGCCTCGACGGGCGGAACGTGACCACGCTGGTGCACCAGACGGGTGAGCCCGCGCGGATCGACGACTACCGCGAGTCCTCGGGCATGTTCGCCCGGGCCGGCCGGGACTGGGGCTTCCGCTCGGCCGCGGGCGCGCCCATCCATGTCGCGGGCCGCCTGTGGGGCGTGGTGACCGTGGCGTCGGCGCACAAGGCATCGCTGCCGAGGAACACCGAGGCGCGGCTCAGCGCGTTCACCGAGCTGGTCGGCACCTCGATCGCCAACGCCGAGGCGCAGACCGCGCTGGCCGCCTCCCGCGTGCGCATCGTCACCGCCGCCGACGAGGCCAGGCGGCGCATCGAGCGCGACCTGCACGACGGCGCGCAGCAGCGCCTGGTCACCCTCGCCCTGCAGCTGCGGGAGATCCGGGCCGCCGTGCCGCCGGGGGCCGGGGATCTCGCCCGGCGGCTGGACGGCGTGGCCACCGGGCTGGATGACGCGCTGG
>Ga0306924_10008540_pt1 | contig 10333 bp, 9 predicted proteins | sample sta12Can44000111_FD_203756 | JGI IMG/M metagenome (GOLD analysis project Ga0306924, IMG submission 203756) | Lab enrichment of tropical soil microbial communities from Luquillo Experimental Forest, Puerto Rico - statanox.12C.anox.44.000.111 (v2)... | ecosystem: Environmental > Terrestrial > Soil...
CCCACAATCTGATCGGTGAACGCGAGTTCGGCATGATGAAGCCGACAGCGATCCTTATCAACACCTGCCGCGGCCCTGTCGTGGACGAGAAGGCGCTCTACATGGCATTGCACGACGAGAAGATCCTCGGCGCTGGGCTCGACGTCATGGTCGAAGAACCGCCCAAGCCCGACCATGAGCTCTTCACGATGAAGAACGCGATTTTCAGCCCACACGGCGCCGGGCCGACCTGGGACAATCACTGGAAGCGTTGGCGCAACGCCTTCGACAATTTCGAACGCGTCGCACGCGGCCAGAAACCGTTCTGGATCGTCCCGGAATTGCGCGACTAAGCGGGGTGGGGGCAAGCGGGGTGAGGGGCCTCTAGCCGAGGAACTCGTGCAAGGCGGCGGCGAGTTCTTTCGGGTTGTCGCCTTGCACAGTGTGGCCGGCTTTGGGGATCGTGACGTAGCGACCGTTGGGTAGGCGTGACGCCAACCGCTCGGCGTCGTCTTCATGAAAGACGTCGCTTTCGGCGCCACGCACGACCAGGGTCGGACAGGTTATCTTGGCGAGCCCTTCGGCGAGCCCGCGTCGCTCTGCGGTGTGCGCCTCGCCCATCTGTTGAAACCGCCGGCGGTCGTATTTCCAGGTCCAGGTTCCGTCGGTCTGCTGCCGCAGATTGTGCATGAGGCTGCGGCGCAGGACCTTCGGGTCGCGCCGCGGGTTGAAGGCGAGCGCCCGCTGGATGATTTCGTCGAGCGATTCCGGGTTGGCTCCGCCGTTCACAAAGTCGCGGATGCGGCTCGACCCCGGACGCCTGACCTCGGGGCCGGCATCTATCACTACAAGATGGGAGAGCCGTTCCGGATAGTGGATTGCAAAGGCGAGCGCATTGATTGCGCCCATCGACATCCCGGCGAGAACGAAATTGCCGAGGCCGAGTGTATCGACAAAACCTTTGACGTCCTCGCGCTGTGCCGCAATGGAATAATCGGCGTCGGGCGCCCAGTCGGTGTCGCCATGCCCGCGCTGATCGAGCGCAATACAGTGAAACTCCTCGCGCAATGCCAGGCAGCAGAGATCCCAAGTATGCGCTGTCAAAGCGCCGCCATGGAGAAAAAGAAGCGGCCGCAGCCGCTCGTTGCCCCAATCGAGATAACGAAATCGAAGATGACCGACGAGCACGGTCTTTTCGTTCGGCAATACAACGTCTTCAAAGCTGAAGCCGGCGCGCACCGCGGTGGTCTTGAGGTGATCGTGATACTCGTCGGCGGATAGTGTCATGGCTTGGCGGCTCCGTAACCAGCGTCGGCTAGCACAGCCTTAGCACGAACCGGTGTGTCGGCCACTACCGTCGTCGCTTTGTGATTAGCACACCCGCGTCCTCGTCATGGCTAATAGCGCTCCCAAGGTGTGTCTACGGTGATGGAAGGGATACACTGTACGTCGAAACCATCCGCCTAAAGGAGAATGCCGATGGCGTACGACCTGCTGATCAAGAACGGGCTAATTGTCGATGGTTCGGGGATGCCTGCGTTCCGGTGACGTCGGCGTCAAGAACGGCAAGATCGCTGAAATCGGCAAATTGAGCGGAGCGGCGAGCCGCACGATCGATGCCGAGGGTCGCGCCATCGCTCCCGGTTTTATCGATAATCACTGCCATTACGATGCCCAGGTCACCTGGGACCCGCTCTGCACGTTCTCGCCCGAACACGGAGCTACCACCGTGATCTTCGGGAACTGCTCGCTGTCATTGGCGCCGGTGCGCAAGGGCGCCGAGGAGCGGCTGGCCGAGTTCCTTTCTTATGTCGAAGCGATCCCGATGGAGGTGTTGCGCACGGTCGAGTTCGACTGGGAGACGACCGGCCAATACATGGAGCGGCTCGACAAATCCCTCGGCGTCAATGTCGGCAACCTGATCGGGCACACCGCGGTGCGCCATTACGTGATGGGCGACGAGTGCCAGAAGCCGGGGGCCTCGGACAATCAGATCAAGGCCATGCAGGACGTCGTCCGCGACGGCATGAAGGCTGGCGCGCTCGGTCTCTCGGTATCGCGTGAGAAGGGCCATTACGACCCGCAGGGCGTCCACATCCCCGCCCTGTGGGCCGACGAAAAGGAGATCTTCGCGCTCGGCGACGTATTGCGCGACATGGGCACTGGCACAATCCAGGCCGGCGGTGGGCAATATGTCGAATTGAAGGACGGCATGATCCGTCGTCTCGCCGAGGCGACCGGGCGGACCGTCGTTTACAACAGCCTCTCGCAGACGATGCGCAAGCCCGACGAGTGGAAGACCCATATGGCGCGCGTCGAGGAGACCGCGGCAATGGGTATCCGGGCCTACCCGATGTGCAGCCCGAACCGCGTGACGCAGGACTTCACGATGAAGAACTGCCAAGTCTTCCGCAGCTTGCCCACTTGGCACCCGATCCTGTTGATGTCGGACGAGGAAAAATTACGGCTCTACGCCGATCCCGAGATTCGCGCCAAATTGCACGACGAGACGGTCGTCAACAAGCCGGAGAGTGCCGTCGGTTTCTCGAAGACCTGGTGGAATTACATGTGGGTCAACGAGCCGGTGCTCGAAAAGAACAAGTGGATGCAGTTCAAATCGATCGGGCAGATCGCCGAGAAGCAGGGCAAGCGCGTGATCGACGCTTTCCTCGATCTGGCTGTGGAAGAGAAGCTCAAAACCCGCTTTCTGCAGGCCGAGAATAACGTCGACGACGAAGCGCTGACCAAGATCCTCACCCACCCCAACGCAGTAATCGGGCTCGGCGACGGCGGCGCGCATGTGCAGTTCCACGGCGGCTACGGCTATCTCACCAAGCTTCTTGGCGAATGGGTACGCGAGAAGCAGGCGATGAGCCTGGAGCAGGCGGTGCGGCGGCTGACTTTCGACTCTGCCTCGACCTTCGGGCTCTATGACCGTGGGCTGTTGCGCCCCGGCATGGCCGCCGATGTGGTGATTTTCGATCCCGCTACAGTCAAATGCGGGCACGAGGTAGTTGTCCGCGACTTCCCGAAGGGCGCCTGGCGCATCAAGGAGCCGGCCGAGGGCATCTTCGCCACGGTCGTCAACGGCCAGGTGCTGTACGACGAAGGCAAGCACACTGGCGCCTTGCCCGGCCGCGTGCTGCGCAACAGCTATTATCACGCCAACCACGCGTAGGATCTCTCGTCAGCCTGAGATTGATTCGCTTCGCTCGCAATGACAGAATTTCCGGTCATTGCGAGGAGCGCGGAAGCGCGACAAAGCAATCTCGACGGGAGGACGGGAATGGCTGAAATCCTGGGGCTAGGCTGCACGCACCGCCCGGTGATGCTGCGCCGGGACGAGGACTGGACCGCAATGATGCGGGCCTCGCTCGACGACCCGGATATGCCGGTGGAGATGAAAGATCCGTCGCGCTGGCCGCCGCAGTTGCGCGCGGAACTCGGCGACGATTTCGGGGCCAGCGCGGCCGGTCGAGCGCGCCAGGTCTTCCGCCGCCACTTTGCCGAGGCACGGCGAGCGCTGGATGAGTTCAAGCCGGACCTCATCGTCATGTTCGGTGACGACCAGTACGAGAATTTCAAGGAGGACGTTGTCCCGCCTTTCGCAGTGCTGGCCTACGACCGGCACGAGATCGAGCCATGGAAGAACCGGGCCTGGAACCCGTGGGGCGAGCCGAACAACAAGCGGTTCAGCTTCAAGGGGCATCGTGCCGCCGGCAAATATCTGGCATCGGGGCTGCTCGAGCACGGCATCGACGCAGCCTACGCCTACCGGCCACTGCATCACCCGCTCGGCCACGCTTTCGCCTACACGCTGCTATTGCTCGACGACGAGCGGCGCGGGTTCGGCTACCCGGTCGTGCCGTTTTCGGTGAACTGCTATGGCCGGCGCGTCAACGCGGCGCGCGGGCTGCGACTGCCGTTGGCGATGCGCGACAAGATCCGCGAGCTCGATCCGCCTTCACCGAACCCCGCACGGTGCATGGCGGTGGGTGCTGCCACGGCGCGGGTGATGGCAAAGAGCCCATGGCGCACCGCGATCATGGCCTCGTCGAGCTGGTCGCACTCGTTCCTGACCGAAAAACACTACCAGCTATGGCCCGATGTGGCTGCCGACCGGTGGCTCTATGCAGCGCTCGAAGCTGGCGATTACGCAACTTGGCGCCGCTACACGACAGACGAGATCGAGGATGGCGGGCAGCACGAGGTGCTGAACTGGTTTTGCTTATTGGGCGCCATGGAGGAGCTTGGCCGCAAGCCCGACCGCTCCGATTTTATCGAGACCTGGGCCTTCGTCTCACCCGCCGTATTCGCCTATTATCCGCCTTAGCCGGCGGGAACCTCGGCCAAAAGGCGGCCGAAGGTGGGAAGGCGGTCGCCGGTGTTGAAGGTCCGCAGCATTGCCCAGAACGAAGCCTGGTTGGTGGTCACCACAGGCTTGTTGAACTCCTGCTCCCACGCAGCAATCGAGCTCAGCGTTGGGAAATTGCCGCCGGGGACCACAAATGCCTCGATCTCGGGCCGGTCTATTCGGGCGAAGGCGTCGCGCGCATTCTCCGGGCCGAGCTGTCCGATGGCATAGGAGTCGGTCGCGCCAAACCCTTCGAGCGCAATCGTTTCGAGGCCGTGCTTGGTCTCGAAATAGCGAGCGGCACGGTTGTTGACCGCGTCCGAATAGGGCGAAACGATCGCAATGCGGTGCGCCCTCAGCGCGTGAAGCGCCCGCCCGACCGCCTGCGCCGAGGTGATCGCCGGAGCGCCGGCGCCCACGGTCATGCGTTGCGTCACGACCTCGTCGTAATCGTCGGCGAAGAGGCTCGCCGAAGTCTGCGCCAGAATCACCAGCTCGACTTTCGCAGTACCGAGCAGACGCGCCTGATGGTCGATGTCCTCATCCCGGCTCGGCGAAAAAGTCTGCCCGGGTGCGCTCGTCATCAACCGCCCGATATGCGCCTGGTAGGCCGGCGGCAACAGACGGCATTCCATCTCCACGGTGGTATTGGTCGACGGTATCAGAACCCCGAAGTGGCGGGTCATTGCGTGGGCCTTTTTCTGATCTGGGCGGGTCGTCAGACTAGCAGCGAACACCCGCGATTTGCTACGGTTGCCGATCGCCTCAATAAATTAGAAAGGATGCTGGGAAATGAACGATACGATGACTTTGGCCGAGCGCGCCGATGCGCTCGAGCATCGGATGATGCGCCAACTGGATGCGATCATCGTAAGATCCCGTCTGTTCAAACTTGCCGATGGGGATATGAGCATCCCGAACGGCCCGGCATTACTGGCCGCCAACCCCGGCAAGCACATGCTGATGGGGGACGATCCGCGGCTGCCCGAGATGCCCGAGAAGCCGACTCTGATGGATTTTTTCAAATACCGGTTCGGCCCGGCAAACCATCTGCTGCAAAGCGCCCGGCATGCAGCCAGAGCGGGTATGGACGAAAAGGTCATCCTCGCCAGCCTGTTGCACGACATCGGCGTCATTGGTTTTATCCGGGCCGATCACGGCTATTGGGGTGCCCAAATGGTCGCGCCCTATGTCGACGAGGAGGTGTCGTGGGCAATCCGCGCCCATCAGGCGCTGCGCTTCTATGCCGACGAATCGGTCGGCTATTCTTATCCCGAATCCTACACCAAGAATTTCGGCGCCAATTACCGGCCGGACCCTTACATCGAGGAAGAATACAAACGAGCGCGCGACCATAAATGGTACATGACCGCACGGTTGATCACTGTGCATGACATCTATTCGTTCGACCCCGACGTGGTTGTCGAGCTCGAAGAGTTCACCGATGTCATCGGCCGCAACTTCAAGCAGCCGAAAGAGGGGCTTGGCTGGGACAGCAGCCCCTCAGCGCATATGTGGCGCACGCTGATCCGGCCCACCCGATACCTGTAACCATTCGCGGGGTCCGATGGCCGACCTTCCGATCAGCCTGACCTGCGCCGATTATGCGCGGGTCATGCCGCTGGCCGCGGGTGACGTCAAACCCGAGGGTATCTCGCTGACCTTGGTTCATGGCACCAGCGGATCTTGGGAGATGCGCGCCGAAATGCTGCGGCGTGCGCTCCACGATCCGAAGGTGCATGGCGGCGAGGCGTCGATGGCGGGGCATCTCCGCCGTATAGACCAGGGCGACCGAAGCCATGTGGCTTTACCGGTCTTCCCCTTGCGCAATTTCACGGCGCGCGACCTCTATGTGCGCAAAGACGGTGCCATACGAGCTCCGGCCGATCTGAACGGCAAGCGGATCGGCATGTACGATTGGGTGGCCAGCGGCTCGATCTGGTATCGCCACTTTCTGCGATTCGTCGGGGTGCGGCCGGAGGGCGTCCAATGGTGGATCGGCGACATCGACACGCCGCGAGCGCAGACCCACGTCTATGCCTTGCCGGATGGCGTGCATCGACCGCCGGCGGGGCGCTCATTATCCGAGATGCTGATCGCCGGGGAGCTTGATGCGATCTACAGCCCGGCCCGGCCGCAGAGTTACGACCCGGTGAAGGGGCCGATTGTGCGGCTGTTTGCGGACATCCGGACAATCGAGCGCGATTATTTCCGCCAGACCGGCTGCTTCCCGCCGCAGCATCTCGTGATCCTGCGCCGCGACGCGTGGGAGCGCGATAAGTGGATCGCGCGCAGCCTCACCGACGCGTTTGTCGGTTGCAACGACCAGTTCGCGGCGGCGCAGCGCAATTTCCCCTATGTCTCGCCCTGGCTCGATGCCGAGCTCGAAGAGACCGAGGCGGTGATGGGAAAGGACTTCCATCCCTATGGTTTCGAGAAAAACCGCGACGTGATCGATGTTTTCTGCCGGCAGGCACACGAGCTCGGGATCGTCAGCCGACTGATCACCGCTTACGAATATTTTGCCGAGTATCTCGCGTCTTGAGGCCGCCCAAGGCGCAAATCAAACCCCTCGCTCAACCGTAGCGGATAGCGGGCCCATAAGGGTCTGGCCGGCTCGCCGCCTGGCTCTCCTCCAATTGCCGCAGTCGATTTTCAAAGTCGCTCGTGTCGATTGCCCGCAGAAAGGTTTCGATCATATTGGACAGCGCGACCCCCTCGCTGGGAGTAATGGCGCCGCGCCCGACCGCTCCGGTGATCACTTTTATCGCACCCAGGATATCGGTTGCGCTGTGGATCGGCGGCAGAGCGAGCTCGACCGACCGTTCGCGGCGTGGCGCGACAGTGCGGTCGAGACAGAGCCGCAACGCGGCCTGATCGCCGGCGAGCGCCAGCTCGACCGCCTTGCGGGTTAGTGCGGTGGCTTCGCTATCGAGCAACAACTCCGCAGCCCGAGTGGCCCGGTTCGAGGAGCCGCGGGGGCGGCCAGAAGGATTGCCGGACTGGCCCCTTCGAAACGGGCGCCCGCGGCCCCTCCTGGCTGTTTTTGCTGTTTTTTGCAGCGAAATATCAGTCATCATTCCATCTCGTTCGGCGATCCTGCGCCGGCCATCGGCGCTTCCCGGAGCGACATGGAACACGAACATTATGGCAATTTTAGCGTTGCCGATAAGGCAATAAAGAAGGTAACTCACGATCGGCGAAGCCGAATGTGATCCTTCGGTTTTCAAGAGATTTACTGACGACTAAGGGTTGACCTTCTAGAATCCCAATGGTCGAAAATGAGCCGGGATCAAGGAAGAACATGAACACAAGCGCCAGAACCATGCGACCTCGGCAGACCGCTGATCGACACGGGCAGCCGCCGCTACCGTTGATCGGTCCGCTGACGATCCGGTCGGGCACACATCAGCCGGAGCCGGACAAACCCCATTTTGAACAAGCCTTCAAAAACATCGATGACGTGCTCCGCAAGGAGGCCGGCTGCACCACCGAGCTGGACTACACCGAGCAGACCTGATGGCTCTTGTTCCTCAAATATCTCGATGGCCTCGAGCAGGACAAAGCCATGGAGGCCGAGCTCGAAGGGAAGAAATACACCTTCATTCTCGATGAAGCCTACAGTTGGGAAAGCTGGGCCGCACCCAAAGACCTCGCCGGCAGGCTCGACCACAATAACGCGATGACCGGCGATGATCTCCGCGATTTCGTCGACCAAAAGCTGTTCCCCTACCTGCACGGCTTCACCCAAAGGGCCGGCGGATCGAACACGATCGAATACAAGATCGGGCAGATCTTCGGCGAGATCAGAAACAAGATCTCTAGCGGTTATAACCTCCGCGAAATCATCGACCACATCGACGAACTACGCTTCCGCTCGCAGACCGAAAAGCACGAGCTGTCGGTCCTTTACGAGGAAAAGATCAAGCGCATGGGTAATGCCGGGCGCAACGGCGGCGAGTATTACACGCCGCGGCCGCTGATCCGCGCTATCGTCCAAGTCACAAAGCCCCGCATCGGCGAACGGATCTACGACGCGGCGTGCGGGTCGGCGGGCTTCTTGTGCGAATCGTTCGATTACCTGGAATCCAACGGCAATCTCACGACCAACGACCTCTCGACACTGCAGACCCGCACCTTTTACGGCAAAGAGAAGAAGTCGCTCGCGTACGTTATCGCGATCATGAATATGATCCTGCACGGCATCGAGGCGCCGAACATCATCCACACCAACAGCCTGACCGAGAGCCTCGCCGACATTCAGGAAAAAGACCGCTTTGACGTGGTGCTGGCAAATCCGCCCTTCGGCGGCAAGGAGCGGCGCGAAGTTCAGCAAAATTTTCCAATCCGTACCGGCGAGACAGCCTTCCTGTTTCTGCAGCACTTCATCCGGATGCTAAAGGCCTGCGGGCGCGGCGGCATCGTGATTAAGAATACCTTCCTGTCCAATACCGACAACGCTTCGATCAGCCTGCGCAAATTATTGCTCGAAAGCTGCAACCTGCACACCGTGCTCGACCTTCCCCGCGGGGTCTTTCAGGGCGCGGGCGTCCATACCGTGGTGCTTTTCTTCCAGAAGGGCGCCTCGACGCGCAACATCTGGTTCTCTACCAGCTCGACCCCGGCCGGAGTCTCGGCAAGACCAACCCTCTCAACGATGACGATCTCGCTGAATTCGCGGCATTGCAAAAGACGTTTGCCGACTCGCCGAAGAGCTGGAGCATCGACCCCGCGAGCATCGACAAATCGACCTTCGACCTTTCGGTGAAAAACCCTAACAATGGCGACGAAATCGCCCATCGGAGCCCGCTCGACCTCCTCGCCGAGATCGCCGCGCTCGACGCGGAGAGCGCAAAAGTGCTGGGCAACATCAGGGCGCTGTTGTGAAAAACGGATGGCAGGCCAAGAAGCTTGGTGCGCTTTGCGAGATTGAGTTGGGAAGAACACCGGCGCGGGCGAATAACTCGTATTGGGATGAGAGGCGAGAAACAGGCAATGTTTGGCTTTCAATCGCTGACCTACTAAAAGCTGAAGACAATATCGTCGCTGATAGCAAAGAGTACGTGTCAGACGAGGGGGCGGCAATATGCAAGCTCGTCCCCAAGGGGACGTTGCTGGTCAGTTTCAAGCTTACGCTTGGACGTTTGGCATTTGCAGGCCAGGACCTCTTTACAAATGAGGCGATTGCCGCGTTGTCCATCCTCAACGAGCATGAGTTGTCGAAGGAGTTTCTATTCTACTTCTTGCACTTTTTTGATTGGACAAAGGCAGCCGAAAACGATGTGAAGCTGAAGGGGATGACGCTCAACAAGGCGAAGCTGAAGGAAATGACGATTCACTTTCCGCCGCCAGCCGAGCAGCGGCGGATCGTCGGCATCCTTGACGAAGCGTTTGAGGGTATTACGGTTGCGAAAGCCAACGCCGAAAAGAACCTCAAAAACGCCCGTGCCCTCTTCGAAAGCTTTTTGAATCTCGCTATTCAAGGAAGGTTGATCCCACAAAACTCTGCCGATTCCCCTGCAGCGGAGCTCATCAAGGAGATCGAACAGGCCCGGAATGCCGCCATCAAGCAGGGCAGAGCGAAGCCCGAAAAATCACGTCCGGCCGAAACTAAAGAGGACACTCAAGTTGAGCTACCGAATAGCTGGAAATGGGCTCGGCTTGAATCTTTGACAGGTAGCATCAGCGACGGCGTGCATAAGACGCCGCAATACTCGTCCAATGGCATCCCGTTTGTCACCGTCAAGAATTTAACGGCAGGACCGGGCATTTCCTTCGACGAGACAAATTTTATCACGCGAGAAGACCATGAGGAGTTCGTCAAACGCACGCACCCTGAGAAGGGCGATATCCTAATCACCAAGGACGGAACTATCGGGGTTGTCCGTTTAATCGAGACCGACATCGAATTTTCAATCTTCGTCTCTGTAGCGTTAATAAAGCCCATTATGAGAGAGCTGGGGCCATACCTTGTTTATGCGCTACGTGCCTCGTGCGTGC
>Ga0306924_10008541_pt1 | contig 10333 bp, 9 predicted proteins | sample sta12Can44000111_FD_203756 | JGI IMG/M metagenome (GOLD analysis project Ga0306924, IMG submission 203756) | Lab enrichment of tropical soil microbial communities from Luquillo Experimental Forest, Puerto Rico - statanox.12C.anox.44.000.111 (v2)... | ecosystem: Environmental > Terrestrial > Soil...
TCCGGTTCGCATAGCGGATCGAGCCGTCCCGGTCGCAGACGATCACGGAGTCGGGCATGAACGCCAGCAGCTCGAGGTCCACCGCGCTCCTCCCGATCGAGACCCAGACGCGGAGCTAATGGCTCCGCGCGGAGGTGGCTGGCCAATCTGGGGGATGAACCCGACCGCGAGGGACGCGCCGAGCGGCGCGCACACCGTCACGGCGTCGTGGAGCGCTCTCCGGCGGCCGGCGGCTGGGCGTGGGCCGGTGCGCTCGCGGCGAGGAACCGGGCGACTCGCGCCCGGGCCTCGTCGCGATGGGTGAAGATGGCGACGTCGTTGCTCGTGCCGGGGAGGCCCGATCGTCGGGGCTCCTGCAGGGGGCATGGTCGCGCTCCTCGGTGCCCTCGACGCTTATCACGCCGCTTCCGCGGGACGGCGACTCAGAACGCCGCGAGCCCGAGGCGGATCGCCGCGAGCGTTCCCGCCCCCATCGCGATCCAGAGCGCGACGCCGAGGACGAGCGGCCGTGCGCCGACGGCACGGAGGCTCTCGCGCGAGAGGCCGAGACCGATGAGGAACAGCGTGACGACGAGCGCGCGCGTCGCGATCGCGGAGGCGAGCCGCCCGGCGGACCGGAGCTCGGGGACGTACGTCGTGACGGCCGCCATCGCGACGAAGCCCAGGATGAACCAGGGTGGGCTGGCGCTCCTCCGCTCGCCGCCGCCGCGCCGGCTCTCCACCGCTCCGAGCCCGAGCGTCACCGGTACGATCCAGAGGGCGCGCGCGAGCTTCACGGTCGTCGCGACCGCGAGCGCGGTGGGACCGTACTGGAGCGCCGCGCCCACCACCGAGCTCGTGTCGTGGATGGCGAGCGCGGCCCACAGGCCGAACGCGGGCTCGCCGAGGTGCGCGAGGTGTCCCATCGGCGGGAACACCACCAGCGCGACGGAGTTCAGCATGAACACGGTCGCGAGGGAGACCGACGTCTCGCGGTCGTCGGCGCCGAGCACCGGCGCCGCGGCGGCGATCGCGCTCCCGCCACAGATGGCGGTGCCCACCGTCACGAGGATCCCGGTGCGGCGGTCGACCGCCAGGGCGCGCGCGAGCACGATCCCGAGCACCGCGCACGCGGAGATGCTCGCCACGGTGTAGCCGATGCCCCGGGCGCCCGCGCGGAGGACGGCCCCGAGATCCATCGCACCGCCGAGCCCGACGACCGCCGCGGGGAGCAGCTTGCGCGCGAGCACGCGCGTGCGGTCCACGACCGGGTTTCCCAGCGCGAGCGCGACGCAGATCCCGGCCACGAGCGCGGCGGCGGCGGGCACGCCCGGGATGCAGGCGACGAGGACGCCGAGGACCACGAGGAGGGTGGCGACGCGGGACTTCATTCGGGCGACCGTGATACCGCGCTCCCGGCCCGGACGCGACGGCCGTCTTCGTTGAGAAGTGCATGCGGGCCCCACGGCCGCAGCCGAGGACGCGCCAGGCAGGCGCTCGCTCTCGTCCCGCCCCTCCCTGGGCCATTCGAGCGAAAACGGCGCTCGTTACGTCGGCCCGAGCCCGGTTCACCCACCGGGAGAGGGAGACTCGTGATGCGGACGATCTGCTCGATGATTGCGGTCGTGTTGCTCGCCGCCGCGCCCGCCGCGGCAAACGCCAAGAAGAAGGACGCGGCCACGAAGCCACAGGCGGTGTCGGTCAATGCAGCGGACCTCCAGTGGGGTGAGACGCCGCCCCAGCTCCCGAAGGGCGGACAGATCGCGGTCCTCAGCGGAGATCCTTCGAAGAAGGGCGCGTTCGCGATCCGGTTCAAGATGCCCGACGGCTACAAGATCCCGCCGCACTGGCACACGCAGGACGAGCAGCTCACCGTGCTGTCCGGCACGCTCGTGCTCCACATGGGAGACACGATGGATGCCCCGGCCCATGACCTCACGGCCGGCGCCTACCATTACCTGCCGGGGAAGATGCACCACGCGGCCGAGGGGAAGGGCGAGACCGTCGTGCAGATCCAGGGCATGGGCCCGTTCGACATCCACTACCTGAACCCCGCCGACGATCCGACCAAGAAGTCCGCGAAGATGTGACGCGACGCGGCTTCGAGAGGGCGGCGGAGACCGCCGATCCCGCGTTCCTCGAAGGGCTGCCAGCGAGAACTTCTGGCGAATTGCCCCTCGACGGGTAACAGTTGTCGCGGCTTCGCCCCCTCACGAAAGGCGCTTATGGAGCACTCTCGGAATGCGGCGTCGATGCTTGTCCTGGCCCTCGGCCTCGTCACGATCCCGGCCACGGCCTCCGCGGGAAAGACGCTGGATGGTGTAAAGCAGCGCGGGCAGGTGGTGTGTGGCGTCAACACCTCGGCCCCCGGGTTCTCCTCCACCGACAGCCAGGGCCGCTGGCGCGGGATGGACGTGGATCTCTGCCGCGCCGTCGCGGCGGCGGTGCTCCATGACGCGAACAAGGTCCGCTACGTCCCGCTCAACTCGCAACAGCGCTTCGCGGCGCTCCAGTCGGGCGAGGTCGACATCCTGTCCCGCAACACGACCTGGTCGCTCACCCGCGACGCCTCCCTCGGCATCGTCTTCACGGGCACCATCAACTACTTCGACGGCCAGGGCTTCATGGTGCCGAAGAAGCTCAACATCTCGAGCGCGAAGAAGCTCAACGGCGCCACGGTGTGCGTCCAGTCCGGGACCACGAGCGAGAAGAACGTGACCGAGTTCTTCGCCGCCAACAACGTGAAGTACAAGTCGGTGGTCTTCGACACCGCGGAGGCGATCCAGGCCGCGTTCTTCGCAGGCCGGTGCCAGGCGTACACCACCGACATGTCCGATCTCGCCGGCGCGCGGACGCACGCGAGCAATCCGGCCGACTACGTCGTCCTGCCGGAGGTGATCTCGAAGGAGCCCCTCGGGCCCGCCGTGCGGCGCGGCGACGACGAGTGGTTCCAGATCGTCCGGTGGGCGTTCTACGCCACGGTCGAGGCCGAGGAGCTCGGGCTCACGTCGGCCAACGCCGACAAGCAGCGGGCGGAGAGCAAGGACCCGGCGGTGCAGCGCATGCTGGGGACGGGCGAGGACACCGGCAAGCTGCTCGGGCTCGACAAGGACTGGACGTATCGCATCGTCAAGCAGGTGGGGAACTACGGCGAGAGCTTCGAGGCGAACATGGGCCCCAAGACGCCGATGGGGTTGCCGCGAGGCGTGAACAACCTCTGGTCGAAGGGCGGTCTCTTGTACGCGCCGCCGCTCCGCTAGCGACGACGCACGCGTGAGCCGATCCCTCCTCTCCTGGTCCACGCGGTCGGGGCGGGCGCGCCTGTACCAGGTCGCGCTCGCCGCCGCGCTGCTGCTGGCGGCCGCATTCCTGTGGAGCAACCTGCGCGGGAACCTCGCCTCGCGGCAGATCCGCTCCGGATTCGGGTTCCTCCGGGAGCCCGCCGGCTTCGCCATCGGCGAAGGACCGGTGCCCTACTCGCCCAGCGACAGCTACCTGATGGCTTTGGCCGCGGGCGTGGCGAACACGCTGCGCGCCGCGGTCGTGGGCATCGTGCTCGCCACGGTCCTCGGCACGCTGGTGGGGATCGGCCGGCTCTCCCGCAACGTCCTCGTGCGCGGCGCCTGCGCCGCGTACGTGGAGGTGCTCCGCAACATCCCGCTCCTCCTCCAGCTCCTCGCCTGGTATCTCGTGGCGACGGAGCTCTTGCCGGAGGCCACCAGCCCTCTCCAGCTCGCGCCGCACGTGTACCTGAGCAAGGAAGGGCTGCAGTTTCCCGTGCCGGTGTGGGCCCGCGGGTGGGCCTTCGCGCTCGCGGCCTTCCCGCTCGGCCTCCTCGGCGCGTGGGCGCTGTTCCGGTGGGCGCGGTCGCGGCGGGAGCACACGGGGCACACGCCGCAGGTGCTCTGGCCGGCGCTGCTCGTCGCCATCGGCCTGCCGGTGCTGGGCTGGCTCTCGGGCGGCGCGCCGCGCGAGCTGGACCTCCCCGAGATCACCACCTTCAACGTCGCGGGCGGCCTGGGGATGACGCCGGAGTTCCTCTCGCTCGTCCTGGGCCTGGCCACCTTCACGGCCGCGTACATCGCCGAGATCGTCCGCTCGGGGATCCTCGCCGTGCCGCACGGTCAGACCGAGGCGGCGGCGGCTCTCGGCCTGTCGACGCGACGCGTGCTGCGCCTCGTCGTGCTCCCCCAGGCGCTCCGGGTCATCGTGCCGCCGCTCACGAGCCAGTTCCTCAACCTGACCAAGAACTCCTCGCTGGCGGTCGCCATCGGCTACCCCGACCTCGTGTCGATCACGAACACCGCCATCAACCAGAACGGCCAGGCGCTGGAGTGCATCCTCCTCATCATGTCCGTCTACCTCACCATCAACCTCCTCACCGCGCTCGGGATGAACTGGTACAACCGGCGCGTGGCGCTGGTGGAGCGGTAGTGCCCGCGATGGCCGCCCAGGCGGCGCCAAGCTCCGGGGCCCGCCTGCCGCCCGCCCGGAAACGCGGGGCGTGGGCGTGGCTACGCGCCAACCTCTTCGCCACCGTACCGAGCACGATCGCGACGGTGGTCTTCGTGGCGGCGATCGTGCGCGCTCTCCCGCGCGTCGTGCGCTGGGCCTTCACCGGCGCCGTCTACTCCGCCGACTACGAGGCGTGCCGCGCGCTCGAATACCACGCGGCCTGCTGGGGCTTCGTCACCGAGAAGTACCGGCTCATCCTGTTCGGCCGCTATCCGTATCAGGAGCAGTGGCGCCCGCTGGTCGCCACCGTCCTCGTCCTGGCCGCGCTCGGCGTGAGCGCGCACCCGCGCGCCTGGCGGCGCTGGCTCGTGGTGGTGTGGGCGGTGGTCCTGCCCGCGTTCCTCGTGCTCATGGGCGGCGGCATCCTGGGGCTCACGCGCGTGGAGACGGGGCTCTGGGGAGGGCTGCCGCTCACGGTCCTCCTCACGCTCATCGGCGTCTCGGCCTCCATCCCGCTCGGCATCGTGCTCGCGCTCGGACGGCGCTCGCACCTCCCCTTCGCGCGCGGCGCGTCGACGCTCTACATCGAGCTGGTGCGGGGCGTCCCGCTCATCACGGTGCTCTTCGTGGCCTCATTCGTGTTCCCCCTCGTCATGCCGCGCGGCTTCCGGATCGACGTGCTCACGCGCATCGCGGCGGGCATCACGCTCTTCCAGGCCGCCTACATGGCCGAGGTGGTCCGCGGCGGCCTGCAGGCGCTGCCGCGCGGCCAGTACGAGGCGGCGGCGTCGATCGGGCTCGGCTGGTGGCAGACGCAGCGGAGGGTGATCCTCCCGCAGGCGCTGGTGCTCGTCATCCCCAGCTTCGTGAACAGCCTGCTCTCCACGTTCATGGACACCTCGCTCGTCACCGTGGTCAGCATGTACGATCTCACCGGCGCGCTGCGCCTGTCCCTGGGCGATCCCCAGTGGCGCAACTTCTTCCTCGAGGGCTACCTGTTCGTGGGCGCCGTCTACTTCGTGTTCTGCTTCGGGATGTCGCGCTACAGCGCCTGGCTGGAGCGGCGGCTCGGGCGGTGGACGCTGCGACCGGGGGCAGCGCGCGCATGATCGCCACCCAGCCCATCATCCAGCTCGCGGGCGTGAACAAGTGGTTCGGCAAGTTCCACGTGCTGAAGGACGTGGACCTCGAGATCGCGCGCGGCGAGCGGATCGTCGTCTGCGGCCCGTCCGGATCGGGCAAGTCCACGCTCATCCGCTGCATCAACCGGCTCGAGGAGCATCAGGAGGGGCGCATCGTCGTCGACGGCATCGAGCTCACGGAGGAGCTGCGCGCGACCGAGCGCATCCGGAGCGAGGTGGGGATGGTGTTCCAGCAGTTCAACCTCTTCCCCCACCTCACCGTCCTCGAGAACGTCGCGCTCGGCCCGCAATACGTGCTGAGCGAGCCGAGGAAGCAGGCCGAGGCGCGCGCCCAGCAGCAGCTCGAGCGGGTGCGCATCGGCGATCAGGCAGCCAAGTACCCGGGGCAGCTCTCCGGCGGCCAGCAGCAGCGCGTCGCCATCGCGCGCGCGCTCTGCATGCGGCCCAAGGTCATGCTGTTCGACGAGCCGACCTCGGCGCTCGACCCGGAGATGGTGAAGGAGGTGCTCGACGTCATGCTGGAGCTGGCGACGGAGGGCATGACGATGGTGGTCGTCACGCACGAGATGGGGTTCGCGCGGTCGGTCGCCGACCGCGTGATCTTCATGGACGACGGCCGGATCGTGGAGCAGAACCCGCCCGCCGAGTTCTTCGCGAACCCGCGTCACGAGCGGCTGCGCGACTTCCTCGCGAAGGTGCTGCCGCGCTGAGGAGGTCGGTCGAACGAGGGCCGCGCCGTCGCCCGTCGAGCCGGCCCCTTGTGCTCCCTCCGACCGCCGTGCAACCCTGCCGCGCTCACGGGCCCTCTGGATGGCCCGACCCCCGGCCTACGACGATGCGTCTCCCGTTCCTCGCGGCGTTCCTGCTCGCCCTCTCCGCCGTGCCCGCTGCCCGTGCCTCCACCGACACGGGCGCGGAGCTCACCATCCTCGGCTACCACGAGGTCACGGACCCCGGCCGCGCCCGGGTGCCGAGCTACGCCGTGACGCCAACCGAGTTCGTCCGGCACATGGACTGGCTCCGGAACCACGGCTACCACTTCGTCTCCGTGGACGACGTACTCGCGGCCCGCGGGGGGAAGAAGCCGCTCCCGCCGAAGGCGGTGCTCGTCACGTTCGACGACGGCTACCAGTCGGTCTACGCCAACGCCTGGCCGGTGCTGAAGCTGTTCCGCATCCCGGCCGTCGTGAACGTCGTGGGCAACTGGCTCGAGGAGAAGGGAACGGTGGACTTCGACGGCCACGAGGTGCCGCGGTCCGACATCCTCTCCTGGGCGGCGCTCCGCGAGATGGTCCAGAGCGGGCTCGTGGAGATCGGCAGCCACAGCTTCGACCTCCACCGCGGCATCCAGGGGAACCCGCAGGGCAACCTGCAGCCCGCCGTCACGACCCGCCAGTACGATCCGGCGACGAGGCGGTACGAGGACGAGGCGGCCTACGCCCGCCGCGTGCAGTCCGACCTCGCGCGCAACAGCGACCTCATCCGCCGCCACACCGGGAAGGCCCCGCGCGTGATCGCGTGGCCGTATGGCCGGTACAACGCCATCACCCGCGACGCGGCCGAGCGGCTCGGGATGCACCTCGGGCTCACCCTCGAGGACGGCGCGAACGTGCGAGACACGCCGCTCTGGGGGCTGCGCCGCATCCTCGTCGAGCGGGGCTGGCGGCCGTGGGACCTCCAGCGCGAGATCGCGGCCCGGGACCACGACCTCTCCGACAACGACCGCCCGCAGAAGGTCATGCACGTGGACCTGGACTACGTGTACGACGCCGATCCCGCCCAGCAGGACCGGAACCTCGGCCACCTGCTCGACCGCATCGAGAAGATGGGCGTGAACACGGTGTACCTGCAGGCCTTTTCGGATCCGGACGGCGACGGCTCCGCCGACGCCGTCTACTTCCCGTGCCGGCGCCTCCCGATGCGCGCCGACCTGTTCAACCGGGTCGCCTGGCAGATCCGGACCCGCACGGCGGTGCGGCGGGTCTACGCGTGGATGCCGGCGCTGGCCTGGGAGCTGCCCGCGAGCGACCCGGCCCACGGCGACCGCGTCGTGGCGATCCCCGGCAACCACCCGGACCACGTGAACATGGGCTACCAGCGGCTCTCGCCGTTCTCGGCGCGCGCGCGGCAGGCGCTGCGGGAGATCTACGAGGACCTCGCGCGGTCGGCGCAGTTCGACGGGCTGCTCTTCCACGACGACCTGACGCTCTCCGACTTCGAGGACGCGAGCCCGTTCGCCCTCGCCGCGTATCGCGACTGGGCGCTGCCCGGCTCGGTCGAGCAGATCCGGCAGAGCGACGACCTCATCGGCCGCTGGACCATCCTCAAGATCAACGTGCTCGACGACCTCGCGCTCGAGCTCGCGGCGATCGTCCGCGCGCAGCAGCCCGCGCTGAAGGTCGGGAGGAACCTCTACGCGCAGGTCGCCCTCAACCCGAAGGCGGAGGTCTGGTACTCGCAGTCGCTCGACAACTCCATCGCGCGCTACGACTTCACGGCGATCATGGCGATGCCGTACATGGAGAAGACCGACGACACCGCGGCGTTCTTCCGCGGCCTCGTGCGCTCCGTGGAGGACCGCGGCGCCCTGAAGAAGGTGGTGTTCGAGCTCCAGGCGGTGGACTGGAAGAACGGCAACCGGCTCGTGCCGAGCGAGGAGCTGGCCGGGAGCATCCGCGATCTCTACCGGCTCGGCGCGAGGCACGTCGGCTACTACCCCGACGCGCTCTTCCGGAACCACCCCGTGCCGGGGGTGATGAAGTCCGCGCTCGACGTGCTGCCGAACGCAGCCCAGCAGCGCTGAAGAGGCCGCCGCGTGACCGAGCTCGAGCCCCTGTGGAACGGCCTCGTGGCGTTCGTGTTCCTGTACCCGCTGTTCATGTCGTTCCTCTGGATGACCGGCGCCGCGCTGTTCTGGTGGCGCTTCGAGCGGCTCGAGGCGCCCCCCGACCGGCCGCGGAGGCTGCCCGGCACGCCGCCGGTGAGCGTGCTCATCCCCTGCTACAACGAGGCCGACAACGTCGAGGAGACCGTCGGCCACGCGCTCGCGCTCGACTACCCGGCCTTCGAGGTGGTCGCGATCGACGACGGCAGCAGCGACGGCACGGGCGAGATCCTCGACCGCCTCGCGGCACGCGACCCGAGGCTCCGCGTGGTGCACCTGGCGGAGAACCAGGGCAAGGCGGTGGGACTGCAGGCGGGCGCGCTCCTCGCGCGCCACGAGATCCTGGTCTGCATCGACGGCGACGCCCTCCTCGACCGGCACGCCGCGCACTGGCTGGTGCGCCACTTCGTCGAGCACCCCGAGGTGGCCGCGGTCACCGGGAACCCGCGCATCCGCAACCGCTCCACGCTGCTCGGCCGGATCCAGGTGGGGGAGTTCTCGTCCCTCGTCGGCATCATCAAGCGGGCGCAGCGCTTCTTCGGCCGGATCTTCACGGTGAGCGGGGTCCTCACGGCGTTCCGGAAGACCGCGATCCACGGCGTCGGCTACTGGAGCGCCGACGCGTGGACCGAGGACATCGACATCACCTGGAAGCTCCACCGCGCAGGCTGGGAGGTGCGGTTCGAGCCGAACGCGCTGACCTGGATCCTCACGCCCGAGACGCTGCGCGGGCTCTGGAAGCAGCGGCTCCGGTGGGCGATGGGGGGCGCGCAGGTCCTGCTGAAGAACCTCGGCGCGCTCCTCGTCCCGGGGCAGCGCTTCCTGTGGCCGCTCCTGCTCGAGATGTGCGCGAGCGCGGTCTGGTCGTACGCGATGCTGCTCCTCGGCGTGGTCTGGCTCCTCGGGATCGTGCTCCCGGCCGGCGCCGTCCCGGAGGTCGCGTCTCCGCTCAGCCCCCAGGGCGCCGGAGTCGTCCTCAGCGCAACCTGTCTCGCGCAGTTCGCCTTCAGCGCGTGGCTCGACCGGCGGCACGACCGAGGCCTCACGCGGAACCTGTTCTGGATGATCTGGTTCCCCGTGGTGTTCTGGGTGATCAACTGCGCCGCCACCGTCGTGGCGTACCCGAAGATCGTCGCGGGCGGCCGCGGCGCGCGCGCGCGGTGGGTCAGCCCGGACCGAGGCTTCCGGCCCGACTAGCAGCCAGGTCCGGTCGCACCCCGACTGGACGTGAACACCTCGTTCGGGTAAACCGCCGCTTCCCTCTGGCACGAGCACACACCCGTCCGCTCCGTTCGCGCGGGACAGCGGCGAGAAGACCATGAGCTGTTCCCTCATCATCGACGCGAGTCACCGCCTGCGGTGGCACCAGCGCCTGCTCTCCGGCGCCTCGGCCACGCTCCTCTGGAGCGGCTGGCTGTGGCTGTGGAGGCCGTTGCTCAAGGCCTACAACTCGATCGCGGACCTCGGCGTGTCCGTCACCCCCGCGCTCTCCAACGTCTCCGTGCTCGGCTTCGACGAGGTCCTCCCCTACTCCGTCGCGGCGCTCCTCGGAGCCTCGGGCACGCTGATCGCGTGGAATCGTCTCTCGGTGCAGCGCGCTCGATCGGTGCCCGCGCTGTCCCTCCGCGAGGAGGCCCGGCACTTCCAGCTCGCCGAGCACGAGCTCCGTGCCTGCCGCGAGGCTGCGGTGTGCGTCGTGCACCACGACGAGCACGGCCGGATCTTCCGGCTGGAGCGGGTTGATTAGACGGGGGCTGCGCCCCGCCCCGCGGGCGCTGCTAGCGCAGGAGCTCGTCCGCGTACGCGTAGAGCGCCGGTGAGCCGCCGGTGTGCCAGAACAGGACCGTCTCGTCCTTGCCGATCTCGCCGCGGC
>Ga0306924_10008543_pt1 | contig 10332 bp, 7 predicted proteins | sample sta12Can44000111_FD_203756 | JGI IMG/M metagenome (GOLD analysis project Ga0306924, IMG submission 203756) | Lab enrichment of tropical soil microbial communities from Luquillo Experimental Forest, Puerto Rico - statanox.12C.anox.44.000.111 (v2)... | ecosystem: Environmental > Terrestrial > Soil...
GATAAATTCGAGTCTATCCAGGGCTTCTACGCCATCGTCTGGCGCAACCCCTCAGCTTGAGTGCCGAAAAATGCTCCGCCGATCTTGGCACCTTCGAGGGCGCCCCGGTCGCGTGGCCGCGATGCCCCGGTCTCTGCCGCCGGTCTACGTCGGCAGCGTACGCGTGACGTCCGGCAAGGAGAAGTGAGACCAGAAAGACGGAGTTTGTGCCGGTGGGCCGTACAGGATTTGTACCTGTGACCTCTTCCGTGTCAGGGAAGGAAGGCCAGCAGGTCATGACCAATTTCTATGCTCTGACCTGTGAATTTACCTCCACTAGTCTCCAGCACACGCCACTAGGACACCGGCTCCTGGCGCACCAGTGGCGCATGGCAGACTGTGTCCGAAAGGTGCGGGTGGCCCGCGCATTCGTGGCCGCCGCGCTCGGCGAGTCTCACCCGAACTTCGATGTAGCGCTCCTGCTAGCCAGCGAGCCGGTGAGCAACAGCGTGCGGCACAGCGGCTCGGTGGTCTCGCGGGTGGCCTCGTGGTGGTGACCATGGCGGCCGACAAGGGAGATGTCCGGGGTGGAGGTCATCGGCGATCAAGACGCCGCGCACCGATCCGGCTCGGGCATCTGCCCCTAGCCGGGTAGCCCGAGGACCGCGGCCCTGGCTGCAACGGTTATCCCGGCAGTGGTTGCCTTGATGCGTGCGCTCATCACTCAATCCCTCGGATCGGGTCCTCAGCACGTAACCAGGGGCTGCAGACAGCGTGGAGGCCATGTGGAGGGCAGGGAAGTGAATGGCCTTATTCAGACAGGGACCGTTGGCGGTGACCGCATTTGACGGCGAGCCTCTCCGCCGTACCTGATCTGGGGATAAATCCGGGACACGGCCCGGTAAAGGATCAAACACGGGCAGGCCGTCCCATTGCCACCTGGATGCCGCCGGTGATCAAATGACAGTGGCGATGGGGCTCGCCGCGACCGCGGTTCCCGCTGATGGCCGCTACCTCGACAAGCGACACGGGTGTGGGCATGAAATGGACAGCCGAGCCTGGGTAGCCGACTGGGAGTACATCGTCGCGCGTGACCTGGCGCGGCACCTGGTACCAGCCGTGGACACGAAGCCTGCCTACCGGCCCGCAGGGACGGCGGGAGTGCCGGAAGGCGCGCATGCGGCGCTGTCAAGCAGCGTCGGATGGGTTGACGACGGAGGCCTGCTGGTCGTGCCGGCCGCTGTCTGGCCTTGGCGCGGATGGCGCCGCCGCAGCCTGTATACGCCGCTCGGCGTCGCCGGGATCGGTCAGCAAGGGGTCGGGCTGTGGGTGCGGGCCCTGCCGGCTCCCGGGGTGCGGGTGGGGGTTTCGTTCAGTGATATCGCGGCCGTGGAGGACCAGGCTGGGGGGCCGTGCCGGGTGATCGCCGTGACCGGCTCGCCTGGCTGCCTGCGGCTGCGCTTCCACGACGGGTGGGCGGGCGCGGACGGCTGGATCCGCATGTTGCGGCGGCGCGCCGCCCCGGTGCCCGCGCCCATTCCGCCGCGGAATGGCGGCCGCCGTCCATGGGACTGGCCGGGGCTGGACTCGGTCCTGCTCTACGCCGGCGAGGGTATCGCGTGCGCGGGCTGGCGCTCACGCGCCCGGTCCGCGGGATGCCTGCTGGCGCTGACCTCCCATGAGCTGATCATCGTGATGACCCGAGGCGGGCACGGCAGTCCGCGGCGGATGACCCGGCGCACGCTGTACCTGCCGCGCCAGTCCCTTCAGGCCGCCGGATGCCAGGCGGAAACAGTCCGGGTGCGCAGCGCGGGCACCGAGGTGGAGGTCAGGCTCTGGTCCAGGAAGGCTGCGGCGGACGCGTCCGCCTGGCTCGGGCAGGTCGCCTTGACCCGGGCGCACCGCTAGCATGCCGGCCGCCGCTCCCGTCCCGCGGCCCGACGGTGCTCGCGCTGTACACGGCGGCGAACCTGCTGACCGGGCCGGGCTGCCCGGTGTGCCGCTGCTGGCTCTGCCCGCATCATGCTGGTACTGCTCACGTGTGATGCCCGAGGCACCGATGCAAGGCTTGCATGTGGCTCGTCAACCGTCTACATGCCATGCATGCCGGTTTCGTCCGACGGCGTCGCCCTAGGTCCGGTTGTCGCAGTTCAGGGCAGGTTTGGTGTCTAGGGACGTCTGGCTCGGTCTGGCGAAATCTGGGTGCACACCGGTAGGCCGCCGGCGAGGTGCCTGTGGTTCAGGTCCTTTTCCGGCGGCCCCCGGTCCGAACCGGACTGGCGCCTTTCAGCGCATCCGGCTCTCCAGCGATTTTCACGTGCAGTTCGCGACTGGCTTCCGCCTGCCGCGTGCACGCGGGATTCCCGTCACCGTTTCGGCGCTTTGCATTACGCATACCTCCTGGCATCCGGTCATCCTCGACCGCCTGGCCCCCTTCGCCCTGCGGGCGGCTTTCCCGCCCTCCCCGGCGGGGCGTTACTCCCGCGACTACTACGGGGCCTCTGTCACCGTGGGACTCGCGTCCGGCAGGTGATCCCGCGTTCGTCCCTGTCATACGTGCTAGCGCGACCCAGGCCCCCAACTCATCTCCTTAGATGCCCTCGCTGGGCATCGCCCCGGCACTGGAGGTGCGCCCGCACCCAACGACATGCGGGCGCAGTGCCGGGCACCGGTTTCATGCGTCTTTCCGGAGAGGGCAAGTTTTACCCCGGCTGGAGATTAGGGTTCAGGCAATCCAGCTTTAGCCATATCGCGCGGGTCCCCTCAGCGCGCCGCCCGTACGCATCGGCACGGCCGCTGGTTTCCTGGCATGCTCTTGTCCCCTTCACCTTTCAGATCCAGGTAAGCCATCAGACCCAGGAATATCCTCCAAATTCCTCCCGGCTGCACCGGGGATATGACAGGGCGCCTCGCGGCGCAGGTTGGTCCTTGGTTTGGTGCTGATTTGCCGGACTCCCGGTCAAGGGAGATCCGGCCGCCAACCGCGTCGCTCGGTCCTACGCGGTGCGGCCTCGGCCGTGGCGAGTGATCGCGCCGGTCTCACGGATAATGTGGCGCGGTGCAGATCGTCGACTCGACGCTCGAGGACTGTCTAAGGTGAGGACCACGCACGGCGCCCATCTCATCCACTTGAATGCGCGACTGGAGCCCGGAACTTTGACGACCCGGCGCTTACCGAGGCAAGCGCTCCCCAATGACCCCAGGGAAATGGCGCATCACATGCAGCACACAGCCCTACCATTGCCCCGGTCCTCACTCAGGCATTTCCCGCTGGTCAAGTGGCCAGCGAAAGTACAGCCCTCACGGTGGTCCAGCTGAGCCAGTGCAAGCTCGCGGGAGATGTTGATCAGCTACCCCGGTGATAATGTCCCGACTATGTCACTCAGCAAGTATTTGCTCATTCCGCAGCTCATTTGGTACGGAGCGCGATCGCCTCGCGATCAGGGCATGGCCTGGGATCGATTCTGGGCGAGTATCCAGTGCACCGGCCCGGACGGAGAAGTCCTTTGGGACGCGGCCAGCGCAGACGAGCTCAATGGGGTACGCGCTCACGCGCTGGCGCATATGGCCACGGACCTGCCAGTTGTTGACGTCGGTTGCGGCAACGGCCGGTTCTCGCGGCTGCTAGCGGGCAGCTTCCCCCAGGTGCTGGGCATCGACGTTTCCGCGCACGCTGTGAGGCGGGCCGAAGAAGAGTCCGGCGACGTAGACAATGTGATGTATCGCGTCCTGGACGCAAGCTCGCCCGGCGCGGGCAAGCAGCTCTTCGACGAGCTAGGCGAGGCAAACGTGTTCATGCGTGGCGTCCTCCACATCCTCGACGCCGAGCAGCGCAAGCGAGCGGCGGCTAACCTCCGCGACTTGATCGGCCAGCGTGGCGTGGTCTATTTCGCTGAGACCAATTACGCGGGTGATCCCCTCGATCAGCTGGCCGCCCAGGGGGCGACTCCGACGACCATGCCTGATCCGATCAGGAAATGCCTAGCAGCGGGCATCAGACCACCTCGGCATTTCGGTGAAGCTCAGCTGGTCGCCCTGTTCCCGCCCACGTACTGGGGAACCCTTGATAGCGGTCCGACGACTATGCACGGCGTGCCGCTTACCGCAAAGGATAAATTCGAGTCTATCCAGGGCTTCTACGCCATCGTCTGGCGCAACCCCTCAGCTTGAGTGCCGAAAAATGCTCCGCCGATCTTGGCACCTTCGAGGGCGCCCCGGTCGCGTGGCCGCGATGCCCCGGTCTCTGCCGCCGGTCTACGTCGGCAGCGTACGCGTGACGTCCGGCAAGGAGAAGTGAGACCAGAAAGACGGAGTTTGTGCCGGTGGGCCGTACAGGATTTGTACCTGTGACCTCTTCCGTGTCAGGGAAGGAAGGCCAGCAGGTCATGACCAATTTCTATGCTCTGACCTGTGAATTTACCTCCACTAGTCTCCAGCACACGCCACTAGGACACCGGCTCCTGGCGCACCAGTGGCGCATGGCAGACTGTGTCCGAAAGGTGCGGGTGGCCCGCGCATTCGTGGCCGCCGCGCTCGGCGAGTCTCACCCGAACTTCGATGTAGCGCTCCTGCTAGCCAGCGAGCCGGTGAGCAACAGCGTGCGGCACAGCGGCTCGGTGGTCTCGCGGGTGGCCTCGTGGTGGTGACCATGGCGGCCGACAAGGGAGATGTCCGGGGTGGAGGTCATCGGCGATCAAGACGCCGCGCACCGATCCGGCTCGGGCATCTGCCCCTAGCCGGGTAGCCCGAGGACCGCGGCCCTGGCTGCAACGGTTATCCCGGCAGTGGTTGCCTTGATGCGTGCGCTCATCACTCAATCCCTCGGATCGGGTCCTCAGCACGTAACCAGGGGCTGCAGACAGCGTGGAGGCCATGTGGAGGGCAGGGAAGTGAATGGCCTTATTCAGACAGGGACCGTTGGCGGTGACCGCATTTGACGGCGAGCCTCTCCGCCGTACCTGATCTGGGGATAAATCCGGGACACGGCCCGGTAAAGGATCAAACACGGGCAGGCCGTCCCATTGCCACCTGGATGCCGCCGGTGATCAAATGACAGTGGCGATGGGGCTCGCCGCGACCGCGGTTCCCGCTGATGGCCGCTACCTCGACAAGCGACACGGGTGTGGGCATGAAATGGACAGCCGAGCCTGGGTAGCCGACTGGGAGTACATCGTCGCGCGTGACCTGGCGCGGCACCTGGTACCAGCCGTGGACACGAAGCCTGCCTACCGGCCCGCAGGGACGGCGGGAGTGCCGGAAGGCGCGCATGCGGCGCTGTCAAGCAGCGTCGGATGGGTTGACGACGGAGGCCTGCTGGTCGTGCCGGCCGCTGTCTGGCCTTGGCGCGGATGGCGCCGCCGCAGCCTGTATACGCCGCTCGGCGTCGCCGGGATCGGTCAGCAAGGGGTCGGGCTGTGGGTGCGGGCCCTGCCGGCTCCCGGGGTGCGGGTGGGGGTTTCGTTCAGTGATATCGCGGCCGTGGAGGACCAGGCTGGGGGGCCGTGCCGGGTGATCGCCGTGACCGGCTCGCCTGGCTGCCTGCGGCTGCGCTTCCACGACGGGTGGGCGGGCGCGGACGGCTGGATCCGCATGTTGCGGCGGCGCGCCGCCCCGGTGCCCGCGCCCATTCCGCCGCGGAATGGCGGCCGCCGTCCATGGGACTGGCCGGGGCTGGACTCGGTCCTGCTCTACGCCGGCGAGGGTATCGCGTGCGCGGGCTGGCGCTCACGCGCCCGGTCCGCGGGATGCCTGCTGGCGCTGACCTCCCATGAGCTGATCATCGTGATGACCCGAGGCGGGCACGGCAGTCCGCGGCGGATGACCCGGCGCACGCTGTACCTGCCGCGCCAGTCCCTTCAGGCCGCCGGATGCCAGGCGGAAACAGTCCGGGTGCGCAGCGCGGGCACCGAGGTGGAGGTCAGGCTCTGGTCCAGGAAGGCTGCGGCGGACGCGTCCGCCTGGCTCGGGCAGGTCGCCTTGACCCGGGCGCACCGCTAGCATGCCGGCCGCCGCTCCCGTCCCGCGGCCCGACGGTGCTCGCGCTGTACACGGCGGCGAACCTGCTGACCGGGCCGGGCTGCCCGGTGTGCCGCTGCTGGCTCTGCCCGCATCATGCTGGTACTGCTCACGTGTGATGCCCGAGGCACCGATGCAAGGCTTGCATGTGGCTCGTCAACCGTCTACATGCCATGCATGCCGGTTTCGTCCGACGGCGTCGCCCTAGGTCCGGTTGTCGCAGTTCAGGGCAGGTTTGGTGTCTAGGGACGTCTGGCTCGGTCTGGCGAAATCTGGGTGCACACCGGTAGGCCGCCGGCGAGGTGCCTGTGGTTCAGGTCCTTTTCCGGCGGCCCCCGGTCCGAACCGGACTGGCGCCTTTCAGCGCATCCGGCTCTCCAGCGATTTTCACGTGCAGTTCGCGACTGGCTTCCGCCTGCCGCGTGCACGCGGGATTCCCGTCACCGTTTCGGCGCTTTGCATTACGCATACCTCCTGGCATCCGGTCATCCTCGACCGCCTGGCCCCCTTCGCCCTGCGGGCGGCTTTCCCGCCCTCCCCGGCGGGGCGTTACTCCCGCGACTACTACGGGGCCTCTGTCACCGTGGGACTCGCGTCCGGCAGGTGATCCCGCGTTCGTCCCTGTCATACGTGCTAGCGCGACCCAGGCCCCCAACTCATCTCCTTAGATGCCCTCGCTGGGCATCGCCCCGGCACTGGAGGTGCGCCCGCACCCAACGACATGCGGGCGCAGTGCCGGGCACCGGTTTCATGCGTCTTTCCGGAGAGGGCAAGTTTTACCCCGGCTGGAGATTAGGGTTCAGGCAATCCAGCTTTAGCCATATCGCGCGGGTCCCCTCAGCGCGCCGCCCGTACGCATCGGCACGGCCGCTGGTTTCCTGGCATGCTCTTGTCCCCTTCACCTTTCAGATCCAGGTAAGCCATCAGACCCAGGAATATCCTCCAAATTCCTCCCGGCTGCACCGGGAATATGACAGGGCGCCTCGCGGCGCAGGTTGGTCCTTGGTTTGGTCCTGGTTTGCCGGATCCCTCACGGAGCGATGCGCTCAGATCGCCGATTCCGGACGGCTGATTGCCGTGTCCGTTGTTTTAGATGGTTGCGCGCAGATCACCCTTTCCTGCGCTGGGGGCTGTCGCCGACTCCGGGTCGGGTGTGCTTTGCTGCCTGCGGAGAGATAGCAGCCAGTAGACCAGGGCAGCCGGAGGGTGGACGCACAGCAGGACGCACAGCAGGCGCCGGTCCAGGACTCTGCCCAGCCGTGGCGGTTGCTGCTGGGTGGGCAGGTCGGCGGTGAGATCGCTCAGCTCGGCCGTGGTCCGCGCCGCGTAGGCGGCGGCGGCTCGTTCCTCGAGCTCGGCCTGGGTCAGCCGGCCGTCGGTGAAGCCGTGCTGCAGCAGTGCCACGGTGTGCTCTCGTTCGGCGTCGGAGGCGCGGACGGCCAGGCCGTTGTGCCGTGAGGTGGCATCGTTCATGCTGGGCTCCCTGGCGGAGGGTCGGCATCCGGGCGGTCTTGCACGTCGACGAGCGCCAAGACCACCCGGGTCCAGGTTCCGTCTGCGCCGGGATCGGCGAACCGCGCGGCGAGCTGCTCGATATGGCCGCGCAGTTCGGCCAGCGCCTGATCGGTGAGCCGGAGCGAGCCGCGGTGCAGGTCAACCTCCCGGCGGCACCCCGACTGCCTGGCCTGGTATGCGGCTGTGATGTCCATCGCGGTGGCTTCCAGCACCGATCCGAGGAACGCGGCGGTTTGCTCCGGGCTGGCGTCGTCACCGGGCGGCTCGGTCTCCGCACGCGCATAAACCCGTTCGGCCTTGCCGCGGGCCAGCCGCCGGTAGCTGGCAACCTCGATCAGCCCCGCCTTCTCCAGCTGGCCCAGGTGGTAGTAGAGGCGGTCAGCCGGCATTCCGGCGCAGCCGGCCAGCTGCCGCGCCGACTGCGGCTCTTCGGCCAGCCACTCCAGGAGCCGGATCCGCAGCGGGTCGGCCAGTGCCCTGTGCACCTCGTGCCAAGTCTTGCGTGGCGCGCCCGTCCCGGACAGACGCCCCGGCTCCGGCTGTGATGAAGAATCTTCCATTAATTGGAAATTATTACAATGAACTCCGTCCGTCAAACCCGCCGTGCCGCTGCGGGGGCGTCGGTGGCCCAGCGCAGTTCGCCGGATGACCAGCACGCCGCCGGTGCCACCCGCCACGCCATCTCGCGCGCCGGTACCAGGTCACCGATATCCACTCAGGGCCCGGGATGGCTCGACAGCGCCGAACACCCAGCTCGGGAACGTCGTTGGCGAAGGAGCAACAACCAAGATCGCCGTCCATAGCGGCTGCTACGCGCGCTCCGGCCACGACGATTGAAGACAACGGAGCGTGACGTCGTTCGCCGCGAGCAAGTGATACCGAACGCCGATTCGGGCGCGGTTGCCATCATGCCTTCCGGGCGGCTGGCCGCACGCATAGGGTCGGGTTCTGCGCGGTTCCTGTCATGCCAGCTGGTTGGCTCGCTGAGTATGGGCGGCTGCCGGCGGCGGGCAGTTCTGCCTGGGCTCTTGAGGACTGGCATGGCCACCGGGGTCAGCTCCGCCGGCTTGCGCCGCCTCGCAGGCTCCGGCGTACAGGGACTGGATGACGTTGGGCGTATATGGCCGCGATGGCCTGGCGTTTGAGTTTTATGGTGGGGGTGACCTGATCGCCGCCGGGCTCCCAGGACACCGGCAGGATGGCGAACCGCTTGGTCTGCTCCACCCGGGACAGCGCACCGTTGGCGGTCTGGACTGCCGCCCCGGGGAGCATCGGTCCGTAGGTGCGCGGCAGGTCCCAGCGGGTCCTGGCACGGATGAACTCCGCTGCGCCGGCCCATGAGAGGTCCGGGTGCTCCGGCAGCCCGCAGTCATCGCGGCCGGCCCACCGCGCCCCCTCCTTGTCTGGCGGGTCGTGGTGGGCGTTGTCTTGTTCCGTGCTCGCCGGGTGCTGGGCTGGCGGCGAGATGGCCTCGGCCCTAAAGGGTCGAGGCCATCCCGGCGCGCAGCCGCTCTCGGATCAGCGACCGCGGTTATGCCGAGTCGGCGTTGCGGGCTGTCCGGTGGTGCTAGCCGTTGATGAACACGTAGTCGGCCTGGTAGGGGACGCTGGCGATCGGGGTGGCCTGCGGGTCGCAGGGGCCGGCCGGGGCGACGCCGCCGGCCGTGTTGAGGCGGAGCACCTCGACGGCGTGGGCGAGCAGTCCGGTGGAGGTGCCGATCTGGGTGGCGTCGAGGTTGAGCTCGGCGATGTTGCCGGCGCCGTTGGCGTTCTTGGTGACGACCTTGCCGGTGACCGCGCTGCCGTCGGGTGCCTGCCACTGCGGCGTGCCGGCGAGCGGCCGCACGAAGGTGTGGTGGATGTCGTCGGTGAGGTGCGCGTCGACGTCGTGCTGGGTGAAGGCGAACGAGCCGTCAGGTTGTGCGGTGCAGGCGTAGATCTGGCTGCCGAGCGCCACCGACTCCTGCAATGCGGCCGCGCCGCTCGTGGCGACCGGGTGGTTGAGCAGGTGCAGCTGGGCCCGCACCGCCCCGCCCGGGAACTTGGTGGTGTGCAGGTCGGTGTAGAAGCTGCCCGGATCCGAGCGCAACGCGGCCAGCAGGGTCGGGTCGGTGACCGTGACGCTGCCGGACGCGAAACCATCCGCCGAGGGAGGCGTGGTGAACAAAGGCACGACCACCGGTCCGTCCGCGCCGCGAACGCCGGCGTGGATGTCGGCCTCGGTCGGGGTGCCGAGGCCGCGCCAGGTGACCGAGTAGGACAGCGTGTTGCCCTGCAGGCCGATCAGTTCCAGCGCCTGCCCCGCCGCAGCGCCCGCCGTCACCTCGTTGCGGCCCTCCAGGCTCGCGACCAGGGTGGCAGGTGCGGCGGTCGGGTCGCCCGGCACGGTGATCCCCGCCAGCGGTGCCGGACCGCTGCTCGCTGACGCCGCGCTGACGCCGAGCGTGCCGAACGCGGCCACGGCGGCTAGGCCGGCGCCGATCCCGCGGGCCAGGCGGCGTTTCGTACTGCTGATCATGCTGATTGTCCTTCCAGGAATCTGCGGCCGGTGCCTCGTGGCACGGCCCCGTGGAGTTGTACGCAGCGCAGCGGGCCGGCGCCCCAACCCGGAACTGCGGGAAAGCTCACAGCTATCTGGGTGAACCGAATCAGGGCCGCATACGTGGCGCGACGTGCCCATGATGGAGAGCGTGCGCGCCGGGAGCCGTGATCGTGCCCGCAGCACGCAGATCGGCATCGCATGCGAGCTGCGCTGGAAGCTCGACGGAGCGGTGCCGGAGCTCACGATGGACGGCGGCCCCGCATCCGGGCTGGGCTCGGCGA
>Ga0306924_10008544_pt1 | contig 10332 bp, 8 predicted proteins | sample sta12Can44000111_FD_203756 | JGI IMG/M metagenome (GOLD analysis project Ga0306924, IMG submission 203756) | Lab enrichment of tropical soil microbial communities from Luquillo Experimental Forest, Puerto Rico - statanox.12C.anox.44.000.111 (v2)... | ecosystem: Environmental > Terrestrial > Soil...
CTCGCGCATGTGGCGTTCCAGCTCGGCGACCGTCATCGCGCCGTAATCGCGCGTTTCGATCTCAGTATCCGCGTCGAGCTCGAAGCACCGCAATTCCGCTTCGCCTCGGCTCCCGCTGATCGCAGCGAGCCCGTTCGCGCGCGCAATCTCGTCGAACAGGTCGCAGGCCAGCGCATAGGCGGCTTTTGGCAGCACGGGCAGGGCGGTCCGCGACGTTGTCGCCGGCGAGGCGCCGCCGGCGAACTGGTACTCATCGATCACTTTGCCGGCCCGGTTGCGCGCATGCGGTCCGTCGACCGCGAATTGCCGCGTCCCGAGCGAACCGAAGCACTCAACCAGATGCTTCGGTACGGCGGGGTCGTCTGGATCGCTGCCGCGATACCAGCGCCGCGAAGCGAGCCGTCGAAAGGGCTCGTCTACGCGGGCGATCCACGCCTCCTTGGCGCTGCCGGTGTGGCGCGCAAGGCCGTGTACGAACAGTTCCGGAAAACGGCTATCGAAGGCGCTCGCCAGGGCTTCGACTAGAGCGGCTTCGTTCACGTCGACGTCGATCACCGCAAGATCGCCGTCGAGCTTCAGGCCGGTCGAGGTCAGCGCGCTGCGATCCCACGACAGCACCTCGGCCTCGTCCACGATCTTTGTCGGCCAACCCTTTTCGATCGATCGCTTGCAATCGTTCAGCAGCGGCTGGAAGCCGTTCGCCAGCATGGCGAGGCGATAGGCGGTGCGCTTGTGCATCACACGCGCTCCAGATGGCGCCGGAACGCCTCCTGGGCGCTCATCTTCCCGATCACTCGATCGCGCTTCATTTCGTCGACTGTGCCAGCGGCCACGCAGACATGAATTGTCACGTGTCGCGTCTGACCTGGCCGGTAAATGCGTGCGATAGCCTGTTCGGTGAGCTCGGCCGACCAGCTGGGCGACAGCCACGCCATACGCGACCCGCCGTGCTGCAGATTGACTCCATGGCCCGCAGAAGCGGGATGGAAGGCAAGCAGCGGCAGTTCTCCGGCGTTCCAGGCAGCGACAAGCTTCTTGGCTTCACGCGCGCTGGTTCCATCGCCCAGCGCAGGCACGTCTTCGATGTCGTGCCTGATGTATCGCAACTCGCGCTTGATGGTTCGCAGGTCCTCGATGAATTCGTAGGCGATCAGTAACGGCTCGCCGTCGAGGCTCTCGACGAGTTCACGCAGCCAGTTGATCTTGATACTGTGGATGGTGACTGGGGTCTCGTTGCCTTCGTCGTAGAGGAATCCATTTGCTAACTGAGCGCATTTCCCGGTCGCAACCATCGGCGAGACTGCTTCGATGGTGTGTTCTTCGACCTCCTCTCCCGTGGCGGCGGCGTGCTCCTCGACCGCGGCGAACAACTGGCGCTGCATCGTCTTGTAAGCTGCCATTGCCTCGTCCGGCAGCTCGACGGACGCCACCACGACATTGACCGGCGGGAGATCAGGCATGTCCGCGTCGGCGACCGTCATGGCGATGGTGCCGAAGTCGGTAGCAATTCGTTCTTCTGCGCCGGGGCGGGCCACCCATTCGCGCTCGAAGTAATCGACCGGCCGGAAATGCTGTTTCTGCCACGGGATAAACGCGCGGCCCCACAATGCGCCGTCGGTCACGATGGCGGCCGGCATGAACAAGTCCATGCTCGAGTTCGGCCGCGGCGTACCAGTGAGACCCCACCGGGTTTTAAAGCGGCCGGCGACCTTCAGGAGGGCGCGCGACCACTTCCCAGTCGGATTCTTCAGACGCGACGTTTCGTCGATGACCAGCATGTCAAACAGCGGATCGTCGTCCGCCATGCTGGCCAGCTCGTTGACGAGCCAGGGGATCAGATTGATCCCGATCACGGTCACGTCGCGCGTGGCGGCGCCGCGCAGGAGCGCTCGCCGGCTTTCAGGGCCACCGTTGAGGACGACAACGCGCAGGTGCTGCAGGTGCGGCCACGCCGCGACCTCTTGCGGCCACACGGTCTCGGCGACGAGCTTTGGGGCGATGACGAGAGCGTGGCGGCGGTGCCCATCGCGGACCAATTCGGCGAACGCGGTAAGCGCCGCGGCGCCCTTGCCGGCGCCGAGCGGCGCTATCAGGAACGCGGCGTCGCGCTCGTAGAAGAACGTCGCAGCCCGATTCTGATAGGATCGCAGGACGCGCGTGATGAAGGGTGCGTTCAAGATTTCTCTCCTCTCGACAGCGTGATCTTGCTTTTGGTGTATCGCGCGCAAACGGACTCTTCGCTCTGAAGCGGCAAGCCTTCAGCCCATTTCGGCAGCGTCAGCATCTCGCGACGCAGGATCGCCTTCGCCTCGTCGGCGCGCGCCGCATCGACCTCGCATACGATCTCGTCGTGCGTTGTCATGCGGATCGGCATGAACGCGAGCGCCGGGTTGGTTTCGATTCGGGTTACAGTTTGGCGCAGGAGGTCGGCGGCAGTGGCCTGGACGGCATTTTCAACGACCACGCCAAACCACAACTTTGCGCGCCCGTGAGCGCGTCGGAATGACAATTCGTGGCGCTTCTCGCCGGTCGGCTTGCCGTCCCGGTCAAGAACGTCGACATCACGCCAACGAGGTCGCGGATAGGTCAGCAGGCGGCCCGACGGTAGCGCCATGAACAGCGTGCCGCCGAGGTAGTCGTCGCGATAGATGAAGGCGAGCCGGCCTGCCGTCGTGATCCCGCCGGGTACCTCCCAGGCGCTCATCGCCGCGCCCCAGAGGCCGAAGCTCTCGCCGTCGCGGTGCGCGCCCCAGAACTCTCGCGCCCACGGGTTAGCCTCGCGCCAAGCGTCGACGATGCGGCGCGCCTCGGTATCCTCGAGGTGGATATGATAGCTCAGCGCCATCGCCTTGAGCGCCCCGACCCCGCCGCCGAATCCACAGGCGAGGATCACGACCTTGCCGACCTGACGCTCTGGCTTCGTTATCGCGCGCACATCTTTGTGGAAGACGTCGGCGGCAGCGATGACGTAACTGTCGGGCAGCGATGGATCGCGGTCGTTGGCGCGGAAGACATCGAGAACCGCCTCGGCACCTTCCGAGGCGGCGAGCCATGGTGTAATCCGCGCTTCAATCGCGCTCCAATCACTCCATGCCAGCACTTTTTTTGGCTCGGCGACGAGCGCCGGGCGGACAATAAGGGCAAGCTTGCGTGCCGCCGGCATATCGAAAGGCTTGGCTGCGACCAAATCGGTGTAGTTGCAGCCCTTGGCGATCGCCTCGACCAGCGGCCTCTCCGCGGCGCCGTCCTCGCCGAGCACGTCCCGCGTCAGGTTTTGGATCTGAGCTCCGCGGCTGGTCATGCGCCCGGTCTGCCCGGCGCCGGCGAAGCGATACTGACCGCGCAGCACGCCGTCGACCTGCTGCGCTTCGAGGCGCGCGAACTTCTTGGGCGAGGCCCCGGCGCCATAGAGGCGCAGCGTCGCGGCTTCGTGCGCCCGGGTTTCATCCGGGCTGAGGCCGCCGTTGGCGCGTTTGGCGTCGAGCATCGCAAGCACGCGGGCGACGCGATCGCGCTCTAGACTAAGCTCCTGCGGGTCTGCTTCGACATCATCGTCATCGTCATCGTCGTCGGCCGGAACGCCAACCGTTAGAATCTCTCGCATCGCCGCGTCGGCAAGGTTGTCGTGCAGCCAGGTCGCAATCCGTTTCGCCTGCGTGACGCGGGTGACGGCTCCGTTGGTCAGCTTGACCAGCCGACGGCCGATGGCGACGGCATCCTCGGCTGCGAGCGCTGCGGCGCGGCGCACATAGGGCATGTCGAGCGTCACGCCTCTTCGATTGATGTGCTCGAACGCCCAATATTGGCGCCACTCATCGATAGGCAGAGGTCGGGTCCGGCGATAAGCCTCACGCATCGCCTCGATGTCTTGGCGCGCATAGGCGAGAAAGCGCTTCCACTCCGCCGGATATTCAGCCGGGTTTGCGCCTTCAATGCAGAACATTCGAATCAGCGCCTTGCCGTCTTTCTGCTTGCCGGCGCCGCCGAGATAGCGTGAGGCGTTTTCGAGATCGGTCGGCAAGTTGGAGACGCCGGCCTGCACCATCGGATCGATGACGTGCTCCGGCGCGAGCAAGGGAAATCCGAGCGTGGCGAAATTCCAGACCGCGGCGTCGAAGCTTGCGTTCCACGCGGCAAAGGTCGCGCCGCGTTCGAAGGCTGCGCGAAGCTCGTCCGGCGCGCAGTCCCAATCGAGGATCGCGCCGTCGGCGTGCCAGGTCAGAGCCGGTGCGTTGCCGATCGCATATGCTAATAGGATAGCGCGCGTCGAAGCCTCGGCGACGTAGCGGAACGTGCCAACGGCCTTCAGGTCGAGCGGGCCGCCGTAGACCTCAAAATCCGCCCAAATAAGATCGTTGACGTTAAACATCGTGGCACTCGAAACCCGAAAATTCAGGCGAGGAAGTCAGGCGAGGCCGCCGCGCGGCCGACCTCGCCCTGATTAGGCACGCCTCGAACTACGAGACTCGCCGCCGTCGCGGTTGCTCGACGGGCGGCGATGCCGACTCCGGCGCAGGTGTCGGTGCCGGTGCCGGTGCCGGGCCGTCGAGTGGCATCCAGTCAACGATTTCGAACACGGGGATATAAATTTTCCCACGCTCGGCATGTTGATAGGAGTCGTTCTTGAGGAGTCCGATCGGCACGACGTTGCCGCCGTGCTGACCGCTGTTGAGTTGGTTGAGCACCGCGTCAATCAGCCCGTCGACAGCTTGGACACCGCCGACGGTGTTCACTTTGAGCGTCACTTCGACGCCGGCGTCGACACCTGTAAGGCATTTCATGTCGACGGTGCGCTGCTCCTGCCATGGGAAACCAAGATCAGGAAGCGTGGTGACGTCAGGCTTCGGCTGACTGATCGGAGCCATCCGCTCGGTAGGCTTGTTCTGCTCGTCGAAGCAGACGTAGCCCCAGCGGAAGCTTATCGGGTTGAAGGCCCATCGGCTGTCCAGCTCGGGAGCGACGCGCTTCCGGCCGAACATCCAAAGACCGCCTTCCCGACTCTTGAAGAGCATCAGTGGTCGCGTTGAGCCGACGACCAGAGATGATCTATCGACGCTCCTGTAATATTGCTGGAGCGCTGCCAGAGATGCGATTGCACCTCTGGCTGGCGCGGGGGCGATTGGCTTGCTCCCGAGCCCTTCTTGCTGCCCGCCGTTATCGTTGGCGGGATCACGATCAGGATTGCGGTTGCGATCGCGATCGTGATCTTGGTCTTCACCGCTCATTGTTTGCCTCCTTCCAAGAAAGCGTTGAGCGCCTCGGAGAACATTCGTGCGAGCTCGGCCCGGCCGAGGACCGGGACGCGCACGTTTTCGGCCTTCACGAGCGACACGCCCGAGCGAGCCGAAACGATCAATTCCTGTGGAACCTTGAGACCGCGCGCCTTCGCCCGAAGCTCAACCTGCTTGGGCGAGCGCATCACCTCGGCCTCTATGATGTCGTCATGGTCGAAACCGAGGCCCAGTAGGGTTACCTGCGCGACGATTTCATCGCGCCAATGGCGCTCGGCGCGGCCGGCAGAGAGCGCGTAGCCGGGCACGTTGTCGCCGTTCTCCAGCGCGCGTTTGGCCTGATCGTGCAACGCCGTGCTGATATCTTTGACCGCGTCGACGAGATTGAGCCCCTCTGCGAGAAGCCGCAGGTACGCTACTTTCGCTGGCGGCGTGGCGAGAGCCGCATGGGCTGCACCCCGCGGCGCCGGCGTCGTAAACGCGGCGAGATCAAGCAGCGGGCCCGTATGCGCCGGGCAGATCGGTCTCGCCGGGCAGAACCGGCACCATGACCCCCGCTCCAGGCGCGGCGCATCGGAGCGCGCCTCTTCGCAGGCGCTGCGATAGGCCGCGATGAACGCGTCCAGCTCGGCATGCGTCACTGTGACCGAGGAGACCATTTCGGCATCGAGCTCGATCGACATCGGCTGCAGGATTGTCAGCACGATCTCATCGACGCCGGCGAAAAATTCCGGCAACGAATGGCGGGCGGCCGCGGCGTAAAACATAAGCTGCGCATTGAGAACGGCCTCGTCGCCGTCAGGACAGAGCACGAGAACGCGCACGCCGACGCCAAATTTGAAGTCAATCACATAGATCTTGCGGCCGATGCGGATGAGCAGATCGCAGGTGCCAAAGGTGTCGGCGATAGCAGGAAAGATGACGCGCCGTTCGAGATAGTATTCAGCTCCGGGCGCATCCAGGAGCGTCTCCACGTAGGCGTACGCCGGCCGCAGAGCAGTCTCGACGTCGTCGTGCGTGATCGTGTAGCTACCGAACGTTTTGCCGGCGAGGTTCTCAACAAAGGAGTGCGTGTCTTCGGCGAGAAGAAGAGCTATCGCCGCATGGCACGCCGTGCCGCGGTCGGCATAGGCGGATACCTTGCGCAGATGCGCCGGCACTTTCTGCACGAGGCCAACAGATGCCGGGCAGTGCAGCACACGCGTTGCGACGCTGCCGCCGAATGGCGAGTGAACCGGCTCGCGTCGAAGCTCAATGGTCATACCGCACCTCCCCGCGCTGACACGCTCTGCGCCGGCGATCCCGCAATCTGCGCCGAGGATTTTCATGCTGCGCCCCCGCCATCGCGCGCCGCATGGTCAAAAATTTTGTGAAGAGCGACGCGACCACCGTCGTAAGCATAGTCAATCTCGCAGTTCGCCTTGGCTTCCTCGGCAGTATGCGACGTGTCGCTAACACCCTCGTAACTGCGCGCGCATTAAGGCGGCGTGTGAGATAAAGGTATTTGTCTTTTCTTCGAGGCCCCGGCGCCGCGGGCGGCTGCAGCACAGTACGTATCTCGTAGAGTTGGATGCCGCTAACGATGCCGGCGAAGCCGCGTGCGTCGTCACCCAACCATTCGATTTGGTTGGTCATTGCCGTACCTCCACGAAATCGCCACCGGCCTGCTCAGCGAACCAAGCGGCGGCGCACCTCCAATCGCAAAATTCGTGCGTCCTCCGTCGTCCGGCGCCGAGAGCGTGACCGTGATTGGGCCGACTAGGTGGTATCGGTTCGCGGGTCGCTGGCAGTGAAGGCAATAGCCGTCGGGCTTGCGAAAACGCTGCAAATGCTCCTCGACTGCATCTTCAAATTCGCGTTTGGTCATCATAAACCCTATGCGGCGCGGCGCTTCTCTTTGGCGCAGCGGTTCTCCTTCGCGTATTGATCGACGAGTGTGGTGCGGTCGATGTCGACGCTGGCGAGCGCCTTGGCGAGCGCCCGCAAACCTGCCAGCGCCTGCATTTCGGCGTGCTTGACATCTTCAGGCGCGGCCCCCGGCCTGCCGGCAATCCTGACCAGGCTCAAGGCCTGGCGCAGGATCTCGCTCTGGCGCAACAACACGAATTTGTTGCCGTCTTTGCTGCGGGTCAGCCCAGCAATCCGGTCCGCGAGCTCGCAGCGATAGGGTCCGGGTATGCCGCGGTAAAATTCTTCAAAACCGTAATTCCAGAAAACCTCGCTAACCTGGACGTCGCTGAGTTTTTGCAGCTCCGCCAGCATCCTCATCACCGCCGGGTCCAGTGCCGTGTCCTCCGCCTCTACGGCCGCTTCCTCCGTGGCGGCAGTAGGCGTCTTCTCGGCGGTGGACGTCTCTTCGGGATCAGATTTTTTCGAGATGAGCCGCAAGGCAGCTCGCATACTCAACTTGCCGCCGCGGGCAATCTCGGCTTCAATTTCATCGCGGTGGCGCGCCAATTGCTGACAATACTGAGCACTACTGACACTGAAACCGGGGAGATTTTTTAGATTTTCTCGCAGCCAGTCCTTCCAATTAGGAGGAGCAATGCGATCCTGCGCCTCATTCAAGAGATCGCCAAAGTCAAGCTTCCGGCCCAACGCGTTGGACTCTGCCTCTTGCATAACGCAATAGGCCTCACGAATCCGGCGCGCGAAATCAGCGATGAGGGGATCTAGCTCAACGGCGGAAAATGCATTATATGCCATCTCGACCTCCTAGGGTCATCTGAGCCGGTTCGTGGGTGGGTTACTTCCGCACACACACGACTTCCATCTCGGCGGCGCGCCCCTTCGGGCGCCCGACCGGGGGGTTACGAAACGAGCTTGTCGACGACTTGCTGCAGCTTGGAGGGAGTCGAGATCAGTTGTTTGCCGAAACGACCGGTCGGGATTTTCTTCGCCCGTGCGAGGTAATAGACACGATCCTCGTTGTTCGGATCGTCTTGCGGAAGAAGTCCCATTTCCTCTAATTTTTTCGCAATTGCTTTGGCACCGACCAGAAAATCAGACATGACCGCGAACTCCTCTCCAAACTGAAGGGGAGATGTCGTGGTTTGTGAAAATTTCTAGAGAACGCAGATAGCCTCGAAGTCTCACCTAGGTGAGAGTTTGAGACCTCGAAGTCTCACCTAGAGAAAGTTCGGAAGTCTCGAAGGTCTACCCTGGCCTACGTCGTAGGGTCCGCGCGCAGCGTCTTCGGAATGCCGTATCGAGCAGCAAAGCGCCCCTGCTTCAGGTCGCGTGTCACCGTCTCGTAGGACGCCTTCATGCTGGGCCATTTACCGCGCGCTGGCGTCTGCTCCAGAACCTCGGACGCGCACTTGTAAGCCTCCTCCCACGTGAGACCGCCCGCGCGGGCAGCGCGCACGGCCTCGTAGCGTCTCAGCCGGACCGCTGCGTTGTATGCGCGCGTGGTGTGCTTCTTGGTCCGGCGCGCGGCGATCGGGCCGCACGCGGCTTCAACCACCCACGGTGCCGGCGGTTGCCGATGCCAGCCCGTAAGGCGGAGGGCTTCGCTGACGAACGCCGGATCGCTCGTTGCGCGCCACCTGGCCTCACAGCGTCGCATCTTCTCGTCGTAGCGCGCCTTAATGCTCGGCGGCAGGACGAAGAAAATCGGAATGCCGTCGGCGTCGCAGGGGATGCCGGGATGGCTGTTGACCTCGTCCATGGGCGCCGCCCTTTTGTCGCACCACTGTCGCGTCCAGATATTCTCACGGAATTCGACCCGTTGAAAATACTTACAAAATAGTGCGACAAAATTAGAGAAAACGCGACAAAAAATAGTCACTTCGCCATCCCCAAAACAGCGAAGTTATGCCCAGTTTATGCGGGTTCGTTGATGGAACATCCGAGCGGAACTTGAATCAAATCCATTGGATATTGAAGCCGATCGACGGCGCGCCGACGTCGCAGGCGCCGCGGTTGGCCGCCTCCATGATCCCGGGACCGCCGCCCGTCGCGATGACGTTGTCACGCTGACCGTCGACGGGAGCGAGCGCGCCCCCGCGCTCGGACACGATGCGGCCGAAGCGGCGCGCCTCGTCATACCAGCGCGCCATGCTCGCCGCCCCGGGAGCGCCACGCGCGTCGCCGTTTGCCTCGCGGATGCGCGCGCTGCCCAGGACCACGATGGTCGTGCGGACCCCGCACGAACGCAGCCGCTCGTCGGCCTTGGCGAATTCCAGGAGAAAGCGAACCCCCCTGCATGGAATAGCTGAGGATGAAATCCGGATCCGATGCCGGCAGGCGATAGGCGGGAGAAAGCTTCTGCAGGTCGTTATCGGGCATTGGACGCCTCCCGATTTCACAGCATGAAGTCGGTCATCTAACAGACCGGGTTCAACAGCGGCGTGACATCAAGCCCTCAACCGTTGCGGTCGCGATGTGACGGCGATCACAAAAAAGCGCTTTATCGCGCGGCTGGCACCGCCGCCTCGTGATGGGCGCTCCAGCCCTGGACGGAGAGCGGACATCGGTCGATCGACCGACCCGTATGACGGAACGGGCTCTTCCTTTGGTCGGTGCTCGCTGCCGACAGGTTCGACAGAACCGCCGCACGTGCCGGCTCGGCGCGGAGGTTAACCTTAAGGATCAAGGTGGCGATGGAAGTCCGGCGCGGGTGATCGCCCTTACGGAATAAGCGCCGTTTATGGGCTCACGCCCTCACAGCACGCACCCGCTCGCGTCGTCGATCAGATGCATGTGATCGAGGCTCGCGGCGAGGCGCATGCGCGCGCCTTCGCGCGCACCGGCATCGGGGCTCACACGCGCGCATACGTCGATGCCGTTGACGCGGAAGAACACCAGCGTTTCCATGCCGAGCGGCTCGGTGACCTCGATCGCGGCGTCGATCGTGGCGGGCTGCGGCGCGCCGTTGGGCTTGCCGTCGGTCAAATGTTCAGGGCGCAGGCCAAACGTCAGTCCTGGGCGTCCGGCGTGGGAGCGGTAGCGGCCGGCATGGGATGGCGGCACCGGCAACACGATGTCGTCGCTGAGCCGCACGCGCAAAGCACCAGCGGCGTCTTCCAGCCGGCAGGGAAGGAAATTCATCGCCGGCGAGCCGATGAAGCCGGCGACGAACCGCGTCTTGGGGGCGTGA
>Ga0306924_10008546_pt1 | contig 10331 bp, 6 predicted proteins | sample sta12Can44000111_FD_203756 | JGI IMG/M metagenome (GOLD analysis project Ga0306924, IMG submission 203756) | Lab enrichment of tropical soil microbial communities from Luquillo Experimental Forest, Puerto Rico - statanox.12C.anox.44.000.111 (v2)... | ecosystem: Environmental > Terrestrial > Soil...
GCCGGGAAGGCGGGGCGTCGCCTTCGCGCACGAGTTCCACGGAGGCCCGTCGGTCAAGGACGCGATCGAGTCGCTCGGCGTCCCGCACACCGAGATCGACCTCATCCTCGCCGACGGCGCGTCGGTCGACTTCGCCTGGATCCTCCGCGACGGCGCGCGGGTGAGCATCTATCCGGTCTTCGAGTCGATCGACATCGCGCCGCTCGCGCGCGTCCGCCCCGCCCCCCTGCGCGAGGTTCGGTTCGTGCTCGACGTGCACCTCGGGCGGCTCGCCCACTACCTGAGGATGCTCGGCTTCGACGCGCGCTGGCGACCCGACGCGCGCGACGACGAGATCGCGCTCACGGCCGCGGCGGAGCACCGGATCGTGCTCACCCGCGATGCGGGCCTGCTCAAGCGGCGCATCGTGACCCACGGTCACCGCGTGCGGGAGAGCGACCCGGAGCGCCAGCTCCACGAGGTCGTCCGCAGGCTCGACCTGCTCCGCCTCATCGCCCCGTTCCGCCGGTGCCTCTGCTGCAACGCGCTCCTAGAGGCCGTCCGCAAGGACGAGATCGCCGACGCGCTTCCACCCCGCGTCAGGGAGCGGCACGAGGAGTTCCGGCGCTGCCCGTCGTGCCGGCGGATCTACTGGGCGGGGTCGCACCGCCTGCGCATGGAGCGGCTCATCGCGGGGCTCGGGGCGAGCGAGGCCGCGCCGCCCGCGGGTTGAGAGGGCGCCTCGACCGGGGAAGGCTCGCCATGGAGATCGATGGGCTCGCGAAGGCCGTCGCGGCGATCTACGACACGAACCGCCAGGTCGGCTTCGCGCCGTGGTGCGAGCGCGCCTACGACTTCGTCTGCCCTTCCGTCGGCACCTATCCTTTTCAGTGGTTCTGGGACTCCTGCTTCCACGCCACCGTGCTGCGGCACCTGGACGTCGGGCGCGCCGAGGCCGAGCTCGCCACCTTGATCGCGAACCAGGAGGCGGACGGCTTCATCGGCCACGTCACGCTCTGGCAACGCGAGCGCCACACCCACCTGCTCGCCAACTACAACATCGCCTACCGCACGCCGTACGTCTCCGACTGCATCCAGCCGCCGGTGCTCGCCGAGGCGGTGTGGGACGTCGCGCGCGCGGGCCGCGGCACGCCGTTCGTCCGAGAGATCGTCGCCGGGGTCCGCGCCTTCTACGACTGGCTGCACCGCGCGCGGGACCCCGACGGCGACGGCCTCGTCGCCGTGCTCCTCCCCGACGAGTCCGGGCTCGATCACACCCCGAAGTACGACGCGTACCTCGGCATCGCCCCCGGCGACGAGGCGCTCGCGGAGTTCGACGCCGCCTGGGCGCGAGTCGCGCGCGCCTACGCGGCGGTGCGCCGCGACGGCGCCCGCATGTTCGCCCTGGACGCCTTCGTGGTCGAGGACGTGATGGTCAACTCGATCTATGGCCGCAACCTCCGCTTCCTCGCCCGCCTCCTCTCGGAGACTGGCGACGATCGCGGCGCCGCCGAGTGCGACGCGCGCGCCGACCAGACGACCCGGAGCCTCCTGGCCAGGTGCTACGACGCGGAGCGCGGCCTGTTCTTCGATCTGGCAGGCGCGGCCGAGCGGCGCCTCGAGGTGAACACCTTCACCTGCCTCATGCCGCTCCTCCTCCCGGATCTCCCGACCGACGTCGCGCGAAGGCTGATCGCCCACCTCGAGGACCCCGGCACGTACGCCCTTCCCTATCCGGTGCCGTCGGTCGCCCGCACCGAGCCCTCCTTCCGCCCCGGCCCGGTCGGCACCCGCCTCACCTGGCGCGGCCCCACCTGGCTCAACGTCAACTGGTTCCTCACGCGCGCCCTGCGCCAGCACGGCCGCGACGACCTCGCCGCTCACCTCGCGCGCCGCTCGGTCGAGCTCGTCGCGAGGAGCGGCTTCCGCGAGTACTACGACCCGTTCAACGGCGAAGGCCACGGCGCCAGGGACTTCGCGTGGACGGGGCTCGTGCTGGACATGGCCGCCGCCCTCGGCGCGGCTGGGGGATCGCGCGCGAAGGTCGGAAGCGGTGAACCGTTCTCCGGGCCCTCTTTCGTCAGGCGCTGAGCGACGTCGCGCGCCGGCGCTCGGCGCGCGCCGCGCCGCGGGGCGGCGGGGGATGACACGTCCCCTCCCGGTGACGACGGTGAAGCCATGGAGAACGCCGAGGTCGCCAGGACCTTCTCCGAGCTGGCCGACCTGCTCGAGCTGACCGGGGGGAACCCGTACAAGGTCCGGGCCTACCGTCAGGCCGCCCAGGTCGTCGACACGCTGCCGAGCCCGGTCTCGGAGCTCTGGCGACGGGGCGAGCTCACCTCGATCGCCTCCATCGGCGAGCGCATCGCGGCCCGCATCGGCCAGCTCCTCGAGCGCGGGACGCTGGCGGACCGCGACGACCTCGCGGGGCGCGTGCCGCCCGGCGTCGTCGAGCTGCTCTCGATCGAGGGGGTCGGCCCGAAGACCGTCGCCGCGGCCTGGAAGGCGCTCGGCGTGACCGACGTCGAGGGCCTGGAGCAGGCTTGCCGCACCGGACAGCTCTCCGCGCTGCCCCGCCTCGGCGAGCGGCGCGCGCACGCGATCCTGGAGGCCATCCAGCGGTACCGGGCTCGGCGCACCTCGCGCGTCCCGCTCCACCGCGCCGTCTCCTACGCCGAGTCGATCTGCGCGAAGTTGCGCAAGGTCCCGGGCGTCGCGAGCGTGGAGGCCGCGGGGAGCGTACGGCGGAGGAAGGAGTCGGTCGGCGACCTCGACATCCTGGTCGCGGCGGCGGATCCGACCCCGCCGATGCGCGCCTTCTGCGACCTGTCCGAGGTCGCGGCGGTGCTCGCGAGGGGGCCGACGAAGGCGACGGTCCGCCTGCGCGTGGGCCTGCACGTGGACCTGCGGGTCCTGCCGCCCGAGTCGTTCGGCGCCGCGCTCCACTACTTCACCGGCAGCAAGGCCCACAACATCGCCGTCCGCACGCGCGCGGTGCATCGCGGCATCAAGCTGAGCGAGTACGGCGTGTTCGATCGCGAGGGGCGGCGGCTCTCCGGCGCGCGCGAGGAGGACGTCTTCGCGGCGGTCGGGTTGCCGTGGATCCCGCCGGAGCTCCGCGAGGGCGCCGGGGAGATCGAGGCGGCCGAGTCGGGCGCGCTCCCCCGCCTCGTCGACGAGCGCGACGTCCTGGGCGACCTCCACGTCCACTCCGACGCGTCGACCGACGCCCGCGCCACGCTCGAGGAGCTGGCCGACGAGGCAGATCGCCTCGGACGCCGGTACCTCGCCATCACCGACCACTCGCGCTCGCGCCCCCTCGGCCTCGACGAGGAGGCGCTCGCCGCGCAGCGCGAGCGGATCGCCGCGCTGAACCGGGCGCGGAGCGGCGTCCGCCTGCTTTCCGGCGTCGAGGTGGACATCCTGCCCGACGGCTCGCTCGACCTCCCGTCGCGGGCGCTCGCGGGGCTCGAGTGGGTGGTCGCGAGCGTCCACACGGACTTCGCCCAGCCGCGAGGGCGCATGACCGACCGGATCGTGCGAGCGCTCCGGTCGGGCATGGTGGACGTGCTGGGTCACCCCACCGGCCGGCGCATCGGTCATCGCGACCCGTACGACGTGGACCTCGAGGCGGTGCTGACGGTGGCGCGCGAGCAGGGCGTCGCGCTCGAGGTGAACGCCATGCCGGAGCGGCTCGACCTGAACGACCGCGCCTGCCGGCTCGCGAAGGAGGCCGGGGTGCGCGTCGCGATCTCGACCGACACGCACGTCGCCACCCACCTCGCCAACGTCCGGAACGGCGTCTGGGTGGCGCGGCGCGGCTGGCTCGCGGCGGAGGACGTGATCAACACGCGCCCGCTCGAGGAGCTGTGGCGCTCGCGCCGGAGGCACTGACGGCAGGGGCGAGAGGCGTTCGTGGGCTGGGGACGTGACAACGGCTTCGCGGCCCGGCTGCCGCGCCGGTTCGAACCCTCACGAGCCGGGCGGCGTGCCCCACGCGCCGCGTAGCTTCACGCCGGTCGAGCCTGCGGCGTCTCCGGCGTGCTCGCGCCGCGGAGGCCGCCGGAGACGACGCGTCCGCGCGCCGAGCAGGGACGGGGGATCCGATGAAGACCACCCAGGAGCTCTCCTGGCTGCGGTTCAACCTCCGGGTGCTGGAGCAGACCCGGCGCGCCGACTTCCCCGTCCTGGAGCGGATGCGCTTCCTCGGCATCTGGGCCTCGAACCTCGACGAGTTCTACGCGGCCCGGATCTCGCGCCCCTTCCTCGAGGAGCGCGGCTCCGCGTCGTACCAGGCGCTCCTCGAGGAGGCGCGCGCGCAGGCCCGGCTCGCGGACGACACCTACGACGCGCTCCTGCCCGCGCTCGAGGAGCAGGGGACCCGGATCGTCCCCGTGAAGAGCCTGACGCGCGAGGAGAAGGATTACTTCGGCGCGTTCCTCGCTCAGGAGGTGGCGCCGCGCGTGGACGTCGTGCAGGGTGACGCCATCCGCGAGGTGCGCAGCCAGGCGCTTTACCTCGCGAGCGGCCGTGGCGTGCTGGAGCACCTGCTCCGGCTCCCCGAGTCCGTCCCCCGCCTCCTCGAGATCCCCGGCCGCGACGGGACGTACGTCCGGCTCGGGGCGCTCGTGCGCTCGCGCAGGGACCTCTTCCTGCCGCGCGGCAGCGGGGAGCTGCACGAGTTCCGCGTCGTGCGGCTTCAAGCCATCGACCAGCGTCGGATGGACTGGGCCGACCTCCCTGCCGCCCTCGAGTCGCGGCTCGAGGGACAGGTGACCCACCTCGGGATCGAGCAGGGCTTCCCCGGCCACTGGACCGAGGCGATCCGGCTCGCGCTCGGGCTCGAGCGGGAAGAGGTCGTGGAGGTCCGCCCCCCGCTCGACCTCCGCTTCGTGGGCAATCTCGTCGACGACGCCCCCGCGGGCCAGAAGTTCCCGAAGCTGGAGGCCTGGCACGTGCCCGGGTTCGCGAAGGACCCCTTCTCGCGCATCGATCGCGGCGACGTCCTGCTCTACCACCCGTACCAGAGCTACGAGGCGGTGGAGGCGTTCGCCCGCCAGGCGGGAGCGGACCCGCAGGTCACCGCCATACGCGCGACGCTCTACCGCGTCGGCGACGACAACGTCCTCGCGAGCTCGCTCATCGCCGCCGCGCGCGCCGGCAAGGACGTCTCCGTGCTGCTCGAGGCGCGCGCCCGCTTCGACGAGCTGCAGAACCTCGATTGGAGCCTGCGGTTCCACAACTCCGGCGTGCGGGTGCTCGCCCTGCCGGAGAAGAAGGTCCACGCCAAGGTGATCTGGGTCCGCCGCGGGCGACGGACCTACGTCCACCTCGGGACCGGCAACTACAACACCCGGAACGGCCGGCTCTACACGGACTTCTCCCTCTTCACCTGCGACCGGCGCCTCACCGGCGACGCGAGGGAGTTCATCGACGCGCTCGAGCGCGGCGAGGTGCCGGCCCCCAAGCACATGCGGACTGGCGCCGCGGTCCGGGAGCTGCTCCTCGAGCGGCTCCGCGCCGAGGCGCGGCCGGGCGGTCACGCGATCCTCAAGTTCAACCACCTGACCGACCCGGAGGTGCTCGCGGCGATCGCGGAGGCGTCCCGCCGCGGCGCGCGCGTGGACCTCCTGGTCCGCACTACGCTCACCGAGATCGCGCCCGACGTCCGGGCCCGGAGCATCGTGGGGCGCTTCCTCGAGCACGCGCGGGTGGCGGCCTTCGCGGAGGGCGGGCGCTGGGCGGTGTACGCGGGGAGCCTCGACGCCATGCCGCGCAACTTCGATCGCCGCTACGAGCTCTTCTTCCCGGTGCGCGACGCGCGCGCGAAGGCGGCGGTCCTCGCCGAGCTGCGCGCGCAGCTCGCCGACGACGTGAACGCGTTCGAGCTCCTCGAGGACGGCGGGCAGCGGGCCGTCTGGGGCGGCAGGCTGAACTCGCAGCGCGCCGACGACCACCGCGCGAGGCCAGCCGCGTCTCGCAAGGCGAAGCGCGGGAAGGAGCCGCGGCAGGAGGCGCGGCCGCGCTCGACGCTCCGTCCAGGCGGGGATCGGACGTATGAGGCAAGCCCCGCCGCCGGGTGAGCCCGGGGCGGCGCGGCGCCGCGACCCCGCTCACGCCGCCGGACACCTTCTCGGTGGATCCGCTCAGAGCGACTTCAGGTACTCGACCAGGTCGTTCTTCTCCTGGTCCGTGAGGCCGAGGTTGAACCGTGCGTCATAGCTGTCGACGACGTCGAGCAGCGTCTTGAAGCGTCCGTCGTGGTAGAAGCGGCCCGCGTTCTGCGGCGACATGAACAGGCCGCGTTCGCGCACGAAGAGGCCCGCCAGGTTCATCGTCCGGTACGCATGGCCGGGGGCGCGATCGGCCTCGAAGCCGTCGATCTTCAGCTCATCGGCCGAGTGCTGGTTCCAGCCCGGCTCCGTCCACAGCGGCTCCCGGTGGCAGCTGTTGCAGTTGGCCTTGCCGCGGAACACCTCGTGACCGCGCGCGGCCGCCGCCGGATCGAAGTCCGTTCCCGGGCGCGGCTGAACGGCAGGGAGCGCCAGCTGGTAGAAGTGCAGCGCGGCGAGCTTGCCGGTGACCTGATCATGCTCCGGATCCGTGGACACGTGGCCCGTCTTGGCAGCGGCGGCGATCGGGAACTGGGCTGCGTCGTCGAACCGCTCGTCGAGGAACGTGCCGACGCCATGGAGCTCGTTCACGGCCACGAGCGCGTTCCAATAGGTCACCGTGCCCCAGCCGCCCGTCCACGTGTGCAGGTTGTGACCGAGCAGGCCGCGCGCATTGGGCAACAGGGTGGCTCCGGGCACGTTCGTCGCGGTCACGACACCATTCGTGACCTGCTGTGGATTGACCGCCTTGCCGTCGAGGAACAGCTCGGCGTCGAACTTGCCGGGGCCCCAGCTCCCGAGCACCTTGCGAACGTCGTCGACGGTGACCCCCGCATCCTGCGGAGCCAGCCGCAGCAGATCGACCACCGGCTGCAGGTTGGGCGCGGAGGCGACGATGGCGCCGACGTTCAGGTCTCGGTTCGCCAGCCCGTCGATCCGCGCGCCGACTCCCGGAGCGACGGCGTCGTCTTTCGGCGTGGCGGCTCGAGCAGGCTCTCAGCAGCCGAGATCGATGCGCGACCGCGCCGCGTGGTGGCGCCGCTCATGGGGCTGAGGGAGCGCGGGGCCTCGAACGCGCTCCGGCGTGCACTCGCGCGTCCTCGGTCCGCCCCGTCTCGCGGAAGCGGACCGTTCCGGGCGCGGGGACTAGGTTTCAGCCATGGGCCGACTCCGACAGATCCGCGTCCGCTACACGCGCTTCGGCGAGGCGGCGACGGAGGCCCTCGCCGATCCCTGGCTGCGCCTGCCGTCGGTCGCGCGGCCGGAGTGGCGGCCTCCTTGCGACGTCCTCGAGACCGGATCCGAGTGGATCGTGAAGGCGGAGGTCGCCGGCCTCGGCGAGGACGAGTTCTAGGTGCTGCTGTACGAGTACGGGCTGGTCCTCGAGGGGCGCCGCCCCTGGGGCGCGCCCGCGGCCGGCGCCGACGTGCGCGTCCACGCCGCGGAGATCCGCCACGGCCCCTTCCAGCTTGCGCTGCGCCTGCCGGACACCATCGACCGGGAGGGCGCGAGCGTGAGCTACGAACGCGGCATGCTGGTCGTCCGGCTGCCGAAGGCGAGGCACGCGTGAGCGCGGAGAGCCCGCCCCAGATGCCGCCGTTGCTCGGCGTCTTCCCGACCCGCGAGCGCGTCCTCTTCCCCACGGTGATCTCGGCGCTCGCGGCGACCGATCCCGCCGCCGTCCAGCTGATCGACGACGCCATGCGCACCCACCGGCAGCTCGTGGTGGCCCTGGTGCGCAACCGCGAGACGGTGCGTCCGGGGCCGGACGACGTGTACCGGGTCGGCTGCGCCGCCGTGATCCACCAGATGCACCGGCTCGGCGACGGCTCGCTGCGCCTCGCGATCCAGGGGACCGAGCGGGTGCGCATCGACGGCTTCGCCCAGACCGAGCCGTATCTCGTCGCCCGGCTGACGCCCTTGCCTGCGCCGCCGGCCTCCGGGATGGAGATCGAGGCGCTCACGCGGACCGTGAAGGCCGTCTACCGCGAGCTGGTGTCGCTCTCGAGCGAGATCCCGGACGAGCTGGCCGCAGGCGCCGAGCGCATCCAGGATCCGCGCGCCCTGGCGTACCTCGTCGCGGCCACGGCCCCGCTTCCCGTGACCGCGGCGCAGGAGCTGCTCGAGACCGACGACGCCACCGTCCTGCTGCGGCGCCTCGTCGAGCTGCTGCAGCACGAGGTGGCCGTCCTCCGGATGCAGCAGGACATCACGAGGGAGACGGCCGAGCACATCGGGCAGGTGCAGCGCGAGCACATGCTCCGCGAGCAGCTCCGCACCATCCAGCGCGAGCTCGGCGAGGGGGAGCCCGGCGGCGCGGAGGTGAGCGAGCTGCGCGCGCGCGCCGAGCGGACCCCCTTCCCGCCCGAGGCGCGGAGGGAGGTCGACCGTGAGCTGGCCCACGTCGCCCGGATGCCCGAGGGATCGCCGGAGCGCGGCATGCTCCTCGGATGGCTCGAGTGGATGGTCTCGCTCCCGTGGGGGCGGCTCACCGGCGGCCCCATCGACCTCGCCGCGGCGAGGCGGATCCTCGACGAGGATCACTACGATCTCGAGGAGGTGAAGGATCGCATCCTCGACCACCTCGCGGTGCGCAAGCTGCGCCAGGACCGGCGCGCCGCGACCCCGCTCTCGGGCGCCGGCGACGCCGATCTCGGCCCGAGCGCCGGCCCGCTGCCGGAGACCGTCGACGACGAGGCGCGACGCGAGCCGATCCTCTGCTTCGTCGGGCCCCCGGGCGTCGGCAAGACCTCGCTGGGCCAGTCGATCGCGAGGGCGATGCGGCGCCGCTTCGTGCGCCTGTCGCTCGGCGGCATCCACGACGAGTCGGAGATCCGGGGCCATCGACGCACGTACATCGGGTCGTTGCCCGGCCGGATCATCCAGTCGATGCGCCGGGCCGAGGCCCTCGATCCGGTCATGATGCTCGACGAGATCGACAAGCTCCGCGCGAGCTTCCAGGGCGACCCGGCGGCGGCGCTGCTCGAGGTGCTCGATCCCGCCCAGAACCACGCGTTCAACGACACGTACCTCGGCGTGCCGTTCGACCTCTCGAAGGTGCTCTTCATCTGCACGGCCAACGCCGTCGACACGGTCCCGGCCCCTCTCCTCGATCGGATGGAGCTCCTCGCGCTCTCGGGCTACACCGAGGCCGAGAAGCTGCACATCGCGCGCCGCTACCTCGTCCCCCGCCAGCTCCGGGCGCACGGCCTCGAGGACGGGGAGCTCTCGATCGACGACCCGGCGCTCCACCGCATCATCCGCGAGTACACCCGCGAGGCGGGCGTCCGCGGGCTCGAGCGCGCCATCGCGACGGTCGCGCGCAAGGCGGCCCGCCGCATCGGCGAGGGCGAGGCCCGGTCGGTCCGCGTCGGCGCGGACGACGTGCCGGCGCTGCTCGGCCGGGCGCGCTTCCGCGACGAGGTCGCGGAGCGGGTGGATCGGCCCGGGGTGGCGACCGGGCTCGCCTGGACGCCGGCGGGCGGGGACGTGCTGTTCGTGGAGGCGGCGATCACGCCGGGCGAGGAGCGGCTCATCCTCACCGGCATGCTCGGCGACGTGATGCGCGAGTCGGCGCAGGCGGCCGTGACGTACCTGCGCTCGAACGCGAGGCGCCTCGGGCTCGACCCGCACGCCTTCGAGCGGCGCACGATCCACGTCCACGTGCCCGCGGGCGCGATCCCGAAGGACGGCCCGTCGGCAGGGGTGGCGATGCTGGTGGCCGTCGCGTCGGCCGCGGCGGGCCGGCCGGCCCGGAACGACACCGCGATGACGGGCGAGATCACGCTCCGCGGGAAGATCCTGCCCGTCGGCGGCATCAAGGAGAAGACGCTCGCGGCGTACCGCGCCGGCGTGAGCCGCGTGGTGCTGCCGCGCGCGAACGACGGCGATCTCGAGGACGTCCCGCGGGAGGTGCGCGCCGCGCTCACGTTGGTCCTCGCCGACTCGGCGGAGGACGTGATGTCCGCCGCGTTCGCTGAGCCCGACCAGCCCGAGCACGCCGCGCAAGCAGCGGCATCGCCACCCGCGAGCTGACGGCCGGGCGCCCGCCGCCCGCCCGGTCACCGCATCCTTCGTGAACCGAGACTGGCGGGGCGCGACCTAGCTCCTCGCCGACTGGTGCAGCGCGAACGGCGCGCCCTGCGGATCCGTCAGCTGCGCGATCCGGCCGCCGCCCGGGACGTCCATCGGGCCGTTCATGACCTTGGCGCCGTCCTTCACGGCGCGCCGGAGCGCGGC
>Ga0306924_10008548_pt1 | contig 10331 bp, 9 predicted proteins | sample sta12Can44000111_FD_203756 | JGI IMG/M metagenome (GOLD analysis project Ga0306924, IMG submission 203756) | Lab enrichment of tropical soil microbial communities from Luquillo Experimental Forest, Puerto Rico - statanox.12C.anox.44.000.111 (v2)... | ecosystem: Environmental > Terrestrial > Soil...
CAGAAAAGGTGTTGTTGGTGGTCGGTGGATTTCCGTCCCCAGTCGATGTAGTCGCGGCCGGGTTCTGCGCAAACAACAGGCACGATGTACTGTTGGTGACGGTGCATCCTGATCCGAAATTCGCGGTAGTGCATGTTGGTCCGATTGAGGTGGTGCCGGGTGCACACAGCGAGATGTTGCCGCTGGTGATTTTCACTGCAGCGTAAGAACCAGCCCCCAAAGAATTGTCTCCGTCCCCATTGGTCAGAAGGAATGTAACACCCTGATAAGCCGATGTCACAGTGGCGTTGTTGCTCGACACACAAAACCCGGCGCAGCCGCTGTCGCCGCCAGCAATCCAGTAGGTGCCAGCCGGAAAATTTGTTGTGCCCGCACCCTGGAGATTTATCGAGCAGTACTTCCGCCCGGCAATCACCGTGCCATTCCAGGTGAAGCAGCCCTCGGTCAGCGTGAAGGTCGCACCGGAGCCGCTACAGTTGGTGGATGTCGCCGAAACCGGACTCTTCGGAAAGGTGGCATACGCCCCTGGATCAGTGACTGCTCCAATAGCGGTTACTTTGCCGCCAGAGATAGTGGCTGCGAATGTCGCGGGTGAGCTAGCAGTGCTAACATAGTAGGTACCGCTAACTGTGAACGTGCAGGTTCCGTTCGCGGAGCCGGTGCTGGTTTTGTAGCCAGATCCGGCGTTCGTGATTTTGACACCACCAGTCTGAACCCCCGCGGGTGGTGCGGTTGCAAATATGGCGGCGACCTGAGACGCATAGGGGTCTGGTGTCGCAGTGTTCATCTTAATATTGGCGGCTGGCAATGGTGAAGTGGCCGGATTGTAAAGGAAGCAGTGCGCTCCGGGGCATCCCGTGCTGCTCGACGCAACGATTAGACTTGAGATGTTGACCTTGGAAGGTGACCCGTTGAAGGTGATCCCACCGAGCGCCGTTCCACTAGCGTTCTGAGCCCGGCCACCGTCGATCGCGACACCGCAGTTGGCTTCCAAATCACCATTGCCATGAACCAGCACAGCGGCAGGATCGTTTGCCAGGGCTAGAATGCAATCGGTACCTGTCGCGGTCGTGCTTATCGTCTGGCTTACCGCCCTCACAATGGCTCGCGCCTTTAGCGTTGGCGTGGGGATCGCTTGCACTATATGCCCGGCTGTCCCCGGTTCCAGCGACAATTTTGTTGACAGCCAGTTCGCCGTGCTCTGCGTGATCTCGACAACGACGCACGGGCCTGTTTTACATACGATCGGCCGTGAATCCAGAGACCGGACCGTTCCGCAATTATCGGACCCCGATGTAGGAACAAGGCACACATTCGCGGTCGGGATCCTGTAGCCATTGACGGACGCATAGCTTACGCCAACCCTTTGATAGTCAGTACTCGTTGTGTTATTTGCTTTTTGATCGGCAATATACTGAGCCGCGCCGCTGAGTGCCGCCGCATCAGCCGCGCCTTGCATTAGCCGCAGCCCAAGATACCAATGCCCTACTTCTACACCAAGACTGGCGAAGCCGATCAGTAGCGGTATCGTAAGTGCAGTCATAACCGCAACCGCACCCGCCGAGCACTCCCAGAAACGGTTTGTAAATTGGGGATTCATGGGTGACCAATCCCTATGTAAAAGGTTTTGAACACACCCATGATGCGCAGGACCACTGGCGTACCGACGATCATCAACAGACACGGCAGGATGAACATCGCCATTGGTATGGCCAGTAACACCGGCAAGCGTGCCGCCCGTTGTTCATAGCGCGCCTGACGCGTCGCCCGCATTCCCGCAGCAATCGTTCGCAGTGACTCGGCAAGGGGAGTGCCGAATTTGAGGGACTGTTTGAGCGTTGCGACTAGGCTCCGCAGATCGGGGAGTCCAATTCGCTCAACCATGTTGTCGAGCGCTTGACCAAAATCCGGCACGACTCGCATTTCCGCCGATGTAATCTCGAATTCATCGGCGACATCCTTGTGTGACGCACGCAGTTGCTTGCTGATTCCTCGATCGACTGGTTAAGGCTTAGCCCAGATTCGGCGCAGATCACGAGCAGATCCAAAGCGTCGGGGATGCCAGCTTCCAGCCGCAAGCGACGCCGCTTGATCATATGGCCAAGGATAAAATCCGGCAGTCGCCAGCCAACTATGAACGCTATACCAACCAGGCCGAGCCGGATCAGCATGACATTGGCAAACTTTTGCCCTAATTCCAAGCCCATCCATAGGAGTCCTGCCGAAACTAACCCACCGCACGCCTTTAGCGCGATAAAATTGGCCAGATTACCTCGACCCCGGATCCCCACTGCCGCTAGTAACTTGAGTAGGCGTTGTTGCTCGACGGTGCCGATGATACGACTCGCTGCGATGGAACTACCAAGGCGGCGATACCACGGCACGTGACTGGGTTGCATCGGGACTGCGCCGCGAAACACGCCTAGCCGATGCCGCTGGAACCTATCGCGTTCGGCTATGAGCCAGCGCGTAAACCCAAACAGGACTGTTGCGGCGGTAGCCGCTACCAATATCCAAATCTCGGTAGTATTACTGATATTCGTTTCGATCATCGTAGTGCCCTTCTGACTATTGCGGCCATTGTCGTCAGGCCCGCCACAAGGCTGAGAAACGCCACACCGACCATAAAACGACCCCTTGAGTTATTCAGTAGAGACATAGCCAAGTCACGGTTTATCACATACATCAGACCGCCGACCACAAAAGGCAGAACGGCCAATACCCCCGCAGACGCTTTGGCCTCCGCCGTCAGCGCTCGGGCCTTTTGACGCAGTGCCTTGCGAGCACGAATCACGCCACTGAGATTGCCCAATGTCTCGGCGAGACTGCCGCCGGTTCGCTGTTGCAGTGCCAGCGCGACGACCAGAAACCGAAAATCGGCTACGCGAATCCGGTCAGCCGTCTCTTGCAAGGCATCGTTCATATGAACGCCGATCTGCACCTGCTCCATAGTGCGGCGCAATTCACTGCCCACCGGATCGGCAATCTCGCGTCCCGCGACTGCCAATGCCTCATTTACGGGTAAGCCGGCTTTGACGGCACGCCGGATCAGATCCAGAGCGTCCGGGAATACGTCAAGAAAGTGCTTGCGGTAGCGCGCCTGCGCCAGACGCAATATGACAAATGGCCCCGCTGCTGCTGCCATGACACCAGGGGGCGTCAGCCATGCCGCGTTGACGGCCAAAAGCCGACTAGCAAAAACAATTACGATTACCGCCGAAATTAATCCAGCGATCAGGAGGTGGAGCAAGCCAATCCGATGCCCAGCCGCTTCAAGGGCGATATTGAGAATCGCCCAAGCTTTACGGGGCAGTTTGAATATTGCAAACGAGGTATTTTGCACCTTGCGGGTTAATGACAACGGAGCGCGTTCAGTGTCATCGTCCACGGTTAATTTGGTCAAGCGCTGTTGGACAATTTGCTGGCGGCGCTCGCTCCGTGCCACCCGCACCCACACCAAGCCGGTCAGAACCGGCAGTAGGAGCAAAAGAAAAATGGGGTGCGACATGTCAGCTTACCGTGATTAAGCCGGGGGTGATGCCAACCGCCGAGAGCAACTGTCTTTCGAGGCCATGTTGTGCGGCCTTGGCGGCTAGATCCGGCCGCAGGCTGCTCGGCTCAAAGATACCCTCGATTTGGCCGTCGCGATTCTCACCCTGGAAATTGAAAGTGAAGATGTCGCGGGTGCTGACGATCTCGCCCTCCATGCCACTGATTTCGCAGATCCGCTCGACACGCCGGATGCCATCGCGCATCCGCTCGATCTGGACCACGAGATTGATAGCGCTGGCGATCTGGGCACGCAGTGCCCTTAGGGGGAGATTGGCACTGGCCATCAGCACCATGTTTTCGAGCCGGAACAGGGCGTCACGCGGACTGTTGGCGTGGATCGTCGACATTGATCCGTCGTGACCGGTGTTCATCGCCTGGAGCATGTCAAAGGCTTCGTTGCCACGTACCTCGCCAACGATGATGCGATCCGGCCGCATACGCAACGCATTGCGGACAAGTTCGCGTTGCGGGATGTGGCCAACGCCCTCGATATTGGGAGGCCGGGTCTCCATCTGCACGACGTGCGGCTGTTGCAACCGCAACTCAACCGCGTCTTCGATAGTAATGATTCGCTCGTCGGTATCGATATGGCGTGACACCGCATTCAGAAGCGTCGTCTTGCCTGAGCCGGTGCCGCCCGAGATCAGGATATTGACCCGGCACCGCGCCGCAATGTCCAGAAACGTCGCCATCTCCGGCGAGATGTTCCCCTGGCGTACCATCTGTTCGAGGGTGATATTTTGTGTGGGGAATTTGCGGATTGAGATAGTCCCGCCGTTTAGGACTAGCGGTGGCAGGACGATATTGACGCGGCTGCCGTCGGCGAGACGGGCGTCGACCATCGGGCTGGATTCGTCAATGCGCCGACCTACCCCGGTGGCAATCCGCTGCGCAATATGGACAACGTGTTTGGTGTCGCGAAACCGTGCTTGCGTATTTCCGAGCTTGCCGAAACGCTCGACATAGATGTCGTTAGGTCCATTGACCAGGATATCGGTAATCTCGTCATCTCGGAGCAGCGGTTCGAGAGGACCGAGCCCGACCATATCATCGGTCAACTCGGCGGCGAGGGCAGCTTCCTCGATTTCATTAAGCTGGACCTTGTGCTCGGTCGCAATTTCGCTGACCAGGATCGCGATTTGCGCCTGTAACGATCGACGTGAGACTCGACTAGCAGCCGCAGGCTCAATCCGCTGCATCAATTCATAGCGAATTTTTTCCTTTAGCTCGACACGGCCGAAATCGGCTCGCAACCCCAATCCAGGCTCATCGGGTGTATCCGAGACCAGCGTAAGTTCGCGTGACTCAGATGTAACAATCCGGCGACCAAATCCGTGTGTTGAATTCATTATCTCGCCCTCCGCGAAAACCATCGGCGTTTCCGGGTCCGTCCGGAGATTTCCAACGCCAGTTCACCAACCGCATTGCCGAATTTGCGCTGGCTGGCTGCAACCGTGGCGTGGTGGGCCGCTAGGGTGACCAACTTCGGCAGGAACGGCACCATGCTTGTCGGCTTCGCCTGCAATACGCCGACGATTTCCTTTTGTGTAAGCCCGTGATTGCCAGCCTCTCCCTCACGATTGAGAACGAAGATTGCCTGCTCGGCACCGGCGATATCCCCAAACGCTTTCTTCAACCGCACGGCATCGCGCATTGATCGCATGGTCTGGTCGACGACGATGACCCGCCGATCGGCGATTTCAAACGCCCGCCGATACGCCGGTATTGGGATGCGAGGCACATCGACAATGACGTAATGGAACTGTGATCGCAGGACCGAGAACAGCGCGTCGACCGCCGCTGGCATGAATTGCACATGATCCTGGATGGGTTCCTCGCCGCCAAGGACGAACAGCCGCTCCCCATGCCGAGTCATGATCCGCTCAAGCAACAGGGGATCGAGCCGCAGCGGGTTTGCCAAGGCGTCACGCAAGCCGGGTGTCGTTTCGGCATTGAATAGAAGATTGCAGTCGCCGTGCTGAATATCGAGATCGACCAGCGCGACCCGGCGAGACCGCCGGTTGGCCAGATACCACGCCAGATTGGCAGCCAAAGTGGTTGCGCCGACGCCGCCGCGGGCACCGATAAAAGACACCATTTTCCCGAGCTTCAGGACCGCACGACCCATCTCACCCCCAGAGCCGTTGGTCTTCGGGGCGAGAGCCCTGGTCAATAGATCACGGGTGAGTGGCTTGACGAGGTAATTGCCGACTCCGGCCTCTTGCAGATCCCGAAAGAGAGCGACATCATTGCGGTCGCCAATCGCGATGACATTGGTGCCGGGTTCGCAGACATCGGCGAGCATTTGGACCTGCGACAGCGGTAATTCGACCCCGCTGATATCCACGAGTAACAAGTTTGGCGACCGCTGCTCACTGAGATATTCGATGGCCTTGCCAATGCCGCCGCGGATGATCTGATTGCGGCCGGGCAGCACCGAGGCGTCCTGTAGCAATTGCTCTGTCTGCGTATCGACGAAGGCGATCACTGGCAACCGGCCCGCAGCGATTCTAGGCACCGCCTCGATTGGGGTCGCCGTGCGAAGGCCGATTTCGATATCTTCGGGTTCGATGGTCATAGCGTCCATTTCCGATTACCCTCTATCGGTTGGGAAAATTATTCCGGTTTGACGATTACTGGCTCGGCGGGTTCTTTGCCGCCAGCTTGCGATTTGAAACCGCGAAGGATCGTGACCGTTGGCGGGGTTACCGCAACAGGTTTTTGTTGCGCCGCCCCAGTCAATGCTGGCGACACGTCACCCGCCCAAGTCGCCTTAATATGTTGACCGTCCACTGGCTCACGAACCGCCGCCTTAAGGAATGAGGGCCCAGCGGCCGGTGCGGCAGATGCGAAGTCGGTCGCACTGCGCAAGGTTAGCGACAGTTTGCCAAGTTCGGTCGCAACATTGATCTGCTCAGCCTGCGCGGGCGTGACTTCCAATGTGACAGTGCGGCCAAAATTACCAGTGGCAGGATTGACGGGACTCATCGGGCGACCCGGTGTAGCAGCCTTATCGGGCTCGTCAATCACCAGCACACGAAGGTCCTCAACGACCGTTTCGCTAACTGATCGCCTCGTCAACGGTGCATTGGCGGTATTATTTTTTGAAATTCTGCGTCAGGATGACATCAACCCGATCGCCTGGAGTGAGTAAGCCAGTGCTGGCTCCGCCAGTGGCCACCGGGATGGCAATCGCCCGCTCTCCTGGCGTAAGCACGACTTGCAGAAAATCGCGGTCACCAGGTTTGACGATGGCGGATTGCAGGATCGGTTCGCCCGCGGGCAGTTCATGACGCAATACTGCCCCATAGACACTGCCCCGGATTTGGTTCTCAAGTGCCAGGTTGGCTTCCAATGCGGCGGCGTTAGGCCGCACGATCTCGCCCGGCTTGGTCTCAGTGACCCCCTGCCAAGTCACGTCTTGCTCTCGCAATAACGTGCCTTGCGGAAGCGGCACAGTGGCAGCAAGGATTTGTGTCTTTGGCTGACCTGCGCTCTTCTACGACAGCATATGCGTGGCCGCAACGGCGGCGATGGCAAGTGAGCCAACGAATAGCGTAGTGACGATAGGCTTTGCGCGCATGGTTTCATCCGATGAAAGAGGGAAGGGAGGTTTGCAAGAACAACGTCACGCTGCCAGCAGTGGCGATCGCGACACCATAGGGCACGGCCAATCGCGTTTTTGGTGACAGCAGAGTGAGCCGCGGCCCAAGATAAAGCGGAAGGTATTTGTGGATAGCGAGTGCCGTGAGCGATATCACACCACCGCCAATACCCATTAAGAGCAGAAACGGGAACAAATCATTGTAGCCGATCAGCAAAGCCGCCGCCGTTATCAGCTTGGCATCACCACCGCCAATAAATCCCTGCCAGAACAGCACAAACCCGACAATGAGAAGCGCGAAGCTGGCACCTACTGTGTAGAGTGCGACATTGGGATCGCCAATCACAATGAGGCGAACAACCGCGAGTAAGGCCACTGCGGCAACCAATACATTCGGGATACGAAAGGTCTTAACGTCGCGATATGCAGCGACAATAAAGAGGGCGACACCTACAAGCGTGATCAAGTTTTGCAAAATATCCTCCGACAAATGTGAGTCGGAAGCGGCCAAGCCGCTTCCGCCCACGACGGTGCGGCTCGGCTTAGCCGAGAGCGGTAGTCAGATCGACGTTGATTGTGTCGAACACGCCGTCGATGGTCGTGCCGAGCAACGTGACCGCGCCGATACACACGACGGCGATCAGGCCTACGAGAATGCCATACTCGACGAGGGCCGCACCCTCATCGTTCTTCACGAAACGAGAAACGAGCTTACGCATTGGGAAACGCTCATAGATTGACAGAGATAACAGGCTTGCACCTGCCGCGGGTATAGGTGTCATAAATTCCAGACAAAACCCAAGCTAATTCAAGCTTAATACGGCGGGTGTTTGCGTAAAATTCTAGATATTAAGGTAAAGCTCGTTAATAATTACGAGAGTTAACGTACTTACAAATCGTGAATCAGATTTATCGTTGGCGGATACTTGGGACAGAACGGTTCTTGATGGTCACCGTCTATTTCATTAAAAATTGATCAAATTCGAATAAAATTTGACCGTCAGGGTAACTATTCGGGACAGTTTGCAATGGGTCATCGGACGCGCTCGATCTGTGCAGAGCGGGTAATCGGCTGACAGGTGCCGCCATGGCGGGCATGGGTTAGGCGGCTTTTCGGATCGAGTTTGGCTGTGGGGTATCCTCCTTTTTGATGCCGTCGATAAAGGCGGTAGTTGGGGTGCTACGGTAAGTCAACAGCCCGTGCCGAATTTTTTGCGCCATCGACGCTACTGACCTACATCAACTACAACGCTGACGTGTGGGTGGGTTGGACGGCGTGGAACCTTGACCCAGACGCGATCAGCGTCACTGACACGGTGACGGGCTTGATCGGAGACACCCCAAAGATGACGTGGTACGCGCCGTACTTCTGATCGCTACCCTGGCCGAGCGAAGCTGCGTCACCGACCGCTCTCGGCTGCAAACTCGCCCGGGACGGTTCCGTCAGAGCTCGTTCGCGGCCAGCCCCGAAACCCGAGGTGGCGTCTGGAAGGTTCAGCAAAAGCCGTTAAGTCGGATGGTCATGGTATGCGGGTGATTGGGCAATCACCGGATCCTTTGGCGAGGATGCACACCATGACCAAGAGGCAAGGTAAGTCTGGCACGATCGACGTGAAAGCTCTTCTGGCGGGGGATGAGGAGTTTCTGCGGGCGCTTGTGCGCACGGCGCTGCAGGAGGTGCTCGAAGCCGAGATGACTGAGGCACTTGGCGCCGAGAAGGGCGAGCGGACAGCGGGGCGGCAAGGTTACCGGTCGGGCTATTATGGCCGGACACTGATCACGCGCATTGGCAAACTCGAGCTGCGGGTTCCGCAGGACCGCGCCGGGCGGTTCTCGACCGAGCTGTTCGAACGGTATCAGCGCTCGGAGCGAGCGCTGGTGGCGGCGCTGGCGGAGATGTATGTGCAAGGGGTTTCGACCCGGAAAGTCAAGGCGATCACCGAGGAGCTATGCGGCCATAGCTTCTCGGCTTCCGCGATCAGCGCGATCAACCAGCGGCTGGATGCCAGCCTGGCGCAATTTGCCGGCCGTCCGTTGGCCGAGGCCTTCCCTTATCTGATCTTGGATGCGCGCTACGAGCGGGTGCGCGAGGGTGGCGTGATCGCCAGCCAAGCGGTGCTGATCGCGATCGGCATCGACTGGGACGGCCGGCGTCAGGTGGTGGCGGTCGAGCTCGCCAACCGCGAGAGCCGATCGAGTTGGCGCGAGTTTCTGCTCGGGCTCAAGGCGCGTGGCCTGCACGGCGTCGAATTTGTCATCGCCGATGATCACGCCGGCCTCAGGGCGGCATTGCGCGAGGCTCTGGCGGAGGCGGCCTATCAGCGCTGCTATGTGCATTTTCTGCGCAATGCGCTCGACTACGTGCCGCGTCGCGTCGACGATGATTGTCTACAGGAGCTCCGCTGGCTCTATGACCGCCGCGATCTCCCCGAAGCACGCCGCGATCTGGCCGCCTGGCTCGCCAAATGGTCGGGCAAATACCCCAAGCTCACCGGCTGGGTCGAAGAGAATATTGAGGAGACGCTGACCTTTTACCGACTGCCGCGTCAGCATCATAAGCATCTCAAATCGACCAACATGCTGGAACGGTTGAACGAGGAGATCAAACGCCGCACCCAGGTCGTGCGCATCTTTCCCAATGGTGAGAGTTGCCTCAGGCTGGTGCGCGCGCTCGCCGTCGAGACCCACGAAAACTGGCTCGAACAGCATCGCTACCTCAACATGGATGATCTGCGCGAACACAAAAAGGAGGCGCTGCGGCGCGCGGCATGACCGGCATCGTCCGGACCCGCCCGAGCCTGGCGCCGTGCTCGCCGCCGTCCAGACCGCTGCGCGCCGCCTGCGGCGGTGGTCTGCGACCAGTCTTGACCGCGGCTGTGCGCGGCGTCACCCTGAACCTCGGTCGGGACGAAGAAACGACCCCTAGGGTCAAACAAAGAAACTACGCTCGCTGCCAGACCTTTTTGCAGAATTCTCCAGACGCAACTAAACCCGATCGAGTTTGCAGACTTGTATGGGAGTTTTTCTGTCAAGTGGTTTTTTGTTTGTTGCCGGTTCCTTGTTTGGAGCGGAAAGGCCGTTCCTCGTCCCGTCGCCTGCGATCAGGTTCGCGGAGCGCGCGGAAGGTGTCAAGGGACCGAAATGCTAGCGCAGCTTAGCGGCTTGCCGCTTAGCG
>Ga0306924_10008552_pt1 | contig 10328 bp, 9 predicted proteins | sample sta12Can44000111_FD_203756 | JGI IMG/M metagenome (GOLD analysis project Ga0306924, IMG submission 203756) | Lab enrichment of tropical soil microbial communities from Luquillo Experimental Forest, Puerto Rico - statanox.12C.anox.44.000.111 (v2)... | ecosystem: Environmental > Terrestrial > Soil...
GCGAGGCTCATTTCCCGGACACCGCCCAGATGGTCCTCGATTGGCCGATCTGGAAGGACCTCGGCGGTGAGGTGCTGCGGCAGCACATGTCCGGCAATGCGGAGAAATTCCTGCGCCTGAACTAGGGTGCTCACTCAATATCGAGCTGCAGAAGGCTTTGAACCCGCCCGGAGAGATCCGCATCGAACGCTTCGGCTGGACCTTCTGCCCAGGCGACAAGGTCATGCAGGTCGAGAACGATTACGACAGGAGGTCTACAATGGCGACCTCGGCGTAGTATCGCGCAGCGACATGCACGAGGGCGAACTCACTGTCGACTTCGATGGTCGCGCCGTCATCTACGGCTTCGGCGAGCTCGATTAGCTGGAACTGGCCTATGCGACGACCATCCACAAGAGCCAGGGCTCGGAGTCCCCAGCCGTAGTAATACCGCGAAGCACCCAGCACTACCCAATGCTGGGGACCAGGTCGGTCTGTTTAGGGCGCAATCAGGCCGCCCGAAGCGGACCTGCAAACCCCCTTTGGATGAGCTAGGCGGCGAGGCGTTCGGGGGCGAACGGCTCGGCCGCAGCTCGTTTTTTCTCGATCTGGGCGAGCAGCCAGGTCTTGACGGCGGCGGTTGCCCGCTCTCGCTCCGCTTCGTCATGGGCGAGACGGCGGGCCTTGAGAATTACGGAGCGCAATTCGGCGACGCTGCCGCAACGAGTGTCGTTGAAATGCACAAGCGGAAGACCGGGCCGGGGCATCGCATCCTGCAAGAGCGCGATCGCCGTCGCCGTCGGCAGGCGATACTTGCGGCCCAAATGCAGAAGAGCGCCGACAAGGCAGTGACCGCCGTTTCCGTCGTCATAACAGCCGCGCGTCCAGTGGCCGTCGTCGGCAAAAAACTCGAGCATGAGATCGAGCAATTGCACTGCTTTTGCGATTTCCGCTTCGGACATTGGTTTGATCGCTCCCTATCCGGGTAACGAATTCAGCGTATCACGGGCCGCCGCATTCTGCATCGCCGCGCAACCGCAGCGGGGAATCGATCTGATCCCGATCATCGAGACGGCGCGTGGCCTCAGCAACCTCGACGCAATCCTCGCAGCCGGCACGCGCGTCAGGCATGTCGCGCTTGGTGCGGGTGATTTTACCCTCGACGTGAGCATGGCGTGGAGCCGCACAGAGGCGGAGCTGGCCTTTGCGCGCGCGCGGATCGCCACCGCCTCGCGCGCCGCCGACGTCGAGGCGCCGCTCGACACGGTTTGGGTCGATCTCGCGGACGAAGAGGGGCTCGAAATCTCCGCTCGCACCGCGCTGGGCTTTGGCTTTCAGGGCAAGATGTGCATTCACCCGAAGCAGATCGCGCCCGTGCACCGGGTCTTCACGCCGAGCGAAGCGGAGATCGCCTCCGCCGAACGCGTTGTCGCCGCGTTCGCCGAGGCGGAAGCGGCGGGCAGTGCGGCGATCCAGCTCGATGGCAAATTCATCGACTACCCGATCCTCTACCGGGCACAGCGAGTCTTGGAGAAAATCGCGGCCATCCGCGCGAAGGAAGAGCGGCGATGACTCGAGCAGCGGGTCCGCTTGGCGGGGTCACCATCCTCGATTTGTGCAGCTATCTCGCCGGCCCTTACGGCTGCACTCTGCTCGCCGATCTCGGCGCCTCGGTGATCAAAATCGAATCGCCGCAAGGCGACATGCTGCGCCAGTTTCCGTCGAGCCTTGCCGGGGAAAGCCGGTTTTTTCTTGGCACCAATCGCGGCAAGCGCGCGCTGGCACTCGATCTGAAGCAGCCCGAGGGGCTTGCCGTCCTCCATCGCATGGTGGAGACGGCCGATGTGCTGGTCGAGAATTTTCGTCCGTCGGTGCCGGCCAGGCTCGGCATCGATTATCCGCGGCTAAAAGCGATCAATCCGCGCCTCGTCTATTGCGGACTGACCGGTTACGGTGACAGCGGGCCGCTCAGCGAGAAGGGCGGGTTTGATCAGGTTCTGCAATGCCTGTCCGGCATTGCCGTGTTTCAGGGTGCTGCGGCCGGCACGCCGCAAGTGGTGCTGGGCTCGGTGCTCGATTATTTCACCTCGGCGTTGCTCGCCTATGGCGTTGCCGCTGCGCTTTACCACCGCGAGCGCAGCGGCCGAGGCCAATATCTGAGCCTGTCGCTACTGCGCAGCGCGTTAACGATCCAGGCCGGGCGTTTTGTCTGGGCGGAGAGCGAGGGCCGCGAAGTCGTGCGCGATTCCGGCACCGGCGGGCTCACCGGCATCCATCCCACCAACGAGGGCTGGCTCTATATTTCGGTTCACTCGAACCATTTCTTTGCGGCTCTGTGCGAGCTGATCGGTCGGCCAGAGCTGGCGCGCGATCCGCGCTGCGCGACGATGCGCAGCCGGGCCGCGCATGCCGGCGAGCTCGTCCCCGAATTGCGTTCGGCGCTCGCCGCGCGCCCCGCACTCGAATGGGAAGAGCTCTTCGGCGAGCGGGTGCCTTGCGCCGCGGTGCGCCCGATCGAGGACATGTTCGACCATCCGCAGGTGCTCGCCGAGGATCTTGTCGCGACCCTCGATCATCCGCAGGTCGGCCGCTATCGCGCGATGAAGGGGCCGGTCAAATTCACTGACACATCGGGACCGGCGCCAACACCGGCCCCGACCTTCGGCCAGCACAGCGACGAGATCCTCACTGCCTGCGGCTATTCCGCCGAGGAGATCGCGGCCTTGCGGCGGAGCGGTGTCGTGCTCTAGCACCGGGGTCCGTAGCGGCTGAGGAGAAGGAGAGATCGATGCCAAGGCTCGCAGGCAAAGTGGCCTTCATTACGGGCGCCGGTAGCGGGATCGGCCGCGCCACCGCAATCCTGTTCGCCGTCGAAGGCGCAAAGGTCGCTATTGCCGAGATCGACACAACGGCCGGCGAAGAAACTGCTCACCTGGCTGGAAACGAGGCAATCGCGATCCATGCCGATGTGACCGACCCCGACAGCCTGCAAGCGGCGATCCGCACAACCGTCGAGAAGTTCGCCCGTCTCGACGTGCTTCATAACAATGCCGGCGGCTCTACCGCGCAGGACGACACGGCGGTCAACGCGCCGCTCGATGAATTCTGGCGCGCGATCAAGCTCGATCTTTACGGCACTTTTCTTGGGTGCCGGTTTGGCATCCCCGAGCTGATCAAGGCGGGCGGCGGTTCGGTGATCAACATGAGCTCGAACGTCGCATTGATGGGGGTCGCCGGCCGCGATTGCTATACCGCGGCAAAGGGCGGGATCTCCGCAATCACCCGGTCGCTGGCTGTCGCCTATGCGCCGCAAAGAGTCCGCGTCAATGCGATTGCGCCTTCGGCGACGATGACCGAGCGGGTCAAAAAGCTGATTGCCGGAAATGCCGCGCTGACGGAACTTGCGGACTCTCATCTGCTCGGGTTGATCGAGCCCGGCGATATCGCAAACATGGCGCTTTATCTCGCCAGTGACGAATCTCGCATGGTCACAGGCCAGGTTCTGCCGGTTGACAGTGGGGTAACCATCTCTTGATGAACTAGCGTACCTGATGAGGCGTGCTTCTGCCTGGATACCGAGTATCAAACGGAGTTGGCGTAGTAATGATGCCGGAGATAGTACAGGGTAGAGTGGGTTGAGTAGTGCGAAACCCACCATCTCGGGGATCTCGCGGCCTTGAACCGCGTCATCGCCACTGCCATCGCGACATTGACCTGAAAAGGAGCATTGCCGCTGGCCGGTTCGCACCATGGCATGAAGCGCATTTCAATCTCGCCTATCGCTGGTTTTGCCGCTATCCAACAATTTTGCTCGGGGGACCGCCAACCTCTTAAGTACGACATCGACAGGCAACTTTTTTTATATCGACAGATACGCGGCCCGTAAGAGCTTTCGACTGCGGTGCGACAGCGGCGTTGGAGCACTGGGTGATACATCCCCCGTCGCCGGTCCCAGCAAGGCATCCGTCGTCGCATGTGATTGTGCAGCTCGAGTCATCCGGCGATGTGCACGTCTCAGCAAATGCTGAGAGAGCGACAAATCCGATTCCAACCAAGGTCGCGAAAAACAACACCGACATCCTCATTCGTTCCTCCGCGAGCGATTTGGCGCAACTGCTCGCAGGGTAGTACGAGGGAACCAGTCCGGCGTGCAACCGCCCATAAGCTCCCTGCCTCATCGCCTGTACCGGGCACCCCGATCTCGGGTTTCGGTTTTCGTGGGAAAGCCGGATCAACGGGTTACTGGTTGCAAAAGATATGGCCGAGATTCACCCACGATCACGCTGACCGGTTCAACGCGAATCCCGACGGCACTGCGCTCACTGATAAAGGTACATCCCTCCGCAATCCGCCTAACGACATCTTCGGGTGTTGATATCGGTGCCCTGCCCTCCTCCCCTTGACACGCGGCCGGCCGGTCTTAATGCGCAAACTCCCGTTAGGTTAGGCCTCGTCGGCCTTACGCCTGTGCTGCCCGGACGTGCGCGGCCAGCAATGACGGCAACCGCGCAGGGTCGCCACGCGCCATGCCGCATTCGGTCGCAACGCCGTCGACGCGTGCGTGCCGCCGCGCCGCGGCAATCCGCGCCGCATCGCCCGCCGCATCGTCGTAATGTACCAGCCCGAGATAGAGCTTGGTCTCGGGATGCAGACGCAGATTGTCGAGCGGTGCGAAATAGGCGTCGTCGGTGCGGCCCTTTGGCGCCGGCATATGGAAGAACTGGATCGCGCGGGCAACACCGGCGCTGGTGGCATTTGCGATCTCAACCATGATCGCCATGTCGTTAGGCTGCACGCAATGCTCGTCCGCCGGACTGCCGTAGCAGAGATGATAGCCGAGCTCGATCGCGGTCGGCACCGCTTCGCCGATCCGGGTCAGGACATCGATCGTTTCGGTTCGGAAATCGACTGGTCCCGGTTCGTAATATCCCTCCCAGGCCAGCACCTCCTGGCACACATCCCATTGCAATGCGATGCGGTCGTTCGGTGTCTCAGCGGCGATTTTGACGACCTCGCCGATTAAATGCCGGGTTAGCGCCGGCAGCAGCACCGGCCGGTCGGACGGCACCATGTTGTTGTAAGTCGGCGCAATAGGCGTCGGCAGCGAGATCTGAAATTTGACCGACGCGGGAATGACGCCCTCGCGCTGCAACCGCTCGAACAACTTCCACGATGCGATCGCCATATCGGCATAGCCGGTCTCGAATGTGCTAGGATCTGGCGTCGCGCCGGGTTTGATGCGTAAGCGGGGAATTTCGCGCAACAGCTTGCCGTCCCATTGCGTGAATTTGAAGGGCGGCACGTCAGTGGCGACCTCGATCGCCGGGTGATCGGCGAGCACCTGTTGCAAAAAGCGAATCCAGGTTTTGCGTATGCCGGTCTCGCCATCGGGCAGACGCTTCAGGTACGGCCCGGTGGTTTGGGCCAGTCTGCAGAATACGGTTTCGGCGTCGGGCAGCGGAATGCTGCCGACAAAGTGAACGATCGAGGGTTCGGTGCGATCTTCGGCCATGGCGTCCTCCTGGAGATCGGTTCTGATCGTTCATCCTAACTTAAACCTTTCCCGACGGCGGCCGTACACTTTGGTGGCGTGATAGCCGAGATCGATCTTTGGCGGCGCGGTTGATGCTTAGTGATGACGCGAGAAAGCGCTTGAGAAAAGCGCCGCTCAATCGATCTGCGAGCAAGATCAACTTCTTCATGTCGGTGCCGGTGCTGGTGGACGGCAGCGCTGGCATTGGCGACGGGGTCTCACAACCCGGCAGCTACCTCGAATTACGCGCCGAGCGGGACGCCCTCGCCGTCCTGTCGAACTGCCGCAAATGCACAACCCCCCAACGGCTACAACCCGACGTCAATCCAGGCGGTGATCTATCGGCCGTAACCGCAAGGCTGGCACTTGTCCGCGCCATCCACTGGCTCTTAAACTCAGCTCAAGGGCTGAGGGTTACCGGAGAACGGGACATGCAAGGCCGCAGGGCGGAGCTGTTGCAGCGGATTGAGAGCGACCGCGAGGTGTTGCTCGATTTCTTGCGCGACTTTATCCGCTGCCCGAGCCCGAACCCGCCCGGTGACACCCGCGAGGCGGCCGCTCACATCCGCTGGTTCCTGGAGAGGTATGGCGCCGAATATCGGGTGATCGCGCCCAACGAGATAATGCCGAACATCGTCGCGACGTTCGAGGCCGGGAAACCCGGGCGCCACTTGGCGCTAAACGGCCATATCGACTGCTTCCCGGTGGGCGACGGCGCCGGCTGGACGCACGATCCGTGGGGCGCCGAGCTGGTCGACGGCCAGATCTACGGGCGCGGCGCCTGCGACATGAAATGCGGCACCACCGCGTCGGTATTCACCTTTTTGTATTTGCGTGAATTGCGCGACGAGCTCCAAGGCCGGCTGACATTGTCGGCGGTGTCGGACGAAGAGACCTTTGGCCCCTACGGCGCCCGCTACCTCTCCGAGCACCATCCGGAGGTGTTTGGCGACACTTGTCTCAACGGCGAGCCGAGCAGTCCATGGACATTGCGCTTTGGCGAAAAAGGCCCGCTCTGGCTCGAATTCACCGTCCGCACCAAAGGCGCCCATGGCGCCTACACGCATGCCAGCAAGAGCGCGACGGCGATCACGGCGAAGATCATCGGCGCGCTCGAAAGACTGGAGGATATCCCGGCGCCCGAGGCGAGCAATCTCGCCGCGGCACTCGACCAGGCCGCCGACATCATCGACCGGGCTCAGGGCAAAGGTGCAGCGAGGAACACGCGGCGGGTCACGGTAAATCCGGGTGTCGTACGCGGCGGGCTCAAGGTCAACATGATCGCGTCGGACTGCACCTTTGAGGTCGATATCCGGCTGCCGATCGGGCTCGACGCGCCGCAAATCCGTGCCGAGATCGACAAGATCCTCGCGCTCCACCCGGAGGTCACCTATCGCCAGATCAACTACAATCCGCCGAGCTGGTGCGCTCCCGACACGGAGATGGCAGAGCTGGTGCGCGCCAACGCCAAGGAAATCGCCGGCATCGACCCGACTCCGATTGTCAGCCTCGGCGGCACCGACGCGCGGCTCTGGCGCTACAAGGATATTCCGGCGATTGTCTATGGCCCGTCACCGACCGGCATGGGCAGCGCCGACGAACACGTCACGGTCGACGAGTTCTTTCACGTCGTCAAATGCCACGTCCTCTCCGCTTACGACTACATGAGCCGGCCCACGTGATTAGGAGCCAGGAACAATGAGTGCCATCCGACTAACCACGACATTCGACGACGATGCGCCGCTGACGCCGGTGTACGGCACACCGATCGATCATCCCGGCGCCTGGAAAGCGGCCGACTTCACGACGTCGGCGGATTACACGATCGAGCTCGGCGCAACCCAACTGGGCGACATCGAGCGCGCCGTGCGGCAGATAAAAGCGGCCGGCCTCGGCCTCGACGATTTGCGGCGCGAGCATTTCGAAGTTCCGTCACTGCGGCCGGTCATCGACGAGATCCGGCGCCAGATCGAGGATGGACGAGGCTTCGTTGTGGTGCGCCGCTTGCCGGTCGAGGATCATTCGAAGGACGAGATCGGCCTGATCTTCTGGGGGATCGGCACATACCTCGGGCGCGGGCTGTCGCAGAGCGTGCTCGGCGACCGGCTCGGCCACGTCAAGGATTTCAGCCGCGAGGACCCGCTGGCGCGCGCCTACCGCAACAAACAAGAGCTGTCGCCGCACACCGACAGAGCCGAGCTGGTTGGACTGGCGTGCTTACGGAATGCGAAGTCGGGGGGAGTGTCGCGGCTGACCAGCGCCCTCACGGTCCACAATGTGATGCTCGCAGAATATCCCGAAGCCCTCGAGCGCCTCTATCGCGGCTATGTCTTTCACCGGCGCGGCGAAGAGAAGCCGGGCGACCTGCCGTACACGCCGTATCGCGTGCCGGTCTATTCCAATACCGACAGTAAGGTCTCGGCGCGCTACGTCCGCACCTATGCCGAGGCGGGCGAGCCCGCGGCCGGGCGGCCGATGGGCGAGGCCGAGCTCGCGGTCCTCGACCGTTTCGAGGAGGTCACCAAACGGCCGGAGCTGATGCTGGAATTCACCTTGCAACCCGGCGAGATGTACTTCATCAACAACTACACGATCCTGCACGCGCGGACCGCGTTTGACGACGGCGACGCCGAGGACGACCGGCGCCGTCACCTGCTGCGCCTGTGGCTCGAAGTTCCTGGGATGCGGCCCGTCCATCCGCACATCCGAAGCGGCGGCATCGAGGCGGTGCCCGGTCGAAAACCCTCCTACGATTGGAGCAAACTGACGAAGAACCGCAACTGACATTGCGGCGAAAGGATAGGAGGGTGGCGGCCCGGTAAAATGGGATGCCCGCGCTCGCCTTTTGGGCTAACATGGCTGAGAGCCGATAATTTCGTCGGTCCATGCGGTTGGGGAGCGCCGCTTTGGCCACCGGACGCGTCGAACGTAGGCTGGCCGCCATTCTCGCCGCCGATGTTGCGGGCTATAGCCGGCTTATGGGCGCCGACGAGGAAGGAACGCTTGCGCGGCTCAAGGCGATCAGGCGCGAGCTGGCCGATCCCAGGATCAAGGAGCATCGCGGCCGGATCGTTAAAACCACTGGCGACGGCTTGCTGCTGGAGTTCGCCAGCGTCGTCGACGCAGTGCGTTGCGCCGTTGACGTACAGCACGCAATGGCGGAGCGAAACGCCGATGTGCTGCCGGATCAACGCATCGAACTCCGCATGGGGATCAATGTCGGCGACATCATCAAGGATGGGCGCGACATCCATGGGGATGGTGTCAATGTGGCAGCGCGTCTCGAAGGGTTGGCCGAGCCCGGCGGGATCTGCGTCAGCCGCGTGGTGCGTGATCAAGTACGCGACAAGCTCGAATTCTCGTTCGAGGACATCGGCGAGCAGCAGCTCAAAAATATCGCGCGGCCGGTCAGGGCGTACCGTGTGGTCACGGAGGCACGGCCGGCAATGTCCCAGGCCAGCGCCGCTCCTCCGCTCCCCGACAAGCCGTCGATCGCGGTGCTGCCCTTCGCCAATATGAGCGGCGACCCGCAGCAGGACTATTTCGCCGACGGCATGGTCGAGGAGATCATTACGGCACTCAGCCGCATCCGCTGGCTCTTTGTCATCGCCCGCAATTCGAGTTTTACGTACAAGGGCCAGAGCGTCGAGGTGAAGCAGGTCGGGCGCGAACTGGGTGTCCGCTATGTGCTCGAAGGCTCGGTTCGCAAAGCTGGGTGACGCGTGCGCATCACCGCCCAGCTAATTGACGCCCTTAGTGGGGCGCATCTCTGGGCCGACCGCTTCGACGGCTCGTTGGACGACGTCTTCGACCTTCAGGATAGAGTGGCAATCAGTGTCGCAGGCGTCATTGAGCCAACCCTGGAAGCCGCAGAAACACGACGATCCGCCGAACGGCCGACCTGCGACCTCACGGCCTACGATCTTTATTTGCGCGCCCTGCCACTCCACCTCTCTTTCGACAGAGCTCGGGTCATCGAAGCGCTGAGCTTGCTTCATCAAGCTATAGACCGCGATCCGCAGTTCGGTCCCGCTCTGGCACTGGCGTCATGGTGCCATGTCCAGCGCGAAACGCTCGGCCTCATAACGGATGCGGAAGCGAACAGGCGTGCGGGGCAAAACCTAGCGCAGCGGGCGCTGCAGGTAGCCGGCGATGACATCACTGTGCTCGCACCTGCGCTATTTTCGCTGGCGAGGTTTGGCGGCGATGTCGATGCCGCGATCACGGTGCTCGAAAGATCACTCGCGCGCAATCCGAGCTCTGCCCGCGGCGGGTATGTCACCGGGTGGCTGCATGCCTGGGCCGGGCAGGCGGACACCGCGATCGAACATTTTGAAACCGCCACGCGCTTGAACCCCCGCGACCAGGCGCCTTTTACCGAATATGCTATTGGTGTCGCGCTGGCCCTCGAACGGCGATTTTCCGAAGCGATCCCCAGGTTGCTGGCAGGCGTGCAACAGCTGCCCGGGTTTACTGCCATCCATCGCTTCCTCGCGCTGAGCTATGCTCATCTAGGCCGGCTCGACGAGGCGCGAGCCGCAACCGACAAGCTTCGTGCCATGGGGGTCAACCCGCGGCACTCGTTCGTCAAAGTGTTCCGTCGGCCGGAGCATCAGGAATTGATCGAATCCGGCTTGCGCCTGGCGATGGGTGAGGCGGAATGAACCAGACCCGCCGTCTGGCGGCGATCCCTCGCAGCCGATGTGGCGGGCTACTCCCGGCTGATCGGCGCCGACGAAGGCGGCACTCTCGAACGCCTCAAAGCGCTGCGCCGCGAGCTCCTCGATCCGAAATTCGCCGAGCACCGCGGCCGCCT
>Ga0306924_10008553_pt1 | contig 10328 bp, 9 predicted proteins | sample sta12Can44000111_FD_203756 | JGI IMG/M metagenome (GOLD analysis project Ga0306924, IMG submission 203756) | Lab enrichment of tropical soil microbial communities from Luquillo Experimental Forest, Puerto Rico - statanox.12C.anox.44.000.111 (v2)... | ecosystem: Environmental > Terrestrial > Soil...
GGACGCCAGCCTGCTCGCGAGTCGAATCCGTGCGCTCTGCTCAATTTCTTCTGCCAACCGCCCGATGACTTCGCCGAACGTCCAAATCTCACCTTCGGAATAGGAGCCTGCAATCAGCAGGTCGGTCGCATGCCAGAGCGCCTGCAAGCAGCTCTCGGCGGTTCCCTTGGAAACCGCGTCTTCCAAATCGGCTAAAAACGAACTGTGCTCAACCATCTCATCGGCTCAATAAAGTTTTGAAAAGCAATTTGAAATCAACGTCGCAGATTAGAGCACTCCGCGTTGAAAAATCCGTAAAAGTCCACTCGGCAGGCTGGCCACCGTCGGCTTGTTGCATCAATCCGTTATCGAGCGAGCCGATGAAGAATGCCCGCAAAGACGCGGCTCGGCTGAACTTCATCGAGCGGCTTGCCATATCGCTCGGAATAGACACGCCGGGTCATTGCTTCCCGCGCCTCATCGCCGATCATGCTAACGGCAAAGTCGTTCACGCCCTTGCGAGCGACAATCGCCGGTATCTCGATCCCATCCAGGGTGAGAACGGCCGGTGATCCAACTGTACCCGGGATATTGCCGGCCAGACGCATTCCGCTGGCAGAGATATCCAAGACCTCGTAGACGAATACCTGCTCCTCGATCTTGACGAGCACGTTCTCCTTGGTGAGGAAGCGCTCATCAAGTCGGCGCCGCGGCTGTTCGACGCAGACCATGCAGCAAATCGTCAGGACGAGCAGATTGTACCAGGCCCAGAACAGGTTCAGCGCTCCGCCATTGTCAATCAAATCTGCGTTGTCCAGCGCAAAGGCCCTGGCCAGGCCGGCAATCGTGATCGCCGCCAAGGCAAGGAAACGAAAGAGCAGGCGCCAGTGAATATTCAGACCGGCATAGTGAATTCCTTTGTCGGTGACTTTGAACTTGTGCCCGCGTGGCCTGATCAAGGCGAGAGCGACGACCGTAATGATCTCCGGCGCAATCAGCAGTTGATAGACGTCGGCAATAATTGGCAGCATGCGGCCGCCTCCTAGCCACGTCGTGATGGCGATCTGCGTAATCACCATGGGAGCGAAATGCGCGACGGCGTCGGAAATGTCGGCCCGCACCATTCGAATGTCGAACAGAAAGAAGAGGGCGGGAGCCAACAGGCAGAACATGCGAAAGAGAAAGCTTGCGCCCCAATAGAGGAGCGTTTTCAATCAGGCTGATCCGGAACGAAAGCGGAAGGCCGTTGCCAAGGCGAAAGGGACCCGACTGACCTCGGCAGATTTGCACGAGACCCAGGCACCAACGCGTGCGTTGAGTCGCGTATTCATTGATCCCCTCGGGCGCCAGGCCGACCGATAGCTTCTCATTCAAGTAGAGGGTCTTGTAGCCGCGCTCTTGAAGACGAACCGTGAGCAGAAAGTCCTCCGTGACGGAATCCGTGGGAAAGCCGCCAATCTCACGCAGTGCGGAGAACCGGATCACGGACGACGTGCCGCAGCAGAAGGCAACGCCCCATGCATCCTTGGACGGCAAGATGATATCGAAGAAGAAGCGCTGCTCGTCCGGAAAGACCTCCGAGATTGCCAGGCTGCTCTGGACCGGGTCTGGATTGAAGAAATGCTGGGGCGTCTGCACGACGCCGGCAGCCGGATCCCTGAACAGGCAAAGTGCGCGGGTGACGAAATTCGAAAAGGGCACGAAATCAGCGTCGAGTACCGCAATGAAATCCGGCGGCGACGCCAGGCCTGCAAGGTGCCGGATCGCATGATTGATGTTGCCCGCTTTCGCATGGGAGTTGTCGGGCCGCGTAAGATAGTTGCAGCCCTTTTGGGCGCAGAGATCGCCTAACCAATCACGCCGCCCGTCGTCCAGCACCCAAACCCTGAAGTTCGGATAGCTCATGCTCTTCGCACCGATAATGGTGCGCTCCAGAATGGCTCGCTCCTCGTTGTAGGTGCAAATCAACACGTCGACGAGCGGTGGCGCCTGCATGAGCCAGGGCATGTTGGCTGCGACCGTCTCCGATCGCGAGGAGCTCCGCGACAACAAGATCCAGGTGATCGTCCCACCGATTCCCGTGAGCACCTCCACGCTAAGGAAGCCAATTCCAAACAGCCAATCCGGAGTCAGACCGAATGGCGGCAGGGTCTGCGTGATACGCCAAAGCAGATAATTCCAGGTCACGACAAGAGAGACGGTGACCAGCGTTGCACGAACCCAAGGGATTTCGCGATTGGCCCAGGGGAGAAACAGGCAAAGCAGGCCGGTCGCGATCAGAGCCGGAGCGAACGGTTCGGGCATGGCGTCAGGAGCCGGGTAGGAAGAAGGACACTGCGTCTCTAAGCGATTGCACAGGGGCCCCGCTGCCGTTTGAGGGATTGAATACGACCGTTCCAGTACGGCCGACCTCACATTGCGTCGAAGCGACATCGGGTACCGACAGAGCGATTCGATACCCTCCGGACGAAAGCCCTGTTTGCTGAATCGCCAGGTTGTCGGAAGGCGCTGCGATCCCAGACATACGAACGACAGTTCCGTTGTAGCTCCCGGAACGCTCGGAAAAGCGGAACTGCGCCTTGTCGCCAAGCCGCAGTCGATTGAAGACCGACTCACGAACCGTGGCGGTCACGATGGCGCCGGAACAATCGAGAAGGCGCAGGAGGTCTTGTCCCCTTCGCACCTCCTCTCCAGGAGCCACCAGCACCTCCCAAACCTGTGCGTTGATGGGAGACGACAACTCGGCATTGGACAATTCGAAATATCGCGAAGCTTCGGCATCGAGCGCGGCGTCAAGGCTGGCGATGTGCTGCTGGCGCGAATTGAGGTCCGCTTCGGTCTCGGCAATGCGAACCGATAGTTCGTCGGCGTGTTGGAGCGAGCTCGGACGGTCGTTATAGGAGTCTCCGACATATTCTCCGCGGCGCGCGGCTTCGAGCTCAACGACGCCGGCGAACAGCCGGTGATCGAGCGACTGCTTGTTCTGCGCGGCAACCTTGGCATCGCGCTCCGCCCGTTCGAGCGCTACCGTTGTCTGGTATCCAGACGCAGCAAGCGCCCTCGTACGCGAAAGCGTCGATGCAGCTTCAAGCTCCGAAGCATCCGTAGCCGAGGCCTGTGCCTTCAGATCCATCACGCGCTCTTCAAGCTCCCTGATTCGTCCAGCTTGAAATGCACGGGCCTGGCGGGAGATTTGTTCGTATATTTCCTTCAGTCGCTGGAGCCGCATCGCGACACCCGGGCGGTCGCTCTCCGCCTGATCGACCTGTCTCTGCAAATCATCCAACCGTGTGCGATCGGCCCTGCCATTGAGGATACGCAACATGACCTGGTCTTTGGAGACCGCGGCTCCGATCGTTGGAACGAAATCGAGGTCCGCAATTCTGCCCTCGATGGGGGCGCGCACGGTAACCAGACGGGCGTTGACCACTGCTTCGACACTCGAAAATTCAAGCATGCGTTGGACCGGTCCCACTCCGGCAACAATGACCACGCCCAAGCCGAGCATCGACTTGAACGCACGCCACGCTACCCGGCGAACGATGCCATGGCGCCCGGGTGACGGATCGGAGACGGGCGCATCGGGCAGGAGCGGCTCGGGCCTCTTAAAGGCCTCTTGCAGAAGCGCCGACTGCGCACGCACGTCCAGGCCGGCCAGCACGACCCTTTCCGCGGCCGATCCTGCTGAAGCCGAAACATTCGCGGTCGACGTCTTGAATGGGTCTGCATCAATGCTTGGCGCCTTCTTTGGTTCGGCAACCATAATATGTCCCCACCGCTTCCAAGGCCCACCTGCGGTTCAATCGAAAGCGATAGAATAGAGACAACAGTTTTTCGTCACGTTTACGCGGTGCGCAGCCTGCTCCTCATTTTCCGGTACCAGGTTAAGCAAAATACGCGCGAGCGGTGTTTGGGGATGGGTTCACGCTGCCGAAGATTCAGCGCTCATTCATCAAGTCGAAGTTTTCCGGGGCAGTGGACTGGGCTCCTAAAGCCGTTTGGTCGCCTCACGCGACGACGTGACTCAATCCCCCTCATCGAAGTCGGATTTGCCCGACTTCGATTTTTTCAGATGCCCAACTCGGGTAAACCCGAGTTGGGTGGGCGGGAAGAAGAGAACGCGCCTCACTCCGCCGGAACGTACTTGCCGTTCTTCACGGTCAGGATGATGCGGGCGCGGTCGTCGAGGCCGTAGCGGTCGGTCTCGGTGAAATTGTAGACGCCCTGGCTTGCGGGAATTTCCCGCTCGGTGAGGAAGGCCTGGCGGATCGCCTCGCGGAACTCCGGCGTGCCGGGTTTTGCCGTCTTCAGCGCCACCGGGATGACGCGCTTCAACACCTCGAAGGCGTCATAGGAATGACCGGCGAACTGGCTGCGGCTGTTCGGGCCATATTTCGTTTCATAGGCGGTGTCGAGCGCGAGCCCCGGCTTCTTCGTCAGCGCGCTGTCCGCTTGCGTCTCCGGCGACATCACGGGGCCTGAGGCCATGATCACTCCCTCGGCCGCCTTGCCGGCGATGCGGATGAAATCCATGCTGGCCGCGCCATGGGTCTGGTAGATCAGGCCCTTGTAGCCGCGATCACGCAGTTCGGTCTGCGGCAACCCCGCCGCGGTGCCGGAGGCGCCGACCAAAATCGCGTCCGGATTGGCGGCAACGAGCTTGAGCACCTGGCCTGTGACCGACGTGTCGGGACGCGCAAAGCGCTCCTCATCGACAACCGTGATGCCCATCGGCACGCCCTGCTTCTTCAAATCGTTGAACCAGAGATCGCCGTAGGAATCGGAATAGCCGATATAGCCGACGGTCTTCACGTTGTGCTTCTTCATGTGCTCATAGAGCACCTTGCCCATGATCGGCACCGGCTGCGGCATGTCGACCGACCATTTGACGCGCTGGGGCGTCATCGGAAACGGCGCCAGGCCGATGTGCGGAATGCCGGCCTCATTGGCGACGTCCGACACCGCGCCGGAAGGCGGCGTGATGGAGGAACCCATGATGATGTCGGCCTTGGACTCCGTGACAAAGCGCCGCGCATTGGTGGTGGCATTGGTCGGATCGCCGCCGTCGTCGAGCACGATCACTTTCAGCGGCACGCCGGCGATCTCCTTCGGCACGAAATCCAGCGCATTGCGCTCGGGGATGCCGAGTGCCGCCGCCGGCCCCGTGGTGGTGATGGTGATGCCGATGGTGATTTCACTGGTCTGGGCGCTTGCGGGGCGGCCTGGCAGCGCCAAGGCCACCGCGAAGACCGTCGCGAAGGCCGCGGCGGTCGGAAATTGCTTGTTCATACGTTTCTCCCTGCGATGCTTCCTGTTCCAGAGCAAAACTTGCCCCGCATTTCAACCCACTCTTTTGTCGTGCATGATCGGTCGGAAACCGGTGTCCACTCTGCGCTAACGACGCTTCGGACCCGGATCATGCTGGGACGGTGGCGCGGGTCAGCCCTCCATGAATTTTTTGACGATCTCCGGCGGCACCGGCGCCGATTTCAGCTTGTCGGGATTGCTGGGATCGCGGCCGACCAGCACGCGAGTCTCGAACGCCTCGATTGCCAAAGCCTCGCCCTTGTAAACGTTGTGAGTCACCTCAAAGCTCGAGCGTTTGAAGTTCTCGATCCGGCTTTCGATTGATATCCAGTCGCCGTGGGTGGAGGGGATGTAGAATTTGGCGCGGGTATCCACCATCGGGATGCCGACCAGCCCGTAGCGTTTGACGATGTCCTGCTTGGAGAAGCCGGCTGCCTCGAACATGATCGAGGTGGAATCGTCGAACATCGCAAAATAGCGCGGGTAATAAACGATGTTTGCGGGGTCGCAATCGCCCCACTGGATCTGGACATCCCGCCGGTGCACGAACATGCCGATAGCTAGCTCCTGCGCTGTCGTTCACCTCTCCCACCCAACTCGGGTTCACCCGAGTCCGGTGGGAGAGGTGATAGCGAGCTCGCGGCCAACGCCAGCATTCCACCACTACTTCGGCGCCATGCGCAGCGAGGCGTCGAGGCGGACCACTTCGCCGTTCAGGTACGGGTTGTCGATCATATGCAGCGCCAGCGCAGCGAACTCGTCGGAATGGCCGAGCCGGCGCGGGAACGGGATCGCGGCTGCGAGCGAATCCTGCGCCTCCTGCGGCAGGTTGGCGAGCAGCGGCGTCAGGAACAGGCCCGGCGCGATCGTCAGCACGCGGATGCCGAACTGAGCAAGCTCGCGCGCGATCGGCAAGGTCATGCCGACAATGCCGCCCTTGGAGGCCGAATAAGCCGACTGCCCGATCTGGCCATCATAGGCTGCAACCGAAGCCGTGTTGATGACGACGCCGCGCTCGCCGGTCGCAAGCGGCTCGAGCTTCGACATCTGCGTCGTCGCCACCCGCAGCATGTTGAAGGAGCCGATCAGGTTGACCTTGATCACCTTCTCGAAATCCGCAAGCGGCATCGGCCCGTCGCGGCCGACCACGCGCTTTGCCACGCCGATGCCGGCGCAATTGACCAGCACGCGCGCCGGGCCGTGCGCCTTGGCCGCCTGCGCGACCGCGGCTTCCGCGCTCGCGGCATCCGCAACGTCGCAAGCGACCGCCGCGCCGCCGATCTCGGCCGCGACGGTTTCAGCGAGCTTCGCGTTGAGATCGAACACGGCAACCTTCGCGCCTTGCGCGGCAAGCTTGCGCGCGGTGGCGGCGCCCAAACCCGATGCGCCACCAGTGACGATAGCGGCTTGATCCTTCAACAACATGGTGATCTCCCTTCAAAATTATTAGTTCAGCGTGATGACGCAATTGGGCGGTGTGGCCGCGTAGAGCTGGTCGATCAGCGCTTTGCGATGCTCCAGCACCGCGCGCTGGTTGATCGAGCCCTTGTCGGTGACCTCGCCCCGATCGATCGACAGCGGCGCATCAAGGAGGATGGCGCGGGTGATCCGGTTCGACGATCCCATGGCGCTCGACAGGAAGCGGGCAAACCGCTCGCAGAAAGCGTCGCGCACCAGGGGATCAGCGGCCGTGGCCTTCAGGTCATCGGGCGGCAGCGTCGGATTGATCAGGCGGCAGCCGTCGAGATCAAGCACCACAAGCGCAGCAATCTCGTCGCGGTTGATGCCGGCAATCACGACGTCGCGCACCAGCGGCGCGCAGGCCGCGATGAAGCGCGCACGCAGCGGCCCGACACTGACCCAGGTACCGGAAGCGAGCTTGAAATCCTCGGCAATGCGGCCGTCGAAATCGAAGCCGGCATGGAGATCGTTGGCATCCGCAGGCTTCAAGGTGTCGCCGAGCTTGTAAAAGCCTTCCTCGTCGAAGGCGGCCTTGCTCGTGTCCGGCTGCCGCCAATAGCCAGGCGTGACGTTCGGCCCCTTGGCGCGCACCTCCAACTTGCCGTTGTTCGGCACGAGCTTGGCCTCGTTGCCGGCAGGCCGACATGGCCGGAGCGACTGGTGCGCGGATTGACCGACATGAAGAACGGCGCAGTTTCGGTCGCACCAAGCCCGGTCAGCATCGGCACGCGTGCGCCGGTTGCCCGCACCGAGAGCTCATCGAGGCCGTTCCAGATGTGCGGCGCCAGCGCCGCGCCGGCGAAGAACATCGCATGCAGCCTGCCGAAGAATTTTTCGCGCAAGGCGCCGTCCTCGCGCAAGTAAGGCAGCAGCGATTCATAACCCTTGGGCACGTTGAAATAGACCGTCGGCGAAATCTCGCGCAAATTACGCACCGTCTCCTCGATGCCGCCTGGCATTGGCTTGCCGGCATCGAGATACATCGAGCCGCCATTATAGAGAGTCAGGCCGATATTGTGGTTGCCGCCAAAGGTGTGATTCCATGGCAGCCAGTCCACGATCACCGGCGGCTCGTCCTTCAGGAAAGACAGCGTTTCCCGGATCATCACCTGGTTGGCGCAGATCATCGCTTGCGTGTTGATGACAGCCTTGGGATTGCCGGTCGAGCCCGACGTCAGCAGGAATTTTGCAATCGTATCGACGCCGATCTTCTCATGCGCCGCATCGAGGCCGGGGTGCAGCGGCGTCGCCATCAGATCGGCGAGCATGGTGACGTCGCGGCCCGGCAAGCTGCCGAAGGACGCGGCGATTTCGGTGCCGAGCGACACGTTAGCCGACAGCGCATCGGCAAATTTGTCGGCGTCGTCGGCGAACACCAGCCCCGGCGTCAACAGTTTCATCACATGCGACAGCTTGCCGTAATCCCTGGAGACCAGCGAATAGGCCGCCGAGACTGGACAAAACGGAATGCCGGCATAGAGCGCGCCGAAGGCGATCAGCGCATGGTCGATGGAATTGCCGGAGAGGATGACGACCGGCTTGTCCGCCGACAGCCCGCGCGCGAGCAGAGCGGAGGCGATATGCCGGCTTGCGATCAGCAGCTCCGCGTAAGTGAGCTGGCGCCAGCCGCGCCCGGCCTCGCGCTCCGCCATGAAGACACGGTCGGGTGTGGCGCTCGCCCAATGATGCAGGCGGTCTGTGATGCGGACGGGAAAATCGGGCAGCGCGCGAAGCGGGCGCAGATAAATGGTGCCGTCCGCCTTGCGGTCGATCGAGACGGCGGGATCGCCGAACGAGATCGCGCGCAGAGGATGGCGGCTTTTGGCGCGCGAGGCGCTCTCGCTGTCTCCCACGATGTTCGGCTGTGCGCTCATGTCGAACCCGGTTTCACCTTGGCGGTCTTGTGCTCGAGGAAGGCGCGGATGCGGCGTTTTGCCTCTTTGTCGCTCTGCGCCACGGTCGCCATCAGCGATTCCATCAGGAGCCCGGTCTGCGGATTGGATTCTGCGATCATCGGCAGCGCCTGCAGCACGGCGAAATTGGTCAGCGGCGCGTTGGCGGAGATGCGCTCGGCAAGCTCCAGCGCCTTCGGCAGCGCGCCGCCGTCTTCCACCAGATATTGCGCAAAGCCATAGGCCGAGCCTTCGGTCGCGGAATAGACGCGCCCCGTGAGCATCATGTCGGTCATGCGTGCGACGCCAATCAGCCGCGGCAGCCGCACCGAGCCGCCGCCGCCGACGAAGATGCCGCGCTGCCCCTCCGGCAGCGCGAAATAGGCCGATGGCTCCGCGACGCGGATATGGGCGGCGCAGGCGAGTTCCAACCCGCCGCCGATCACGGCGCCCTTGAGCGCGGCGATCACAGGCACGCGGCTATATTGAATGCGGTCGAACACCCGATGCCACATCTGCGAGTGGCGCAGGCCTTCGGTCGCGTCATGCTCGGTCAGCTCGGAGAGATCGAGACCGGAGGAGAAATGGTCGCCAATGCCGTGGATGACGACGGCGCCGATGTCGTCGGGGAGCTTCGCAAAGCAATCCCCGATCGCATGGATGATGCCGTCGTTGAGCGCATTGCGCTTCGCGGGCCGGTTCAACCCGACGGTCAAAACAGCCCCGCTTGTCTCGATCTTGAGCAGCGTGTCCTGTTCCGCGTTGGCGGCAGCGGCGTTTCCCATCGGCTTATTGTGTCCTGGTTAGAATAGTTATGTTTTATAACGATTTTGACGGGAGTCAATCCTTTCCGTCATTGGGGCCGTTCTCCATCCTCGCGGCGAAGGCCGGGACGACGCGCCTCACAACACCTGATGCACGGCGATCACCACGCGCTCCGCATAACGGGCGACGGAGGCGACGAAGAGGTGCTGCATCAGCCAGCGATATTGCGCTGCTCCGGTCTCGAACTTCGGCGAGCTGCGGCAATAGATCAGCTTCGGATCGACCGGCTCGTTGCGCTTGAGCTTCTGCAACAGATCAAGCGGCCCGAAGCGGATGCCCTTGTTCTCGACATAGATGATCGCGCCGTCGTCGGTCTCAAGCGCATATCTCGCTTCCAGCTCGATCAGCTCGCTGGGCCGGATGATCTGGAAGTCCGCGCCGAATGGACAGACCTTGCCGTTGACCTCGCCGCGCACTTCACCGCCGATGATCGGCACGATGCGGCGGACGCCATGGCCGATCTCGCCGGCACTGACGACAGGATCGATATGGGCGGTGATGGTGAAGACGTATTTTGTCTCGATCACGGGGGTCATCGGCAACGCGCTCCAAAGGTTGCGAGTCCTTCACAGTCTCCCTGGGTGATCACCTCTCCGATCGGGAGAGGTGAAGGACAGACTACGCCATGTTCCTATTGCGCCATATGCTGCGGCAGCCAGGTCGCCAGCAGCGGGAACGAGATCAGGATCACCAGCCGGATCAGGTCGGTCGCAACGAAGGGCAGCACGCCCTTGAAGATGGTGGCAAAGGAGACGTCCTTCACCACGCTCTTGATCACGAACACATTCATGCCGACGGGCGGATGGATCAGGCCGAGCTCGACCGTCATCACGATGATGACGCCAAACCAGATCGGATCGAAGC
>Ga0306924_10008554_pt1 | contig 10328 bp, 8 predicted proteins | sample sta12Can44000111_FD_203756 | JGI IMG/M metagenome (GOLD analysis project Ga0306924, IMG submission 203756) | Lab enrichment of tropical soil microbial communities from Luquillo Experimental Forest, Puerto Rico - statanox.12C.anox.44.000.111 (v2)... | ecosystem: Environmental > Terrestrial > Soil...
CCCGAAGGCTTCTATCGCTTGGTACTTGACCTGATCGGCGTAAAAGTAATGGGGCAACCGCGCGGTGATGTTGGAAGTCGTCATCGTGTTTCCCCTGTCTTTTGACTCAGTATCCAGCAAATCCCATGTCGGTGGTCGCCTGGGCATCGGGATCAGTGACAACGTTGACCAGCGCGGTCTTGCCGCTCTGGATGGCGCGCTCAATCGCGGGCCGGATCGCATCGGGTTGGGCGACGAATTCGCCGTAGCCGCCGAGCGCCTCGACCATCTTGTCGTAACGCTGGAAGCCAAGGTCGCGCCCGACATTGCCGCCAGTCTTGCGCGAGGTGAAGCCTCCGTTGTTCGAGATAACCACCACGATCGGCAACTGATGGCGAATCGCGGTGTCCATCTCCATTCCGTTCCATCCGAATGCGCCGTCGCCGCTCAGCACCAGCACTGGGAGGTCGGGGCGCGCAACTTTGGCACCAATTCCAAATGGGATGCCGACGCCCATGCACCCGTGCGGACCAGCATTGAGACCGCATCGCGACTGATAAATGGGGATCGACTGCCGCGCGAAGTTCAGAATTTCATGGCCATCGACGATCAGGATCGTGTCGCGCGAGATAACATCTTTGACTTCATTACAAAGGCGCAGTGGATGAATTGGACTCGCATTCGAGTGGAGCAGCGGCGCAGATCGCTCCAGGTTCGTTCGATGCTTCGTGGCAAGTTGGGCGACCCAGTCTGACTCTTCCTTAGGCTGAAACTTGCCCGATGCTTCCGCGCGCATCTGCTCCAGCACCAAGCGCGCATCGCCGATGATGCCGACCTCGACCGCACGATTGTGGCCGATCTCCTTGCCGTCGACATTGACGTTGATGAACTTCGCATCTGGCGAAAAGCGCGGAGCGCGCAGGAACGAGAGCATCGAGTTGGCACGCGCGCCGATCACCAGCACCACATCAGCTTCGCGAAACGCGGTCGAACGCGCTGCCGGGAAGGATCGAGGATGATCTTCTGGGATAACTCCCCGCCCTTGCGGCGTTGTAAAAAACGGAATTCCAGTGCCATCAACAAAATCGCGCAGAGCCTCCTCAGCGCGCGACCACACGATGCCGCTTCCCGTAAGTACGATCGGTTTGCGAGCGGATTGCAAAAGCTCCACGGCCTTACCAACCAGCGCCGGATCTCCGGCGGGACGTGCCTCGGTCCGCGAGCTGCCCCCAACCCAATTAATCCGCTCGTCCTCGACTGGACCGGAAAGCACATCGCCAGGCAGATCGAGGTAGATCGGCCCACGCTTTCCATCCAGAGCCTCGCGAAACGCGATGGAGATGTATTCGGGGATGCGATAGCCCAAGTCGATGCGATATGCGGCCTTCACGATCGGCCGCATCATCGGAACCTGATCCATCTCCTGGAAAGTATCGAGCGTCGTACCTCGCATCGGCGCAGAACCACCGATTGCGATGACTGGCGAGGCGTCGGCCCATGCATTGCCTAGCCCGGTCATCAGATTGACGACGCCCGGGCCCATGGGCGCGATACAAACGCCAGGCTTGCCGGTTACGCGGGCATAGGCATGTGCCATCATCGCGGCTGCCTGCTCGTGGCGGACGTAAATCCCTCTCATCCCAAGATCGATGCAAGCGCCGGCGGCTCCACCAGTTGGCCCACCCATCATGAAAAAAATGGTGTCGACGCCTTCGCGCTTAAAGCACTGCGCGATAATCTCCTCGCCGCGTAAAGTCCCCATGTTCACCTTCCTTTTCAGTGCCCCCAGATCACCAACAGCCGCCGGCTCTCTTCAACAGAGGCTCCTAGAAACTCAGGAGGCCGAGGACTTGTTCAGAGACGCCATCCCACGCGCGGCGTTCCTCATCGCGCGGCGCATCGACCGGCTCGGTCTTTTCACCAAATAACATCGTGGTCCGGCGCGAGTTGGTATATGGTGCCCATCCCGGATCGCCCGATTTGGCGAACGAAAGCCATGCGTCCCGCATCTCAGTCGCAAGCTGATCAGCTTTGGGTCCAGCCCCGCAGAATTGCTGCATGCCGGGACGGTTATAGGTCCCGAAGACGAATCCTAATTCGAGCGCGTGACAGGAGCCTAAAAGACCTCCCATGGCGGACGACTTCCACGTGAACAGGTAGCTGAAAACTCGAGATTGGTGCCGCGATTGTGTTTCAGCGAGCTTGATTGCCGGCATGCGGAGGATGCGATCGGTTTCAAGCGCGCTGAAAATTTCCAGCGGCGTGGCGGGCTCTCCGCGAGAACCTCGGGCTTGCTCATAGCTCGCAATCAAGCGGTCGGCGGCCTCCGCCCCTCCGACCCTTCTGCTGGTTCGATTCTTGAGCTCGCCCTTGTCGATCTTTACAGTCCCCGGATCTACCATCGTGAACAGCTTCCACTCTTCGAGTGTGGTACCGACCAGCACCGGCACGGCCGACGCATAACCTTGGGCGACCTGATCGATTGGGGCTCCGGGTAACTGCACACCGTCGAACACCGCCTGATAAGCCATGCCCAGTTCCGGGTCTTCGGTTTTTCCGTCCGGCAGCAGCGTCGATCTAAGCAACGTGCCTACCGGCAAAGAGCGCATCGAATCTGGCTTACTCGCATCGGCGCCGGAACAAGCAATAATCTTCTCAGCATTGCGGTTCGCCTTCTTGGCCGACCAGCCATTGTGCGATGCACCGCTCTGCGGAATCGCTTTGTGAAACAGCCCGCGCGCCGGCGGCATGGCCAGCAATGCGCCAACACTCATAGCACCCGCCGACTCACCGAAAATCGTGACGTTGGCGGGATCGCCTCCGAACTGCGCAATATTGTCGCGCACCCACTCGAGAGCCGCGATCTGATCGAGTAGTCCTTCATTTCCGGTCGAGGGAATCTTGCCATCAGTCAGATCCGCGAGGCGCAGGAATCCGAATGGCCCCAGCCGATAGTTGATTGTGACCACGACCACGTCGCCGCGGCGGGCGAGGCTCGAGCCGTCATATATGATCTGCGCGCCCGAGCCGATCCGGAAGGCGCCGCCATGAATCCAGACCATCACCGGACGCTGTTTATTGTCAGCCTTCGGCGTCCAGATGTTGAGATAGAGACAGTCTTCCGACAGCGGCTCTTCGAGTTGCATCCCGGCCAGCACGACCGGCTGCATTCTTGCCTGCGGACACGCCGCTCCGAAATTGTACGCATCGCGGATGCCATTCCATGCAGATGGCTTCTGAGGAGCGAGCCAACGCCGAGAGCCGACTGGCGGCTCCGCGAAGGGAACTCCTTTGAAGACGACGAGCCCGTCCTGGTCCAGACCCTCGAGCTTACCGTATGTGGTAGTGACGATTGCGTTCATCTAACTCCTCGGCTGCGCGAATTGGGTTAGTGCGTTGGTGTGGCTCTGTCGCGACAATCTTTCTCTTCTCGATCGTCACCGAGGGCCCGTGCCATCGCCGCGAGGACCGGATTGGAGTCGCCGAGAAAGGGAAGATGCGAAGTTCCCTCCAGCGGGACGAAGCAGCCCCCCGGGATACGCGCTGCCAACTCGCGTCCCGCCTGATATGGCAAAGCAGAGTTTCCCACCCGGTGAATCACGGTCGTGGGCGCAGTGAGTTGGGGCAGCAAGTCGAGAAGATCCGCGCCATGCACCAAGCCTTGCGCCGCCTGGACCACATTTTCTCCGGTGCTCGATTGAGCATACATGGTGGCGAGCGATTGCAAGGTGGCGGCGTCCTCGTCCGGCGCCTGCACATCGACGAATAGACGCGCCGCCAGCGGCCAATGGTCGATCGCCAGCGCCTGTAGGGCTCGCGGCATCTCCCTCGAGAGCTGCGCATGGCGGTAATCGCCGAAGGTCCCAAAAAGGATCAGGCTGGACACGCGCTCGGGATGGCGAACCGCGTATGAAACCGCAACCCGACCGCCCGCTCCGTAGCCGAACAAAGCCATCTGCTCAAGATCGAGCCGGTCGACCAACGTCTCCAGCAATCCTACTTCGGCGGCGATCGAGAAGTCGCTCCGGCGCCAATCAGACAGCCCGCATCCCTGCGAATCGTAGCGAACCACCGTGTGATCTCGCGCGAGTCGCTCGAAGAAGGCGCGGATCGCGGCAATTTTCCATTCCAAATCGAGATGACTGAGCCACGGTGGCGTTCTCACTATCGCCGGACCGCTGCCAATCTCGGAGTAGGCGACACGAGCTCCGCCCGGAATAGTGAGAAAGCGAATTTGCTGATCGCTGAGCATGAGTGCTGTCGCCGGAAAATCCTCGTTTGAACAATCTAGAGGCTCAAGGTGCCGAGGACTTCTTCAGGGACGCCGTTCCACGCGCGGCGTTCCTCATCGCGCGGAGCGTCGACCGGCTCGCTCTTTTCGCCGAACAACATCGTAGTCCGCCGCGAGCTGCTGTAGGGTGCCCATCCAGGATCGCCCGATCTGGCGAACGAAAGCCATGCATCCTGCATCTCGATCGAAAGCTTGTCGGCCTGCGGTCCGACTCCCGAGAATTGCTGCATGCTGGGACGGCCGTGCGTCCCGAACACGAATCCCAACTCGAGTGCATGGCAGGAGCCCAGAGCACCGCCCATCAGGGGGGACTTCCAGGTGAAGAGGTAGTTGAACACCCGAGGTTGGTGCGGCAACTGCGCTTCAACCAGCTTGATCGCCGGAATCCGGAAAACGCGATCGGTCTCGAGCGCGCTCAAGATCTCCAACGCATTGTCCGGCTCTCCGCGCGAACCGCGGGCCCGCTGGTAGCTTGCGATCAAGCGGTCGGCGGCCTCGGCCCCGAGCGTTCGGCCCATTCGAAGCTGTAGTTGCCCCTGATCGAGTTTGGCGTTGCTGGGGTCGACCACCGTGAACAGTTTCAATTCGTCGAGTGTGGAACCCACCAGCAGAGGAATCGCTGACGCGGCCCCGCTCGCGACGTACCCAATCGGGACTCCCGGCAGATGCGTGCCATCGACCACCAGTTGATAAGCCGCCACGCCGAGTTCTGGATCCTCGGTCGTCGTGCCATGCAGCAATGTTGCCTTAAGCAGCTCGTCAGTTGTCAACGAGTGAATCGAATCCGGGTTACTCGCGTTGGCGCCGGTATGAGCAAGGAGTTTCTCTGCATAGCGGTTCGCGCGCGCGGCGGGCCGGCCACTGTGGCAAAAGCCGCTTTGCGGAATCGCCTTGTGGAACAGTCCGCGCGCCGCCGGCATCGCCAGCAAGCCGCCAATGCTCATCCCTCCCGCTGATTCACCGAAAGTCGTGACGTTTGTGGGATCGCCTCCGAAATGCTCGATGTTGTCGCGCACCCACTCGAGCGCGGCGATTTGATCGAGCAGTCCCTCGTTTCCGGTCGCGGGAATTTTGCCGTTGGTGAGATCGGTGAGACGCAGGAATCCGAACGGCCCCATCCGATAATTGATTGTAACCACGACCACATCGCCACGGCGGGCGAGGCTCGCGCCGTCATATATCACCTGGGCGCCGGAGCCGATCCGGAAGGCACCCCCGTGAATCCAGACCATCACCGGACGCCGCTTGTTGTCCGCCTTCGGGGTCCAGATGTTGAGATGAAGGCAGTCCTCCGATTGCGGCTCTTCGATTTGCATTCCTCCAAGCACGACAGGAGAGAGGCTAAGCTGCGGGCAGGCCGCGCCAAAGTTGCGTGCATCGCGGATGCCGTTCCATGCAGACGGCTTCAGCGGAGGGAGCCAACGCCGAGATCCAACAGGTGGCGTCGCGAAGGGGATCCCTTTGAAGACGGCGAGTTCGTCCTGTTCCAGGCCTTCGAGTTTGCCGTAAGTAGTAGTAACGAGTGCGCTCATCTATGTCCTCCGTTGCGCGAATTGGTCAGTGCAGTCGTTTTTTGATGCTGGATTGCGGCGACTTAGTTTGCTCGCAAAGCGGCCAGGCGAACTCGAGCACTGCCGCACAAAAGACGTCGTTGCGGTCCCCCGCCACCATGTGAGTGGCTTCGGCGACATCGACGAACCGGGCGTTCGGAAGCAACTTGAGCAGCGCTTCGGCTGCTTCGCGCGTCACAACATCGCTGCTGCCGCCCCGGACCAGCATAGTCGGCACCGCTAGTTTGTTTACGCCGGACGTCATTTCTGCCCACATTCGGTCCTGACGGGCCTCGGCAGCCTTCGGATCAGTGAGCCAGACTTTTCGTTCTTCGAGCGCTCTCGGATCCCAGTGCCAGCGCCAGCGCCCGTCGGTGCCTTGTCGGAGCACGCGAGCGAGGCCGCGCGGTGACGCCTTGCCGCGCTCGGACCCGCGGTATACGCCGATCGCTTCGGCCGCTTCCTCCAAGCTGGCATAGCCGTCCGGGTTGGCGGCCATGAAGGAGATGATTCTGCGAGCGCCTTCAGCATCGACATCCGGTGTGATGTCCACGAGGACGAGGCCTCGATAGAGCTGAACATCGGATGCCCCTTGGGCCGTGAGGGCGGCGACGCCCCCCATAGATGCGCCGACAACGAGTGGCGGCGTTTTCAGTGAATGACATAGAGACAACAAGTCGGCTGCGAAATCGGTATTGGCGTAGGCGGCTGCCACGGGCCTCGCGCTGTCGCCATGGCCGCGTAGATCAACGGCATACGCCCGCCATCCCTGTTCGCCGAGCTTAGAGGCCGCGAGTCCCCAGGATTGGCGAGTTTGTCCAAAACCATGAAGCAGCAGTGCCGGCGGACCATCGCCGGGTCCGTAAACGTCGGCGACGAGCCTTAGGCCCTGTGCACCGCGAAGTTCCGCCTGTTCAGTCATTGTCGAGGATGTTCTCCTTTCGATACGCCACTCCGAACATCCTGAACCTCGTGAAATGGGCTTCCAGCTTCACACCTTCCCGGACCAATTCGCCGTCCTGCTGGCGAATGTGCCCCCTGTCTCGGTGCTATCGCCGTCGATCACTACGAGCCTTTGGGCAGACCGAGGACGCGCTCTCCGATAATGTTGTGTTGTATCTGGTTGGTGCCGGCGTAGATTGTTGGACCGCGAGCAGCAAGCATCCGGAAGGACCACTTGCCTTTGTCGATCGCGAACGGCGCTCCAAACTCGATCTGACTGTAGGAACCGAGCAGCTCCATGGCGTAGAGCGCCATCTTGAGACCGAGTTCGGTGCTGACCAGCTTCATCATCGAGCCTTCCGGGCCGGGAGGCATGCCCTTCAACTGACGGGTCAGCTGGCGGTAGCCCGTGTACTTGAGAGCCGTGGCTTCGGAGGCGAACTCCGCGATCTTCTGACGAACCGAAGGATCATCCCACGCGGTTTTGTCATCGCGCGGAAGCTTGCGGGCCAGTTGCACGAGGTCCATGACTTCCTGGCTGGGACCGCCCTGCCCCGCACCCCCGCCACGCTCGAACATTAGCGTGGTCATCGCGACCTGCCACCCGTTGTTCTTCTCGCCGACGATATTTTTCTTGGGCACGCGAACGTCTTCGAAGAAAACTTCGTTGAAGCCCCTGCCGCCAGTCATCTGCACGAGCGGACGAACCGTGACGCCGGGGCTATGCATGTCCATGAGCAGATAGCTGATGCCCTTATGCTTGGGCGCGTCGGGATCGGTGCGGACGAGCGCGAAGATCCAATCGGCGTGCTGCGCCATCGAGGTCCAGACTTTCTGTCCATTGACGACGAAATCGTCGCCGTCCTCGACCGCACGGGTCTGCACCGATGCGAGGTCGGAACCGGAACTGGGCTCGCTATAGCCCTGGCACCACACCTCCTCGCCGCGCAGAATCGCGGGGATGTGGCGCCGCTTCTGCTCCTCGGTACCCCAATGCAGCAGGGTCGGGCCGAGCAGGCTGATGCCCATACCAATCGCGGGCTCGGAGAGATTCAGGCGCGAGAGTTCTTCGCGAAAAATCAGGCGCTGCATTACGGTTGCGGCGCGGCCCCCGTATTCTTTGGGCCAGTTGACGGCAACCCATCCGCCGTCGTTGAGCTTCTTGTGCCAGGTAACCCGCGCTTGCCATTGTTCGTCGGATTCGTTGGACATGACGCTGACCGAGCCAGGCGCATACTGCTTGTTGGCCTCAAGCCATTTGCGCAGGTCCTGGCGAAAAGCTTCGTCTTCGGCTGAGTAGTTGAAATCCATTCGAGGTCCCCGTCGATTGTTGAATTCGATCGCGGCCTAATCGAGGCTCTTCTACAACGGTCTACACGCGTAGCCGCCGTCGGCCATCAATGGTAAGCAATATAATGAAGGATTGGGACTAGAACTATAAGAGGTTTTATCCCGGTATAAAAACTACCAGTCTGGCCAGTCATGACCCAGGATGAAGTCAGACGTCAGGAACTAGGCGACTTCCTGCGCACGCGTCGCGCGCGCGTATCGCCCGCCAACGTCGGGCTCCTCGTCACACCTCGGCGAAGGACACCTGGCCTAAGGCGGGAGGAAGTGGCGCAATTGGCCGGTATCAGCGCCACCTGGTACACCTGGCTCGAACAGAAGCGGCCGATCCGCGTTTCGCCTCGCGCCTTGGACAATCTTGCGCGTGTGCTGCAGCTCAAGCCGGCCGAACGCGTCCAGCTTTTCCAGCTTGCGATGCGTCAACCAGTTGTCGACGCCAACGTCAAGCATGAGAGCGTTAGCGCGCCGATCCAGCAAATACTCGATCAATTGGGCAGCATGCCCGCCTTTGTGCGGGGGCGTCGGTGGGACATCCTTGCCTGGAATCGCAGCGCGCGAGCGTTTTTTTTCGATTTCCAACGGGTTCCGCCCGAAGAACGAAACCTTGTCTGGCTCATCTTTACCCATCCAGAGTTGCGCTCCCTCATGGTTGATTGGGAACCCCGCGCGCAGGATATAGTCGCGAGATTTCGTCTCGACTATGGACGCCACGCGGGCGATCTGCATTTTCTGCAACTCGTAGAACGTCTCAATGCAGTGAGCCCGGAATTTGCGGATTGGTGGCCACGTTTTGACGTCCTTCCCCAGATCGAGGGCCGCAAGCAGTACCGCCATCCGGGGGTAGGATTGATCGTCGCGGAACATACCACTTTTACGCTGACCGATAATTCGGACCTTCGAATCACGGTCTTTTCCGGTGCCGATGAAAAATCGATCGCCAGGTTGCAGAGAGCGGTTGCGGCTCATGAGAGCGGCCTGCGGACAAGAAATCAGCGGCGGCATCGAATAGCGTATCGCGCAAGCTAGAGCTTTTCGCTCAGGCCGGTTAGACCTGGTTATCAAATGGGAAGGAGAATTCGTGAAATATCGCAAGCTCGGCAACAGCGAACTAAACGTTTCGGAAATCTCCCTGGGCTCCTGGCTGACGTATGGCGTGGGCGTTGAACGCGATCAAGCCGCCGCCTGCGTTAAGCGTGCTTTCGAGCTCGGAATCAATTTCATCGATACCGCGAACGCCTATGGTCGCGGTGCCGCCGAGAGCTTCCTGGGGGACGTCTTGGCGCAGCGTCCGCGCAGCTCGTACGTCCTCGCAACCAAAGTGTATTTTCCAATGAGCGCTAATGACCAGGGATTGTCACGCGCGCAGATACTCAAGCAGATCGATGCGTCGCTTGACCGCCTGCGGGTAGACTATGTCGATCTTTATCAATGCCATCGATATGACACCGCGACGCCAATCGACGAAACAATGGTGGCGCTGAGCGACGTCGTGCGTCAGGGGAAGGTCCGATATATCGGATTCAGCGAGTGGACTTCACGGCAGATTGAAGGCGCGTTCGCCGTGGAAGGCACCGAGCGGTTCGTCTCGAGTCAGCCGCAATACTCGCTGCTATGGCGCCAGCCCGAGGAGCAGATCATTCCTCTGTGCGCTGCCAAACGCATCTCGCAAATCGTTTGGTCTCCACTCGCGCAAGGCGTTTTGTCGGGCAAATACCAGGCAAACGCGAAGCCCCCGGCCGCATCGCGTGCCACCAGCGCGACCATGGGTCATTTTATCCAATCGTGGCTGCGGCCGAAGCTTCTTGAGGGGGTTGATGCTCTCAAGCCGCTAGCGAAGGAGGCGGGATGCACACTCGCTCAGTTTTCGCTGGCGTGGGTGCTGCGGGAACCGAACGTTGCTTCAGCCATCGTCGGCGCAAGCCGGCCCGAACAACTAGAGGAGAACGTGTTGGCGTCGGGACTGGTCATCGACCCTCATCTTTACCGCCGGGCAGAAGCAATCGTCGCCGACCTTACCCGCGGAAGATGATCCTTTGGCGTGAGAGCTCCATTGATCGAATACTGCGTGCAAATTACCACTGACTTGGAGAGCAGCAGGTATCTTGGTTGAGATTGCGACGAAAACGGAGACAGGCAAATGGCTGAATACATTCCCTCCAAATATGACTGGGTACGGAAGCAGGTCGAGTTGTATGAAGGCAGCGGAGGCACCGAAGGCG
>Ga0306924_10008557_pt1 | contig 10325 bp, 5 predicted proteins | sample sta12Can44000111_FD_203756 | JGI IMG/M metagenome (GOLD analysis project Ga0306924, IMG submission 203756) | Lab enrichment of tropical soil microbial communities from Luquillo Experimental Forest, Puerto Rico - statanox.12C.anox.44.000.111 (v2)... | ecosystem: Environmental > Terrestrial > Soil...
CCGCGTAGTTGACATCCCGAGGCCAACGCTTCCGACGCCATGTTGCGGCGGCTCACGCTGACCGCGGAGAGAACAATGATCCGACACGGGACACCAACGCAGATCCCTGGAACATGCTCTGAAGGGCTTGATCCCAACCCCCGCAATAAGAGAACGGTGCCGCAACATGACTGTCGACCACGCAAAGCGACGTTTCTGCCAGAGACACGTCTAGACCAACAAATTGCTCCATCGCAAATCCTCCTTCAGCTTTCACACCCATCGCCTGATCGAATCAGACGTGTTGATTGCTGCTGAAGGGCTCTTGGACCGCAATAACACGTCCGCTGGAGGAATGAGGATTCGAACCCCCGGTTCCCCGGCTGGGGTGAGCTTAATTTTACGCGATCTATGCGAAGCGGCCGGAGGACAGCGAGCGCACAAACCACGGCACGGGAGCCGCAGCGGTTCAGCTCGGTTTATCCCGCCTGTTCTGCTCAGCTTGCCATTCCATGGAGCCAGGGGCGCAATTGGTTTGGATGGGTAGAGTTGTCGCCTCACGCTCCTTCTCAGCGCGCAGCTTCTCGGCCTCTTGGCGATAGAGTTCAAAGATCCCCCAGCTGTTCATTTGGGCATTGAGGATCTCCAGGGCGCCGTTGCAGGCATCGACCTCGTCGTCATGGGCGAGGTCTAGGAACCCTTCGAGGACGCGGAACAATTCCTCGTTCCACGCACGGCGCAGGACTTTGACATTGCCGGCGCGGCACTGCGAGCTGAACGGTCCAAACCTGGTGAGCTTGTCGCCGCTCTCCGCGGTCGGCACCATAGCGAAGCCGGCAAGGGCGCGCACGAGGTGAAGTGCCTGGCTCTTGCCGGCTTGCCCCGGGTCCTTGCCGAACCCGATGCGGGCCTTTTTGCCATCCTGCTCGGCGGTATTACGCAACAATCGTTCGACATCGCCCGGGTTGGCGCGCGCCCGCACTAAATCCAACAAGCAATAGCCGCCGTTCGTGTCGCGGCCGAGTTTGATACCGACCGTCCAATCGGGGTCATTGACCTCGGTCTTTTCCGTGGCGGCGAGATCCCAATAGCGCACGATATCGCGCTATTGTATTGCCGTGAGAGGGTGATGGTTATCGATATGAACACACCACTGCACAGCAGCGCGATGAGGCGTAAGCTCGATGCTTCGGCAGCAGATGCTGGGCTGCACTGTGGTGCCGTGTCGGAGTGAGCACCACCGTCGGGACAGGCGAACTACGATTGGTTCACTGGAGTAGGTGCTGTATCGTTCGCCACCAAATAACGGGCGAGATCACCCGACGCCAAAGGGGGCGCGCACGCTGTCGCGCACCCCCCCTATGCGGTCAGCTAAGGGTTCGGCGGTCAATACGGGATGGGAGCGCCGAGCCCCTCCGGGATCGGATTGTAGAGGTATTCCAGCGCCGTGCTGGTGTCCCCGCCCGACGCGAGACCAGTGGAGCCGACCGCCAACATGCCCGTGTCGTCGGGATTGCAGGACCAGTTGGCCGCTGAGTAGACATTGCCCGAGCCCGAATAGCTCGCTTCCTCCGGGAATTTGCAGAGCGGCATTGTCCGCCCGGAAGACGGCAACGTCGTCGTCGGCGACGTCGCAAGAATCCCTTCTGGAGCGACACCCTTTGTCACCCATTTGTCGAGCGCCTGGAGCGTGTCGAAGCTGTTCGGCGAGACCCCGCCGCCGCAATGTCCCATCCCCGGCTCTATGAAGAGACGCACGCTGTCCTGCGTCCGGTCGTAGCCACCCATCAGCGCCGCCAGCTGGTCGTAAAACCAGGTCGAACGGAATGGCGTGATTAGCGGGTCGCTGCCCCCGTGATACCAGATCACCTTCCCGCCCTTGTTCAAGAAGCTCATCAATTGGTAGGGATCTTCCGCACTGGCCTCGCGACGCTGCGCGTACAACAGCGCCACGGTCGCATCGGGTATCGTGTTGCCCGTAGCCGAGACCGTCTCGGGCCAATTCGGGGTCGGACCATTAGGATTGACGACAAAGAACTGATTCTCCTCGACATAGGCTTTGATACCGGTCTCACCGAGTGACCACGCCGCCGGCCCCAGACCTCCGCATGTGGCGTAAGGGCACGTAGCCGCGCCCCAGGGCTCGGCCGCGGTGGGGAAGGGTGGTGCGGTAGCGATCTCAGCAACCCCTTCGAAGCCGGCAGTGCTCAGATCGGTGATCGGCATGCCGGGAAAGAGAGGCTGGCCGGACGTAACGGTCGCCGGCAGGATATAGGCTTGCAGCGCGTTCGCCTGGGCCGTGGTCAGGATGCCCTGCGCCGCCAAGTCTGAAGGGCGGACGTTGCATGCCGCCGGGTTCTGTATGAGCCCATCCACCACACCGTCGAGCGCATCGCAGCTCGCAATCACCGCCGCGTCGACCTGCGCCACGGTGGAGTAGGGGATATAGGTGCCGGCTGGGACGAAGGCCAGTGCCTGCTTGACGGTCGAGGTACTGATAAAATTATACGCCATGGCGGGGTCGCCGACGATGAGGCCGTCGTAGTCGCCGGGATAACGGGTGCCTTCCACCATGCTCTGGCGGCCGCCGGTGGAGCACCCATCGAAATAGGCATAATTAATCGGCGCGCCGTAATAAAGCTCGACATATTGCTTGGTTGCCACCGTCACCTGGTGGACCGCGCGATAGTAGAAATCGATGATCGCCGACGCGTTGACGACGGGCGGCGTGTCGTCGCTGACGGCCCAGGTAAGAAGGATCGTCGCCGGGTCTTGCTCGTGCCCGGTGTCTGTGTTGACCACTGCGTAGCCGAGGCCAAGCGCTTCTGCGGCGTCTACGGGGTTCACCGAGGTCGTGGTGACCGACCCGCAGCTTCCGCCGCAGCCCTCGAACAGGAATTTGTTGTTCCAGACCGGCGGCAATTTGAGCCGGAACTCGGCGGAGCCCGGGCCGCAGCCGGTCGCCCACGGGCCTGTCGTGGGGCACTCGCCGCTAGTCGCGACCGCGCCTATCACTTGGCAATGTTCCGGCACGGAGAATATGCCCGCCGGCAATGTGACGGTTGACGCGGGAACGAGGGTGGCGGATGTAACGGTCACGTTGGGGATGCTCAACGTCGACGCCACACAGGCGGTGTCGGCGCGAACCGCGGAAGCGCCGCCAAGGAGTGCGGCAGCTGCCAAGGTTAGAGCGAGCGCGAAGGTCCTCATGGGTTCCTCCCGATTGCGTCTTGATAAATTCCGCGCGAACCGCACGCGTGCTCGCTCGACAGCCGCGTTAAGGTTAACTTAATCAATCACCGCGCGATCAGTCGACGCCTGTCAAGGGCATTCCGTTGCCATTGCCGCATTCCTGCACTGCAATAGCGGCATGCCAGAAGCCTTTTGATCCGACATTTCCCGCCGAGGCACTAGCCTGCATTTCTCATCGTGTCCTAGAGGATTGGACAGGGCGAGGTTGGTTGATCGGTGCGTGTGGATTTTTGGCATTCTGAGGAGCCGAGAAGGTGAAAACTGGCCATGGCTGTTCATCGCCATTTTATGACGGCGTTGTAGGGGGTCCTCGCGGACGTCAGGCGGCCTGCTGCTGGCGCAAATTTTTGTAGAAAGCGGTCTCGAAATCCATGTAGCCAACGAATGAGGCTGGATCGCCGAACGGTAGAATCTGGGTGGCCCAGAAGCCGCCGAAACCGTTCTGGCGATCGATCCAGTAGAAGAGGTTCGCCAGTCCCGCCCAGCCGAGTGCACCCGCAGGGCGCCCGGTCGGCGCCTCTTCGTCGTTGACCATAAAGGTCAACGCCCACGACTTCGACAGTCCGGGGAAGAACTCCGCGTCGTTGGACAACGATGCAATCACCCCGGGCAGCATCCTGATCTTCTTGCCACCGAGCTGGTTCTTCTCCGCCATGCGGACGGTGTCGGACTTCAGCACGCGATCATGCTCGCCATTGCCGTCGTCCAGCCACATTCGGATGAACCGCATGTAGTCGCTGACTGTGCTGTAGAGCCCGTGGCCGCCCATGTGCACCTCTGGCTGGGACGGAAGCTCGAAGTCCATCGGCACCAATGAGCCGTCGGCGTTGCGGGCGTGCATGCCTGCAACTCGCTGGCGGAGCGGACCGGTCAGCTCAAACGTCGTTTCGTGCATGCCGAGCGGGTCGAAGATGCGGGTCTTGAACACCTCGCCAAGCCGCTTTCCGGCGATGGCTTCGATCACCTGACCGCACCAGTCGATATTGCTGCCGTACTCCCACTTCTCGCCCGGATCAAACAGCAGCGGCGTCATCAGCGACGCCTTGGACGCGGTGATGACGCTCGGCTGGCCTTTCTCCTGCGCAAGGCGGTTGTACGTCTCATTAAAGAAGTCGTATCCCATGCCGGCGGTGTGCAGCAGCAGCATGCGGGTCGTGATGTCGCGCTTGGGTGCACGCAGTCGCGGTTCGCCCTCGGCGTCGAAGCCCTCGATCACCTGCAGTGTGCCGATCTCGGGGACATAGGTCTTGGCGGCCGCATCGAGGTTCAGTTTGCCTTCCTCGACGAGCTGCAGCGCCGCTGTGCCCGTGATTGCCTTGGTGGTCGAGAAGATCGCGAAGACGGTGGCCGTCGTCATGTCCGCGTCGCGATCCAGCCGGCGCTTGCCGGTGGCGCCCTCATAGATATTGCGCCGACGGTCGGTCACCATCGCGACGACGCCGGGGACTCGCGGATCGGACGTCACAACACGATGCAGGATCGCGTCGGCTGCCGCCTTGAAGTTGTCGGCCATCTGGTTTCCTCCGTAGTGGTATTACCGATGCAGCTCGTATGGCCCGTGCACTTCCTGCGAGGAGTAGCTGTTTTCAATCACGGCTGCGTCTCTGCTGGTTGAATTCGGGCGCGCCGGACTTTGCTGCCCACCCTCCCGAATTCCTGTTTCGGCTCGGCTATGCCAAGGTGAACCCCTCGTAGCCCTCGGCTGCAACCTCATCACACTTCCGCCGGTAGCCGCCGACGCCCTCCGGACCCAAATATGGCAGAAAGGCTCGAGGTTTGCCGGCGATGTTGGCGCTCATATACCAGGAGTTGGCACGCGGCATCAGCGTCCCGTTGACGATCTCGTTGACATGGGAGCCCCATTGCTCCTGTGCCTCGGGCGCCGCCTCGATTGTCGTCTTGCCGGTCTTGTTCATCACGTCGATGCAGTCCGCGATCCATTCCACATGCTGCTCGATCGACACCGGCATGTTGGACAGCACCGACGGGCTTTGCGGGCCGGTAATCGTGAAAAAGTTGGGAAAACGAGCGATCGAGATCCCAAGATAGGTATGCGGGCCATCCGCCCACACTTCCTCCAGCTTGCGACCGCCGCGGCCTTTTAGGCTTAACGCCTTCAGCGGGCCGGTCATCGCATCGAAGCCGGTGGCAAAAATAATGATGTCGAATTCATATTCCTTGCCGCCTGCCCGGATGCCTTTGGCAGTAATCTCTTCGATTGGGCCCTCCGTATTGGCATCGACGAGGAGCACGTTTTCTTTGTTGAAGGTCTCGTAATAGTTGCTGTCGAGCGGTTGGCGCTTGGTTCCGTATGGGTGGCCCTTGGGAAGCAGCTTCTCCGCGACGACGGGGTCTTTCACCGTCTTGCGGATCTTGCGCTTGAGGTAATCGGCGCAAAGGTCGTTGGCCTCCTGACTGAAGAACATATCCTGGTAGTTCGCCAGCCAGAAGGCGAAGCCGCCTTCGTCCCACATCCGGTCGAACTCACGTTCGCGCTCCTCAGGCGTGGTCTCCAGGACTGGCTTCGAGATAAAGTTGTACTCGAAGCCGAAGAACGATTCGCGGATGCGCTTGATGACGCCGTCGTAGTCGGCCTTTCGCGCTTTGACCAGTTCCGGGTCCACCTTGCCATTGCGCGCCGGCACACAGTAGTTGGCGGTGCGCTGAAACACTGTGAGCTGCTTGGCCTGCTGCGCGATTTCCGGAATGGCTTGCACGGCAGTAGCGCCCGTCCCGACTACCGCCACGCTCTGGGCCGTGAAGTCGATGCCGCCCCGCGGAAACCGGCTCGTGTGGCACCATTTGCCCTGAAATTTTTCCAGTCCTTTGAATTGTGGGAGATTCGTATCGGATAGGCTGCCAACCGCCGCGATCAGGTAGCGCGCGGTGGCGCTGTCGCCTTTGTCGGTGTGCACGCGCCACCGATTATCGCTTTCGTCGAACTCGGCACCGGTCACGCGTGTATTGAACTGGATGTCACGCTTCAGGTCGTGGCGCTCGGCCACGTGCTCCAGGTAGCGTAAGATTTCTGGCTGCTCGGGATAGCGTTCCGACCACTCCCACTCCTGCAACAGCTGCTTGTCCCAGGTGAAGCAATAAATGTAGGAATCGGAATCGCAACGGGCGCCGGGATAGCGGTTCCAATACCACGTACCGCCGACGGTTTCGCCCGCCTCGTAGGCCCGAACTTTCAGTCCCAGCTTGTCGCGTAGGGCTTTGATCATGTACATGCCGGAAAAGCCTGCGCCAATGACAATGGCGTCGTAGGCTTGAATTTCGCTGGCCATCTGTTCCCTACAATCTGTTTCTTGTTCAGGCGATAGATTAACCTCAATTCGCCCGCGGTTGGTAGCTGGTCGCCGCGCGACCGCCACATTCGAGCGTCGCGGCTGGAAAGTAGACCTACAACTCCTGCTAATTAGGATAGCGCACTGACCGTAGCGATTTGCGGAGGTGCGCCATATTTATTACTGTGAAACAGGGAAGCGTGTTCCTGCTCAGCGGTTGAAGGCGGCGGGCCGGCGGTGCTCTGCGGCTGGGTGGTTCGACGGCAGCAGCCGTGAGCCGGCGAACAGCTCTCGCGCACGGTGCCGGACCGATAGTTGCGCTTGTAGGCGCCGCGCTCCTGCAAGATCGGCACGACCAGATCGACGAAGTCCTCGAGGCTCTCCGGTGTCGCGGTGCGGCTGAGGTTGAAGCCATCGACATCGGTTCTTCGACCCAGGACGTCAGATCGTCAGCGACCTCCTCGGCCGAACCGACGACGGCCGGATTGCGGCTCCCCAGCCCCATCCCGCTGCTTATACGCCGCAAGGTCCATGGCTCGGCGCTCAGCGTGCGTCGCGGCGAACTCGCGGCCGCGGGTCCTACATGCTATAAGATTTGCGACTGGTGCTGCGGGTTGAGGTGCTTCGCGGCGATCAACACAATCCCAAGCGTGGCGCCCCGCGTCTTAGTGATCGCCGGAGATCGCGGCGCAGCGGCGGAACGGGTATGGACCGCGTCGGCGAGTATGGGGTGAGGATAGCCTCGCCGCGACGCGGGCCCAAGCCAGCAGCCGTTGACAACCTCCTGCTTTCCGGGTGATTGGCTGCCAGCCCATCCTGCTGGCGTTCCTAGGCGTCGGCGCGGTAGCTGAGGCTGTTCATCCGCTCCCGGCGCGCGTAGACTTTCCCCAGGTTTTTGCGGGGAACGAGAAGAAATGACAACGCCGATCTGGCAGTGGTCCGCCGTTGATACGGCAGCCGCGATCCGCGACGGACGCGCGACCTCCGAAGAGGTCGTTCAGGCCCACATAGACCGGATGCACGCCGCCAACCCCGCGATCAACGCCATCGTGGTCGATCTCAGCGCGCAAGCGATCGAAGCGGCCCGCGCCGCCGACCGGGCGCTGGCGCAAGGCTCCACGCCGGGTAAGCTCCAAGGGGTGCCCGTCACCGTCAAGATAAACATCGACGTCGAGGGTCAGGCCAATTCCAACGGCGTCGTGGCCTTCAAGGACAATATCGCGCCGGGAGACTCGCCGGTGACGGCCAACCTGAAGAAGGCCGGCGCGATCATCATCGGGATGACCAACACGCCTGAGTTCTCCATGCGCGGGTTCACCGACAATCCGCTGCACGGGCCGACGTTGAACCCCTGGGACAGCAAGATCACCTGCGGCGGCTCGTCGGGCGGTGCGGGCGCATCGATCGCATCGGGCATCGGCGCGATCGCGCACGGCAACGATATCGGCGGCTCGCTGCGCTGGCCGGCTTACTGCAACGGCATCGCCACGATCAAACCGACGCAGGGGCGCATTCCCGCGTTCAACCCGAGCGCGCCAGTCGAGCGCCCACTGATCGCACAATTCATGTCCGCGCAGGGACCACTCGCCCGCGAAGTGTGCGACGTCCGCCTGGGCCTGGAGGTCATGAGCCAACGCGACATGCGCGATCCCTGGTGGGTGCCCGCGCCGCTGGAAGGACCGTCCCCGGCGAAGCCGATCAAGGTCGCGCTGGCCCGCATCCCTGACGACATGGAGACCGACTCGGCGGTTCTCGCCCTGGTGCGCACCGCCGCCGGCCATCTCAGCGACGCCGGGTACGACGTCGTCGAAACGGAGGTGCCCGATCTGACAGGCACCTGGAAACTTTGGTGCGACCTCATCATGACCGAGCTTTCGGTGCTGCAGGAGGCGCAGATGCGCGAACTCGGCAGCGCGGACTTCAAGCAGACACTCGACGGCTTTCTGAAGATGGCGACGATCCTCGACAGGCGCGGTTACATGGAGGCTATCGCCTACCGATCCCGCGTTTTGCGCGGCTGGCTCGCCTTCCTCGAGTCGTATCCGGTGATCCTGACGCCACTCTCGGTAAAGCGGACGCCGGAAGCCGATGCTGATCTCGGCGGCGATGCGCGCGTCCGTTCGCTCTTCTGGAACGACCTGCGGTTCATGTCGTCGATCAACGTCCTTGGCCTCCCAGCCGCTGTCGTCCCAATCGGCCTCGTGGCCGGTAACCCCGTGGGCGTGCAGCTTATTGGGTCGCGCTACCGAGAAGACGTCTGCCTGGACGCCGCCGCTACGATCGAGGCCAAGGTGGGCATCATAGCAAAGCGACTGTGGGAGCGTATCTGATGCCGGCAGCATGTCCGGTCGAGGGATAAAACCGGTTGCGGCGTCCGCTGCGCCACCGCCGTGGGCGGTGAGAGTGCAACGGCGAGGAGCAGCAATGCCGCGGGGCCGCGCCGGGCACTCGACCCGCATGAAGCCGCTAAATCACCCCTTCGCATCGTGATGGGAGCCTCGATCGCCGAGCCGCGCTCCGATGATCGTATAGGAAAGAGCCGACGGTTCGAACCTTCGGTCCCTCCCGCAAAGAGCCGCTCCGGTAGAACGCAAGCAGTTTCTCGCGAAGGAAGCATCCTCCCCGCGATCTTGGGCGGCCGGGCCTGGCTGGCGCAATTGCATCGGGCTGTCCCCGCCACACTATCGTCGCAGGTTCGACTAGCGCCGAGGCAGTTCCGATGGAGAGGCGGAAATGTCGTCGACCTGCGCCGAGAGCAGCCCTATGCCGCGGGGCATTGCCTGACTAGATCGGAATCGGCCAGAAACCCGCGATAGATTGGCTCGAGCAAAACGGGTTCCCCGAGCCTGGGGATGGCGGCCAAGCCAAGCTTGAACGCTGCGTGGTAGGCGCCAGCGAGCCGCGCTATCCTCTCCAGCCGCCAGCGCCGCGCGTACAGTGGCCTTGCTGCCTGTCGGGAGAGGTCAGGCCAGCGGAACGAATCCCCGCGCTGGAAGCCCTCGCGCGAGCGGCCAGGTCTTCGCCTCTCCAGTATTTTGCCGCGGCGAGATCGTCGCCTTTGTTCAGTCCTGGGCGCATTCAACAACATCGGCGGCATGCACTGTTGTTCACCCTGCGGGAGGCTATACTTTGGTCGGCCTAGTTTATTGCATTCAGGTTGCCCTTTAGCGCCGAGGCTGCGGAGTAGCGGAATGGCATTTCTTACCCAACATCCGTAGCGAACTGCACCAGAGGAGGTCATCATTTTGCTGAACGCGGTGTTCGACATCGGGCGAGTCCCCGCTCAGGGACCGAAAGTTCGCAGACTCCCCGCCGGAGGAAGAGGGATTCGAATCGAACTCGTGGTCCCACTTGAGAAAAGCCGCCTTTCCCATGACGCGCCACAGCCATTCCGACTCGTTCGGCCGGTGAAAGCGGCACCACTTTTGCGGGGACCAAGGGTTAGAACCGCTTCCACTGCGGGGGAATTTTTCTGATGGGCGTATGCGTCAGATCACCAATTCGTGGGCGACGCCGCGTACATCAACCTCGAAATCGAGGCCCTGCACCGGCGGGCGTGCGAAATGCCAGGCCAAACCGCCCGACATGGCTCCCCGGCGGACGAACTCGTCAGCCAGAAGCGGATGGATTTCGAAGATGGTATAAACCTGGGTCGCGGTCACATCAGCCCAGCTGAAGCCTAGCGCTACCATGCGCTGCTCCATCGCCCCGAGGACGAAGCTCGCTTTCTCGCGCATCGCCTCGGGTGAGTGGTCGCCGGGCCGAATGATGCGCCCCTCATAGTTGGGGCCGCCCTCGCGCGCTTCG
>Ga0306924_10008559_pt1 | contig 10325 bp, 10 predicted proteins | sample sta12Can44000111_FD_203756 | JGI IMG/M metagenome (GOLD analysis project Ga0306924, IMG submission 203756) | Lab enrichment of tropical soil microbial communities from Luquillo Experimental Forest, Puerto Rico - statanox.12C.anox.44.000.111 (v2)... | ecosystem: Environmental > Terrestrial >...
GATCTGTTTGCCCGCCGCGCGAGCCTCGGTCTGGACCCCGACCAGCTGCGCCTGCTCGAGCGCTATCATCTGCGCTTCGTGCGCAGCGGGGCGCTGTTGGGCCCCGAGCAAAAGCAGCGGATGACGGCGATCGGCGAGCGCCTCGCGACACTGCATACCCTTTTCGGGCAAAACCTGCTGCACGACGAACGGAGCTGGCAGCTGGTTCTCGACGAGGCGGACCTCGACGGGGTGCCGGGGTTTGCGCGAGCGGCGGCAGCCGAGGCCGCGAACGCGCGCGGGCTCACCGGGCGCTTTGCGATAACGCTCGCACGCTCGGCGGTCGAGCCGTTTCTGACCTTCTCGCGCCGCCGCGATCTTCGCCGCACCTTGTGGGAGGCGTGGACCGCGCGCGGCGCCCATGAGGGCGACGCCGACAATCGGCCGCTGATCCGCGAGATCGCTGCGTTGCGCGCCGAGCAGGCGCGGCTCTTGGGCTACCAGAGCTTCGCCGATTTTCGCCTCGACGACACGATGGCCAAAACCACTGCGGCCGCCGAACGCCTGTTATCGCAGGTGTGGGAGCCGGCCAAGGCCAGGGCGCGCGATGAGCAACGGGCGCTCGAGGCGGCCGCCGGCGCCGAGGGCCTCAACGAGCCGGTCGAGCCATGGGACTGGCGCTATTACGCCGAGAAGGTACGGCAGGCCGAGTACGACCTCGACGAGGCCGAAGTGAAGCCCTATTTCGTCCTCGACCGGATGGTCGAGGCGGCGTTCGACACTGCCGGCCGGCTCTTCGGTCTCATCTTTACCGCGCGCGAGGACATCCCGGTCTATCACCCCGATGTGCGGGTGTGGGAGGTGCACGACGCGGCGGGCGAGCATGTCGGGCTCTTCCTGCACGACAACTTTGCCCGGCCCGGCAAGCAGTCGGGCGCCTGGTCGAGCCGCTACCGCGATCACGAGAGCCTCGACGGCCGGGTCACGCCGATCGTCGTGAACAACAACAATTTCGCGAAGGGCGACCCGACGCTGTTGAGCTTCGACGACGCCAAGACCCTGTTCCACGAATTCGGCCACGGGCTGCACACCTTGGTGAGCCGGACGCGCTACCGCTCGCAATCCGGCACCGCGGTGCGGCGTGACTTCGTCGAGTTCCCGTCGCAGATATTCGAACACTGGATGTCGGCGCCGGAGACCTTGCGGCGCTACGCGCGCCATTACCGCACCGGCGAGCCGATCCCCGAGGATCTGCTGTGCCGCCTGCTTGCGGCGCGCAATTTCAACCAGGGCTTTGCGACGGTCGAATACACCGCCTCGGCGCTGATCGACCTCGAACTCCACCGCCGGACCGACTTCCACGATTTGGATCCCGAGTGGTTCGAACGCGAATTCGTCGAGCGTGTCGGCGTGCCGAAGGAGATCGGCCTGCGCCACCGCCTGCCGCACTTCCAGCACCTGTTCGCGGGCGGCGGTTATGCCGCGGGGTATTACGCCTATCTCTGGGCCGAGGTGCTCGACGCGGACGGATTTGCCGCCTTTACCGAGGCGGGCGATGTCTTCGACCACGCGCTGGCGGCGCGCCTCAAACTCATCTACAGCTCAGGCGACACTCGCGATCCGATGGAGCTCTACCGCGCCTTCCGCGGCCGCGATCCCTCGATTGCCGCACTGCTGCAGCAGCGCGGCCTCATCGCCGAGCGGGCCACGTAGCTCGCCGTGATTGCTGTTCGATAAACCAGTCCTGCTCGGTCGACTTCGTAGAAACAGCGCCCGTTGTCGCTATCAATTTTCGGCGGGGTACCGCGCCTTCGGGTGCGATACCCCGCCGCGTTTGGTCGTCAAGCGCCGGCAGATTGATGCCTCGCATTGTCGGATATTTTTACAAAGGGAGAGGCGATCGGCGGCTACCCGGTGAGCAGGTGAGTTTCTTAAACTTTTACGGGATTATAACTGAAAAATCCTGCATATCCGTCGGATTTTTTTACATATTGGGTACTTGAGAGTCATCAACCTAAAGTAATCATGATTCTCTCAATTTGGCACGAATCGTGTTTTTCCATTCCATTGTAGGGATTTTTATATTGGGAGACGGGTTGATGCTACAAAAGGCACTTCTCAGAATCGCGGTTGGTATGGCCGCGCTCGCCTTCGGGGCAAGCCCCTCGAAGGCAGCGCTGGTGGAATTCGACTTCGGCAATAACCCCTCGACCGCTCCGAGCGGGTGCGTCCACGCCGCCGGCCAGCCGGGCGCCGTCTGCGGGAGCACCTTGACGTTCGACGGAACATCGGCGGGACTCGGCACGCTCACGGCACAATCATCTAATGGCGCTCCCGGGTCCGTGTCGGGATTTCTTACGTACAAACCGGAAAACGCGGGGTTTATGGGGATTCCCGCCAATGGCCTGGGCGAGAGCGGCCTTGGCGAAAGCTCCTCCGCTACCACATGCACCGACAGCGGGTCTGACTGCGAGATCGGACCAGGCGCTTCTGTAGCGGTATCGTCCACCGTTCCGTTGGGCGAACTCGACCTCAGGGTCGGCTCGGCCCAGCCCGGCGAGGAGTTTAGTATTCTCACTGCTAGCGCGTTAGGGGGCCCCTATACGGCACTCACTGCGCCGGGCGGGGGAACAATTTTCAATCCTGGCACGAACATCACCTGCCCGGGTGACGTCTGCACCATTATGCTTCCCGGCGTCAACGTCGTCGCTGTAGAAAGTCTCGCTTCGGGAGGGGGCGAAAACGTGCTGGTAACTTCGGTGTCAGGGAACTTCACCGGAGTACCGGAACCAGCGTCCTTGGCGCTGCTCGGCACCGCGCTGGCCGGCCTCGGATGGGGAGTGCGGCGCCGCAAAAACCGCTGAGAACATACCGGCTGGTTCTCAATTCTTGGCGGGGTACCGCGCCTTCGGGTGCGGTACCCCGCCGCGTTTTGCTATCTCGGAAATGCAAGCCGGTCCGGCCGGACCTCGACCTTCTGTGCCGGAGTTCGCTGGCACGGCGGCGCAACAGAGCGGCCTCGCCACGCACCGCACCGAAGCGGCAACGATCGATCGGGTTGAGGTGGTCAGGTCGTCAAGCGCTAGCCCGTTGATGCCCTTGCACTGTCGGATATTTTTACAAAGGGAAAGGTCTTGACCACCCGATGAGATAGCCGGCGAACCGGACCTCTTCCTGGGCGGCTCCTGTACCTACTACCGGCGAGTTCGAGCCTTGCCGAGGCTTCGTCTGTTCAAAACATTCTGATGCCTCGGGTCCGCGCGCAATCCCGAGCGGTCGCCGGGTGGCCGCACAAAATGTCGAAAAACTTTACAGTCCTAACCCATCGATGGCGGCCGTACTTCGCGACGCGCGGACTGCGTTAACCTTTTTAAAGATGGCAACTCAAACAGAAGGCGAAACGGCCCAGCCGCTGGCATCGTGTCGGAGGAATTTACACATCCTCATGCGCCACCTGTCACCGCTTTGCTAACAGTTTGTTAAGATTAACGGTTTTGGGCTTGGCATGGATCGTGCTCGTCTCATGGTCGTCGGGAGTTTCCACCAGGAGACGGGGTCATGCGACGAAAGACACTTCTCACAATCGCGGTTGGTGTGGTCGCGCTCGCCTCCGGGGCTAGCTCCTCGCAGGCGGTGCAGGTGGAATACTTCTTCGGCGATAACAATCCCACCACCGGGACGGCTGGGTGCGTGGCGGCCCCCAGTCGGCAACGGCGCTATCTGCGGGAACACGCTGACGTTCAACGGAAGGTCGGCTGGCCTCGGCACGCTCACGGCACAATCATCTACTGGCGCTCCCTCGGGCGCGCCGTCGGGATTTCTCACCTACAGACCTGACACTAATGCCCCCTTCCTGGGGATTCCGTCGCAAGGTCAGAACGAGAGCGGGCTCGGTCAAAGCAACAGCGCTACGACATGCACCGATGAGGGGCCTGACTGCGAGATCGGCACATACGCTACCGGAGGCGCTTCCGTAGGGGTCCAGTCCTCCGTTGCGATGAGTGAAGTCGACATCCTTGTCGGCTCGGCGCAGCCCGGGGAAATGTTTAGCGTATTTACGGGTGCGACGATAGCGACAGCTACGTTTCTCGAGTCCGTTACCCCCAACGCCACGAATTGCCCGAATTCCATCTGCGTGATCCCTCTCGCCGGCGTCACCGCCGTCGCGATCCAAAATACCTCCATAGCGGGAGCAGGAAACGTACTGCTCACCGCGATGTCGGGAAACGTCACCACCACGGTACCGGAACCGGCTTCGTTGGCGCTGCTCGGCAGCGCTCTGGCCGGCCTCGGATGGGGGATCCGGCGGCGCAAGCACCGCTGAGAACCTAGAGCCGCTTCTCGATTTTGACCGGGGTACCGCACCCGAGGGTGCGGTACCCCGTGACGTTTTGTGAGCGTCTTTCCCAACCGCAATGCCGCCTGCCCGCTTTGCGCCGCGGCGGCTCGCTCTTAATAGAGGCGGCGGCGTGGCGTCACGCAGAAGCGCCGGCCATCACCGCGCTTCTGCAAATTCCCTCTCCGCCCTTGAGCGAACGACCGGGAGAGGCCTCGGGCATAGCTTTGCGAGTTTTCTGGATGCCCGACTCACGGTCACGGCTGTTCGGTTCGGCGGATTGGGCTGCGGGACTGCTCGCTCTTGCAAAATAAAGTCGTCATCACCGGGCTCCTCCCACGGCCATCCGGTTCGGATTGGGTGCCATTGGAGCGTCAGTTGAGCCGGGTTAAAAGGTGGTGGCGGCTCGATTTGGAGCAGGCGGTCGAGGCGCCGGCGGTGCATCAGATTGGCCCGCAGGAGGCGGGCGACGTCTTCGACCCCCCGCTGGCCGCCCAGTCGGCGGCCTAACCCGGCGCCATCACAGTTGGGAACAGCAGTGCTCTCCGACCGATATCCATCGAGAGGGCGTTTGGTCGTTGGATAGATCGCAGTTGCTGCAATCTGCAGTGGATCAGCAACCCTTCGGCCCGCCCGGCGCTGCACACGCGCACTCGGCGTTGGGGACAATGCTGTCCGCACCTGGATGCGTTCCCTCGGACACAGCGATTACCTCCCTCGCCCCGCTTGCAGGGAGAGGGGCGGGGTGAGGGGCTGATGCGGATCACTCGATATCCGAGGGCGTAAAGCCTGCCGTCGCGCTGCCGGTCCTCGAGGCTCTTCAAGTGCTGACCGCCGTCGAGTTCGATAATCAAGCGGCGCTCGCGGCAAACGAAGTCAACGTAGTATCGATCGATCGGCTCTTGGCGGACGAATTTGAAGCCGCCGAGTTGCCGACTGCGAATACGTGACCACAATGCGAATTCTGAAGGCGTGAGGGCGCGCCGCAGCGATCGCGCCCGCTCACCGCGCTTCTGATCCTTGCCTCGCAACGGCTCCAACTTTCTCCTAGAGAGGTTCGCCCCTCACCCCGGCCCTCTCCCCGCAAGCGGGGCGAGGGAGGCCACACCTGTCGCATCAGAACTCCTCTTGACACACAACCCTTTGAACTACCTCCATTTGCTCAGTTCCGGCGCATCGATGTACTCTGCACGAGAAAATCCGCGATGAGCGAGCTGCCCAATCCGCTCGTCGCCGATCGCCGCGGCTGTCCGCGACGAGGACCACCAGTGCCCGGCAGTACTGCTTTGCGGTCTCGACCGAGCCGCTTTCGCGGGCTGCCGGAAGGTGCCGAGGCGCGGACGTACCTCGCGCATAATTGAGCGGCTTTCATTGTCCGTGAACGCAAGGCACGAGAGGTGATGAGGGCGGCGAGGTCTGAGTTAGAGTACCGCCGGGGCGTTGGGATCATGCTGCTCAACCGCGACGACCTCGCCTTTGTCGGTCACCGCATTCGGATGCCGGCGGGGCTGGCGAAGTGGCAGATGCCGCAGGGCGGCATCGATCCTAACGAAACGCCGACCCAGGCGCGCTGCGTGAGCTGCGAGAGGAGATCGGCACCGGCCGCGCTGAGATCCTCGCCGAAAGCCGCGACTGGTTTCATCACGAAGTGCCAGACGAGATTGCTCAAGAGATAATGGGAGGCCGCTATCGCGGCAATCGCCAGAAATGGTTCGCGATGCGGTTCACCGGCACCAATTCCGACATCAATCTCGTCACCGATCATCCGGAATTCGACGCCTGGAAATGGGTCAGCCCCGAGCAGTTGCCCGAACTGGTCACACCGTTCATGCGCGGCCTCTATCTCGACATTCTGGCAGAGTTCCGCACACTTTGGTCAGGACATGCACAATGAGTAAAGTCTTCCGGATATCTGTGTGGGTGATTGGGCTTGCCGTCTCGCTCGGCGCCGCATCGGCAAACGCCGGCAGTCTGATCGAATTTCCTAACCTCCCGGAACAGGCGCCGGCCCAACTGCGCGGTTATCTGGCGCGGCCGGATGCCGGTTTCTCGGGGATGCTCGGCAGCCACTCCGACCGCGCCGGACCCTATCCGGCGGTTCTCGTATTGCATGGCTGCTCCGGCATCTCGAGCCACTCGGTAAAAATAGCCGACCGGCTGGGCTCGTGGGGGTATGTATCCCTTACTGTCGATAGCCTCGGGCCGCGCGGCATCGCCAGCGGTTGCGGGGGCGGGTTCCGCGACCAGCCGTTCGATGCCTACGCCGCACTGAGCTACCTGTCGCAGCTTGATTTTGTCGATCCGGCTCGGGTGGCCGTGCTCGGTCAATCGATGGGCGGCGCGGCGGCGCTTTACGCCGCCGATCGTGACTTGGTCGCGCAATACTTCAAGGACCGCTTTCGCGCGGCGATCGCCTATTACCCCGGCTGCGGCATACCCGCGGCTTTGATGACGGCGCCGACCTTGGTCCTGATCGGGGAGGCCGACGACTGGAACTCGGCGGAACGCTGCCGTGAAATGGTGAAGCATGCACGAACGGACGGCGCGGCGATCAGCTTGATCGTTTATCCCGGAGCCCGTCATGCCTTCGACGTCGCGGAATTACAGCCTGGCGTCCGCTTTCTCGGCCGCTGGGTCGAATATAATGAGCCAGCGGCCAAGGATGCCGAAGAGAAAACGCACGCCTTTCTGGCGGCCAATCTCGACGGCGCGGAGCCGGGCCAATCACAGACGCCGCAGTGAGCAGCTTTCGGCGTTCAGGTTTTTCGAAACGGGGATCGAGGAGACTGCCAATGAAGAATGCGCGATCTGGAGAGCCGGCTGCCGGCAATGGAATTCTCAGTCGCCTTATTTTTCTCGAGGGTGCAGCCGTCGCCGGTGCGGCCGGCGCGGGCGTCTCGAGCGCAATGGCGGAGCCGCTCGCCGTCCAACCTTGGATGAAGGAGCCGGGCGCGGGTTTTGCCCCCTACGGCCAACCCTCGCATTTCGAGGACAAGGTGGCACGGGCCATTGCCTCTCCGCCCAATCCGCCGCCGCCGGGCGTCGGCACCGCGCGCACGCCGTTGCACCTGCTCGACGGGATGATCACGCCCAGCGGCCTGCATTTCGAGCGTAGCCATTCGGGCATCCCCGATATAGACCCTGACCAGCACCGGCTCGTCATCCACGGGCTCGTACGGCGCCCGCTTGTGTTCACGATCGAGGCGTTGCATCGCTACCCGATGCAGTCACGCATCGCCTTCCTCGAATGCGCGGGCAACAGCGGGGCGCTCAATGCCCCGCAGGCGCAGCCGCTTGGGATCGCCGCCATTCACGGCCTCCTCGGCTGTTCGGAATGGACCGGTGTCAAAGTCTCGACGCTGCTCGACGAGGCCGGTATCGATCCGTCCGCGCGCTGGGTGATTGCCGAGGGCGCCGATGCGGCCGGCATGAGCCGCAGCGTTCCACTCGCCAAAATGATGGATGACGCGCTCCTCTGCCTTTACCAGAACGGCGAGGCAGTGCGCCCGTCGAACGGCTATCCTGTTCGGCTGCTCCTCCCCGGCTTCGAGGGCAATATGAACGTCAAATGGCTGCGCCGTCTGAAACTGACCTCCGGCCCGGCCATGACCAAGGATGAGACCTCGAAATACACGATCCTGCTCAAGGACCAGAAGGCCTGGCAGTTCGTTTTTCCCATGGAAGTGAAATCGGTGATCACGCGTCCGGCGCCGTGCATCACTCTGAAGGGGCCGGGCTTTTACGAGATCTCCGGATTGGCCTGGTCGGGCAATGGCAGCATCCGGCAGGTCGAGGTCTCGGCGGATGGCGGGCAAAGCTGGGCGCCGGCAGCACTGCAGGGCCCGATCCTGCCCAAGGCGCCAGTGCGCTTTCGCGCGCCGTGGCAGTGGAATGGCAGCCCGGCAGTACTGGAAAGCCGCGCCACCGACGACACCGGGATGGTGCAGCCGACCCGCGCCGCATTTGCCGCAGAGCGCGGCTTGCGCGGCGTCTATCATTACAATGCGATTGCGAGCTGGCGCATCGATGAAAAGGGCGAGGCGACCAATGTCTATGCGTAAATGCCTCGTCGTATGCGCGGCGATATGCGTTTCGGTCCCCGCCCTGGCGCAAGCCCCACAGTTCGGACACCCGATTGTGCCCGCGGACATTGCGCCTTGGGACATCAGCATCGGTCCCGACGGCGCAGGGCTTCCGCCGGGCAGCGGCACGGCTAGTCGGGGCGAGGCGGTGTATGTCGCAAAGTGTCAAGCCTGCCACGGTGAAAAAGGTGCCGATGGACCAAACGACGCGCTCGTCGGCGGAATGGGGTCTCTCGCCGAGGGCAAGACACCGGTGAAGACGGTCGGCAGCTACTGGCCGTACGCGACGACCCTGTTTGACTACATTCGGCGGGCGATGCCATTCCCGGAGACGAAATCGCTGACCAATGACGAGATCTATGCGGTGTCGGCTTACATTCTCAACCTCAACGGGATCGTTGGGACCGACGAGGTGCTCGATGCGCAGTCGCTGCCCAAAGTGAAAATGTCGAACCGGGATGGGTTCATTCCGTTCCCGCGTAGTCCCAAGTAGCTCTTTTGATGGTCCGGAAGATGACAACGGCAGAGGCAAAGCATCGCATTATCGAAACCAATTGCATCCGCATGCACATTGCGGAGCAGGGAACCGGGCCGGTGGTCCTATTGTGCCACGGCTTCCCCGAATGCTGGTATTCCTGGCGGCATCAGCTGAGGGCGCTGGCGGCAGCCGGTTTTCACGCCGTTGCGCCCGATATGCGCGGCTATGGACAGACCGATGCTCCGTCCGAGGTCGACCGCTATACATTGCTGCACCTGCTCGGCGACATGGTCGGGCTGCTCGATGCGCTCGGCGTCGAACGCGCAGTGATCGCCGGTCACGACTGGGGCGCCCCGGTGGCCTGGCTTGCGGCGCAGCTGCGCCCCGACCGCTTCCCGGCAGTGATCGCGTTGAGCGTGCCGTTCCGGGCGCGCGGGACGGTGCGGCCGACGACGGTCATGCCACAGACCGACGACGCCGTCTGGTATCAGCTCTATTTCCAGGAACCGGGGGTTGCCGAGGCCGCGTACGACAAGAACGTGCGCACGGCGTTTCGCATTGGCCGGATTTACGTCTCTGGCGACGCACCACCCATTACGCGCCCCTTCGGCATGGTGCCGCGGCAGGGTGGTTTATTCAGCCGCGTCCCCCCGCCGCCGCCGTTGCCGGCTTGGCTGACCGAAGCCGATGTCGACTATTACACCGGCGAATTCTCCCGCACCGGGTTTCGCGGCGGGCTCAACTGGTATCGCAACATCGACCGGAATTGGGAATTGCTCGCGCCGTTCGACGGGGTGCCGGTGAGCGTGCCGGCGCTCTACATCGCCGGCGACCGCGATCCGGTCGTCAAATTCCCCGGCATGGAACGCCACATCGCCGATATGCCGAAATTCGTGCCGCAACTCCGTGCTTCGATCATGCTGCCCGGATGCGGCCATATCACCCAGGAGGAGCGGGCGCCCGAGGTCAACGCCGCAATGATCGACTTCATTCGGCGTCTACCCCGTCCGTGATCAGGTATTATGGCTGGCCCAACATCGCGAGGTCCGATAATGGCGGAGAAGATCCCGGCGCATCTGATCGAGACGATCAACAAGCTGGTCCGCGCCTCGCCCCGGCTATTCCTCGATCTAGGCCGCGAGCCGACGCCCGAGGAAATTGCCGAGAAGCTGGCGATGCCGGTCGAAAAGGTGCAAAAGCTGTTGAAGATAGCTAATACCGACCTGATTAGCTGCTGACCTGTTGGAGCCACGGATAGGAGCACAGGGAGCGGATGCGGCCGGTTTCGGCGAGCAGCCAGTTCCAAGCCTCGCAGCAGCTGTGGATGATCCCCTCGGTCGTTTGAAAGACGCGGTGGGACAGGCGATTGTCGCGCAGATGCAGCCATAGCCGCTCGATCGGGTTGAGCTCGGGCGAGTAGGGTGGCAGGAACATCAGACTGAGGTTTTCG
>Ga0306924_10008562_pt1 | contig 10324 bp, 8 predicted proteins | sample sta12Can44000111_FD_203756 | JGI IMG/M metagenome (GOLD analysis project Ga0306924, IMG submission 203756) | Lab enrichment of tropical soil microbial communities from Luquillo Experimental Forest, Puerto Rico - statanox.12C.anox.44.000.111 (v2)... | ecosystem: Environmental > Terrestrial > Soil...
CGTGCCGTGAGAGTCCTGGTCGTCGAGGACGAAAAGAAGCTCGCGAAGGCCCTCCGAGAAGGGCTCGAGACGGAGAGCTATGAGGTCACGGTCGCGTCCACGGGCGAGGAAGGCTTTTTCCTCGCGGACCACGACGCTTTCGATCTCGTGGTGCTCGACCTCATGTTGCCGGGGCGCGGGGGCCTCGAGGTACTCACCACCCTCCGCAAGCGCGGGCTCCAGACGGCGGTGCTGATCCTGACGGCCAAGGACACGGTCGACGATCGGGTGCAGGGGCTCGACAGCGGGGCGGACGACTACCTGGTCAAGCCTTTCGCGTTCCCGGAGCTCCTGGCAAGGATCCGTGCTCTGCTGCGGCGGGGCCGTCCGGATCCGGCCTTGCGACTGCAATTGAACGACCTGACCATGGATGTCATGACGCGCCGGGTGACCAGGGCGGGGCAGCCCCTCGAGCTCACCGTGAAAGAATTCGAGCTCCTCGAGTACCTGCTCCGCCACGTCGGGCACGTGGTCTCGCGGGAGATGCTGGCGCGCGACGTGTGGCACGTGACGGCGCGGGCCACGCCGCTGGACAACGTGATCGACGTGACGGTCGCCCGGCTGCGTCGGAAGGTCGACGACCCGTTCGAGACGAAGCTGCTCCATACCGTCCGCGGAGTGGGATTCGTCGTGCGGGGCGGTGAGGGATGATGCCGAGCGTCCGGTGGCGGCTGACCCTGTGGCATGCGGGCGTGCTCACCCTCGTGATCTGCGCCTTCGCTGCCGGGATCTTTGGCTTCGTGCGGGCGCGCCTTTACGCCGCCCTCGATCGCCAGGTCGAGGCCGATCTCGCGACCGTCGAGACGGTCTATCGGGAGGAGACCGGAGACCTGGGAGAGCTGGCTCACCGGATGGGCATCGCGCACTTCGCGGTGATGGAGGGCAGCACCATTGTGTACCGGACGCCGGGCTGGCCCCCGTCTGGGCCGACACCACACCGAGTGAGAGTGCTCCGCGAGTCGTCCCACCACATCGTGGCCGCGCGAGACGAGGCGACGGTGCGGCAGACACTGTGGACGCTTGGCATCATCCTCGTCGCGGGCGTCCCGTGCGCGGCCGGCCTGGCGATCTGGGGCGGCTACTTTCTCGCGGGCCGCATGCTGGCGCCCGTGGCCACCATGGCCGAGACCGCGCGTACCATCACTGCCGAGTCCCTCTCGGCACGCCTCCATGTCGAGAACGAGCGCGACGAGTTCGGCCGGCTCGCGCACGTGTTCAACGACACCCTGGCCCGCCTCGAGGCGGCGTTCGAAGAGCTGCGGCGATTCACCGCGGACGCCTCCCACGAGCTGCGCACGCCACTCGCCGCCATGCGCAGCGTGGGCGAGGTAGCGCTCCAACGAAGCCTCAGCGGGCCCGCCTATCGCGAGGTCATCGGGAGCATGCTCGAGGAGGTCAGCCGTCTGACTCACCTCGTCGAGAGCTTGCTCACCCTGACGCGGGGCGATTCGGGCCGGATCCAGCCCAACTTCGAGATGGTGAGCCTGAACAGTCTCGTGGGAAGCGTCGCGGACAATCTGAAGGTCCTCGCGGAGGAAAAGGAGCAGGCCTTGACCATCGATGCGGGCTCGCCGGTGTCCGTGCGATGCGACCCCGTGATCCTTCGGCAGGGTCTGATCAATCTGCTCGACAACGCGATCAAGTACACGCCCCGGGCGGGCACCATCCGGCTGGCCGTGAATCAGCGACGCTCCGGCGAGGTCGCCATCGAGGTTCGGGACAGCGGCCCCGGCATTGCGGCAGTACATCAGGATCGAATTTTCGAGCGCTTCTACCGTGTGGACGACGCGAGGTCGCGCGACCAGGGAGGAGTGGGGCTTGGCCTGGCGACGGCGCGCTGGGCCGTTGAGGCGAACGGAGGGCGCGTGGAGCTCGAAAGCGAACAGGGAAGGGGAGCGCTCTTCCGGATCGTCCTACCCGCGCCGGGAGGCTGAGCCGTCCGCTTCCTTGACCGAACCTGACAGAAAAGTCAGGAAGTCTTCAGTAACGTCCGAGGCTCCAGGCCTCATGATCCGACGGGGGATGACCCTCACTGGGAAGGAGGATCCATGAAACGTGCTCCCATCGCTCTTCTCACGCTTCTCATGACCCTCCCACTGTCAGTGGATGCTGCCCCAGACGTGCAACCGATTGCCATCACGGCGCCGGAGAGAATCAGCATGAAAGACGATCTCGGCAAGGAGAATCCGAACTGGAAGTTCATGACGGGCCAGTGGGTGCGTCGCTCTTCTGGTGGCCGCCAGGTCCTCGCCCAGGTGGTTGAGACGCAGCCCTGGGCCGTCGCGCTTCTCGAAGAAAAGAAGTTCGACGACGTGGATGTCGCCGTGCGCTTCCGCCCCATCTCCGGGAAGGAGGATGCGAGCGGAGGCATCATCCTGCGCGCCAAGGATGGCCGCAACTACTTCCTCGTGAGGGCCAATGCGCTCGAGAACAACTTCCGCCTCTACACGATCGTAAATGGCAAGCGAAGCACCATTGCCTCGGCGAGAGTGACCGAGCCCAAGCTGGGCGAATGGCACCGCATCCGGGTGGTCGCCAAGGGACCGAGGATCCAGGCCTACCTGGACGATGCGCTCCTCCTGGACCACGAGGACAAGACGTTCACGGGAGGGTGGCTTGGCCTCTGGACCAAGGCGGACTCGGTGACGGAGTTCGCGGACCTGGAGGCGACGGGAGTTCCCACGAAATGAATACGCTGGCCGCCGCGCCGCCTAAAGACCTCAAGGAAGTCGCCAGCTCGCTCGTCCGACTCGGCGCCACCTCCTACGGCGGGCCCGCGATCATGGGGATCATGCAGGCCGAGCTGCAGGAGAAGCGGAAGTGGGTGACGAAGGAGCGCTTCCTCGAGGGCCTGTCGGTCGCGAACATGGTGCCCGGCGCCACGGCGACCCAGCTCGGCATCTTCCTCGGATATGCGCGCGGCGGATGGTGGGGCGGATTGATCGGAGGGCTATGCTTCGTCCTGCCCGCCTTCCTCATCATGCTCGGGTTGACCGTCGCCTACGCCAGCTTCGGCGTCACGCCGGTTGCCCGCAGCGCCCTTTACGGCCTGGGACCGGTCGTCATCGGACTCTTTGCGTTTGCCGTATATCGCCTCGGCAAGTCGGCCATGAGCACTACGCAAGAGATGGCCATCGGAGTGCTGGCGGCGGCCGCGTCGAGCGTCACACCCGTCGGGATCGCGGCTATCTTGATCCTGGCCGGCCTCGCCGGTTTTGTGCTCTTTCACTCCAGGCGATTCGCGACGGTCCTCCTCTGCGTGGCAGCGTTCGTGGCCGTGCTCGTGGCGGCCTGGTGGTTGAACAGTTCCGCCTCGGGAGCCCCCGCGGCGCGAGCCGTGCCGGATCCTCGGAGTCTCGTAGAGATCGGCGCGTACTTTCTCAAGGTCGGTGCGTTCACCATCGCGTTCATCCAGGATCAGGTGGTCGGCCAATTCGGCTGGCTCACCCCGCGGGAGTTCGTCGACGGCCTGGCCCTCGGTCAGCTCACGCCGGGACCGGTGCTCATGATCGCGGCCTATGTCGGCTACAAGGTGGCGGGCGCGGGAGGCGCGGCGGTCGCCGCCGTCGCGGCCTTCCTGCCTTCCTTCGTGATCATGCTCGTCATCTTGCCGGTCCTCGACCGGGTCAGGAAGCTCGCCTGGATGCGAGCGGTGATGAAGGGGATGGCCCCCGCTGTCATCGGCGTTCTCGCCGTGTCCCTCGTGCGGCTCGTGCCGGCTGCGCTGCCGGACCCGTTCGCCGTCGCCATCCTGGCCGCGACGCTACTCGCCCTCACCATGACCAAGCTCGGGGTCTTCAAGCTCATGATGGCCGGCGCGGCTCTGGGCATTCTCCGGGGCCGTCTGCCCGCGATCTCCGGATTCAAGACGGCGGGGCGGCTGCTGGCCGAGTGGATCTCCGCTTGACCGTCGGCCTCAGCGGAGAAGGCTCGCGAGGGAGCTCAGTGGGTGTGGCGGTGGTGCACGTCGGGATAGTGCGGATGGCTGTGCCGCATGGGCTGGTGCACGTGCCAGTGTGCGTGCGGCTCTCCGGGCGGCTCCGACCCGTCGTGAACGTGCTGGTGGTGCTCATCGTGAACGTGACGGTGCTCGTGGGCCAGCGTCTCGTGCTCGTGTTCGTGCTCGTGACGCTCCGTCAAGTGCAAGTAGACCCCCAGCGCCATGAGCGCGCCAGCCACGAGCAGCCGCGCCGTGACCGCTTCGTGGAGCACGAGGACGGCCAAGATGCCGCCGAAGAAGGGGGCGAGCGAGAAGTACGCCCCGGTTCGTGCCGTGCCGAGGTTGCGCAGGGCGACCACGAACAGCACGAGACTCAGGCCGTAGCCGACGAAGCCCACTATTCCTGCGAGGGCCAGCGAGGCCGGACCCGGACCACTCGATCCTCGCGCCATGGCGATGGCCACGTTCACGGTGCCCGCCACGGAGCCCTTGACCATCGCGATCTGCACGGGATCGGCCTGGGAGATCCTGCGGGTCAGGTTGTTGTCGATGGCCCAGGCCAGGCACGCACCGGCAATGGCCAGCGGACCGAGAAATCCTCCGGCGGTCGGCGCGTCGCCAGTGCTCAGCGTGAGCCCTCCCGCAACGATCGCCGCCATCCCGAGGGCGATGCGGCGGTCGAAGTTCTCGTGAAAGACGAACCAGGCGAGGAGCGCGGTGAACACCCCTTCAAGGTTCAAGAGCAGGCTGGCTGTGGCGGCCGTACTCCTGGTTAGTCCGACCATGAGCAGGACGGGGCCGATCAGCCCGCCGGATAGAATCGCCGACCCTAGCCAGAGCCAGTCTGTGCCGCGAAGCTTCGATTCCGAATGGCCGCCCCCGCTAGCGACGGACAGGAACTTCAGCCCCATCAGGCCGACGCCCGAGCCCAGGTAGAGAATTCCGGCGAGCATCCAGGGATCGATGTCCCGAAGGAGCAGCTTGGCCAGGGGAGTGCTGGCGCCGAACAACGCAGCCGAGACGAGTGCGAGACCCGCACCCGAGAAGACACCTGCCCGGGCGGTCGACTTCGCTGACATAGAGATGGCCTTCAGCCTAACTCCCGCCGAGTCAGTGCGGAAGGGACGCCGTGAGGCGATGCGGGAGTCTTCGCCTTGAGAGGGCTACCGGACAGGCCTGACCCGGGCCGCTTCGCGCGTGGCGTCGCTCCCTCCGTCGCTCGAGGGAGCGACGTCCCTCGAGGTTGCCGGCTCGGTGTCCACGGGGCCGGTGGTCGGCCCGAGCTGCCAAGTGAGCAGCACGAGAGAGCTCGCGACGACCACGGCTGAACTGAGCATGAGGGACCTCTGTACGCCGATGAGCGCTCCCAGGACGCCCACCGTGAGCCCGCTTCCCGCGCGGAGGCCGAGGGCGGCGGTGTTGAAGAGGCCCACCACCCGGCCGCGCACGCGCGCGGGGGCGAGGAGCTGCACCAGGGTCTGGGCCATCGAGGAGAAGGCGAGATTGAAGATGCCGGCCACCACGAGGAGCGCGAGGGCGCTCGTGTAGCCGGGCGCAGCGGGGAACAGACCGATGGCCAGCGCCCAGATGCCGGCACACGCGATGGCCGCTCGCGGGCTCGGGCGCAGGAGATTCGTGCTCTCGAGCAGCACGGTACCGAGCACGGCTCCCGCGGCATTGGCGGCAAGGAGCAGGCTGTACCAGCCGCCCGCCTCGTCGGTGCCCAGGTGATGGGCGAACTCGGGCATCTGGGCCTGGAAGGCATTCCCCACGAAGAACGACGTGATCCCGCCGAGGAGGATCATCATGGTGATCCTCCGATCCCCACGCACCTCTCCCAGGACGCGAAGCATGTCGCGGAACCGAGGACGCGGCATGGCGCGCGCATGTCCCGCATCGCGCAGGTGTCCAGTATAGGGAATCCGCCACAGGAAGAGGGAGAACGGCAGGTAGATGATGACGTTCGTGAGCAGCCCCCACGCAGGGCCGAGAAGCAGCATGAGGCCGCCTCCCACGGCCGGACCAAGGAGGATGGCGAGGTAGCGGGCGGTGGCGTTCAGGCGGATCGCGCTCTGGAGGTCCGCCCCGCCGACCATGTCGTGGATGATGAGCTGGGTGGCGGGAGCGCCCGTGACCCCCGCCGCGCCGTGGATCAATAAGATCACGACGGCGTGCCACATGCGCAGCGCGCCGGTGAGGAACAGGAGGCCCCAGGACAGCGATGCCACCATGAAGAGGATCTGCCCCACCTGGATGAGCTTCCGGCAGTCGTGGCGGTCCGCGAGAGCGCCCGCGTAGACGGAGAAGAGCAAGAAGGGTACCCAGTGGCTGATGACGGCGAAGCCGGCGAGGGCGGGGGAGTGAAACACCTGGAAGATGACCCAGTAGCTGATGACGTGTTCGATGTTGTCCGCCGTCATCGCAATCAGGCTCCAGGCGAAATAGCGGCGGTAGTCGGGAACGTGGAGCGCAGCGAATCGAGGCGCGGCAGCGGCGGCGCGCGCGGACGAGGCGGTCACCGCGCGATCCTACCACCGAAGGAGGCGGCTGAAGGGCGGTGCTGACGGTCGAGGAAGGGAAGAAGGGCCGGCGCCGATCGACTCGGAGGCGCCAGATGCGGGCAGAAGCTCAGTGGCTCTTGCGGGCCTGGGACCGCTTGAACGCCGCGAGCGCGGCCTCGTGCTCCATATCGCCGGGCGCGCACACGTTCCGGAGGGCGATCGTGATGCCCGTGCGGAGGTTCTTCATGCTGCCGTCCGGCTGGAGGACCCACTCCTGCACGGGCGCCGGCGGCGGGGTCAGGAGGCTCTCCCGGACCGAGTCGGACATGCCCTTGATCGCGGAGGGAACCTGAGGCTTCGTCAACTCGAAGATCGTGGGGGGCGGGGCAGGCTTATCGCCTTCCGCCGCTGCTGGCATTGGCGCCCAAAGACCGAGTAGGGCGCCCACAAATGCGGCCGCCACCATCCGCTCACTGCGGGACCACTCTCGGCGCGCGTGTGTCATGGCCCCCACATGATAACCGCATTCACCGGAGTTTCAACTCAGGAAACTAGGCGCCCGCGCCGGCCACCTCCTTGACCTTGGTACCGCCCTTGGTACCATTTGGCTCGTTCGGCGCCCCCGCTGTCTTCGTGCTGACGGCAAATTTCGACACGTCGCTCCGCCCGCTGGTAGCCGTGCGAGGCCTCGCGAGAATGGAGCCATGGCCGTGATAGGTCTTCGCCTCAGCCGTCGGGCGCTGCTTTGTTCCGCCGCCGCCAGCGCAGGACAGCTACTCTGGCGTGGCGCGGCCCGCGCCGACGACCTGCCGAGCACTCGAGCGGCCTCCTCGACTCGCCTTTCCACCGCGAGATTGATTCCGCGTCACGTCCTCTTCGGGGGCGCGGACCGATCGATCGTACGGCTGAGCCCCGACGGACGCCGCATCGCCTTCCTCGCCCCAATTGGCGGCGTGCTCAACCTGTGGGTGGCCGACGTGCGTCACCCCACGAAGGCGCGCTCTTTGACCCGGGTCACCGACCGCGATCTCGGTCCCTGGATCGTATGGCTCCCCAACAACCGCCACGTCGTCTTCTTCCGAGACCAGGGCGGTGACGAGAACTGGCAGGCTCATCGCGTCGATCTCGACACGGGGGAGATTCTCGCCCTCAGCCCCGCGCCGGGGGTCAAAGCTTACGTGCAGCAGACGTCGCATCGTTTCCCGGACGAGCTCTTGATCGCTCACAATCAGCGCGACCCGCGCTACTCGGACATCTTCCGCGTGAACGTGGTGACGGGACAGGCGACCTTGCTCGAGACAAACGACCATTTCGTATCGATGTTCACCGACCCGCAATTCCGGGTTCGCTACGGGATCCGCCAGAGCGACGAGGGCGCCACCGAGTACCTGCAGCGCGGGACAGGAGGCGAGTGGGAGGTCTTCGCCCGGATCGACATGGCCGATTCGATGTCGACGCGCGGCATCGAGTTCAGCGATGACGGCTCGGAGCTTTACTGGGTGGATTCCCGCGGCCGGGACACCGCCGCCATCGTCGCCGAGGATCTGAGGACGGGAGCGCGGCAGGTGCTCGCCCACGATGAACGAGCGGACATGGCCGAGGCCCTCCTGACGCCCCGGACCTATCGCCCGCTCGCCGCCGTGTCGGTCTTTACCCGCAGGCGCTGGCGGGCGATCGATCCGGCCTGTGCGCCCGACTTCGCCTATCTCGCCAAGCTATCTCCCGGTGATCTCTCCATCACGAGCCTCTCCGACGACAACCGGCACTGGCTCGTCTACTACGAGCGCGATGCTGCCCCGGGTCAGTACTTCCACTACGACCGGGCCGCGAAAAAGGCCCAGTTCCTGTTCGGCAACCGGGCCGCCCTGGATCGCGCGCCCCTGGTGCCCATGGAACCCGTGGTGATCCGGGCCCGTGACGGGCTTCCGCTCGTGTCCTATCTCTCGCGACCGCGCGGCGCGATCAAGAGCGTACCATCGCCGATGGTCCTGCTCGTCCATGGCGGCCCGTGGGCACGTGATACGTGGGCGCTGTCCTCGACGCATCAATGGCTCGCGAATCGTGGGTACGCGGTCCTCAGCGTCAACTTCCGCGGCTCGACCGGTCTCGGCAAAGCGTTTGTCAACGCCGCCAACCTGGAATGGGCGGGCAAGATGCACGACGACCTGATCGACGGGGTCGACTGGGCCATCGCCCAGGGCGTGGCCGACCCGGCGCGCGTCGCCATCTATGGGGGCAGCTACGGCGGCTATTCGGCGCTGGTCGGCGTGACCTTCACGCCGGAGAAGTTCGCGTGCGCTATCGACCTCTTCGGCATTTCGAACCTGGTCACCCTCATGAACACCGTGCCGCCGTACTGGAAGCCCTGGCAGGCGGTCTGGAGGGTGCGCATGGGCGACTACACGAGCGAGGCGGGCCGCCGTTTCCTGGAGGAGCGCTCGCCCCTCAATCGCGTCGATCGCATCGTCCGGCCGCTGCTCATCGCCCAGGGCGCCAACGATGTGCGAGTCAAGCCATCGGAGTCGGAGCAGATCGTGGCGGCGATGCAGGCTCGGCGCATTCCCGTGACCTACATCTACTATTCCGACGAGGGCCACGGCTTCGGCCGGAAGGCGAATCGGCGCTCCTTCACCGCGGTGGTGGAGGCCTTCCTCGCCGCCCATCTGGGAGGCCGCTTTGAGCCCGTGGGAGACGACTTCGTGGGCTCGACGATCGAGTTCCGCGCGGGCCGTGAGCTGATTCCCGGTCTCACGTGAGTCCTTGGGAGCAATGCCACCATTGAACTGTCGTTGCTCCTGCGGTATTTTTGCCCGGTCCCCCTCGCAATAGAGCAGCGGTCCCCATTCCCGGAGGAGTGACGATGGCGAACTCGGTGGGGTATCACGAGTCGGAAGACAAGCTGCGCCCCGAAACCATGGACAATCACCGGGCGCTCACCTCCATGCAGGAGGAGCTGGAGGCGGCCGACTGGTACGATCAGCGGGTCGACGCGACGAGCGATCCGGACCTGAAGGAGATCCTGGCCCACAACCGCGACGAGGAGAAGGAGCACTTCGCCATGGTCCTCGAGTGGTACCGGCGGCGCGATGCCAAGATGGACGCGCACCTCAAGGAGTACCTTTTCACCACCGGCTCGCTCATCGCGCGGGAGCAGGCGAGCACGGGAGGCGGTGAGGGCGGAGGCGAGGGAGCGGGTGACGGTGGCGGCTCCCTCGGCATCGGCAGTCTCAAGGGAGGGCAGAGCCTGTGAACAACCTCAAGCGAGAGCTCGCGCCCCTCTCGACGGCCGCGTAGAAGGAGATCGACGCGGAAGCCACCCGCGTCCTCAAGCTGAAGCTCGCTGGCCGGAAGCTCGTGGACTTCGAGGGGCCGCTCGGCCCCGCCGCCGCTGGGGTGAACACCGGACGCCGGGAGCCGCTCAGCAAACCTCCGCTCGCCGACATCGAGGCCTCCCGACGGCAGGTCATCCCCCTCGTCGAGCTGCGCTCGTACTTCGAGCTCTCGCGGGAGGAGATGGACGCCGTCGAACGCGGCGCCAAGGATCCGGAGCTTCAGCCCTTGATCGACGCGGCGACCCGCATCGCCTACGCGGAGGACACCGCGATCTTCCACGGCTACGCGGCGGGCGGCATCAAGGGCATCGACGAGAGCTCCGCCCATCCCATCCTGTCCGTCTCCGACGACTATCAGGCCTACCCCCATAGCATCGCAGAGGCGACCCGACTCCTGCGCCTGGCCGGCGTGGACGGCCCTTACGCGATCGCCATGGGGCCGCGTGACTTCACCGGGCTCACCCAAGCCGTGGGCGATGGTGGCTATCCCGTGCTGAACGTCGTTCGGAAGC
>Ga0306924_10008563_pt1 | contig 10323 bp, 9 predicted proteins | sample sta12Can44000111_FD_203756 | JGI IMG/M metagenome (GOLD analysis project Ga0306924, IMG submission 203756) | Lab enrichment of tropical soil microbial communities from Luquillo Experimental Forest, Puerto Rico - statanox.12C.anox.44.000.111 (v2)... | ecosystem: Environmental > Terrestrial > Soil...
AAAATTCCCGCGTGCCGGTGATCAATGGCCTGACCAACGAATTCCACCCGTGCCAGGTGCTCGCCGACATCTTCACGTACTACGAGCATCGCGGCCCGATCCGCGGCAAGACGGTCGCGTGGGTCGGCGACGCGAACAACATGCTGTATACGTGGATCCAGGCCGCGCAGATCCTCGGCTTCAAGCTGCGCCTGTCGACGCCGCCCGGCTATGCGCTCGACATGACGCTCGTCGCGCCGGAAAGCGCGCCGTTCTACGAAGTCTTCGACGATCCGAACGAAGCGTGCAAGGGCGCGGATCTCGTCACCACCGACGTGTGGACGAGCATGGGCTTCGAGGCGGAGAACGAGGCGCGCATGGCGGCGTTCGCCGACTGGTGCGTCGACGGCGAGATGATGGGCCATGCGAACCCCGACGCGCTGTTCATGCACTGCCTGCCCGCGCACCGCGGCGAGGAAGTCACGGCCGACGTGATTGACGGGCCGCAGAGCGTCGTGTGGGACGAAGCGGAAAACCGCCTGCACGTGCAGAAGGCGCTGATGGAGTTCCTGCTGCTCGGCCGGCTGAAGCACTGACGCACAGGCGTGACCCCGAGCGCCGGTCGTCGACCGGCGCTTTTTCTTTCCTGTCTCCCATCCGCGGCAAATCAGCGCACCGCCGACGGCACCCCATCAAACGGCCTTTCAGGCCCACGCACGGTTGTGCGGCGCAGCATGACGCGTGCCGGCGATGCCGGCGCGTTGTTTCCGCACGCGACGCGCGCGCCGCGCGGCGAAGTCAGCCGCGCGTCACACGAACAGCGGCTCCGGTTCCAGCTCGACGCCGAAGCGCTCGCGCACGTCATGCTGGATCGCCTGCGCGAGCGCGAGGATTTCGCCGCCCGTCGCGCCGCCGCGATTGACGAGCACGAGCGCCTGCCGGTCGTGCACCGCGGCCGCGCCGAGCGCGCGCCCTTTCCAGCCGCAGCGGTCGATCAACCAGCCAGCTGCGAGCTTCACCCCGCCATCCGGCTGCGGATACGACACGATGTCCGGTACCCGCGCGCGCAGCGCGTCGAACTGGGCGGCATCGATCACCGGGTTTTTGAAGAAACTGCCGGCGTTGCCGAGCGCAAGCGGGTCGGGCAGCTTCGCGCGGCGAATCGCGACCACCGCGTCGAACACGTCGCGCGGCGTCGCCCCCGCCTGCGCGATACCGCGCGCGTCCAGCTCGCGCGCGACATCCGCATAGCCGAGCCGCGGCGTCCAGCGCTTCGGCAGGCGGAACGTCACCGAGACGATCGCGAACCGCGCGCGGCCTTCCCGCTTGAAGAAGCTGTCGCGATAGCCGAACCCGCAGCGCGCGGCGTCGAAGCGCTCGCTGCGGCCCGTCGCCAGCTCGACCGCGACGAGCGAATCGAAATACGTCTTCATCTCGAGGCCGTACGCACCGATGTTCTGGATCGGCGCCGCGCCGACCGTGCCCGGGATCAGCGCCAGGTTCTCGAGGCCCGCCATTCCCTGATCGAGCGTCCAGGCAACGAACGCATGCCAGTTCTCGCCACCGCCCGCCTCCACGTACCACGCGTCGTCGTCCTCGCGCACCACGCGGCGGCCGGCGATCTCGTCGAGCAGCACGACGCCGTCGAAATCGCGCGTGAAGACGACATTGCTGCCGCCGCCGAGCACCAGAAGCGGCAGGTTCGCAATGCGCGGATCGCGGTGAAGGGCCTCGAATTGCGCCGCGCACGTGACGCGCGCGGCTGCGCGCGCGTTCACGTCGAACCCGAAGGTGTTGTGCGCGCGCAGCGGGAAATCGGGAACCAGCGGCAGGGAGAAATCGGCTTCGGACATCGGCAATCGCGGTAGCGCCCGCCCCGCGGCACGCGGCCGGCCTTGGGCAAACGAGGGGGCATCGGTAAAATGGCGAACAGTCCGCAATTATAGCGAGTGGCCGCGCGCGAGCCGGCAGCCGCCCGTTTTACCTGGAGAATGCCATGCCATCGTTCGACGTCGTTTCCGAAGCGAACATGATTGAAGTGAAGAACGCCATCGAGCAGTCGAACAAGGAAATTTCGACGCGCTTCGATTTCAAGGGCTCCGACGCGCGCGTCGAGCAGAAGGAACGCGAGCTGACGCTGTTCGCCGACGACGATTTCAAGCTCGATCAAGTCAAGGACGTGCTGATCGGCAAGATGGCCAAGCGCAACGTCGACGTGCGCTTCCTCGATTACGGCAAAGTCGAGAAAATCGGCGGCGACAAGGTCAAGCAGGTCGTGACGGTCAAGAAGGGCGTGACCGGCGATCTCGCGAAAAAGATCGTGCGCCTCGTCAAGGACAGCAAGATCAAGGTGCAGGCGAGCATCCAGGGCGACGCGGTGCGCGTGTCGGGCACGAAGCGCGACGACCTGCAAAGCGTGATCGCGATGCTGCGCAAGGACGTGACCGACACTCCGCTCGACTTCAACAACTTCCGCGACTGACCGATCTCGCGACACGCGGCCGGGCCGTGCGCCCGGCGCGTCCACCCGACTCGTCCGTCTGGCGAGCCGATAGGGTGCGTCCGTCAGGCGCACCCGTGCATTCGTCAGCCTCCCGCTGACCGGCGCTCGCCGTCGTCAGGCGTGCCCGCCGTTCGGCGTCTGGCCGTTCCCGCCCGCCTTCTTCTTCTCGCCGATCCGGCTCTCCTGCCCCGCCAGCAGCTTCGAAATGTTGCCGCGATGACGCCATACGAGCAGCACGCTCATCGCGAGCACGGCCCACGCGACCGGATTGTGGTGCGTGCCGAACAGGAACACGTCGAAGATCGGCGCGAACACGGCCGCGACCAGCGCGGCGAGCGACGAATAGCGGAAGAAGAACGCGACGATCAGCCAGGTGAGCGCGGTCGCGAGGCCCAGCACCGGCGCCAGCGCGAGCAGCACGCCGGCCGCGGTCGCGACGCCCTTGCCGCCCTGGAAGCGGAAGAACACCGGATACAGATGGCCGAGGAACACCGCGATCGCGGCCCATGCGACGGCCGTGTCGCCGAGGCCGAAGCGGCGGACGAGCCAGACGGCGAGCCAGCCCTTGAACGCGTCGCCGACGAGCGTCAGGATCGCGGCCTTCTTGTTGCCGCTGCGCAGCACGTTGGTGGCGCCGGGATTCTTCGAACCGTACGAGCGGGGATCGGCGAGACCCATCGCGCCACTGACGACGACGGCGAACGACACCGAGCCGATCAGGTAGGCGGCGAGGGTAGCGAGCAGAATCTGCATGCGAAGGACTCTTCTTTCAACGTATGGATGGAGCGGACGGCCGCGCGGCGTCGGGCGGCCTCCGAAGCGGCGCTCATTCTACCGAAGCCGCGCGGCCTGCAACGAGGGTGAAACCCTCATTCGACGCTCGCGCATTGCACCGGCTTCGCGCCGAGCAGCGTCGTCAGCACGCCAGGCGCGAGGCTGACGAGATAGCCGCGGCGGCCGCCGTTCAGGTAGATCGCCGGCAATTCGAGGATCGTCGACTCGACATAGACGGGCATCGCCTTGCGGGTGCCGAACGGCGACGTGCCGCCGACCAGGTAGCCCGAATGGCGGTTCGCGACGTCCGGCTTGCACGGCTCGACGCGTTTCGCGCCGATCTGCCGCGCGAGATTCTTCGTCGATACCGTGCGGTCGCCGTGCATCAGCACGATCAGCGGCTTTGCGTGCTCGTCTTCCATCACGAGCGTCTTGACGACGACATGCTCGTCGACGCCGAGCTGACGCGCGGATTCGCCGGTGCCGCCATGCTCGACGTAGTCGTACGGGTGCTCGTCGAACGCGACGCCATGGCGGCGCAGCAGCTGGGTGGCGGGCGTTTCGGACACGTGTCTGGATTTGCTCATGGCGGCATTTTAATGGCGAACGGCGACAGGCGGCCGGATCGCGGCGCGGATGCGACGTGCGGTCGAACGCGCGTGCGACGCCGACGCGCGGAATGCGTCGCGCGCATGACGAAGCGCAAGGCGCGACGAACGGCCGCGCGCCGATGCACGCAACTCACTCCTCGTATCGGTATACTCGCCGCCCGTTTGTCATGCGGCACGCGGCGAAGCGAGTTAAAAAACGAGCCACACCGGGCTGCCGACGTGCCGATCATGACGCGAATCGTGATGCGCTATTGGCCGAACGGCCGATTGTGGCGCGCGCCGCACCGTGGCACGATCCTTCGACAACCTCGGGCCGCCACGTGCCGGCGCCCGGCCAGACTCTCAGGAAACGCCATGACCTCGTCCCTCCGCCCCTCTGCCGCGCTCGACGTCGACGCGCTGCTGGCCGCCCTGCCCGAGCGCATCGCCGACGTCCCCGCATACTGGGCCGCACGCACGCCGGATCGCCCGGCGCTGATCGAAGACGCGCGCAGCCTGTCGTATCAGGCGCTCGCGCAGGCCGTCGACGCGGCCGCCGCGCACCTCGCCGCGTGCGGCGTGCGCGGCGGCGACCGCGTGATGATCGTCGCGGAAAACAGCGTCGCGCAGATCGTGCTGCTGTTCGCGGCGGCCCGCATCGACGCATGGGCACTCGTCTCGAACGCACGGCTGTCGGCCGCCGAACTCGACGCGATCGCCGCGCATGCGCGCCCGAAACTGATCGCATTCGCCGACGAAACCTCGCCCGATGCCCGCTCGCATGCGGCGCGCCACGACGCGGCGCGCGCGCCTTCGCTCGCGATCGACATCGGCGCGTGGTCGTGCCGCGTCGACGCCGATGCGCCCGGCGAGCCGGTCGCCGCCGGCGGCCGCGCGCAATGCGCGGCGCTGATCTACACGACCGGCACGACCGGCACGCCCAAGGGCGTGATGCTGTCGCATCGCAACCTGCTGTTTACGGCGGCGGCGTCGAGCGCGCTGCGGCGCGTGACGCCCGACGACGTCGTCTACACGGTGCTGCCGGTGTCGCATGTCTACGGGCTCGCGTCGGTGTGCCTCGGCAGCCTGTACGCGGGCGCGACCCTGCGGCTCGCGACGCGCTTCCAGCCGGAAGCCGTGCGCGTCGCGCTTGCCGAAGAAGGCGTGTCGATCTTCCAGGGCGTGCCCGCGATGCACGTGAAGCTGCTCGAGCACCTTCACGCACATGGCCACGCGTGGCACGCGCCGCGCCTGCGGTTCGCGTATTCAGGCGGCTCGCCGCTCGACGCCGACCTGAAGGCGCGCGTCGAACGCACCTACGGCGTGCCGCTGCACAACGGCTACGGCATGACGGAAAGCAGCCCCACGATCACGCAGACGCCGCTCGACGCGCCGCGCGACGACTGCTCGGTCGGCATGCCGATCCCCGGCGTCGAGATGCGCATCGTCGGGCTGGACGGACGCGACGTGCCGCAAGGCGAGGTCGGCGAGATCCAGGTGCGCGGGCCGAACGTGATGCTCGGCTATTACCGCAACCCCGACGCGACGCGCGACGCGATGACGCCCGACGGCTGGCTCAAGACCGGCGATCTCGCACGGCAAGGCGCCGATGGCGCGGTGACGATCGCCGGACGCAGCAAGGAGCTGATCATCCGCTCCGGCTTCAACGTCTACCCGGTCGAGGTCGAACAGGTGCTGAACGCGCATCCGGAGGTCCTGCAGGCGGCCGTCGTCGGCCGGCCGGTCGAAGGCAACGAGGAAGTGCTCGCGTTCGTCGAGCTCACGCCCGGCGCGACGGCGACCGAAGCGGCACTGCACGACTGGTGCGCGGCGCGGCTCGTGCCGTACAAGCGGCCCGCGCGCATCGTCGCGCTCGATGCGCTGCCGGCCGCATCGACCGGCAAGGTGCTCAAGCACAAGCTGCGCGGGCTGGCCTGACCGCGGGCGGCGCGGCGCCTGCCGTCGCGCGCCGCCCGCGCCGGGCCGAGCGCGCCAGCTTCAGGCGCCGCGCAGATCAACGAAATGCACTAACCGCGCGGGTGATGCTCCGCATGCAGCGACTTCAGGCGCTCGCGTGCGACATGGGTGTAGATCTGCGTCGTCGAGATGTCGCTGTGGCCGAGCAGCAGCTGCACGACGCGCAAATCGGCGCCGTGGTTCAGCAGATGCGTCGCGAACGCGTGGCGCAGCGTGTGCGGCGACAAGTGCGCGCGCACGTCCGCGTGCTGCGCGTGGCGCTTGATGATGTTCCAGAACTGCTGGCGCGTCATGCCGTCGCCGCGCGCGGTCACGAACAGCGCGTCGGCCACGCGCGCGCCCAGCAGCACCGGCCGCGCGTCGCGCAGATAGCGCTCGATCCAGCCGTGCGCGACTTCGCCGAACGGCACCAGCCGTTCCTTCGAGCCCTTGCCCATCACGCGCACGACGCCTTCGTTGAGGCCGACCTCGACGGTCTTGAGCGTCACCAGCTCGCTCACGCGCAAGCCGCTCGCATACATCAGCTCGAGCATCGTGCGGTCGCGCAGGCCGAGCGGCGTGCCGACGTCGGGCGCGCCGAGCAGCGCCTCGACCTGCGCTTCGGACAGCGTCGACGGAACGCGTGTCGCGCGCTTCGCGGACGCGATGCGCAGGGTCGGATCGGCTGCGACGCGATGCTCGCGCATCGCCCAGCCGTAGTAGCGCCGGAATACCGACAGGCGCCGGTTCGACGAGGTCGCCTCGCCATCGCTGCGGGCGGCAATGTAGCCCGTCAGCATCGCTTCATCGGCGCCATCGAGCGGCGTGTCGTGGTTGCGCGCGAGCCATTGCGAAAACAGCACCAGATCGCAGCGGTACGCGTCGAGCGTATTGCGCGCGAGGCCGTGCTCGAGCCACAGCGCATCGCAGAACACGTCGATCGACGCGCGGCTCGCGGCCAGCACCGGGGAAGCATCCGCCGCGGCGTCCGCGGAAAGCAAGGTGTCGCTCATCGGTACGGCACGCCCTCGTGCGCGAGCAGCCAGCGCTTCACTTTGAGGAAGTAGCCGTCGTCGTCGTGGTTCGCGAAGCCGCCGATGCCGCCCGACGCGACGACGCGATGGCACGGGATCACGAGCGGGAAATAGTTTGCGCCGCACGCCTGGCCGACCGCGCGCGGCGCGCTGCCGACCGCTTTCGCCACCTGGCCGTAGGTCAGCACGACACCGGGCGGGATGTCACAAATCGCGTCCCACACGCGGTGCTGGAACGCAGTGCCGACATCCGCGAGCGGCAGGTCGAACGTAGCCGCGGCGGACTCGAAATAGCGTTCGATCTGCTGCGCGGCGCGCTTCGCGAGCGGTGTATCCGGATCGACGCTTCGTACCGACTCGGGCAGATAGACGATCTCCCGCACCACCGACGCGTCCGCGCGGATGCCGACCTTGCCGAACGGCGCGTCGATCACTGCATTGAACATTGCTGTATCTCCAGTCCCATGCAAAGCTGAAAAAACCGCGGGCGGCACGCCCCCCGCGAACCGACACTCTACGCCGCCTTCACACCGCCCGCAGCGCCCACTCGACATGCTCGCGCACGAGCGGCGACGCGTCGTCGGCGCGCGCGCGCAGCGCCGCGACGATCGCGTCGCGCGCATCCGGCGCGAGCTGCCCGGCCGGCGCACGCAGCGCGTTGCCGAGGCCGACCGCCAGGTTCCGCAGCCAGCACGCGTAGCCGATGCGGCGGATCGCGCTGCCCTGCATCCGCTCGTCGAATTCCTGCGCGCTCCAGCCGAACAGCTCGACGAGCGTCGCGCGGTCCAGCCCGTGCCGCACGTCGAAGTCGGCCACCGGTGCGGCCTGCGCGAACTTGTTCCACGGACAGACGAGCTGGCAGTCGTCGCAGCCGTACACACGGTTACCGATCATCGGGCGCAGCGGCTCCGGGATGCTGCCTTTCAGCTCGATCGTCAGATACGAGATGCAGCGCCGCGCATCGACGCGGTACGGCGCGACGATCGCGCCCGTCGGGCACGCGGCGATGCAGCGCGTGCAGCTGCCGCAGTGCGCGCCCGGCGTCTCCGGCGCCGCGCCGGGCGCGGTCTGCGCATCGGTCGGCAGCGGAATGTCGACGTAGATCTCGCCGAGGAAGAACAGCGAACCCGCATCGCGCTGCAGCAGCAGCGTGTGCTTGCCGCGCCAGCCGACGCCCGCCTTCTGCGCGAGCTCGACTTCGAGCACCGGCGCGGAATCGGTGAACACGCGGTAGCCGAATGCGCCGATCTCGCGCTCGATGCGCTCGGCGAGGGTCTGCAGGCGGTTTCGCAACACCTTGTGATAATCGCGGCCGCGCGCGTAGATCGACACGACCGCCGCCTGCGGATCGTCGAGCCGGGCGCGCTCCAGCGCGCGCCAGTCGGGCTGTGGCACGCCATCCGCAGGTGCGCCGGCCGCGAGCGTTTCGCCCGGCAGATAGGCGAGCCGCGCCGAGATCACGCGTCGCGTACCGGCCACAAGTTCGGCCGGGCGCGCGCGTTTCACCCCATGTTTCGCCATATAATCCATCTCGCCGTGGCATCCGGCTTCCAGCCAGGCGGCGAGCCCCGCTTCGGCATCCGAGAGATCGGTGTCGCTGATGCCGATCGCCCCGAAACCCAATTCGCGCCCCCACGCCTTGATGCGCGCCGCGAGCGCCGCCAGCGCCGCATCGTCGAGGACGCACGGCGCCATGCCTTCGCGTTGTGTCGAAGGCGTGTCGGTAACGGCGATTTCCGGTAATCGGTTCATCGCACTATTTTACGAGAATGCCAGCCACGCCCACTCCTTCTCGCCACGTTCCCACGCTGCCCGCACCGCTCGCGGAACGCGTGATCGCGCTCGCCGACGAAACGGCGACCGATGCGTTCGGCGAACGCTTCGCGCATGCGCTCGACGCGGCACGCGCCGCGCTGGCCCGCGAGCGCGCGTTCAACGGCTTGCAGATCCAGCTCGTCGGCGACCTGGGCGCGGGCAAGACCACGCTCGTGCGCGCGATCCTGCGCGGCCTCGGCCACCGCGGCCGCGTGCGCAGCCCGACCTACACGCTCGTCGAGCCGTACGCGCTCGAACGCAGCGACGGGGAACTCGAGGTCTATCACTTCGATCTGTACCGTTTCAACGATCCGGCCGAGTGGGCCGATGCCGGCTTTCGCGAGTATTTCAATTCGAGCGCGATCTGCCTCGTCGAATGGCCGCAACAGGCGGGCACGCTGCTCGGCGTGCCGGATCTCGTCTTCTCGCTCGACGTGGACGGCGACGGCCGCGCCCTCACCGCCCGCGCGTACAGCGCATCAGGAAAGGCATGTCTCGAAAGATGTTGATCAAACCGTTCCGCTCGATCGAATCGGCGGCCACCGCGACGCATAACTGGCGGCGCCGGCAGATCCTGTGCGCGGGCGCGTCGACGCTGGTGCTCGGCCTCGCGGTGCCGCGGCTCGCACGCGCGACGTCGGTGCTCGGCGTGCGCGTGTGGCCGGCGCGCGATTACACGCGCGTGACGATCGAATCGGACCAGCCGCTGCAGAACAATCAACAGCTGCTGCAAGGGCCCGATCGGCTCGTCGTCGACCTGAACGGGCTCGATCTCGATCAGGCGCTGCGCGATCTCGTGTCGAAGATCGCGCCGAACGATCCGCAGATCCAGTCGGTGCGCGTCGGCCAGTATCAGCCGCACGTCGTGCGGATGGTGTTCGACCTGAAGGGCTCGGTGAAGCCGCAGGTGTTCACGCTGCCGCCCGTCGGCACCTACCGTTACCGGCTCGTGTTCGACCTGTATCCGGCCGTCGCGCCCGATCCGCTGACGGAGCTGATCACGCAGACGGAGCGCAAGGAGCAGCAGTTCAACGAAGCGACGCGCGCGCAGCAGGTGCAGCCGCCGACGGCGCTCGCCGGCCCGGCCGCGCCACCCGTGCCGGGCGCCGCGGGCGCGGACAACAGCGACGCGTTCTTCCAGCGCTTCGCGCAGAACGCGCCCGCGCCGCGCAAGCCTGCGGCGGCCGGCAATCCGCCCGCCACGGCCGCGAAGCCCGCGGTCAAGCTGCCGCCCGTCGTCGCGCGCAAGGACGACGGCGAAGACGGCGACACCTACGCATTCACCGCGCCGAAGCCCGGCAAGGGCGGCACCGTGCGCCTGCTGACGGTCGCGATCGACCCGGGCCACGGCGGCGAGGACCCCGGCGCGATCGGCGGCGGCGGCACCTACGAAAAACACGTCGCGCTCGACATCGCGAAGCGGCTGCGCGCGAAGATCGACGCCGCGCCGAACATGCGCGCGATGATGACGCGCGACGCCGACTTCTTCGTGCCGCTCAACGTGCGCGTGCAGAAGGCACGCCGGGTCGGCGCCGACCTGTTCGTGTCGATCCACGCGGACGCGTTCACGACGCCGGAGGCGCGCGGTTCGTCGGTGTTCGCGCTGTCGGATCACGGCGCGTCGAGTGTCGCGGCCCGCTGGCTCGCGAACAAGGAAAACGCGTCGGACCTG
>Ga0306924_10008564_pt1 | contig 10322 bp, 8 predicted proteins | sample sta12Can44000111_FD_203756 | JGI IMG/M metagenome (GOLD analysis project Ga0306924, IMG submission 203756) | Lab enrichment of tropical soil microbial communities from Luquillo Experimental Forest, Puerto Rico - statanox.12C.anox.44.000.111 (v2)... | ecosystem: Environmental > Terrestrial > Soil...
AGACCGACGCTCAGCATCGGCAAATAGTCGTGAAGGTCTGTGTGGAACAGCTTCGAGTAAATGAAGCCCATCCCGCCGATCATCACCGCAGTCGTCAGCGTTTGCCAGAAAGGACCCAGGATCGAGCCGCGGTAGCGTAGCTTCACGTCCTGTTCGGCCAATGTCGTCCAGAGCCAGCTCTTGCGGACTCCTTCAATAAGATCGATCGCAGCGAGGCCAGCCCGAGTCGGCGCTTCCGGCAACTCCACAATCCGGCCGGTTTCGGCGTCGGCAATGGTTTCCGCGTGCATCAAGTCGCAACGAACGAATTGTAGTTCACCAACCGCCACGCTGGCCCGAAGCCAGGCACCCTAGCGCCAACACCCGCCACATCATCCCCTCGGCTCGGGCCCTATATCATGGTCCGGATTACGGGTCCAGTGAGCGCCACATCAGTGCCAGCTACGAGCGGACCACTTGCGCACTGGGCTCGCCAAGCGGCCCAGCCGAAACCGCTCCGACCCCCCATGAACACTGTGTTCCGCGGTGAATTCACTGTACAGCGCATCATAACGGCCGACGATCGCTGCCAGGTCGTAGAAGCGAACAATCCGGTCACGAGTCTTGGCACCCATAGATCGGCGAGCCTCGGGTCCGATGGAAATCAATTCGTTCCACGCCTCCGCCAATGCATCCGCATTGCGCGGCGGCACAACTGTACCTGTCGGGCCGAGAATGACACCCGAATCGCCACAATCGGTGGCGACGCACGGGACGCCGCAGGACATCGCCTCGATGAGCACATTGGGAGAGCCCTCGCCGAAGGCCGAAGACAAAGTCGCAATGTCGAGTGCGGAATAGACCCGTGCCATGTCATCGCGCGCGCCGAGCAATTTTACGTGCTGGGCTATGCCCTGCACCTTGATCATTTTACCGAGGGCTGGGTTCGACGGATCGACGCCTGGGCCAATCAGCAGGAAGACCGCTTCAGGCCGAACTGCGACGAGCTTTGCGGCGGCAGCGAGAAAGTTCGCATGGTCCTTCATCGGGTGGTAGCGGGCCGGCAACCCGATCACGACCGAATGGTCTGGGATTCCGAATTCTCGGCGCAAGTCCGCGCGGGCCTCTGCTTTGAAGCGAAAGGCGCTTGCATCGCATCCGTTCGGAATGTGCTCCCACCGCCGCGGTTGGTACCCAAGTTGCTCATGGAAGCGCCGACCGGCGAGCGAATTTACAATTACAATGGCTGGCCGGGACGAGAGCCAAATCAACGGCCTTCTGATAATGTCGATATCGAGCATCTCGGTGCAGCGAATATTCCAGAACAGGGCGCAAGATGGCGCCAAGGTTTGCGCAAGCGAACCGAGAAGATCCGCGTGATAAAGCCAAGTCTGCAAAATGTCGGGTCGCACCTGGTGCAAGATACGGATCAGACGCACCATTCCGCGCAGATCCGCGACCCCGCGCCGCATGTGAAGGGTGTGCAGCTCGACGCCGGCATTTGCCAACGCCGGCCCCACTATTCCCGGCCCAGTCATACTTACCACGACTGAGCGGTGGCGCTCGCGGTCGATGCCTGTCACCAGACGCGCGAGCATTCGCTCGGCCCCTCCGGTTTCGAGGCCGGTAATCAGATGGACAATGGTGGCCATTGCGGCGCCGCGGCGGTCAAATGGTCGCGGTGGTGACGTGGCGTCGTGCCATCTCGGCCAATCCGTTCTGCAGCGGCACGAAGGAAAAGTCAGGGAAGGCGGCGCGGCAACTCGTCGTGTCGAACGCGCGGTAGCCGTTGTGCGGCATCGGGCCGGTGCGCGGCATCTCCTCGATTGGCACCGGCCAATTCGAAATTCGAAGCACCATCTCGGCAATCTCGCGAAAGCTTGTGACCGTGCCTGTCGCGATGTTCAGCGCTCCGACGGAGCGGCGGTAGATGACGCAGGCGGCGAGCTCGGCGACATCATAGATGGAAACGTGATCACGTCTTTCCTCGCCCTTCCCGAACGGCTTGATTGGTTCCCTCGACCGGGCCAGCCGCCAAAAGCGGTTCGGTCCAAACCCGTTGTGCGGGTCCGCCGCGCCATAAATCAGGGTCGGGCGTAGAATTGCGAGCGGTGCCTTTTTTTCGCTCGTGAACATGATTTCCCGTGCGAGATGCATCACTCCGTGGAGTGATTCGGGGGCTTTCACAGACGCTTCGGATAGCGAGGCCGCGGAATCGGCATATACCGCGTCGGAGCTGATATTGACGACGAACGCCAGCGGCTCTGCCGCCGCTGCCCTGAGCATCGCTGCCACCATGATGATATTGTCTCGCAGCATCTCTGCGTTGCGGCAGGGAGCCAAAGCCGAAACCGCGACAAGCACATCCCCGGGGCGCAACCGCGCGGCGAGTCTGTCGACGCCATCTGCCGCCAGGAGGTCGACGTCGCGGCGAGTGAGGCGTAAGACCAGAACTCGGTCCCGTTCCAACCGGCACGCGATCGCATTGCCGACAAATCCACCCGCACCCATGACGACGCGCGCTTAGGCATAACCGGACGATCATTTCCGTGCACTAGCATGGCTGTGCCAGGCTCGGCTGGCCCGAGCGGCGGCATCCCGAGGGAGTGATATTCAAACCCCGCTGCCGCGGCTTCCCCGCCGTTTAATAGACGGTATGGATCGATCAACACCCGTCCGGTCATGAGCCGTGCAAGATCGGCGATCTGCAGCTCGCGATATTGCAGCCATGGCGTCGTGAGCACGAGTGCGTCCGCGCCCTCGGCGCAGGCCAGCGGCTCGGAACAGCCAGTAGCATAGGTGACGATCGCGGCCGGAACGACCGGATCGTGCACGCGGAGATCCATGCGCCGCAGTCGCCCGAGAAGGGCGAGCGCGGGCGAATTTTTCGTCGAGTGGGTATGTTCCTTATAAGCCAGCCCCAGCACCCCGATCCGCGCCGTCGGATTTGAGTTCACCACCCGCTCTTGTAGCACGCCCCAGCACCAATCGCGCCGGCGACGCGAGTTTGCGATCCAGGCATTCACGACGCCGACATCGGTGCCCCTCTCTCCCGCGAGATTGAGCACCGTACGCAGATCGCGCTCGAGGTTGCCGCCGGCTATGCCGAGCCCGGGGCTGAGATAGCTGTACTGACCGACGCGCCGATCGAGGCGCAGGGCCGGGACGATTTCGGCCCAGTCGGCGCCGATCGATTCGGAAAGCTCGGCGAGGACGTTGGCGACGGTAACGGAGGCAACGAAACAGAAATTGATGCTGATCTTTGCGAGCTCGGCGCTCTCGTAGCGCATCGGCAGGATAGGACAGCCGAACGCGTCGAGGATTTCGCGGTATCGGGGCGGTAGTGGCTTTTCCGGGTCTGCGCAGCCCACGATAAAGCGCTCGGGATTGAGCGCCCGCTCGACCGCACGCCCAAAGATCAAGGTCTCGACTTGATAGAACAGCCGACTGTGCGGCTCACTTGAAATGCTACGAGTAAAACCCGGCGGCACTTGGCAAAGGACGACGAGAATCGCGTCGTCGCGCAAATGACGCGAGATGCCGTCGACCAGAGCAGCAATCGGAACGAGATCGCTCTCCCCCGCGTCATTCGTCGGTACATCGGCGGCGATGTACACAACATCGCAGGCCGAGACGTCGCTTGATGTGTTGCTGAAACGAATACGATCTCGGTTCGCCACCAGCAATCGGTCGAGATCGGGTTCGAGAATCGAGAGATCCTGGCGATCGAGGCGGCGTACCAAGCCCTCATCGCCGTCATAGCCGACAACGCTAAACCCTTTCGCCGCCGTGGCAATTGCGGAGATGATGCCGAGATGCGTCATCCCAGCGAAACTGACGACGGTCGCGTCCATCAGCTGTTGGGTTGGTGTCGCCAAGAGAGCGCGCGCGATGGCATCCGTCCCTATCGCCGAACGTCGATGCTGGCGTCAAGGCAGTTAACGAGTTTAGCGTCCCTGGCGAGCAGTTCCGCTGGTTCGTCGATTGCCACATTGGATGAGTTGCGCTATGTGCGGTGATGTTTGGTCGCAACTGCCCGGTACCCTCACCCGTGACCGAACATGTGGCGCAGTTTTTCGAAGCGATCGGGCGCATTTCGAGGGAAATCGATACCGCTGCGATCGACCGATTAGCGCACGAGCTCGCGGCGCTGCGCGAGCGCCATGGTCGGCTGTTTTTGCTGGGTGTCGGCGGAAGCGCTGGCAATTGCAGTCATGCCGTCAATGACTTCCGCAAGCTCTGCGCCGTCGAGGCACGACAGCAGCAAGAACAGCAAAGCCATCGGACCAGAGAAGCCACCAAGCAGAGGCTGCTGCGCGAGGATCCCCGCGAAGCCGTGCGGCAACAAACCATCGACGAATTGCGAACCCAAGCGCTCACAATCGAGAGCAGGATACGCCTCACCGAAATCCGCCTGGCTAGAGAAAATCGTACCCTCGGAGAGGGTCTCTCGCGGCTCGAAGAAACCTATCGAAGCCGGCGCGCCGCATTGGAGAGCGAGTTCGAGCCGGCTCGGGGCAAATACGAGAGCGAACTGCGCAGACTCTGCAAGGAGCTAGCCGTCCTGGATGCAAAGAGGGGCGATCTCGAAAACAACCAAAACTCGCGGAGCGACCGGCAATGCGGCGGATCAGGTGATAGAGAGGTAAGCTCGACGGCGTTGGGCGTAGTCGATCAAGACCCCGTCCAGATACCGCGCCCGGTGCCCCGGATGAGGTGGCCCCAGCTCATCCGGTTCTATCATCGATCCTTTGGGAGATTGCCGGCAACCACGCGCTGGCACCCGTATCATACGACGTTACGGCCAGTGCTGGCTGCCCTCCGAACCGCCTCCGAGACGGCCGAACTGCTGGTCGTATCGTCGGGTGGCCCGTTTGGTGCGCTATTGTCGCGTGAATTTCCCGGGCGAGACCTGGCGGTTACGCAGGGCATGCTCGCTTCGGAATTGTATCGGCAAGTCTCTTGCAGCGCAGCTAAGTTTGATCTGCGTTTGTGCGACCTGGCAGTCGACGATCTGGTCAATTTTCGAGATCTGCTCGGTAAAGTCCGTCCTTTTATGAAGGATCACGGCCGGATCATCGTTTTTCACGATAACCTCGCGGGGCGCTCGCTCGACGAGCAGACATTCGAGTTCACGAGGGGGTTGTTCCCGCTTATTGGCCGGTCGCGGATCAGCTTCACCGGCTCCTACATCGGTGCGCTGATTATTCGCGGGTTCGCAAGCCGGCTTACGCGACACAATCTCGCCCGCCTTGAGAGCAATATCGCGTTTGCGGCGACCCTCGCTCTTTGCGCGCCGTTGGCTCGGTTTGCCTCCAGGATAGAAGAACGTCAAAACCCGCGCCGTTTCCCGGCTCACTGCACGAGCATGAACAATCGAGATCGACCTCCCTTGACGAGCAGCACTCTGCACCACCTCAGGATGCGATCGGTATGTGCGGGATCAGCGGTTTTCTAATCGCCGGCCCGTCGCCGCCGACTGCTGAGCTAGAGGCGCGGCTGTGGGCGATGATCGCGACATTGCGCCACCGCGGGCCCGACGACGAGGGGGTGTGGACAGACGGACAAGCGGGTCTTGCACATGCTCGCTTGTCGATTATCGATCTCTCCCCCGCCGCCCACCAGCCGATGGCGAGCGCCGATGGCGCGGTCTGGATCAGCTACAACGGCGAAGTCTACAATTTTGCGGAGATCCGCCAGAAGCTCGAGGGGCTGGGCTACCCGTTCCGTAGCCGTAGCGACACCGAGGTCATCGTCAACGGCTGGCATGCCTGGGGGCCGAGGATCTTTTCTCGGCTGCGCGGGATGTTCGCGTTGGCAATCTGGGACCAGCGATCGCGACGACTGATCCTCGCGAGAGATCGCCTCGGAAAAAAGCCGCTCTACTACACCAAGACTGCGGCGGCGCTGCTGTTTGGCTCGGAGATCAAGGCAGTGCTCGCCTGGCCGGGTGTGCCGCGCATTGCGAACTTGCCGGCAATCGATAGCTATCTGAGCCTGGGCTACGTACCGGCGCCCGACACCGCGTTTGCCGGCATCCATAAGCTCCCCGCGGCTCACTATCTCGTTGCCGAGACGCGGCCCGATGGGAGTTTCGCCGAATTCGAGCTCATCCGCTATTGGCATCTTCCGGAACCGGCTGCGACGCGAAAGAAATGGCGGGTTTCCGAGCTGCAGGAGGAGTTGATCGCACGGCTGGAGGAAGCGGTACGCCTGCGATTGATCTCGGACGTGCCGCTCGGCGCGTTTCTGTCGGGCGGTGTCGATTCCTCGGCGATTCTTGCGATGACGGCGCGTGTCGGGAGCGGGACGGTCAAGACCTTCTCGATCGGCTTTTCTGAGCAAGAATATGACGAGACCCGCTATGCCCGAATGGTCGCCGAGCGCTACGCCACCGATCACCGGGAGTTGGTCGTCGAACCCGATGCCCTCGCTGTGCTGCCTGGTCTCGTCTGGCATTATGGGGAACCTTTTGCCGATCCCTCCGCGGTGCCGACCTATTACGTCGCGCAGCTGGCACGGCGAGAGGTGACGGTCGCACTCAACGGCGACGGCGGAGACGAGTGCTTTCTCGGATATAGCCGCTACAAGGCGATGCGCTACGTCTCCTGGTTCGACCAGATGCCCGGTCGCAGCGGCGCGGAATTCGAGCGGTTGCTCGGCTTAGCACCGCCGACATTACAACGCCAGTTCAAAATCCCTCGGATCCGCGGGATTTTGCGCGCTTCGAGACAACATCCGGGCCGGCGCTACGCGCAGACCTTGGCTCCGTTTACCGATGAGGACAAACAGGATTGCTACACCGGGTCGATGCGAGAGCTGCTGGGGCGCTCCGCGCTCGAGCTTCTCGATCCCTATTTCGACGAGGTCGAGGGCCTCGTAGCCGGGCGCGCCGACATCCACACTTACTTGCCCGATGACCTTATGGTGAAGGTCGATGTCGCCAGCATGGCCCATGGCCTCGAAGCACGCTCGCCGCTGCTCGATCCATGTCCTACTCGAATGGGCGGTATCGATCCGCGAGAGCATCAAGATGGCGCACGGCGTGACGAAAGCGCTGTTCAAATCGGCGATGCGACCCTACCTGCCGGCGAGGTTGCTTTATCGCCGGAAAATGGGGTTCAGCTGCCCGGTCGATCACTGGTTCCGAGGCGAGCTCAAAGAGCTCGCCTACGACACGCTGCTTTCGCAACTAGCGCGGGATCGGGGCCTTTTCCGACCGGACTACCTCCGCCGTCTGCTCGACGAATATTGCAGCTCGACTGCCGACCATCACACCCGGCTCTGGGCGCTCTTGATGCTCGAGTTGTGGTTCTGCGTGTGGCTCGATGCGCCGGCGGAAACCGAGATCCTTCGTCCCGCTGCTTGACAAATCACTTCGTGGCTACTGCACGATCGCGGGAACCAGCCAGCTAATCGTCCTGTTATCGGCTCACGAGGCTGCGCAGTATCGGGAAGTCGAGGCGCGCTACCTACGATCCGTATTACGGCATGTCTGCCAGCCGCGGCACCTTCTGCATAGGCATCGGCAAGTGCATTACAGAGGCGATTACCGCCGGGATCAGGATGACCTTGGATAATTACGACCCGTTGCGGCACAGCCGGGTGTCCTCTTCGTAATTTTTTGCGGGTCACAGGGATTGTCCAAGTCGGCAGCGAACAATCCGAAGTCGCATCTGGTGCCCCTGAGATGCTAACGAGGAGAGACGATCAGATGGAAGCCTACCGCATCAAGCGCTTTGGCAGCGTTGACAGGATCGTATTGCGATCGAGCGAGGGCCCGCGGCCCGGGCCCAAGGAAATCCTGATGCGGGTGCGCGCGAGCGCGCTCAACTACCGAGACCTGATGGTCCTCAAAGGCAGCGGTCGGGTCCGACGAAGATCAGCGTCGTGCTACTGTCCGACGGCGCGGGCGAGGTCGCGCCAATCGGCGAAGGCGTTACGCGGGCCAAAATTGGCGATCGGATTGCCGGCTGCTTTCATCCGCGTTGGTTTGGCGGACCGATCAAGTCCGAGTATCTGACCGATCGAATTGGCGCCAATCCCGACGGGGTGCTGGCGGAATACGCAGTCTTCAACGAAGAGGCGGTCGTCGCTCTGCCAAACCATCTCTCCTTCGAGGGAGCCGCGACATTGCCGTGCGCGGCGGTGACAGCATGGGTCGCATTAACGGGTCATTGCCGAGTTACCGCTGGAGACACGGTGATTCTGCTTTCCAATGCAAGCAAATGGCGTTACATTACCATTTCGGCAGCGGGGCAAACTTCGGCAGTTATAGGGTCGATCGCGTCGATTTTCATACGAGGGATATTGAATACCCCGTGTACTGTTGAGTGCTTTTACCCCGCCGAACACACCAGGCATACGAGCCTAGTTTTTCGCGGCTTTTTCGAGGATACCCGATGGCTTGCATACTCGTGACCGGTGGCGCGGGGTTCTTAGGCTCGCATCTGGTGGATGCGTTAGTGCGGGACGGGCACGCGGTGCGCGTACTCGACGATCTTTCGAGCGGAAAGCGTGAAAATCTCCCGCACCAAATCGAGTTCATCTGCTCAGACATCACCGATCCGGCTGCTATCGAACGAGCGTTCGATAGCATAGACGCCTGCTTTCATCTGGCCGCGATCGCATCGGTCGCGCGTTCGAGCAGCGAGTGGCGGCGAACGCACGAGGTCAATCTCACCGGCACGATAAACATTTTCGAACAAGCGCGCAGGCTACGCGATCGTCAGGAAGTCCCGGTCGTCTACGCTTCGACGGCGGCTGTCTACGGTGATTGCAACAGTGTTCCGATAAGCGAGCAGGATCCGGCGGCGCCACTGAGCGCCTATGGGGCCGACAAGCATGCTTGCGAGCTCCATGCGCGGATCGCTGGTTCGGTTCATGGCATACCGACGGTCGGTTTGCGCTTTTTCAACTTATATGGTCCGCGACAGGACCCAAACTCACCCTATTCCGGAGTTATTGCGATATTTGCTGACAAATTAGCTCGTGGAGAACCTGTGGAGATTTTTGGCGACGGCCAGCAGGTGCGCGACTTTACCTATGTTGGCGATGCTGTTTTCGCCCTCGGTCAGGCGCTGCGGGCTGCGAGCACCAGCGCCTCCATATTTAACGTCTGCACCGGTAAGGGGACCACGGTCGAGGCGCTGGCGAAGAAGATCGCTGCGTTATATCGCACCGAGCTCGTCGCGTATCAGCGGCCGGCGCGATCGGCCGAAGTGAGGGTTTCCATCGGAGATCCGCGTCGAGCCGCTGAACGGCTCGGTTTCAAGGCCACGACTGGGCTAGCTGAGGGGCTCGCGGCCACGCTCAAAAAGCCTGGATCCCGCCCGGACCTCAGATCGCGGGCCGTTGCCTAAACTTTGCTGCTGATGGGATTGCCGACCCCGGCAGACTACAAGAGCTCAGCTATTGCAGAGCATTGCCGCGGCTAACCTACGTAAACGCGCCAAAGGGCCATCAAAGACATACAGGCAAAACTAGGCATCCGCTAGTTCGGCAAGATTGTGCAGCTCTCGCAAGCCTGCGGCGATCAGCCGGCCGCGCTGTGCGCCGCGGCGGTCGCCGGGAAGACCGCCGGTAGCGCCGGGCCGGACAGCGCAACGCCGGCAGCCGCGCCGGCCAGGTCGCGGCTAGAGCCGCGCGTCCATGAGGCGGAGGTCGGTGCAGTCCGACCGGCATCTAAAGGCCGTGCGCTATCCGGATGGGAGCCGCGCGAACGATTTATGATGCGCCGCGAACTTTCGACCTAAAAACCGCAGTTCGCTGGGGTTTGGAAGGAGGGAAGGAGTTGATTTAATTGGCTGTGTCGGATTTGAATTTGCCTCAGACGGTCTTGAAACGCCCGTCAGGTATTCTACCGTGCGTTATAGCGCCCTAAGAGCGTCCCGCGCGGTGCGCCAAATCGATGAGAGAACGGCGGAATCAGGCGGTCGCGCCGTTGACTCCTCCACCCAGAGCGGTAGTGTTGCTGCGCTAGCTTTCACCTGCTGGCCGCTCGAATTTAGAGGAGCCTGAATGCAAGGCGACGTGCGCTCGGTGGAGCCATCCTTTTCGCTGCACTGGCCGTGCGATCCCGATCTCAGCCCGCTGTTCTGGCTACCCGAGCGGCGTGGGCGGCACAGCGCGGTGTGGGGGCATGTACCGTTCGCGCACTGGCTGATGTGCGGCGCGGCCGAGGGTGATGGTCGAGTTGGGGACGTATAACGGCGTTTCCTATACCGCGTTCTGCCAAGCCGTTTTTCGTGAGCAGCTGGGGACGCACTGCCTTGCCGTCGATACTGGGCGGGCGATGCGCAGGCGTCGTGTTACGATGAGACCGTCTATGAGGACTTTCGTGC
>Ga0306924_10008567_pt1 | contig 10320 bp, 7 predicted proteins | sample sta12Can44000111_FD_203756 | JGI IMG/M metagenome (GOLD analysis project Ga0306924, IMG submission 203756) | Lab enrichment of tropical soil microbial communities from Luquillo Experimental Forest, Puerto Rico - statanox.12C.anox.44.000.111 (v2)... | ecosystem: Environmental > Terrestrial > Soil...
TGGTGCCCGATCTGACCGAGTCGATAGAGACACAGCTCAGCCGCGTCCTACAGCAGCTCAAGGGCAAACCCAACGACCTCGAACGTTTCATTCACCTGATGAATCTGTTGGAGACGAACGAGACGCTGTTCTACCGCACCTTAATGTCGGACCCGGCTCGCTTCCTCGAGATCGTTTATGATCCGGAGATCGGCGAAGCTTCGCTGAAGTTCGACCAAATTCTGCGCCGTCCGCACGGGATGTATCTGTCGATCAGCCGCAAAGGGCACGTCAGGGAGGTATTGCGCAACTGGCCGGTCAAAGACGTGCGCTTCATTTGCGTGACCAATAGCGGCCGCATCCTTGGGCTCGGCGATTTGGGCGCCAACGGCATGGCTATTCCGATCGGTAAGCTGCAGCTTTACACCGCGGCGGCTGGGGTGCCGCCCAAAGGGTTGTTGCCGATGTACCTCGACGCCGGCACCAACAACGAAACCTATCTTCGCGACCCGCTCTACCTTGGCCTGCGGCAGCACCGCCCACCGACCGAGGAACTCTACGCCTTTGTCGACGAGTTTGTGGAGGCGGTTCAGGAGGTCTTCCCGAACTGCTGCATCCATTTCGAAGACTGGACTGGGACCGACGCGATCGCGCTGCTCGCCCGCTACCGTAATAAGGTCTGCTGCTACAATGACGACATCCAGGGTACCGGCGGTGTCACGCTCGCCGGAGTGATCAATGCGCTCAAGATCACCGGCGGCCAGATCAAGGAGCAGAGGGTTCTGTTTCTCGGCGCCGGGTCCGCCGCGATCGGCCTCGCCGATCTAATCGTCGCCGGTATGGGTGAAGAGGGCGTGACACCCGAGGCGGCACGGCAGCAGATCCGCATGTTCGATACTCAGGGACTGGTGGTCGCGGGGCGTCCCGGCCTTGCCGCGCACAAGCTGCCCTACGCGCACAGGCTGCCGCCCAGCAAACCCTTCAATCATCTCGACCCGGCGAGTGAGTGCCCGCAGATCGTCGCGGCCATCGAAGATTTCAAGCCGACGATCCTGATTGGCGTCAGCGGTAACGCGCTTCCGGCTGGAACAGTGGGCAGGCTGTTCTCGCGCGAGGTCGTCGAGGCGATGTCGCGCCACAACGAGCGGCCGATCATCTTTGCCCTCTCCAACCCGATCGAGCACCACGAATGCCTGCCCGAGCAGGCTTATGAATGGTCAAAGGGCAAGGCGATTTATGCCGGCGGCGTGCAATTCCCGCCGGTCCACCTCGGTGGCCAGACGTTCCTGCCCTCGCAGGCCAACAATCTGTACATCTTCCCTGCCGTCGGCATGGCGATTTACGCCACCAATGCAAAGCATGTGACCGATGCGATGTTCATTGAGGCCGCACATGCCGTGGCCGATCAGGTGACGTCCGATCAGTTGAAGCTTGGGATGCTGTTCCCGCCCCAGTCGAATATCCTCGAGGTCGAAATTCTTACCGCCGCCCGCGTCGCCAAGCTCGTCTTTGATGCCGACTTGGCTCGCGTCGATCGTCCCGCCGATATGGAGGCATTCATCCGGCGGCACGTCTACAAACCCGCGTACAAAACACTTGGGTGAGCGAGCAGTCAAAATGGCCCAACGCGAAAGGGAGGAGTTTATGAAGGTCTTGATGGTTCTGACTTCGCACGACAAACTCGGCGAGACCGGCCGTAAAACCGGCTTCTGGCTGGAGGAACTGGCGGCGCCTTATTATGTCTTCAAAGATGCCGGCGCCCAGATCACCCTCGCATCGCCCAAAGGCGGGCGCCCGCCGCTCGATCCCAAGAGCAACGAGCCGAGCTTCCAGACCGACACCACCCGTCGGTTCGAGAAGGATGCCGACGCCAACGCCCAGCTCGACAGGACGGCGCGCCTCGATAGCGTTAAGCAGGAAGACTACGATACCGTCTTCTACCCCGGTGGTCATGGGCCGATGTGGGATCTCGCCGAAGACGAGAACTCGATCAAGCTGGTAGAATCCTTTCTGGCCGCCGGCAAGACCTTCGCGTTGGTCTGCCACGCGCCCGGCGCGCTGCGCCATGTCAAGACCCCGGACGGCAAGCCGTTGGTTCAAGGCAAGACCGTGACCGGCTTCACCAATGGTGAGGAAGAAGAAGTAGGATTGACGAAGGTGGTACCCTTCCTTGTCGAGGACGAACTGATGAGCCTCGGCGCCACCTTTTCGAAGGTCAAGAACTGGGGCGTTCACACGGTCGCCGACGGCCAGCTGATCACCGGCCAGAATCCGGCCTCGTCAGGTCCCACGGCCAAAGTTCTCATCGAGACGCTGAACAAGAAGGCCAGGTAGCTCAGACAAGTGCAATTAAACCCGCGTAAAACCCAAAGGAGGATCAAATGCAATCGTCTGTACTTAGCACCGGTGGCGGCAAGGCATTAATTAATCCAGCCGACACTCTTATATTGTTGCTGGACCATCAGACGGGTCTTTTTCAGACCGTGAAAGACATAGGCGTGATGGAACTGCGGGCCAATACGATAGCGTTGGCGAAATTGGGGGCGTTGCTCAAACTGCCGGTCATAACGACCTCTTCGGTCCCCGACGGACCCAATGGCCCGCCCATGCCGGAACTTAAAGAGGCTGCACCGCACGCGCACTACGTTCCGCGTCATGGCGAGGTCAACGCCTGGGACAATGAGGCTTTTGTCAAGGCCGTTCGCGATACCGGCAAGAAGACGCTGATCATGGCCGGCGTGTGGACCAGCGTTTGCGTCATGTTCCCGGCATTGGACGCAACGGCTGCCGGGTTCAAGGTCTACGCAGTGATGGATGCGTCGGGCGACCCGAGCGAGATGGTGTCGCGAACGACACTCGCCCGTTTTGTGCAAGGTGGCGTCGTACCGACGACGGTGAATGCCGTGGTCTCCGAAATCCATCGCACCTGGAATCGTCCCGAAGCCGCAGAGCTCGCCCAGCTCTACACGATGTATGCACCGAACTACCGAGCGGTCATGGAGAGCTATCAGATGGCGCAGCAAGCGGCGAAGGCACCTGCACGATAGGCTTCTGCGTCGCCTATCCGGAGATAACGCGCCCAGGCCGTCTTGAGCCATTTGCATTTGGCGGCCTGGGAGCGTCCTACCGGCCGAGATCTGGATGGTATGGAGGCTTCCGTGACTGCAAACCCTGAACTTATCCTTCATCGCGGCTTGTTAACGACACTCGACCGCGCCAATCCGACCGCCACTGCCGTCGCGATCACCGACGGCAAATTCTCCTCGGTCGGGCACGACCATGACGTCATGAAGCTTGCCGGCAAGGATACCAAGGTTATCGACCTCAAGGGCCGGCGCGTACTGCCGGGCCTGATCGACAATCACCTGCACATCATTCGCGGCGGGCTCAACTTCAACATGGAGCTGCGCTGGGACGGCGTGCGCTCTCTGGCTGATGCGATGGCGATGCTAAAGCGGCAGGTGGCGGTGACGCCGCCGCCGCAATGGGTGAGGGTGGTCGGGGGCTTTACCGAGCACCAATTCGACGAGAAGCGTCTGCCTACTATCGAAGAGCTGAACGAGGTTGCGCCGGATACGCCGGTCTTCCTGCTCCACCTCTACGATCGTGCGCTACTCAATGGCGCGGCGCTGAGAGCGGTCGGTTACACCAAAGATACGCCGGATCCGCCGGCGGGCGAAATCGTCCGGGACGGCAGAGGCCACCCTACCGGCTTGCTGCTGGCGAAGCCCAATGCCGGCATACTGTACGCGACCCTTGCCCGCGGTCCGAAATTGCCGTTCGACTATCAACTCAACTCGACCCGGCATTTCATGCGCGAGCTCAATCGGCTCGGCGTGACCGGTGCGATCGATGCCGGCGGCGGCTTCCAGAACTACCCGGAAGATTATGCCGTCATCGAAAAGCTCGCCGAAGGAGGCCAGCTCACGGTTCGCATCGCCTACAATTTGTTTACGCAGAAACCCAAGGGCGAGAAGGACGACTTTCTGAACTGGACGAAGATGTCGAAATACCAGCAGGGCACGGACTATTTCCGCCACAACGGCGGCGGCGAAATGCTGGTCTTCTCCGCGGCCGATTTCGAAGATTTCCGCCAGCCTCGGCCCGACATGCCGGCGGAAATGGAAAGCGAGCTCGAAGAGGTGATGCGGATTTTGGCACAGAACCGCTGGCCCTGGCGGCTGCACGCAACCTACGACGAGACGATCTCGCGCGCGCTCGACGCCTTCGAACGGGTCAACCAGGATATCCCGATCGCCGGCCTGCACTGGTTCTTCGATCATGCCGAGACGATCTCCGATCAGTCGATAGATCGCATTGCGGCACTCGGCGGCGGCATCGCGGTGCAGCACCGCATGGCTTATCAAGGCGAATATTTTGTCGAGCGCTACGGTCTCGGCGCGGCCGAAGCATCACCGCCCATTGCCCGAATGCTGGAGGCGGGTATTCCGGTCTCGGCCGGCACGGACGCTACCCGCGTCGCCTCCTACAATCCGTGGGTCTCGCTGTCGTGGCTCGTCACCGGCAAGACAGTGGGTGGCCTGCGCATCTACCCGGTCCGCAATCGTCTCGACCGCGAAACGGCACTTAGGATGTGGACCGAAGACGTCACCTGGTTCTCGAACGAGGAGGGTAAGAAGGGTCGCATCGAGGTCGGCCAGTTCGCCGACTTGGTTGTTCCCGACCGCGATTACTTCGCGTGCTCCGAGGACGAGATCGCCGACATCACGGCCGCGCTGACTGTAGTCGGCGGCAAGGTGGTCTATGGCGCCGGCGACTTCGCGGCTTTCGACGAGACCGCGCCGCCACCGGCAATGCCGGATTGGTCGCCGGTTCGGCGCTTTGGCGGGTATGCTGCCTGGGCCCAACACAACCAATCCGGCGAGACTGCGGTTCGCCGAGCGCTTGCCGCCGCCTGCAGTTGCGCGAACCATTGCGGTATCCACGGCCACGATCACACGGGCGCCCGGTCAGCCCGACTGCCGGTCCGCGATCTGAGATCCTTCTGGGGTGCGCTCGGCTGCTCTTGCTGGGCATTCTAACGGGCTGGCTCAAAATGGAGCACGTGAAATCAATCCGTTACCCGTCACCCCCGCGAAGGCGGGGGTCCAGGGCAACTGTTAACGCCTTAGGACACTGGATCCCTGCTTTCGCAGGAATGATGAATAACTTCCGCTCAACCTCCCTGCCATGCGCATGATTAAGACATTCGCTTTAATGGCCGTCCTTTGCGGAAGTCTGGCGAGCGTGCCGGTTTCGCAGGTTGTTGCCGCAACCCAGACACCCGCGCTCGCGGTCGGCCCGCAATACGATACAACCCATGTCTACCTCGCGCCGGACGATTTCGACCGGTTCGTTGCCAGCCTGGTCACGACGTTTGGCGGAACGACATCCAAGAAAGGCGAGTTCACCGTCACACCGACACCCAGCCTTACGATGTCGCAGCTTGTCCTCACGCCGGTAGGGACTGTATCAGTCTTTGGCTTCAAGACCCCGATTCCTTATCCCTTTGGCGCCGAACGGACGGGCTATCTCGTAACCGACATAGACGCGGCCGTTCGGGCTGCACGTGCCCACGGCGCCGCTCTGACGGTCGCGATATTTCCCGACCCAATCGGCCGCGATGCCATCATTCAATGGCCCGGCGGCATCAACATGCAACTCTATTGGCACACGACGGCACCAAATTATCCGCCCTTGCAAACCGTGCCCGAGAACCGAGTCTACGTTTCGCCGGATTCGGCCGGTGCCTTCATCCGCGATTTCGTCGCTTTCGCGCACGGCAAGATCGTCTCTGACGACCGCAACGCACCAGGTGTGGAAATCGGCCGACCAACCGATACCTACCGGCGCGTCCGCATCGAATCCGTCTTCGGCCGCGTGGCCGTGCTGGTGACCGATGGCCATCTCCGCTATCCTTATGGGCGGGAGGTGACGGGCTACGAGGTCTCCGATCTCGCTGCCACGGTCGGCAAGGCTGAGAGCGCAGGCGCAGCCGTGCTGGTTAAATCCTACATGGCCGGCGACCGGGAGGCCGCGATCTTACAGTTCCCAGGCGGATACATCGCCGAGATTCATGCCGCGGTGCACAAGTGAACCCTTGCCGTGTGGCTCGCGTATTTCGCGCTATTGGGGTTGATCGCGGCCTCGATCTCTGGAGCGGCGTTTGCCCAAGACGCGGGATCGCTGGCGATGGGTTTGCCCGCGCGTCCGACGATCGGCATGAACCGGTGGCAGGAAGACTGGTCGGTATTGGCTGATCCGAGCTTGCGAACCGAGCCCTTCGACAATTTGAAATACATTCCACTGTCTCCGGATGATCCGAAGAGCTATGTTTCGTTAGGCCTCGATCTGCGCGAGCGCTTCGAAACACTCAAGGCATCTACTTTCGGCGTCGGCGGGATCCCCGCTCAGAACTATGTGCTGGATCGTCAGTATATTCACGCCGATGTCCGGCCCAATCAGAACTGGCAGATCTTCATACAGCTTCAGAACGACTACGCGCCGGGGAAATCGATAATCACTCCGGTTGACCGAGATCCGCTCGACCTTGCGCAAGGCTTCATCACCTATATGGGGGACCTGGCGGACGGCGAAGTGAAGGCCCGCGTTGGACGCCAGGAGATGGCCTTCGACCTGCAGCGCTTCGTCTCCATCCGGGATGGTCCCAATGTGCGCCAGGCTTACGATGCAGCTTGGCTCGATTGGGAGAAGGACCCGTGGCGCATTATCAGCTTCTGGAGTGAGCCTGTCATATATGTCGACCACGGCGTCTTCAACGACTACTCCAATGGCCATTTCCAATATGGCGGGTTCAGAGTCGAGCGGCGAGACGTCGGACCGGGGCACCTCAGTGCCTATTATTCGCGTTACGATCTCGACAATTCGCATTTTCTCTTTGCCAGCGGCCGCGAACGGCGCAACATCTTCGATGTGCATTATGCCGGCGATTACGGCGGGTGGGATTGGGACCTCGAGACAATGGTCCAGACCGGAAGCGTCGGTGCCAAAACGGCCCGCGCCTGGGCGCTGGGAACGCTAGGGGGCTTCACATTCGCCGATGCGAACTGGCGCCCCCGTCTGGGGCTTCAGGTCGACGCGGCGACGGGTGACCAAAACCCCAACTCCAATACGCTCGGAACCTTCAATCCTCTTTTCCCGAACGGCTATTACTTCACCTTGGCTGGATTGACCACCTATGCAAATCTGATCCATGTCAAGCCCTCGGTGACCGTCAAGCCAACGAGCTCCCTGACATTCCTCGCCGCCGCCGCCCCGCAGTGGCGCGAGACGACGGCTGATGCCGTCTATGTCATACCCAATATTCCCGTTCCCGGTACAGCGGGGTTCGCGGGGCGCTGGACTGGCGCTTATGGACAAATTCGCGCCGTCTATGCATTCAACGACCATCTAACGGGCGCCATCGAAGCAGTGTATTTTGGGGTCGGCAGCGCCATCCGCCGCGCGGGCGGGCATGACAGCGACTATGTCGGTGTCGAGCTCAATTTCGGATGGTGAGATGAAGACCGACGAGCGCTCGCCGGGCACGGCCGATGTGGAGGGTTCGGCGTGGAGCCCGTTCCGTCACACAGTTTTTACCGTGCTCTGGCTGGCGACGGTTCTGTCCAATATCGGCAGCTGGATGCAGAGCGCCGCGGCGGGCTGGCTGATGACCAGCCTCAGCCCAAATCCCTTCGAAGTGGCCCTCGTCCAGGTGGCGACGACCTTGCCCATGTTCCTGTTCAGCCTCCCTGCCGGAGCATTGGCCGACATCGTCGACCGCCGCCGCCTTCTGATTGTGGTGCAGATCACGGGGGTGGCAGTCGCCGCCCTGTTCGCGATCTTCGTATGGCTGGAGTGGATCACACCGAACTGGTTGCTGACATTTATTTTTCTGACTGGGATCGCGACGGTTCTGGCGATGCCGGCATGGCAGGCCAGCGTGCCGCAGCTCGTACCAAAGGAAGAACTCTCTGCTGCAGTCGCTCTCAACGGCGTGGGCTTGAATATCAGCCGTGCCATCGGGCCGGCATTGGCCGGCTTGGCGATTGGCGCGCTCGGCATGGCGGCGCCCTATTGGATCAATGCTCTGAGCACGTTCGCCGTCATCGCCGCGCTAATCTGGTGGCGCCCTCCCCAACCGGTCGCACAATCCCTGCCCGCCGAACGCATCGTCAGCGCAATTCGCAGCGGTTTGCGCTACGCTCGCTATAATCCGGATCTGCGCGCGACCTTGATCCGGTCCGCCGGCTTCTTTCCGCTCGCGAGCGTTTATTGGGCGCTTTTGCCGCTTCTGGTGCGCGCACGAATTGCGGGCGGCCCGGAGACATACGGCATCCTCCTCGGCGCAATCGGCGCCGGCGCCGTTTGCGGCGCTTTCGTATTGCCGGCAGCGGCAAGGCTGGGTGCCGATCGGGTCATGACAGCGGCGACAGTCGCCACCGCGCTTGCGCTCGGCCTGTTCGCCATCGCTCGTGAGCCCGCAATTGGCCTGATCGCCTGCCTGCTTGCCGGAATTTCCTGGGTTGCCGCGATCGCCACCTTGAACGTATCAGCCCAATTTGCACTGCCGGGCTGGGTCCGAGGGCGCGGGATGGCGATGTTCGCAACCGCGCAGTTCGCAGGCTTGGCCGTCGGCAGCGTCGTCTGGGGACAGGCGGCGCAGGTGATCGGGCTCCCGGCCGTTCACATCATCGCGGCGATCGCGCTGGTCGCCTCCATCCCGCTGCTGCGGCGCTGGAGACTTCAGACCGCGGCCGGTCTCGATCTCGCGCCGTCGATGCATTGGCCAGCTCCGTTGCTCTCCCACGACATCGAGCCCGACCGGGGTCCGGTGCTTGTCACCATCGAATACGTGGTCGCCGCAGTTGATCGTGCGGCATTTCTCGCGGCGATGTCGAAGCTGGCGGGCGAGCGCCGGCGCGACGGCGCTTTTGACTGGGGCATCTACGAAGACGCCTCAAAAGAGGGTGCCTTCGTCGAGACATTCTGCGTCGATTCCTGGCTCGAGCACATGCGACAGCATCAACGCGTGACCAACGCCGATCGCGTCCTGCAGGATGCCGTGCATCGTTTCCAGGCGGAAGGCGCGCCGGCGGTCAGGCATTTGATAGCGGCACAAGGGAGTGCAAACGGATGATCGGGTATGGGTTGCCGATTACCCGGCTGTGTCTGGCCGCCGTGTTTCTTTACAGTGCTGTGGACAAGCTTTGGAATTGGCGTTCGAGAATCGAAGAGGTCAAGAGCGACGGACTGCCGTGGCCGGCGGCTTTCGCGGGTGCCACCATCTTTACCCAGCTCCTCGGCGGATGCCTCGTCGCCACTGGATTCTTCGCATGGCTGGGCGCGCTGTTGCTCGCCGGCTTTACGGTTTTGGCGACGGTGATCGGGCACCGCTTCTGGCTCCGCCACGGAAGTGAGTTCCGGCACGAACTGACGACCAGCCTGGAGCATGTGGCGATTGTCGGCGGGCTGCTCTTGCTCTCCCTCCTCGATCTTGCGGCCATTGGATGAAGGACCGGTAATGAGCGGCCGGGCGCCGGGCGCGAGCGCCGCACATGCTGACGCCGCGCATCCGCCGCTCTCGGTCGCGATAACAACGATCGGGGTGATGACGGTCGCAATGATTGGGGTCGACGGTCTCCTCACAGCTCGTCGACCTCGATATCGCCGACATAGGCGGTGGTTTTTCGGTGTCGGCGGACGACGCGTCTTGGATCACGTAATGGCGACCTTGCCGCCCGGATCCCACGCAATATGGGGCCCTTCCGGCACCCAGGTTCCGGTACCGCCGGCACGCTAGCGATGCTCAGTCGTGGCGGAGAGGACAGGAACGATCCAGCGCGAAGGACCCGCTCACGCCTTTCGAGGACGCACTCGGGATCCGCCTTCGGCCGGATAGGGGGATCAGGACGGGAGCTGAGGCCGTCAGGCGATTTCCGAGAGCGCGACGAGCCTATGGCGAAATCGGTTCTGACCTGTCTGAACTTTACGAACGAGCCTCTCGTCCGCCGTCACGAGACGCAGATCGGACGCCTCGGCCACGGCCAGGTAAACCGCGTCATAGGCCGGATGGTCGAGTTCGACCGCGATCGACGCCGCGAGAGCAAGACAGTCTCTGGTCGACACGACAGCCAAGTCCGCCTGCTCCAAGGTTTGGGCCGCGATTTCGGCTTCCTCCTTTGTCAGCTCGCCTCGCCGCACCTTCTCCCAGAGGACGTTGGCGCATTCGGCGAACAGGAGGTCCGGCGCGACCAGCCCGTGGTCGAGCAAGAGCTCGGCGCGCTCGCTAACGGGCTCGGGAACGACCCATTTGACGGCCACGCTTGCGTCGATGACGAG
>Ga0306924_10008569_pt1 | contig 10320 bp, 10 predicted proteins | sample sta12Can44000111_FD_203756 | JGI IMG/M metagenome (GOLD analysis project Ga0306924, IMG submission 203756) | Lab enrichment of tropical soil microbial communities from Luquillo Experimental Forest, Puerto Rico - statanox.12C.anox.44.000.111 (v2)... | ecosystem: Environmental > Terrestrial >...
TCGCCAGACAGCTACAGTGCCGAGAACGAGGTGGAGGACCTTCAGCCTGTGACCTTCGAACTGGTGGAACAGGACGACCCTCGGGTAGTCGTCTACCAGGGTCGGGTCGAAGACCGGGCCCACTACCCGGGCGCGGAGTACCTGCTGAGGGTGACCGCCGCCTCGCCGGGCAAGGATGAGCAGATGGAGGCAGCCCTCAGGGAATTCCTCGGCCAGATAAGGGCGGGCTTCTCGCCTTTCGCTGAACCGGATCCGGGAAGCCCCGGCGACGAGGCCCCCGAGCCGTTCGATCCCGGACAACATACAAAGCTCGAGTTCGCGCAGGTCAAGTCCGCACCCCCGCTACCTGACGGTGTGGGCATGGTCGTGCAGACTACGACCGAATATCAGGTCGTGCAAGCCACGACCGGAAATGAGGTCGTGCAAGCTACGACCGGAATTGACATGCAGCTCAGAGACTTCAAGGGCACGGTCGGTCCAGGCGGAAAAGATCACTACTGGAACTCCGACTACTGGGCGTGGGCCAGGGTGGACGCCCTCGAGGGAAAGGGGAGGATCCGATGGCCGCGTGAGCCGGTCGCCGCCGTCAACCAGTACAGCAGGTGGAGGAAAACGGTCATCGTGCACGGCGTTTCGGCCCTGACCTACCGCTTCCACGGAAGTTCTTTCAGACTCACGGTGGCTTGATCGGCGTGCCCCGCCCCGCGGCGTGCGCGGAGACGTCCGCGCACGCCGCGGCCGGGGCTCATGCCAGCCTTATCCGTCCCGGTGAACCGTGTCAGGGGGCGACTTTGGCCTGGCCGGCCGGCTGGCTCCTCGAAGCTCGGCAGATGGCCATGCTGGATGAGGCGCTGCGCGCCCGCGGCGTAACCTGGGGGTCATTGGGGCCGGAATCACCCCTACGCCGAGACTTGATGTAACTAAACAGCCGGTGGTGTCCGGGAATTCATAAGCGGGTAAAAGACCACCCGCATCGCTGACGCGGCTGCCAGCAGCTAGCCGCTCGATTCATTGTTCGGCATCCCGGGTGATTTAGGGCTAATGATTTGGATCAGCCGGCTAATCATCCTAATGCTGTCGATGCCGGGTCCGTCATCCGATCACATTCTGATGTGGCCCGGATGTATCTGAAGTGAGGTATCCGTCCTCGGTATTGATGACGCCTTGCCCGCCAAGTGGTGAGGCTATACAGAAAAGGGAGTAACCCATGTCAGAAGCAACCATGACGACCGAGCAGCCTCCGTTCGTGGCCGAAGCGGGCGCCGCCCCCATGATCGTGCCGGCGACCGGGGCCTACCTGCCGCCCACCGCACAGGTCTTCTTCGCGGTCGTCAGCGCGACCGGCGGCCTGGTCAGGGGCGGGCCCCACGCAGTGTCGGCCACCCGTCTGGGTACCGGTATCTACCAGGTGCTGTTCGATCACGACATCACCGGCTCTGCCTACATGGGCACGATCGGGCTAACCGGGAGCATCGGCTCGTCACCGGCCGGGGAGATCGCGGTGGTCGGCCGGTTCGGCGCGGCGAACGGCGTCTTCGTTCAGACGTTCAACTCCGCGGGAGCCCCGACCGACCTCGCATTCCACCTCGCCGTCCTCTCGTAAGCCGCCGTGCAGCAGCGCGGCGGGACAATTCACCCGCTCCCCTGTCGCTCCGCTGACTCGGCCCAACCCGGCTTGGGACCAGCTCCGGCCGCCTTCGGCCGGAGCTGGTCTGGACCGATTCCGAAGCCGGGTCCGGTTTCCCGCACAGCAAGCGCGGGAAGCCGGACCCGCAACAGGCCGGCGACCGGGCGAGAAGTGAGCCGCGCGTCAGCTCCATCGATGGAAAAGGCGCGGGCGGGGTTAGGAGTAGAGCTGGCCCGTTAGGTACTTCAGGCCGCTATCGACCTGCATGGTGACCACTCGATGGCCGGGGCCGAGCCGACGGGCGATAGCCAGCGCGGCGGCGAGGTTTGCGCCGGTCGATGGTCCCGAGAAGATACCCTCGTCGCGGGCGGCCTGGCGGGCTGTCCGGAACGCCTCGGCTTCGGGGACGGCGATGACCTCGTCGTAGTCGGCGGGCCACAGCTGCGGCGGACGCTGGCCGATGCCGCCACCCTCGATGTGGTGGGTCCCTGGCGGCCGACCCGACAGCACGGCCGATTCGGCCGGCTCGACGACAGCCCGGTGGAGCCCGGGCAGCGCGGCGGTCAGCGCGCGACTGACGCCCAGGAAGCAGCCCGCGGTACCGACGTAGCTGCAGAATGCGCTGATCGGCGGCGGCCCGGGAAGCTGATCGAGCATTTCCTCGCCCAGCCTGCGGTAGCCATCCACCATGTCGGCATTGTTGAACTGATCGGTGGCGAACGCGCCCGTCTGCGCGGCGATCTCGGCCGCCCGGCGCATCATCGACGGGATCAGATCGGGCGTGATGCCGTCAGGACTGGGTATCAGCTCGACCTCGGCGCCGAACGCGCGCATCGTGCGGATCTTCTCGTCGGCGAACGCATCGGACGACACGATCCGCAACGGATAGCCCTTCACCGCGCAGACGAACGCCAGGGACGAGCCGGTGCTTCCGCCGGTGTACTCCACGACCAGCTGGCCCGGCCGCAGCCGGCCATCGGCCTCGGCCGCCTCGATCATCGCCAGGGCCATCCGGTCTTTGTACGAGCCGGTGGGGTTGGCCGCCTCCATCTTCACCCAGACCTCGGCGCACCCATCACCGGCCATACGGGCCAGCCGGACCACGGGCGTATTGCCGATAGCCGAGAGCCCACCCGGACGGTCCATCCCCCACCTCCAGCGCAACGTAACCAGCGACAGCCTACGGCCGAGGCCAGGCCCGGCGAATGGGCCGCGGCGACCCGGCTCGGCTCTGCGATCAGCTCAGGCATGCCCGCCAGTATCCCGCAGGACGGTCACGGCAGCGCCTTAGCCTGGCCGACTTCGATCAGGTGACCGTCGGGGTCGCGGATGTAGGCACGGATTTCGCGGGCATGGTCCTTGGGCTCGGTCAGGAACTCGGCGCCCTTCGCCGACCACTCCGCGTACGCCGCGGCGATGTCCGCGACCCTGATGTTCAGGAACGCGCTGGCACGGTCGGGCTCGGCCGGCGGCGCCAGGGTCACCGTGGGCTTGTCGTCGGTCGGGCCGCCGCCGACGTTGAGGATCAGCCAGCTGTTGGCGATCTTCAAGATGACCGGATCGCGTTCAAGCACCACCGTCGCCCCGAACACGGACCGATAGAAATCACGGGACCGGTCCTGGTCAGAGACCACCAGGAAATGGGTGACCACGAACCCGCTCTGCGGGGCCGGGAACTCGTTATCCGTCATCGGACCTCCTTATACCTCGACGAACTCTGCCTCCCGGTTATATCCTCCCGCCCGCCGGGCGCGCTCGGCGGTTATGGTCGACGGGTGATCGATCTTGACCAGGGCTGGCGGACCGAACGGCTCGACCTGGAGCCGCTCACCGCGGACCACGCCGCCGAACTCGCGCCGGTGCTGGACCACGACGCATTGCACGAGTTCACCGGGGGCGCGCCGTTGGATGTGGCGGCTCTGACCGAGCGCTACGCACGCCTGGCGGCGCGGCGCTCACCCGACGGTCGTCAGCTATGGGGTAACTGGGTGATGCGGGTCCGCGGCAGCGGCATGGCGGTGGGGACCATGCAGGTGACACTGCCGGCGGGCGGTCCCACGGCCGGTCCTGCCGAGGTTGCCTGGGTGGTGGGCGTGCGGGCACAGGGCCAGGGCTATGCCAAGGAAGCGGCACGCGGCCTCGTGGCCTTGCTGCGGGAGGCTGGATGGGCCGTGGCGGCCAGCATTCATCCCGCTCACCTGGCCTCCCAACGGGTCGCCCGCGCCGCCGGGCTGTCGCCCACCGGGGAGGTCCGCGACGGCGAAATCCGCTGGGTCGCCCCGTGATCCGCCGGGTCGAGGTAACGGCGAACCAGCATGCGCTGGCCTTCTACGAAAAGGCCGGCTTCGTCGTCGACCACGAGGTCACGACCATGTTCGGCCCGGCGCCCAGGATGTGCAGGGACATAGCGTTAGCGATGGGCGACGCCGCGCCAGACCTGCTTGAACTTCTCTCCGGTTTCGCGGCGGGTGATCCCGATCGGGTCGAGGCGCAGATCGCTCCACTGCTTGAGGAGTTCGCGCAGGTAGCGGTCGGAGAAGAAGTGCATGGTCTGGCCCGACTCTTCCAGCACGAAGTCCTGTTCGAGCTCGCGTGCCACCGGCCGCCAGCGGGCGCGCAGCGGGCGGTCCTCGATCGCGTTGACGTGGAACAAGAACAGGCCACCCGGTCGTACCAGGCGCCTGATCTCGGCGAAGACCAGGCGGGTGACGCGGTCGGGGAACATGTGCAAGGCGACGTTGGACATCACCGCGTCGAAGCTGGCGTCCCGGAAGGGAAGCGGCAGGGCCATGTCGGCGACGAGGAACCTGACGTTCGAGCCGAACCTGGCGTGCGCCCGCGCGATGGCCTCGGCCGACAAGTCGATCGCCGTAACCCGGTAGCCCTCGCGGGCCAGGCGGGCGGCATCGTTCCCGGTCCCGCACCCCAGTTCGAGGACGCCGTGCGTCCCCGCCTCGCGCAGCGGGACCAGGAACGGCCCTGTCCACAGCCCTTCCCAGTCCAGATCGCCGCCGGTCTGGCGCAGTTCACGGAAGTACCGATCCCAGAACCTGGCGTCGGCGTAGGCCACGAACCCATGCTAGGCCGGTCAGGTGGCGCTGACCGACCGCGCGTTGGTCGTATCGCCGGGGTCGATGCCGAACGCGACGATGCGCGTGGGCCGGATGCGGACGATGGTGTCTTCGAACCGCTCTCCGAAGGCCTTGCCTCCCGCCGGGATCACGGCTGCGGTCCCGCGCACCTCGATCATGCGCGGCTGCCACGGCGGGAGCACGTCGTCGATCACGATGCTCGCCCGGCCGGTGCGCTGCACGTCGCGAAGCTTCTTGGTCTGGCTTATCCGCATGCCGCCCACGTCGATGGCGTCGTGCTCGGCGTTATAGCGGAACGAGGTCGGCACCACGTGGGGGCTGGCCGTCCGCGCCGACAGTGGCTATCCGGCCCAGCCGTTGCCCTCCGAGATATTCGAGTTCCTTATCCGTGAACACGCTCATGCCCGGAGAATATCTATTCGTCAGGACCTGCTGGCGCCTCGAAGCTCGGCAGATAGCCATGCTCGATGAGGTGCTGTGCGCCGGCGGCGTAGGCCTCGGGGTCATCGGGGGCGATCGTGGCCAGCCCGTCCACGTACCGGTTCATCATGCAGAAGACCGCCGCGATCAGCACCGTGTCGTGAATCTCCAGGTCAGTCGCTCCGACCGCGCGGGCTTCGGCGACCTGCTCCGCGGTGACGCTGAGCCCGCTCTGCTGCACCGCCGCCGCGATCGCGAGCAAGGCCTTCAGCTTGGCGGACACCGGGGCGCGGCCGGCATCGGCGCGCACCTGCTCCACCAGCGCCATGCCTCCGGGCAGCTGGGCCGCGGCGGACGCCGAATGCGACGCCGAGCAGTACCGGCACTGGTTCAGCGCCGAGACGTACGCCGCGATCAGTTCCCGCTCCCCGCGGGTCAGGGTGCTCGGACCGCGCAGCAGCACCTCCGCCAGTTCGCTGATGGGGCGGCCTGTCTCCGGCCGGTAACGCAGCAGCCCGCGGATACCCGGCTCTGCCGAGTTCAAGGTGATGTGCGGCATCTCGGCCTCCCTCTCCATCCCATCTTGGCGTTCGCCGGGCTGGCGGCTGCGTCGGGTGCTCGCCACCGCGGCAGTGCTACCAGTAGGTGCCATGAGGCAGGAGCGTCTCATTATGGGGTGCGCCTGGAGCATGATCGCGGGTCGCCCGACGTGAGAGCGGACTTCCGTCACTCTGGCACCGTCCGTACCAGCCCAAACGACGTGGATGCCCCAGCCACGTCGTATGAACGACGTGGCTGGGACATCCACGCCTTATGACGCGGGCGGCCACGGGCGGAGGGCACGTATCAGGCGTCACGGCAGCGTATCAGGAGCGCAGCAACATCAGAGGATTCGGGGAGCGCGATGCGGGGTGGGCCGGGTGGAGGGGGCGGCGTGTCATGATCGGGGGAGGAAAGGGGGCAGTGTGCAGTATCTGATCGTGGCTGAGGCCTATCGTGACCTGGAGGAAGCCAGCGGTCGCCTGGTGCTGATCGAGCGGATGGCGGCGCTGGTGGAGCAGACCCCGGCCGGGCTGCTGCCCACCGTGTGCTACCTGTGCCAGGGGCAGATCGCGCCGGAGTTCGCCGGGATCGACCTGGGACTGGCCGAGAAGCTGGCCATCCGGGCGCTCGGCACGGCCACCGGCACCGAGGCCCCGCAGGTCGCGGCCCGCGTGCGGGAGGCCGGCGACCTGGGCCAGGCCGCCGAGCAGCTGCTGGCCGAAACCGCGGCCGGGCGGCCGGCCAGCCTGGAGGTCAGCACCGTGGTGCACACCCTGCGCCAGATCGCCGCGGCGGAGGGGCAGGGCTCACAGGGCCGCAAGCTGGAGCTGCTGGCCGGGCTGCTCGGCCGGGCCACCCCGCTGGAGGCCAGGTACCTGCTCCGCCTGGTCACCGGGAACCTGCGGCTGGGCATCGGCACGCCCACCATCCTGGACGCGCTGGCCCAGGTCTACGCCGGCGGGCGAGCCCAGCGCAAGGTGCTGGAACGCGCCTACAACATCTGCTGCGACATCGGCCTGGTCGCCGCCACCCTGGTGAAGGGTGGCCTGCCCGCGGTGGAGGAACTGCACGTCCGAGCGGGCAACCCGGTGCGGGCCATGCTGGCCCAGCGGCTGTCCGACGCCGCCGAGATCCTGGCCAAGCTGAGCGGACGATGTTCGGCGGAGTACAAGTACGACGGGGTCCGGGTCCAGGCGCACCGCACCGCCGACGGCCAGATCGAGCTGTGGACCCGGCGGCTGGAGGAGATCAGCACCCAGTTCCCCGACGTCGTCGAGGTCCTCAAGGACGGGCTGGGGCCCCGCGAGGCCATCCTCGAAGGGGAGGTCGTGGCGTACGACGCGGCCGCGGATGAACTCAGGCCGTTCGGTGAAGTCATGCTCCGACGGCGTAAGCACGGCATCGAGCAGGCCGTCCGGGACGTACCTGTGGGCCTGTTCTGCTTCGAGCTGCTGTATGCCGACGGCGAGGACCTGACCATGGTGCCCTACCCCGAGCGGCGGGCCAGGCTGGCCGCGGCCATCACCCCCGGCCCCAGGCTGCGGCTGACCACGGCCACCGAGGTCGCCGACCCGGCCACCCTGGACGCGGCGTTTTCCCAGGCGGTCACCGACGGCTGCGAGGGGCTGGTGTGCAAGTCGGTCGGGCTCGATTCCATCTACCAGGCCGGCGCCCGCGGCTGGCAGTGGATCAAGCTCAAGCGGGACTACCGCACCGAACTGTCCGACACGGTCGACCTGGTCGTCATCGGCGCATACGCCGGGCGCGGACGCCGCACCGGGGTGTACGGCGCGGTGCTGCTGGCGGCCTACGACGCGGACGCCGACATGTTCCGCGCCGTGTCCAAGTGCGGGGCCGGGTTCACCGACGCCGACCTGGCCACGCTGCACGCCCGGCTGGCGCCGCTGGTCCGCCCGGACAAGCCCGCCCGGGTGGACGCCCGGCAGGAACCCGACGTGTGGTGCGAGCCCGGGCTGGTGCTCGAGATCCTCAGCGCCGAACTCACCCTGTCGCCGAACAACACCGCGGCCTGGGGCCAGATCGAGGACGACGCCGGCCTGGCCATGCGCTTCCCCCGGTTCACCGGGCGCTGGCGCGACGACAAGTCGCCGGAGGACGCCACCACCACGCGCGAGCTGATCGACCTGTTCCTCGGGGCCAAGCGCACGTCCACCGGCGATTAGCTCGCCCGCGGCGCAGCCGCCTCAGCTAGCAGAGCGGACGATCCTGGCCTGGCCCGACTCCAGCGGTTCGCCGCAGGCCTGGCAGACCAGCTGGGCCACCAGCTGGTGCCCGCAGCGGTGCTCGAGGACCAGCGGCGGGCCGTCGTCGCCGGCCAGGTACTTGTCGCCCCAGCGCATCAGCGTGGCGATGACGGGATACAGGTCGCGGCCGGCTTCGGTCAGGTGGTATTCGGAACGGGCCGGGTGATCGCTGTACTGCCGCCGCTCGAGTATCCCGGCGGCGACCAGGGTGCGGAGCCGGGCCGCTAGCGTGTCGCGCGGCGCGCCGGTGCGGCGCACCATCTCGTCGAACCGGCGGTCACCGAGGAAGACCTCGCGGATCGCCAGCAGCGCCCACTTCTCCCCCACGATGTCCAGGGTGCGGGCGATCGAGCAGGACCGCGGTTCGGTAGTAGCCATGTCGGCCAGCATACCTCGTTAGTTGGATTTCTGGACGCACTGCGGAACGATGGGTTATGGTGGGTCCAGAAATCAGACTTACCCCTTGGAGGGCTGGTGGATAACCGCAGGGTCACCGCCGTGGTGGGCGTCCTGTCGCTGGCCGTGTTCATGTCCAGCCTGGACCTGTTCATCGTCAACCTGGCGTTCCCCTACATCAGCCGGCAGTACCCGGGCACCAGCCTGAGCTCGCTGTCCTGGGTGCTCAACGCCTACACGATCGTGTTCGCGGCGGTGCTGGTGCCCGCGGGCCGGTGGGCCGACCGGATCGGGCGGCGGCGGCTGTTCGTGGCCGGGCTGGCGGGGTTCACCGCGGGTTCGGTGCTGTGCGGGCTGGCCCCCGGGGTGGGCGCGCTGATCGCGGCCCGGGTCGTCCAGGCCGCCGGGGCCGGGGCGATGGTACCCGCGTCGTTGTCGCTGCTGCTGGCGGCGGTGCCGGCTGCCGCCCGGCCGAAGGCCATCGGCACCTGGTCCGCGCTGGGCGCGCTGGGCGCGGCCCTCGGCCCGGTCGTCGGCGGCACCCTGGTGCAGGTCAACTGGCGCTGGGTGTTCTGGATCAACGTGCCGGTCGGGGTGCTCGCCATCGTGCTGGCCGTGCGGGTGGTGCCGGAGAGCAAGGACCCGGCGTCGTCTGGCCGCCCCGACGTCCTGGGCGCGGGGCTGCTCGCCGCGGCCGTCGGGCTGGTCGCGCTGGCGCTGGTCAAGGCGCCCGGCTGGGGATGGGGTTCGGCCGGGTTCATCGGGCTGCTCGCCGCGTCGCTGGCGTGCGGGGCTGTGATGGTTGTGCGCTCGCGGCGGCACCACGCCCCGGTCATCGAGCTCGGGCTGCTCCGGGCGCGCACGTTCAGCGGCGCGTTCGCGGCCTCGATCCTGTACTACGCCGGGTTCGGCGCGTTCGTGCTCAGCACGGTCGAGTTCCTCACCGGGGTGTGGCACTACTCCGCGGTGGTGGCCGGGCTGGCCATCGCGCCCGGGCCGCTCATGGTGCTGCCGTTCGCCCGCGTGGTGGCGCCGCGGCTGGCGGCTCTTCTCGGCGGTCCCGGCCGGGTCGCGGTGCTCGGGTGCATCGTCAACGCGCTGGCCCAGCTACTGTGGCTGTGGCGGATCCAGCCCGCGCCCGCCTATCTGACCCACCTGCTGCCCGCTCAGCTACTGGGCGGTGCCGGGGTCGGGCTGACGATCCCGTCGCTGCTCGGCGCGGGGAGTGTGTCGCTGACGCCCGCGCGTTTCGGCACCGGGAGCGGGATCCTCAACACGGCGCGCCAGGTGGGCACGGTGCTGGGGGTGGCCGGGCTGGTGGCGATCCTGTCCCGGGTGTCGGCCGCCGATCCGGTCGCGGCGTACCGTAACGGGCTGGTGCTGGTGATCGTGTTCTTCGCCGCCGCGGGGGCGGTGTCCGCGGTACTGCTGGGCGGCCGGCTGACCGAGGCGCCGTCGGATCGCGGTGCGGAAGTTGCAAAAGCCGCGGAAGCCGCGGAAGCCGCGGAAAGTGCGGAAGCTGCGGAAAGTGCGGCTGTGGCGGCGGCTGGCGTTACCGCCACCCCGGCCGGCGCCGGGAGCGGCGCCCCGTAAGGCTTGCCCTGCCCGGCGCCGGGAGCGGCGCCCCGTAAGGCTTGAATGCCACATTCAAGTTGCTGGAACGACGTGGCTGTGGCATCCACGCCATATGTTTCGCGCGGCGGGCCGTCAGAGGTCAACGCTGGTGCCGGGGGCGAGCCGGGCGACCTGGGCACCGCTGGGGGCGGCGGCGACGGACAGCATGCGGGTCATCAGGCCCAGGCCGTTGTCGTTGAGGATCGCGTCGTGGATGGCGTAGCCGCGAGCCGGGGCGACGGCGCGGAAGTAGTCGATCATGTCCCCCGCCTTCAGCCACGGCGCGCTGATCGGGACCAGCAAGGTACTGACCGGGTCTTCCGGGACGGTGAACGAGTCGCCGGGGTGGAACAGCTCGCCGTCG